>Ga0315900_10003324_pt1 | contig 23624 bp, 22 predicted proteins | sample LakEriMetagenome_FD_203521 | JGI IMG/M metagenome (GOLD analysis project Ga0315900, IMG submission 203521) | Freshwater fungal communities from buoy surface, Lake Erie, Ohio, United States - Buoy 12 MA114 | ecosystem: Environmental > Aquatic > Freshwater > Lake > Lake biofilm | place: USA: Lake... | reverse complement strand
GATGTCGCCGCTCTGACTGTCGTCGTAGCGATCGCTGATCCCGTTGTCCTTCAGCCCGAGGGTGGTGGTGCCCATGCCGATGGTGACTTTCGGGGTGCCCGCGAGGTTGCTCTGACCCTCAACCGCGTAGTCGTCATCATAGTCTGCGAGCGAACCGCCACCGATGTCCTCGCTGAAGGTGATCGTGATACCGCTATCGGTCGTGGTCGTCGCTGTGAAATCCAGATCGAAGCCGGACCAGACCGTCGCGTCGGAAGCAGCAGTCTTGCCGATGCCAGCGCCCGCCTTGCCCGAGAAGGCAATCTCGGCCGACGCCACGCCCGCGGTCATCACCAGGGCAGTGGTAGCGAACAGAATCTTCTTCATGTTTTCCCTCGTTGGTAGACCCCCAGCGGAACGCCCGCGTGGGAATATGAACGGTGTCTTACCGCAGCGATCGCAATGCAAGACAAACCGTCCTGCCCGAAGGAAGTGCCGCAGCATGTGGTGCAAAGCTGCAACACACGGCGCTCAGCCGCGCGGAAGCAGCGGCGAGGCCCGCCCAAGCACGAGTTCGCCTTTGGAAAAGGTGATGGGAGTCCGCACACCCGGCACGCCTTCGGGTTCGATCCGCAACCCGCGCGCGATCACCTGCGGATCCGCAAAGACCTCGGCCATCGTGTTGATGGGCCCCGCCGGAACCCCCGCCGCCTCGCAGGCTGCGAGCAGCGCATCGCGGCCGATGGCGCGCGTACGCGCCTCGATCAGCCGCTGCAAGGCGGGGCGGTTCGTGACGCGGGCGGGGTTCGTCGCATAGGCCGGATCGTCGGCGAGCGGCGCGAGATCAAGCAGCGCGCAGAGCTTGCGGAACTGCCCGTCATTGCCGACCGCGAGGATGATCCAGCCATCCGAACAGCCAAAGACCGCATAGGGCGCGAGGTTCGGGTGCGCGTTGCCCAGAAGCCCCGGGGCGCGCCCGCTCGCGAGATAGTTCATCGCCTGGTTGGCCATCATCGCGACGCCCACATCCATCAGCGCCATGTCGATCATCTGGCCCCGGCCCGTCCGCCCGCGCTGGTGCAGCGCCGCGAGGATCGCGGTCGAGGCATAGACCCCCGTCATGACATCGACGACCGCGACGCCCACCTTCTGCGGTGCGCCGGCCGGATCGCCGGTGACGCTCATCAGCCCGGCCATACCTTGGATGATGTAGTCGTATCCCGCCCGTTCGGCATAGGGGCCGGTCTGGCCGAAACCCGTGATCGAGCAATAGATCAGCCCCGGGTTCACGGCCGAGAGCGCGGGGTAGTCGAGCGCGTATTTGACAAGGCCCCCGACCTTGAAGTTCTCGATCACCACATCCGCGCCGCGCACGAGGTCGCGCACGCGCGCCTGCCCCTCGGGCGTGCGGAAATCGGCCGTGATGGAGGTCTTGCCGCGGTTTGCCGCATGGAAATAGGCTGCAGATCGGTTCTGCGGGCCGTCGCCCTCCCGGTCGATGAAAGGCGGACCCCAGCTGCGGGTATCATCGCCCTCGGGTGCCTCGACCTTGATCACCTCGGCGCCCAAATCGGCAAGAATCTGCCCCGTCCAGGGACCGGCGAGGATACGGGCCAACTCGACGACGCGCAGCCCCGCAAGCGGCGCGCCCGCGGTCGCCGGGTCCGACATCGCGCCTACTCCGCCAGCGCCGTGTCGATCAGCGCGCGCAGATCGTCATAGGGCATGTTGCTATGCTTGACCCCGTTGATGATGAGGGTCGGCGTCGACTGGACCTCGTCGGCCGTCGTCTGGCTTTCGAACTTCGCGACGAGCGCCTCGGCCATCGCCTGATCCGTCAGGCAGGCATCGAGCGTCGCGTCGTCGAGCCCCGCGACCCGGCCGATCCGCCGCAGACCCTCGGCGACATCCGCAGGCGTGCCGGCGCGCGCCCAGTCCTGCTGACCGGCATAGATCATGTCGGCGAGGCCGAAGAACCGCTCGGGGCCGCCGCAGCGCGCGACCATCGCCGCCCACAGGCCGTATCGGTCGAAATAGACCTCGCGATAGACGAACCGCACAAGGCCCTGGTCGATGTAGTCGGCGCGCAGGCGCGGCAAGACTTCGGCATGGAACGCCGCGCAATGGGGGCAGGTGAAGGAGGCGTATTCGATCAGTGTCACCTTGGCCTCGGGGTTGCCGAGTTCCATGTCGGGGGCAAGCGCCGCATCGCCTTCGGCGCGCAGCGGCGAGGCCGCCAGCATCACGACCGCGAGGATCGCCGCGAAAAGGGTGGGCACGAGTTTCGAGAGGCGATCAATCATGTCGGGTTCCTTCCTGCCTCGACCGGGATAGGATGTTTCGGGCAAGGGTTTCAAGGGCATCCCGAAGCCCGTCGTCGCGCACCTCGCCGGCTAGGCCTGTGGCCCTGTCATCGGTAGGCGGTGCAGTGACGAAACGCGCGGGCGGGTCCGCGAACCCACCCATCGCATCTTGGGTGATGCGCACATGCGCGACCGCCCGGTGGCCGAAGGCGGCGTTCAGCCGCTCGATCAGGGCGGGCAGACGCATCTGCACCATTGGCGCGAATGCCGGGCGTGCGGCGATGGTCAGCGTGGCGCCGAACCCCTCTCGACCATGCGCAAGCCGCAGAGGCGCCGTGACGGCGGCAAGGTCCGCGCCCGCGATCTCGGCCCAGCGGGTCATGATCTTGCCCAGCGCCGCGCCGCGCCGGTTGCCTGCGGCGGAGATGCGCGGCTCCAGGATGCGCCCGGCCGGCTCGAACCCGCGCTCGCGGCGCGGGGGCGGATCGGCGGGCACATGGTCTGGCGGGGATTTGCGCGGCATCTCGGGCTTTCGTCGGCGAAACGATGGCCTATCATTACGCGCGCGGCGCACGGCGCGCCAGCACGGGGGCGCATGACACGGGATTGTGACGGCGATGTCTGACGCGGTGCGGGATGCCCGGATCCGCCGCGATCTGCTTGCGTGGTACGACAGGCACGCGCGCGATCTGCCCTGGCGGGTTTTGCCGGCGCTGCGCGCCGCGGACACGCGCCCCGATCCCTATCGCGTCTGGCTCTCCGAGGTGATGTTGCAGCAGACGACCGTCGCCGCGGTGCGCGAGCCCTTCGCGCGCTTCCTCGTGCTCTGGCCCGATGTCCATGCCCTCGCAGCCGCAGATGACCGCGCGGTGATGGCCGAATGGGCGGGGCTTGGCTATTACGCCCGGGCGCGGAACATGCTGGCATGCGCGCGCTCCATCGCGACCAGGCATGCTGGCCGCTTTCCCGACACGCTCGAGGGGTTGCGTTCCCTGCCGGGGATCGGCCCCTACACCGCCGCTGCCGTGGCGGCGATTGCCTTCGATCTGCCTGCCGCCGTCGTCGATGGCAACGTCGAGCGCGTGGTGGCTCGGCTCGAGGCCATCGAGACGCCCCTGCCCGCCGCGAAGCCGCTCATGCGTGCCCGCGCCGCCGAGCTTGCGCCCGCGGTCCGACCCGGAGATCACGCGCAGGCGATGATGGACCTCGGCGCGACGATCTGTACGCCGCGCAGCCCGTCCTGCACGATGTGCCCACTTGCCCGCGACTGCGCGGCGCACGCGCGCGGGATCGCGGCGACCTTGCCGCGCCGGGCCGCAAAGCAGCCAAAGCCGAACCGGCGCGGGGTGGTCTGGATCGCGCGGCACACCGGCGGTGCCGTGCTGGCAGAGGTGCGCCCACCTCGCGGTCTGCTGGGCGGGATGCAGGGCTTTCCGACCCATGGCTGGATCGAGGGCGACTCGCCCGAACCACCCGTCGCGGCGGAGTGGCGCCCGGCCGGGGTGGTGCGCCATGTCTTCTCGCATTTCACGCTCGAGCTACAGGTGCTGACCGCGACCGTGTCGGCCGATACATTACCGGTGCGCGGAGCGTTCGTGCCCGCGGCAGAGTTCGACCCCCGCGCGCTGCCCACGGTCATGCGCAAATGCTGGGATGTGGCGCTGGGCCGCCTTTGACCGCGGCGCGGGCGCGGCTAGGATGGCGCCATTAGACGCGGAGCGACCATGACCAGCGACCGACCCGCTCCATCCCCGCCCGGCCCCGCGCTGCCGTTCTGGCTCTCGCTCAGCCTTCTGCCGCTGGTGACGGCGGGGCTGATCTGGGGGGGCTGGGCGCTGATCGCGCTGCCCGTCTATGGCTGGGTCGGGATCACGCTGCTTGACGCGCTCGCGGGGCGCGAGGGCGCGAACCCCGACCCCGCCACCCCGCCCGGGCGGCTGCGCTGGCACCGGCTGGTGACGCGGATCTGGCTGCCGCTCCAGCTTCTGACCATCTTCGGCTCGATCTGGGCGGTCGGGGCCGGCACCCATCTGGCGGGGTGGGAGAAGGTCGCGCTATTCGCCGGGATCGGGGTGGTGTCGGGGGCGATCGGGATCACCTATGCCCATGAACTGGTGCACGAATCCTCGCGCGGCGCGCGGTGGTTGGGCGATCTGCTGCTGGCCTCGGTCCTTTATGGCCATTTCCGCTCCGAGCATCTGCTCGTCCACCACCGCCACGTCGCGACGCCCGCCGATGCCGTGACCGCGCGGCGGGGCGAGGGGTTCGGCCCCTATCTGGCGCGGGTGCTGATCCATTGCCCGCGCTCGGCCTTCGCGGCCGAGGCGGCGCTGCTCGCGCGGCGCGGGCGGGCGTGGTGGCACCCGGCGAACCCGTTCTGGCGCTATGGCGCGCTGCAAGGCGGGATGCTCGCGCTCGCCTTCGGGCTGGGCGGGGCCGAGGGGGTCGGGCTTTTCGTCGTGCAGGCGGCGGTGGCGGTGCTGCAACTCGAACTCACGAACTACATCGAGCATTACGGCCTCACGCGCGAGCATCTGGGGGGCGGGCGGTATGAGCCGGTGCGCCCGCACCACAGCTGGAACGCCGAGCATCGCGTCTCGAACTGGCTGCTCATCAACCTGCAGCGCCACGCCGACCATCACACCCGCCCCGACCGGCCCTTCGCCCTCCTCCAGACCTATCCCGAGGCCGAGGCGCCGCAACTGCCCTTCGGCTATCCGGTGATGACGGCGATGGCGCTGGTGCCGCCCCTCTGGCGGCGGGTGATGGATCCGCGCGTCGCGGCGTGGCGGCGGCGGCATTATCCGCACATCACCGACTGGTCGCCCTATGACCGGATGGCCACGCCCGCGGGCTGAGCCTTCCCCTCGCCCCCCGCGCGCGCTATGCCGCTGCCATGCGTCGGACGCTGATCGAGATCCACGAGGACGAGGTCGCCGCGGGGCGGCTGCGCCCCGATCCGGCGCAGCGCGCGGTGCTGCCGCTGCTCGAGGCGATCCGCGCCCGGATCGAGACACCGCCCAAGCGCGGCCCGCTTGCGGGCCTCTTCGGGCGCAAGGGGGCCGGGGATGGCCCCAAGGGCCTCTATCTCTGGGGGGGTGTCGGGCGCGGCAAGTCGATGCTGATGGACATGATGGCGGCCGCGACCGAGGCGCCGGGGGTGGAGCGGGTGCATTTCCACGCCTTCATGCAAGGCGTCCACCGCGGGATGCATGCGGCGCGCGCGCGGGGCGTGACGGATGCGCTCGCCCCCGTCGCCGACGACCTCGTGGCGCGGGTGCGCCTTTTTTGCCTCGATGAGATGCAGATCATCGACATCACCGACGCGATGGTGGTCGGGCGGCTGTTCCAGCGGCTGTTCGATGCGGGCGTGATCGTCGTCACCACCTCGAACCGCCCGCCCGAGGATCTCTACAAGGACGGGCTGAACCGCGGGGTGTTCCTGCCCTTCATCGACCTCATCCGCGCGCGGATGGAGGTGATCGAGCTCGAAAGCCCGACGGATTACCGCCAGCACCGGCTGACCGGCGCGCAGGTGTGGTTCGCGCCCTCGGACGGGTCGGCGCGTGCGGCCATCGGCGCGATCTGGGCGGACCTGACCGGCGGCGCGGCGGGCGGGCCGATGGTGCTGCGCGTCAATGGGCGGGATGTGCAGCTCGATCAGGTCGCGAACGGGGTCGTGCGCGCGTCGTTCTGGGATCTCTGCGGCCGCCCGCTCGGGCCCGCCGATTACCTCGCGATCGCGGGCGCTGTGCGGGTCGTGCTGCTCGAGGACATCCCGCGCATGTCGGCGGCGAATTACAACGAGGCCAGACGCTTCGTCACGCTGATCGATGCGCTCTACGAGGGGCGCGTGCGACTGGTGGCGAGTGCCGCCGACGACCCTGAGCGGCTCTATCTCGAAGGGGTGGGATCGTTCGAGTTCGAGCGCACCGCAAGCCGCCTGCGCGAGATGCAGGCGGCCGACTGGGGCAGCGATGGCTGAAACGGTCGCGGCGCTGGTGATCGGGGCGGGCCCCGCGGGGCTGATGGCGGCGGAGGAGATCGCCGCCGCGGGCGTCCCTGTCGTCATCGCCGAGGGCAAGCCCACGATCGGGCGCAAGTTCCTGATGGCGGGCAAGTCGGGGCTGAACCTGACCAAGGCCGAAGCCCCCGACGCCTTCGTCGCCCATTACGCCGAGGCCGCGGGCTGGCTTGGCCCCATCATCGCGGATTTTGGCCCCGAAGCGGTGCAGGGCTGGGCGCGCGACCTCGGGCAAGAGGTGTTCACCGGCAGTTCGGGCCGCGTCTTTCCGGTGGCGATGAAGGCCGCGCCGCTTTTGCGGGCATGGGCGGGGCGCATCCTCGGGCGGGGGGCGGAGCTGCGCACGCGCTGGCGCTGGACGGGGTTCGAGGGCGCGGATTTCGCCTTCGACACGCCCCTGGGCCCGCGCCTGATCCGGCCGCAGGTCTGCGTGCTGGCGCTCGGCGGGGCAAGCTGGGCGCGGCTGGGCTCGGACGGGGCCTGGGCGCCCTGGCTTGCCGCGCGCGGGGTCGAGATCGCGCCCTTCCGCCCCGCCAACGTGGAAATCGGCATCCGCTGGAGTGCGGCCATGGCCCCCCACATGGGCCGGCCGCTGAAGCCCGTCGCGCTGGTGGCGGGCGCCCTGCGGACGCGGGGCGAGGCGGTGATCGTCCCCGAGGGGCTTCAGGGCGGCGGGGTCTATGCGGTCGGGCGCGCGGTGCGCGAGGGGGCGGCGCTGACGCTCGACCTCTGCCCCGATCTGGCCGAGGCGACGCTTGCGGCGCGGCTCGGGGCCGCCATGGCCGCCCGCCCGCGCGAGAGCCTCGCCAACCACCTGCGCAAGGCCGCGGGCCTCGATCCCGTGCGCCGCGCGGTCCTGATGGAGCTTGCGCGCCCGCTGCCGCGCGATGCGGGCGCACTCGCGCGCCGGATCAAGGCATTGGGCGTGCCGGTCGCGGGGGTCGGGCCGCTCGATGCCGCGATCTCGACGGCGGGCGGCATCGCGCGCGCGGCGCTCGACGCCACGCTCGGACTGCGCGCGCTGGCGGGCGTCTTCGCGGCGGGCGAGATGCTCGACTGGGAGGCGCCCACGGGCGGCTATCTCTTGACGGCCTGCCTCGCCACGGGGCGGCATGCGGGGCGGGCGGCGGTGTCGCGGCTGGGCCGGTGATGTCGCACCCCGCCATGCCGCGCCGCCGTGCGCGCCTAGGCTCGGGCCGCAATGCACAAGAATGAGGGGCGGGATGGACGGGGCATTCGACTATGTGATCGTGGGGTCGGGATCGGCCGGGTCGGTGCTGGCCGAGCGGCTCGGGCAGGATCCACGCCGGCGCATCCTCGTGCTCGAGGCCGGCGGCAGCGACATGCGCTTTTTCGTGCAGATGCCGCTCGGCTATGGCAAGACCTTCTACGACCGGCGCGTGAACTGGGCCTATCAGACCGAACCCGACCCGGGGCTTGCGGGCCAGCGCGACTACTGGCCGCGCGGGCGCATCATCGGCGGATCGAGCAGCATCAACGCCATGGTCTACATCCGCGGCCACGCGAGCGACTATGCCGACTGGGAGGCCGCCGGCAACCCCGGCTGGGGCTGGGCCGAGGTGCGCGCGGCCTATCGCGCGATGGAGGACAACGAGGCAGGCGGGGATGAATGGCGCGGCACGGGCGGGCCGCTCTTCGTCTCGGCCAACCGGGCCGACACGCACCCCCTCGTCGCGCGCTACATCGCCGCCTGCGAAGGGGTGGGGCTGCGCCACAACCCCGACTTCAACGGCGCCGAGCAGGAAGGGGCGGGGATCTATCAGCTGACCGTCAAGGGCGGGCGGCGCAACTCGGCGGCGCGCGCCTTCCTGCACCCGGCGGTGCGGCGGGGCAACGTGCAGGTGCTGACCGGCGCGCAGGCAACCCGCGTGCTGTGGGAGGGGCGCCGCGCCGTGGGCGTCGAATACCTGCGGGGCGGCGTGCGGCAGATCGCGCGGGCGCGCGCCGAGGTGATCCTCGCCTGCGGCGCGGTCAACACGCCGCAACTCCTGATGCTCTCGGGCGTGGGGCCGGGGGCGATGCTTGCCGCGCACGGGATCGGGGCGCTGGTCGACAATCCCAATGTGGGCGCGCACCTCAATGACCATCAGGGGCTGAACTATACCTACCGCATGAAGGTGCCCACGCTCAACGACGTGCTGCGGCCGTGGTGGGGCAAGGCGTGGGTGGGGGTGCAATACCTGCTGGCGCGGCGGGGGCCGCTTGCCAAGTCGATCAACGCGGGCGGGGGGTTCTTCCGCACCGACCCGGGCCTGAGCCGGCCCAACATGCAGCTCTACATGCAGGCGTTCTCGACCCTCCTGCCCAAGCCGGGTGAGCGGCCGATCCTGACGCCCGACCCCTTTCCCGGCATGTCGCTCGGCCTCTCGAACTGCCGTCCGACCTCGCGCGGGCGGATCGAGCTTGCCTCGGCCGACCCGCTCGCGCCGCCTAGGATCGTGCAGAACGCCTATGGCACCGATCAGGACGTGGCCGAGATGCTCGCCGCGGTGAAGATGCTGCGCCGCATCGCAGCCGAGGCGCCCCTGGCCGAGGTCATCGCCGAGGAATTGCGCCCGGGCCCCGCCGTGCAGCGCGACGAGGATCTGATCGCCGATTTCCGCGCCCGTTCCGGCACGGTCTATCACCCCTCCTGCACGGCGCGGATGGGGCCCGACGCGGGCAGCGCGGTCGTCGATGCGCGCCTTCGGGTGCACGGGGTCGAAGGTTTGCGGGTCTGCGATGCCTCGGTCTTTCCGACGCTGATTGCCGGCAACACCAACGCGCCCGCGATGATGGTCGGCTGGAAGGGCGCCGAGATCATCGCCGCCGACACCCGCGCCTGAGGGCCCCGACCGAGGCAACCGACCGAGGCACCCGCCCCGAGAGGGGTATGTTCGCTACCACTGCCCTGGTGATGTCGGCCGGCGTGGCCGCCGCCGAAATGACGCTCGGGGGCAACGGCCGCATGGGTATCACCTATAACGACTCCGCCGCCGAGAAGACGCAGTTCGACAGCCGTTTCCGCGCCGTCTTCACCGGCTCGGGCACGACGGATGCGGGCATCGCCTTCGGTGGCACGATCCGCGCCGACAATGCGGCGAACGGCGCCTCGGGCACCGCGGGCAACGTGTTTGTCTCGGGCACCTTCGGCAAGGTGACGATGGGCGACATCTCCTCGGCGCTCGACAACGCCGCGGGCAACCTCTCTGGCGTGGGCTATACCGGCCTTGGCGACCACAGCGATTTCGGCTGGTCGGGCGGCGGCGATGACGAGGGCGTGCTGTGGTCCTACACCGCAGGCACCTTCGGGCTGCATGCGTCGGTCGGTCAGCGCGTCGCGGGCGACGACGAGGCTTCGGCGGCCGTCACCTTCGCGATGGCCCCGGTCACGGTCGGCGTCGGTGTCAGCCAGGACGGCGGCAACAGCCAGGCCGGCATCGGCCTTGGCGCCGAAGTGTCCGGCGCGGACGTGAAGTTCGGCTATCTGAACAACGACAACGCGACCGGCACGGCCATTGAGACCGAACTCGGCCTCTCGGTTGCGGCCGATCTGGGTGGCGTCGGCGTCACAATCTTCGCGCGCCAGACCGAAACGGCGGCGAGCGTGAAAGCTCAGTATCTGGGTGTCGGCTTCTCGCAGAGCCTCGGCGGCGGCGCGACCATCGCGGGCGGCATCGTCGATGCCGATGGCACCTCGAAGGGCGACCTCGGCCTGACCTTCTCGTTCTGATCCGGACGACCCATTACCACGAAGGAGCGGGCCTTGCGCCCGCTCCTTTGCGTTTCAGACGGGCTCGCCCGCGTCGAGGCGCGCGAACACCTCGGCCGCGGCGGCGCGCAGCATGGCCTTGCGCCCCTCAGCCATCGCATCCCATACGCGCAGCATCTGCCCCATGCGCGGGTTCGCCGCCCAGCGGGCGCGGTGGCGCAGGATGAAATCCCAGTAAAGCGCCGTCATCGGGCAGGGTGGGCGGGTGCCCTCGGCCTTCGGATCATAGGCGCAGCCGCGGCAATGGTCCGACATCCGCGCGACATAGGCCCCCGACGCCGCATAGGGCTTCGATGCCAGCACCCCGCCATCGGCAAAGAGCGCCATGCCGAGCGTGTTCGGCGCCTCGACCCATTCGAAGGCATCGACATAGACCGCCAGATACCACTCATGCACCGCCCGCGGCGCGATCCCGGCCAGCAGCGCGAAATTGCCCGTGATCATCAGCCGCTGGATGTGGTGGGCATAGGCCAGATCGCGCGTCTGGCCCACGGCGGCCGCCATGCAGGCCATGCGTGTGGGCCCGCCCCAATAGACGGCCGGCAGCGGCCGTTCCGCGCCCAGCGCATTGCGGGCGGTATAGTCGGGGCCCGAGATGGCCCAGATGCCGCGGACATATTCGCGCCAGCCGATGATCTGGCGGATGAAGCCCTCGGCGGCCTCGATCGGGGCGCGGCCGGCGCGCCACTCGGCCTCGACCCGCCGGCAGAGATCGAGCGGGTCGAGCAGCCCGAGGTTCAAGGGCGCCGAGATCAGCGCGTGCGAGAGGAACGGATCGTCCGTCAGCATCGCGTCCTGCTCGGCGCCGAAGCGCGGCAGGCGATGGGCGAGGAAATCGGCAAAGGCCGCCTCGGCGTCGGCGCGCGTCACCGGATGGGCGAAGCCCTCGAGCCGGCCGAAACGGCCCGCGAAGCGCGCCGCGACCAGATCGAGCACCTCGCGCGTGACCGCGTCGGGGGCAAAGCGTAGCGGCGGGTGGCGCCAGAGGTCGGGGCGGGCGGGTTTGCGGTTCTCGGCATCGAAGTTCCAGCGCCCCCCGGCCGGGGCGTCGCCCTCCATCATCAACCCGGTGCGGCGGCGCATGTCGCGATAGAACCACTCCATCCGCATCACCTTGCGCCCCTCGGCCCAGCGGGCGAAATCGGCCTCGGGGCAGAGGAAGCGGTCATCGGGCAGAAGGCGCAGCGGCAGCGGGCAATCGCCCAGCGCCGAAATCAGCCGCCAGTCGCCGGGTCTCGTCGCGATCACCTCCTGCGCGCCGCTCTCGGCCGCGCGGCGGATCAGCTCGCCGGTGATCGACTGGCTGTTTTCCGGATCATCGAGGGTGGAATAGGCCACGCGCCAGCCCGCCGCGCGCAACTCGGCCGCGAAATGGCGCATCGCCGAGAGGATGAGGGCGATCTTCTGCGGGTGATGGGGGACGTCCGTCGCCTCGGCCATGACCTCGGCCATCACGACGATGTCGCGCGCTGGATCGCCCGCCCGCAGCGCGGCCATACCGGGCGAGAGCTGATCGCCCAGCACGAGGATCAGGCGCGGGGCTACCACGGCACGGGCTGCCCGGCCCAGTCGAAGAAGCCGCCCGTGTCGGCGGGCGAAAGCCCCTCGATCACGCGCAAGAGGTTCGCCGCCGCCTCGGCCGGGGCGACGGCCGGATGGGTGCCGAGGTGGCGCGCGCTCAACCCAGTCGCTACGGTGCCGGGGTGGAGGGCGGCGAGGATCGCCTGCGGATGGCTGCGCGCGACCTCGACCGAGGCGGTGCGGATGAGCTGGTTGAGTGCGGCCTTGGACGCGCGATAGGAATACCACCCGCCGAGCCGGTTGTCGCCGATCGACCCCACCCGCGCCGAGAGCGCCGCGAACACCGCCCGCCCGCCCCGCGGCATCAGCCGCAGCGCGTGCTTGAGGACAAGCGCCGGCCCCGTGGCATTGAGCGCGAATTCGGCGGCCATCGCGGCGGGGTCGAGCGCGCGCAGGCTCTTTTCCGGCGCGCCCGCCACCCCGAGGCCGCCGGTCGCGACGAGGATCAGATCGAACGGCCCCTGAAGCGGCGCGAGGCCCGCGATGATGCGCGCCTCATCCGTCAGATCGAAGCCGTCGCGGGATCGCGAAAGCGCCGCGACCTCGGCCCCGCGCGCCTCCAGCAATTCGGCCAGCGCGCCCCCGATCCCGCCCGACGCCCCGATCACGATCGCCCGCATCCGATCCCCCATCCCTCTGATCCCATGCTAGCGCCGCCCGGGGGCGGGGCAACGCGCCCCCTCCCGATATTTTGGGCTTTTCAAACCTGCCCGCGGCGGTATAGTCGCGCCCCATGAACCGGATCGGCACCACCCCTGCCCCGACCCTCGCGGACGCATCGCGCGCCCGGGCCTCGGGGCGCGCGCTTCTCCTTAGCCGCCTCTGAGCGTGCCCTCGGGCGCGACCGCTCGGAGGTGACAAGCGCCCAAGGGACCCGCCAGACCGAAACCGACAGACCGGAACACCCCCATGACCACGACCCGCGAACAGGACCGCGTCCTGATTTTCGACACCACGCTGCGCGATGGCGAGCAATCCCCCGGCGCGACGATGACGCATGAGGAGAAGCTCGAGATCGCCGCCCTTCTCGACGAGATGGGCGTCGACATCATCGAGGCGGGCTTTCCCATCGCCTCGCAGGGCGATTTCGAGGCCGTGCGCGCGATTGCCGCCGCCACGCAGAACGCCGTCATCTGCGGGCTGGCACGCGCCAACGCCGCCGACATCGACCGCTGCTGGGAGGCGGTGCGCCACGCCCGCCGGCCGCGCATCCACACCTTCATCGGCACCTCGCCGCTCCACCGCGAGATCACCAAGCTCGACCCCGAGGGGATGATCGCGCGCATCCACGAGACCGTGACCCACGCCCGCAACCTCTGCGACAACGTCCAGTGGTCGCCCATGGACGCGACCCGGACCGAGCACGACTATCTCTGCCGCGTGGTCGAGACCGCGATCAAGGCGGGCGCGGGCACGATCAACATCCCCGACACGGTGGGCTATACCGCGCCGCGGGAATCGGCCGAGCTGATCGCGATGCTGCGCGCGCGCGTGCCGGGTGCGGACCGCGTCATCTTCGCTACGCACTGCCACAACGACCTCGGCATGGCGACGGCCAACGCGCTCGCGGCCGTCGGCGCGGGGGCGCGGCAGATCGAATGCACGATCAACGGGCTGGGCGAGCGGGCGGGGAATACCGCGCTCGAGGAAGTCGTGATGGCGATCAAGGTGCGCAACGATATCATGCCCTACCGCACCGGCATCGACACGACGAAGATCATGAAGATCAGCCGCCTCGTCGCGGCCGTGTCGGGCTTTCCGGTCCAGTTCAACAAGGCGGTGGTGGGCAAGAACGCCTTCCTCCACGAAAGCGGCATCCATCAGGACGGGGTGCTGAAGAACGCCGCGACCTTCGAGATCATGCGGCCCGAGGACATCGGCCTGACGGCGACGAACATCGCCATGGGCAAGCATTCGGGGCGCGCGGCGCTGCGCGCCAAGCTGCGCGATCTGGGCTATGAACTGGCGGACAACCAGCTCAACGACGTGTTCGTGCGCTTCAAGGCGCTCGCCGACCGCAAGAAGGAGGTCTATGACGACGACCTGATCGCGCTGGTGGCCGACAACGCCACGACGACCGAGCACGACTTCATCCAGGTGCGCCGGCTGCGCGTCGTCTGCGGCACCGAGGGCCCGCAGGAGGCGGACCTGACGCTTGCGATCGACGGCGAGGTGCGCCACATCGACGCGACCGGCGACGGCCCGATCGATGCGGCCTTCAACGCGATCAAGATGCTCTTTCCGCACAAGGCGCGGCTGCAGCTCTATCAGGTGCATGCGGTGACCGAGGGCACCGACGCGCAGGCCACCGTCAGCGTGCGGATGGAGGAGGACGGCAAGATCGTCACCGGCCAGTCGGCCGATACCGATACGGTGGTCGCGAGCGTGAAGGCCTATATCAACGCTCTCAACAAGTTGATCGTGCGGCGGCAGAAGACGCGGCCGGCCGAAATCGGCTGATCCCCTGCGGGATTGGCGGGACCGCGCCGGCCGGGGCATCGAGCCCCGGCCGGCGCGGCGGCCTGCCCCCTTCCGCGCCGCGCCCGCCCTGCCTATAAGCGGGGGGTCGCGCCCTTGGGGGAATCGCCCGCAGGCAGGCCGCGGGCCACCACCGACGCGAGAGGGGAAATCCGCGCCATGTCGATCCTATCGGGCCTCTTCTCATCCGACATGGCCATCGACCTCGGCACGGCGAACACGCTCGTCTACGTCAAGGGACGGGGCATCATCCTCAACGAGCCGTCGGTCGTGGCCTATCACGTCAAGGACGGCAAGAAGCAGGTGCTCGCGGTCGGCGAGGATGCCAAGCTCATGCTCGGGCGGACGCCCGGATCGATCGAGGCGATCCGGCCGATGCGCGACGGGGTCATCGCCGACTTCGACACCGCCGAGGAGATGATCAAGCACTTCATCCGCAAGGTGCACCGGCGGTCGAGCTTCTCGAAGCCCAAGGTGATCGTCTGCGTGCCGCACGGCGCGACCCCGGTCGAGAAGCGGGCGATCCGGCAGTCGGTGCTCTCGGCGGGTGCGCGTCGGGCGGGTCTCATCGCCGAGCCGATCGCGGCGGCGATCGGGGCCGGCATGCCCATCACCGACCCCACGGGCAGCATGGTCGTCGACATCGGCGGCGGTACGACCGAGGTCGCGGTGCTGAGCCTTGGCGACATCGTCTATGCCCGCTCGGTCCGCGTCGGCGGCGACCGGATGGACGAGGCGATCATCTCTTACCTGCGGCGCCAGCAGAACCTGCTCGTGGGCGAATCGACCGCCGAGCGGATCAAGACCACGATCGGCAGCGCGCGCATGCCCGCCGACGGGCGCGGCACCATCGTGCGCATTCGTGGCCGCGACATCCTGAACGGCGTGCCCAAGGAGATCGAACTGAGCCAGGCGCAAGTCGCCGAGGCGCTGGCCGAACCCGTCCAGCAGATCTGCGATGCGGTGATGCAGGCGCTCGAGGCGACGCCGCCAGACCTTGCGGCCGACATCGTCGACCGGGGCGTGATGCTGACGGGCGGGGGCGCGCTTCTGGGCGACATCGACCTCGCGCTGCGCGAGCGAACGGGGCTTGCGATCTCGGTCGCCGACCAGACGCTGAGTTGCGTGGCCCTCGGCACGGGGCGCGCGCTCGAATACGAAAAGCAGTTGCGCCACGTCATCGATTACGACAGCTGACGCCCCCGGGCCCCGCAGCACGAGGCCGAGTTGGCAAGGGACCAGAGCACAGAGGCCGAAATCCGCCAGACCCGCCGGCTGCTTGCGGCGGTGCTGGGGCTTGCCCTCATCGCGGTCTTCGTCGTCTGGCGGATCGACAGCCCGCGGGTCGAGCGGTTGCGCATGGCGGTGATCGACCGCATCGTGCCTGACTTGGGCTGGGCGCTGGTGCCGGTCGCGCGGCTGAGCACGATGGTCGCGGATGTCACGACCTATGCCCGCGTCTATGAACAGAACCGGGAACTGCGCCGCGAGCTTCAGCAGATGAAAGCCTGGCGCGAGGCCGCGATCCAGCTCGAGCAGGAAAATGCCCGCCTGCTCGACCTCAACCGCGTGCGGCTCGACCCGAGCCTCATGCATGTCACGGGCGTGGTGCTGGCCGATTCCGGGTCGCCCTTCCGGCAGTCGGTGCTGATCAACGTGGGGCAGCGCGACGGCATCCGCGACGGCTGGGCGACGATGGACGGGCTCGGGCTTGTCGGGCGCGTCGCGGGGCTGGGCGAGCGGACAGCGCGGGTGCTGCTTCTGACCGACGCCGCCAGCCGTGTGCCGGTGACAGTGCTGCCCTCGGGGCAGCGCGCGATGCTCGCGGGCGACAATTCGACCCTACCGCCGCTTGACTTCGTCGAGACACCCGATCTGGTCCGTCCCGGCGACCGGGTGGTGAGTTCGGGAGAAGGCGGGGTGTTTCCGGCCGGCCTGCCCGTCGGCGAGGTGGTGGAGGGGCCCGACGGGCGGCTGCGGGTGACGCTGGCGGCCGATTACCTGCGGCTCGAATTTCTGCGCGTGCTGCGCAGCCACGAAGCTCCGGTCATCTCCGATCCGGGCGGACTGATCGTGCCGCAGACGCCCCCGATCCTGCCAGAGACTTCCGATGGCGCGCCCATGCCCGCCGAAGCGCCACCAGCCGAGGCACCCGGCAATGGTTGACCGTCTCTTGGACCGCTCGCGGCTGGTGCAGGCCGGTATCGCCGCTGCGGTGCTGGGCTCGGTGTTCCTCTCGCTCCTGCCGCTCGGAGGGGTGCCGGGCAGGCCCGGACCGGACGCGGTGCTGTGCCTTCTGGCGGCGACGGTGATGCGCCGCCCGGATCTCGTGCCCGCGCCGATGGTCGCGATCCTTGTGTTCCTCGAGGATCTGCTCACCATGCGCCCGCCCGGCCTCTGGGCGGCGCTGACACTTGCAGGAACCGAGGTGCTGCGCGACCGCGCGCAGAGTTCTCGCGATCTGGGCTTCTGGGCGGAATGGCTGCTCGTCGCGATCGTCTTTGCCGGCATGTTCGCGACCGGCAGGATCGCGCTCGGGCTGCTGATGGTGCCGCAGCCGCCGATCGGCGACATCGCGGCCGAGGCGCTCGTGACGATGCTGTTCTATCCTCTGGTAGTCCTCGTGCTGCGCGCCATCTTCGGACTGCGCAAGCCTGCCTCGGGCGAAGTCGACGATCGCGGGAGGCGGCTGTGAAGCGCCCGGCCCCGGATACCGGCGCGAGCCTCGCCCGGATCGGCAGGCGCACCTTGCTGATCGGCGGGGTGCAGGCCGGGATCGTGGGTATCCTCGGTTTGCGCCTCTATGAGATGCAGGGGCTTCGGTCGGCCGAATTCCGGCTGCTCGCCGAGGAAAACCGCATCTCGATCCGTCTCCTACCGCCGGTCCGCGGCCTCATCCATGACCGCAACAACGTGCTGATCGCGGGCAACGAGCAGAACTATCGCATCGTCATCACGCGCGAGGATGCGGGCGACCTCGAGACGGCGCTGGCGCGACTGGGCAGCGTCGTCGCGCTCAATCCCGAGGACGTTGAGCGCACCTTGCGCGAAGCGCGCCGACGGGGCGCCTTCGTGCCGATCATCGTCGCCGACCGGCTGAGCTGGGAGGCGGTGACGGCCGTCGGGATCAACGCGCCTGCCTTGCCGGGAATCGCGGCCGAAGTCGGACAGTCACGGATCTACCCGCTCGGTCCGGATTTCGCCCATGTCGTGGGCTACGTCGGGCCGGTCGCGGATCGTGACCTCGAAAATCTCGAGGATCCCGATCCGGTGCTGCGGATCCCCAAGTTCCAGATCGGCAAGATCGGGCTCGAGCGCTGGCGCGAGGATCAGCTGCGCGGCCGTGCGGGCAGCCGGAGGGTCGAGGTGAACGCGGCCGGGCGGATCATGCGCGAACTCGACCGGCGCGACGGGCAGGCCGGCGACGACCTGCGCCTGACGATCGACGCGGGGCTGCAGAACTTCGTGCAGGAACGGCTCGGAGAGGAAAGCGCCGCCGCCGTCGTGATGGACATCGCGACGGGCGATCTGATGGCCGTGGGCTCGGCGCCCTCGTTCGATCCCAACCTCTTCGTGCGCGGGATATCCTCGAGCGCCTACAACGCCTTGCTCGAGGACGATCACCGGCCGCTCGCCAACAAGGCAGTGCAGGGCGTCTATCCGCCGGGATCGACCTACAAGATGATCACGGCGCTGGCTGCCCTCGAGGCCGGGGCGATCACACCCGAAACGACCGTCTATTGCCCGGGCCACCTCGATGCCTCGGGGCGGCGCTTTCATTGCTGGAAATCCGCCGGGCACGGCAACATGGCGCTCGGGCCAGCGCTTGCCGAGAGTTGCGATGTCTACTTCTACGACATCTCGCAGCGCGTGGGCATCGACGCCATTGCCGCGATGGCAGCCCGCTTCGGACTGGGAGAGCGGCACGACCTGCCGATGTCGGCGATTGCCGCGGGCCTCAACCCGACCCGGTCGTGGAAACGCGAGAAGCGCGGGCAGGACTGGATGATCGGCGACACGATCAACGCCTCGATCGGGCAGGGCTTCGTGCTGTCGTCACCCCTTCAGCTGGCGGTGATGACGGCGCGGCTTGCGACGGGGCGCGCCGTGGTTCCGCGCCTCGTGCTCGCCGAAGGCGGGCGCGAAACCAGCCCCGTGCCGGCCTCGCCGATGGGCATTCCCGAAAGCCATCTGGCTGCCATCCGCGCAGGCATGGTCGATGTCGTGAACACCCGCGAGGGCACGGCCTACGCGGCGCGCAGCGTCGATCCGGCGCTGACGCTCGCGGGCAAGACCGGAACGAGCCAGGTGCGCAACATCACCGCAGCGGAACGCGCGCGTGGCATCATAGCGAACGAGGATCTGCCATGGAACCGGCGCGATCACGCGCTGTTCGTCGCCTATGCGCCGGTCGAGGCACCGCGGATCGCGGTCTCGGTCGTGGTCGAGCACGGCGGCGGCGGATCGGCCGTCGCGGCACCGATTGCACGCGACATCGTGCTGCGCGCCCTGACGGGCGACATGCCGCCCCTTGCCGCCTATCCCGAGAACCAGCGCGGCAGGATCCAAAGCGACCTTGAGGCGCTGCGGGCCCGGCTCCGCCCGATCAGCCCCGCGGGGACGAAGGGGGCGGACCGGGCATGAGCTATCTCGAGTATTCGATCCGCCGCGTCCCGTCGGGGCCGGGCAAGATCCTCTACCTCGACTGGGCGCTGATCGTGCTGCTGGTCGCGCTGGCGGGGGTCGGGGTGGTCATGCTCCACTCGGTCGCCGGTGGCCGGTTCGACGTGTGGGCCGAAACCCATCTGCAGCGCTTCGCCTTCGGGCTTGCGGTGATGGTCGCCTTCGCAATGGTGCCGATCTGGGTCTGGCGCGGCGCGTCGGGGCTGGCCTATGGCGTCGCATTGGCGCTTCTCGTGGCGGTAGATCTGGCAGGCGCGGTCGGCATGGGCGCGCAGCGGTGGCTCGACCTCGGGGTGATCCGCCTGCAACCCTCTGAACTCATGAAGGTGGCCCTCGTGATGGCACTGGCGGCCTATTACGACTGGCTGCCCCCTGCGCGCATCTCTCGCCCGTTGTGGGTGTTGCTGCCGCTGGCGATCATCGGCCTTCCGGCGGCACTCGTGCTCGTGCAGCCTGACCTCGGGACGGCGCTCCTGATCATCTTCGGGGGCGGGGCTGTGATGCTCGCGGCCGGGGTGCATCTGGGCTATTTCGCGGTCGCAATCGCGGGAGCGGGCGGGACAGTGACGGCAGTCTTTCTCTCGCGCGGGACGCCGTGGCAACTGCTCAAGGATTATCAGTATCGCCGGATCGACACGTTTCTCGATCCGGCAAGCGACCCGCTCGGGGCGGGTTATCACATCAGCCAGGCCCAGATCGCGCTCGGCTCGGGTGGCTGGGGCGGGCGCGGCCTGATGCAGGGGACTCAGAACCGGCTGAACTTCCTGCCCGAACGGCACACCGACTTCATATTCACGACGCTGGCCGAGGAATTCGGATTCGTCGGGGCAGTCTCGCTGCTGGTGCTCTATGCCCTCGTCGTGGCGGTCTGCCTGCGCATCGCGCTCGCATCGCTCGACCGCTTCTCGGCGCTCGTGTGCATCGGGATCGGCACGACCTTCTTTCTCTACTTCGCGATCAACATGGGCATGGTCATGGGGCTCGCACCCGTAGTCGGTGTTCCGCTGCCGCTCGTGTCCTACGGGGGGTCGGCCATGCTCGTGATCATGGCGGCCTTCGGCATCGTCCAGAGCGCGAATGTCCACCGCCCCAGACAGAGAGCCCGCGCATGACCCTTCGCATCCTCTTCGCTGCCCCCCGCCGCCTCTGGCCCGAATTCGAGGCGCCGCTGCGCCGCGCCCTCGCCGAAGCCGGGATCGAGGCAGACCTTGCACCCGATTGCGCCGATCCGGCCGCGGTCGATTACATCGTCTATGCCCCGCGCGGCACGATCACGGATTTCACCCCCTTCGTGCGGACGCGCGCGGTGCTGAACCTCTGGGCAGGCGTCGAGTCGATCGTGGGCAACCTGACGCTGACGCAGCCGCTCTGCCGGATGGTCGATCCGGGACTGACGCAGGGGATGGTCGAATATGTGGTGGGCAACGTGCTGCGCCATCACCTCGGGACGGACCGCTTCGTCCGGCCCCCCGCGCCGCACTGGGATGTGCGCATCCCCCCGCTCGCGTCCGAGCGCAAGGTGGCGGTGCTGGGGCTTGGGGTGCTGGGGCTCGCGTGCGCGCGGGCGCTGGCGCGGCTCGGCTTCGACGTGACGGGATGGGCGCGCCGGGCGCGGCGCGTCTCGGGTCTGCGGACGCGCTCGGGCCCGGCGGGGCTGCGCGCGACCCTTGCGGGGGCCGAGATCGTCGTCACGCTCCTGCCGCTGACGCCCGCGACCGAGAACACGCTCGATGCCGGTCGCCTCGGGCTGCTGGCGCGGGGGGCGTGCATCGTCAATCCGGGGCGCGGCGCGCTGATCGATGACGCGGCACTTCTGGCGGCGATCGCGTCCGGGCAGGTGGGGGGCGCGACGCTCGATGTCTTCCGGACCGAACCGCTGCCGCCCGATCACCCGTTCTGGGCCGAGCCGCGGATCACCATCACGCCCCACATCGCCGCCGATACACGGGCCGAGACATCGGCGCGCGTGATCGCCGAGAATATCCGCCGCGATCAGGCAGGGCAGCCGCTACTCTATCTGGTAGACCGGAACGCAGGCTACTGATCAGGGCGCCCGTTGCCCGCTCGCGCGCAGCCGCGCGATGGCCGCGCGCGCCAGCGCATCGGCGCGTTCGTTGCCCTCGTGGCCCGCGTGGCCCTTGATCCAGCGCCACGTCACCTTGTGGGGCACGCGCGCGGCATCGAGGCGGCGCCAGAGGTCCTCGTTCTTCACGGGCTTGCCGGTCGAGACGCGCCAGCCCTTGGCCTTCCAGCCCGCGAGCCATTCGGTGATGCCGTTCTTCACATAGGCGCTGTCGGTCACGATCGTGATCTCGGCCGGCCGCGTCAGGCTTTCGAGCGCCGAGATCGCGGCCATGAGTTCCATTCGGTTGTTGGTCGTCATCGCCTCGCCGCCCGACAGCTCGCGCTCGCGCAGCGTCGCGCCGGCCTCGGTCGCGCGCATGAGCACGCCCCACCCCCCCGGCCCCGGGTTGCCGCTGCATGCGCCGTCGGTATAGGCCAAGAGCTCGGTCATCAGGCGGGGATCTCCGCAAGGCCCACATGCCCCGGCAGGGCGGCGACGCGCCCGAGCCAGCGGCGCAGCGCGGCAAAGGACCCGAGGTCATAGCCGCCGCGCGTGTCGGCCGAATGGGTGTAGGCATAAAGGCAGAGGTCGGCGACGCTTGGCGCATCGCCCGCAAGCCACGCCCGCCCCCCCGCCAGATGCGCCTCCATCTGGCCGAGGATTTCGTTGCCGCGGGTCAGCAGCGCCGCCATCCGCTCGGGCGTCGCGTCCGCCGCGCGGTGGGGATAGCAGCAAAGCGCCGCGCGCACCGCGATCACGCCCTCGTGCTGGTTCTGCTCCCAGAACATCCAGGCCAGCGCCTCGGCGCGGGTAAAGGGGTCGGCGGGCATCCAGGCCGTCCCCTCGGCCAGCCAGCACAGGATCGCGTTCGATTCGGGCAGGAGCCGCCCGTCGGGCAGCTCCAGCACCGGCACCCGGTCGAGCGGCGTGCGCCCCGCCGCGCGCGCCTCTGCCAGTCCGCCGCTGCCGTATTCGCACGCGACGTGCCGATAGGGCCGCCCGAGATGGGCCAGCATCAGCCGCACCTTGTAGGAATTGCCCGACGAGGGCATCGAATAGAGCGTCAGCCCAGCCACAACCCCACCCCCAGACAGACGGCCATCCCCGCGGTCAGCAGAAAGCGCAGCCGCATCCACCACCGCGGCACCAGTCGCCAGAGCGCGAACTGCGCATCGAGTGCCAGCAGCGCGAAGAACCCCGTGAGTAGCGCCGACAGCGCCTGCGCCTCGGGCCCCGTCACCATGAAGAGCGCCCAGAGCGCCGGCACGACCGAGGCCGCATAGCCCCGCCACGCCCGCTCGGCCCCCTTCGCGGCAAAACCCCACAGCACGCCCGACATGAAGCACAGGATGATCGTGCCATAGCCGATCAGCAGCGACCGCCCCGCGAGCCGCGCGGGCACCAGCGCCGCGAGCGCCGGGTCGAGCACCGTCGCCGCCCCCCAGGCAAAGGGGATGAGGCCCGCGAGCCCCAGGATCAGCGCGGGCCGCGGCACCGGCGCGAGGTCGGGCCCGCCCGTCATGCCCGCTCCAGCGCGAGCCGCCCGGCGAGGGCCGCGAAGGCCGCCGCAAAGCCGCGGTTCATCCAGCGCACCACCCCCGGCCGGGCGGTCAGCAACACCCGCGCCTCGGCCGCGAAGATGCCGTAGAGGACGAAGACCGCGAGCGTCATCGCCATGAACACCCCGCCGAGCAGCACGATCTCGGCCGCCGCCGTCTCGGCCCGGCCCGTCAGGAACGGCGGCAAGAGCGCGAGGAAGAAGATCGAGAGCTTGGGGTTGAGGATGTTCACGAGCGCGCCGCGCCGGGCGATCTGCCAGCCGCTTTCGCGCCGCTCCGCCCCGCCCTGCCCGATATGCAGCGCCCCGCCCGCCGAAACCGCCTGCCACGCAAGCCAGAGCAGATACGCCACGCCAAGAAGCTTCACGGCCGTGAAGAGCAGCGCGCTCGCATGCAGGACGGCGGCAAGGCCCAGCATCGCCGCCGCGAGATGGGGCACGATCCCCGCCGTGCAGCCCGCCGCCGCCGCGATCGCGGCCCCCCGCCCCTGCCCGAGCCCGACGGCCAGCGTATAGATCACCCCCGTCCCCGGCGCGAGGACGACGACGAAGGCCGTGATCAGGAAATGCAGGCTGATCATGCGCTTTCGCGCAGGACGCGCGGCACGCGGAACTCGACCCGCTCGACCGCCGTCTCGACGATCTCGCGCGTGACGTCATGGCGCGCGTCAAAGGCCGCGAGCACCTCCTCGATCAGCACCTCGGGCGCGCTCGCCCCCGCCGTCACGCCGACTGTCCGCACCCCCTCGATCGCGCGCCAGTCGATGTCGGCGGCCCGCTCGATCAGTTGGGCGTGCGCGCAACCCGCCGCGCGGCCGACCTCGACCAGCCGGCGACTGTTCGAGGAATTGGGCGCGCCGATGACGAAGAGCGCCTCGATCCGCCCGGCCATCGCCTTCACGGCCTCCTGCCGGTTGGTCGTGGCATAGCAGATATCCTCGCGGTGCGGGCCCACGATCGAGGGAAAGCGCGAGCGCAGCGCCGTCACCACCGCGGCCGTATCATCGACCGACAGCGTCGTCTGCGTGATGAAGGCGAGCCGCTCGGGGTCGCGCACGCGCAGGCGCACCACATCCGCGATCGTCTCGACCAGCAGCACCTCGCCCTCGGGCAGCTGGCCCATCGTGCCCACCGTCTCGGGATGGCCCGCGTGCCCGAGGGCGAGGTGCTGCTGGTCGAGA
>Ga0315900_10003323_pt1 | contig 23631 bp, 25 predicted proteins | sample LakEriMetagenome_FD_203521 | JGI IMG/M metagenome (GOLD analysis project Ga0315900, IMG submission 203521) | Freshwater fungal communities from buoy surface, Lake Erie, Ohio, United States - Buoy 12 MA114 | ecosystem: Environmental > Aquatic > Freshwater > Lake > Lake biofilm | place: USA: Lake... | reverse complement strand
CTATAACAGGTCCAAAAAACATCAAGGCGATGCAAATGGAGGGTGGTACCGATTTGAAATCCAGGTAGCGACACATTGCCTTAAAAGTCGGGGAATGAACAATTTAGAAGGGTTAAATGAAACTTCCATTTATGGGTTGCTCTGGCATCGATGGGAAGTAAGCAATATGGACTGCGTCATAAGTGCAGGAGAAGACGAAGCCAGGGCAATAGAAGAACTAGCAAAGCACCTCTCAGGGGTGCGGCTGCAAACCTTTATCGGGTTAGCCACATCCCTTGCCAAGGGCTATCCCGTAGACATGAATCCGAGAAAGATTCAGGAATACAGAGAAATCGGACAACAATGCGGTTTCCTGTTAGGTCAACCCCTGGAAAGTATTGGCGGCATAAAAATCAAAGTGGATTTCGCCAGGGGAGAAGTTGTATTAGTGGAACAGGAAAGAATTCTTGAGTTTACCCAGACACAGGTCGACATGAATGAGAACCTAGTGTCAACGATTGGAGAAACCGCATGACCAAAGTACCTATGCTCTACACCCCTCAAGAAGTAGCTGAGATTATGAGTATCAGCCGCTCTCAGGTTTACAACCTTATGAATAGCAATCAACTCGAGTCTGTGCACATTGGCAGGTCTCGCAGAATAACAATGGACCAAATTCATGAATTTGTTGGGCAGCTAACTTCTAAAGTTGAACATATATGATAACAACGAAAGGTTCGGCGCCTTCAAAAGCGGAAACTCAATGTGCAGTACCTGATAACAGTGATTTTAAGTTTTCAAGTTTGGACTTCATTAGAACTGAGTACACAAATCCAGTTGATAGTTTCCACAGACTTCATGAAATACCCCATGTTGCAGACGGTTTGAGGAGTTACTAAGTGAGTAGTAGCCGAAACAAACCAGAAAATAGGCGGAGTGAACAATTCAAGTTTGTTCCTACTCAGCCAATAAAGCCACCGAATGCAAGTCGAGTTTCTAACAAGGCACTTACGCAGATATCCCAGCTTTTAGGCGTGCAGGAGAAAATGAGAAAAGCTGAAGCGGAGACTTGCTACCCCTGGCAATTAAATTGCGAATGGACCCCCCAGGGTTAAGGCGTCCGAAGAAATGAGTTGAGTCAGGTGAGAAATACAGGTAGAGCCCAAAAGGCTAAGCAGTAGCCTAAATTGCTAGTTTCTCGAACTCTTAAAGACTTGATTCTTCAGATGCAATCGCTTAAAGCCCAGTAGCGCAGTTGGTTAGCGCGCCGCCCTGTCACGGCGGAGGTCGCGGGTTCAAGTCCCGTCCGGGTCGCAAAGGTTTTGGTGTCGTACTTTTATAGGCCGATATCGGAACCTTGTTTGGCTTGGTAGCTCAGTTGGTACGAGCGAACGACTGAAAATCGTTAGGTCGCCGGTTCGATCCCGGCCCAAGCCACGTGAGTTTCGACTTTTGATCCTCAAGGACCTAAAAATCCGGTTCCTTCTCACCTTCACCTCATTTTACTCGCGTCACGCGTTAATTACATAGAAATTTTCCTTAAGGTTATCCAGTGGATACTAATAAGAAAGTTGGAGTTATCTACCTTGGTAAACGCGGGGCGGGAAAAGCATTTGCAGACCTTTTCATAAGAGAACTGCAAAAAGATGAAGTACTTAGCTTTGCAGTAGTTAGCAAGTATGCAGGATTTGAGCATGCTCATTCAGACTTATTCATGATCCGAACGCCTCATAAAATCATTGAAATATATCTTTTGCCTTTTTTTCTTATAGACATTCTTAAGGTTGCAATTGAGATCACGAAAAAAGACAAAATCGCGATCATTCTTCCAATGGCGAGTCCAACCGATTTAATAGCCTCAAATCTCATTTCAATGTCCGGTTGTAGCGTCTTCCGAATAATTCACGAGTTGGTTGCACACAAGGGTGAAAGTTGGCCAACCCGTAATGGTATAAAAAGGAGGATATCAAGCTCGTCTGGATTGATATTTCTATCTCATGCCGTTGAATCTCAATATCAAGAGTTCCAAATCACGAAATCTTTCAAGGCTCTTCCGAGCATTGCCTTGAATCACCCCATTTTGCCAAGACATCCATTGACTATAGTTCCAACTCCTGCGGAATTTAAGGACTATGCATTGATCATTGGCCGGATTCATGAATATAAAGGAATTGACAATTTCCTTCAATCTTGGAAGAAGAGAACAGAGTTTCGAGCAGGAAAACTAATAATTGCTGGTGAGGGCAAATTGTCAAAGAAATTTATGAGTGAGTTTGAGCAGCACGATGACATTCTGCTGATAAATAGATGGCTAAGTGATTCTGAGTTTGAATATCTTATTGCAAATTCCAGGGTCTTGGTTCTTCCTTACTTAGAAGCTTCACAAAGTGGAATCATCCCCATAGGTCAGAGATATCAAATACCAATTCTTCTCACGAATGTTGGAGGTTTGATTGAGCAGGTTCATACCTATCCATATTTCTCTACCTATGACCAGTCTGATGACCCAGGTCGAAAAATTCGACTACTGATCGAGAGTGCTAGCAAATCCAGCACTAAAGAAACTGTTCAGGAAAAAGTTGAAGCTGAGGACACTCGAGAGTTTATCTCCAAAATACTTGAATTTGTTAATACTATTGCGCCATGAATGAGCGGCACAGATTTATTGCTATTGTGCAGGAACATCGTTGGTCTCTTGACGGATCCTCTTGGGGTGGATTTTCCACTTACCCAATAAGCATTAGAACTTCTATTTTCCAAGAATTCCCTGAAGATTCAATTGCTCAACTAATAAAATCTGGTGACCACATAATTGAATCTTTAGAGCAATTAAGCTTGACGTCATATAAGAAAGTGAATAATAGCGTTCGTCGGATTAAGAATAAATTTCTAAAAAATTCTGGAAAGATGCATAGAGCCGATTTAATCCTTAAAATTCTCCGTACCTATAATCCCAATAAAGCCACAATTGTTTATCACCAAATGAATTCTTTCGAATTGCCGCGAGACGAGTTCTTTTTACTTGCCCGATATTATAATATGGTACTTGTATCAACTCTTGTAGACTTACAGGAAACAGTTTTTCCAGATAATTTCGAGCAAGAAATAATTGATTCACGCAATATGGCTTATCGCATTAATTTTGAAAACTCTTCGAGTGTATTGGCTATTTCAGACTTCTTAATTGGGCAGGCTTGCAATCACTTGCCCGTTGGAAGAGATAAATTCCTTCATACACCGCTCGGTGCGGATCATGTTATGAAGTGGATAGCAGATCAAAGCATTCGAAACAGAATTCCGTGGGACGATCCATATGTGTTCTTTCCAGCAAAATCTTGGCGGCATAAAGGGCATTTGGGGTTTCTAAGGGAGTTGGTTAGTCAAGATTCTAATTTAAAGGTCGTTTTTGTGGGGAATATTTCCTCAATCAATGTTGAAGTTGAAAAGATATTGAAAGATTCAAAAGTGAGAAGAAATGTAATCTTCTTGGATTACGTTACAGACTCACAAATGAGATACTTGTTGGAAAATGCAAGTGCAATGGTATTGCCTTCCTCATATGAGGGATTCGGGCTTCCATACGCCGAGGCAGCTTTACTAGAAGTTCCTATTGTCGCCTTTAGAAATGACGCCGTGCTTGAAATGCTTGGGGAAGATGCAGCTCTACTTTGTGAATTTGGAAATTTCAAACAGATACTGTCCTCTTTAGAGAAAGCTGTGACAACTGATCAGAGTTTGATGACAAAAAAGGCATTCGCCCAGATCTCCAAATATACCTGGAGAGAAACTGCAATTAGGACGATGCAGGGCTATGAACTTGCGATGAAATTGGCTAATGAGAACTTGGCGGAAAAGTATTGAATCACACCATAGATTTAGTCAAGGTTTGGTGCCCGGCAGTCAAGCGCTGGGATAGTTTCTCAGAGAATCTCCGCAACTGTGATTGCGAAGGAGGTGAATTCGAAACAATTCTATCGGTAATCACTGCGGTAAAAGATAGAGCAATTGAATTCGAAAACTGCATCAAATCACTTTCTAAACAAGATTTTTTGAATACAAATGCGAACTCCGTTGAGCATATCGTTCAGGATGCAGGTGGAGATCCAAATAGAATGTCAAAAATTGAAAAGTATGCGAAGGTTCATACAGTTTTATCATTACAAAAAGACCAAGGTCTTTACTCAGCTTTCAATATAGGTCTATCGATGTCGCAAGGTTCTTATATTGCTTTCTTGAATTCCGATGATTTCTATGAAAGAGGATTCATCACCAAATCACTGAATGTGTTAACTCTTTCAAATGCTGATTGGTCATTTGGAAATATAATTATTCAATTTGAAACTGGTCAGTCAGCATATATTCCAGGAAAGAGTAACTATGACTTTAAATCCTGGCTGAATTTTTCTCGTTTTCATCACAATACGGTTGTCGCCAAGAGAAAAATGTTTGAGGTGCTGGGCAACTTTCCAACGAGGTTGAACCACAGAGAAATAAAGTTTTGTGCTGATTATTTCTGGTTTTTGTCAGCTCAGCGCGCAGGATTTGTTGGTGTCTATGTTCCCTCACTAATTGGCTACATGAATTGGGGGGGTGTAAGTTCTGGGAAGAAGTTGCCTATTTATCGTGAAGCTGCATATGTAGCGTTGAGAGTATTTCCAGAAAAAAGAACTGAAATAATTGTTTGCTGGTTTTTGCGTTATCTAGACAATCAGCATCTCAACCACAGATTGTTACAAAGATTTCGAGGCATGTTGCGTAAAATTTATAGTCACTTCTTGAAGATTCCTATTAGTAAAACTAGCCAGATGGGACGAATTGATGAAAGAATCAAGTAAGAGCATTGCCAGGCGCCTTCGTGATACAAGGTACGTAAGTCGTTTTTTGGTTGGGGATGGTGTAGACATTGGCGGAAAACCTGACCCATTAACACTTCATAGACACGTTTTTCCTCTAATGAATAAGGTGAGGGTCTGGGACCTGGAAGATGGCGACGCTCAGTTCATGTCCGGGGTCGATGATTGTTCATATGACTTCATTTACAGTTCCCACACTCTCGAGCACATGAATGATCCCTTTATTGCGCTTGAGAATTGGTTTCGAATCCTTCGGCCTGGTGGATATATGGTCATTTCTGTACCAGATGAGGATTTATATGAGCAAGGTGACTTTCAAAAATCATATAACAGACACCATAAGCACTCCTTCACGATTTTAAAATCTGAATCTTGGAGCGAGAAAAGTATTAACGTTACTGAGCTGATTGCAAGTCTTGGTTCAAGTGCGCAATTGATTCTTGTCAATCTTGAGGATACCCATTACCGATATGACATCCCAAAGTTTGATCAAACGCGCGCGCCTTTAGTCGAGTCCGCTATTGATATTGTGATTCGGCGACGAACCTCGGAAGAGATCGTAGATAAAGGTAGGATAAAAAAACCGCAATTCTGGCCTGCGGATACAGAAATTCACTTCAATCAATATGTACTTGATCAAAAAGCAGCAGCTCTTAAATACCCTGAGCCGTTTGGAGAGACAAAATAATGGATATTTCTGATTACTTAAGAGAGTCTTCGGTGGCGATGAACAAGATTTTCCATTATGAAAAAGAGCTAGAAGCTTTAGCTTCACAAATTTGGAAGAAGCTCGAGAATAATGGGACTATCTACTGGATGGGCAATGGGGGATCTGCCGGAGACTCACAACATTTAGCAACCGAGTTAGTTGGAAGATTTGCACGAATTCGAAAGCCACTAAAGTCAATCTCTTTAACAACAAATACTTCGCTTTTAACTGCACTTGCAAATGATGATGGTTTTGAAACAATTTTCTCTAGACAGGTTGAAGCGTTTGTTGACGCATCTGATGTTGTTATTGGTATCTCAACAAGTGGCAGAAGTGAAAATGTTCTAAAGGCGCTGGAAATAGCTTCCTCGAAGGGAGCTTTGGTCATCAGTTTTACTGGAGAGTCTGTAAACGAGATGAATCGTTACTCAAATTACGTTTTTCATGCCCCTTCACAGATAACCGGCGTTATTCAGCAGATGCACATAACTTTTGGACAAGCTCTCTGTCTAGCCCTTGAGAACAAAGTTAAAGCTTGAAATGTTCCCTAAACTCATTATTTTTGATCGAGATAACACGCTAATTGATGATCAGATCGGATACCTTCATCAGGCAAAAGATTTACGTTGGATCTCTGGCGCACTTGACTTAGTTAAAACTTTGGAAACATTTGGTATAAAAATTGCTGTTGTCACGAATCAAGCAGGTGTAGCAAAAGGATTTTTCTTGGAAGAGGATATCGTTAGTTTTCACTCCGAAATGAATAACCCTGCAAACGCGAACGGGGGAATCGATCTCTTTGTTTATTGCCCACACCATCCACAGGGCGTAGTTCGTGAGTACAGTATAATTTGCCAATGCAGAAAACCTGAACCTGGGATGTTGATTGAAGCATTAGAGTATTTCCAAGCTTCAGCAAGCGATACCTTGCTTTTTGGTAATGACCTAACAGATATTCAGGCGGGGCGAGCCATTGGAATCGAGAGTATTTTGGTTAACGTTGGCGAGATTCGAGAAACCGTTATGAACCGTCTGTTTGCTACATGATTACAGTGAAGACGCCGCTCAGAGTCAATTTTCTCGGTGGAGGAAGTGACTTCCCTGAGGTTTTTAGAGCCCAAGGAGGCTCTGTTTTTGGAGCCTCGATTGATTTGTCAGTATATCTTGCTGCATCATTAATTCCACCATTTGCAAACGAGAGATTTAGGTTTACATATCGAAAAACGGAATCTGTTCAAAACGCTATTGAATTTGAACATCCTGTCGTTCGTCAAATTTTTTTTGAAAATCCTTGGTTACCCCCTTTGAACTTAGCCACCATGTCTGATGTCCCAGGAAACTCTGGATTAGGATCATCTTCTTCTTTCACTGTTGGCTTGATTAAGCTGATTTCAACTTTAAACGGAAAAAATTTGTCTTCTACGTCAATAGCAAAAAATGCAATACGTATTGAAAGAATTGAACTAAATGAAGCTGGGGGGTGGCAAGATCAGCTTCATGCTTCTAATGGAGGCCTGAGTCTCTATTCTTTCCTACAAAACGATGATATCAAAGTCCAAACCGTGCCTGAAAATAATTCTGCCATTAGTTTACTCAATGAATCAATGTTGCTCATTCCCTTCGGTGAGGCGCGCGACAGTTCAGATTTATCTCAGAAATACAAGAATGGACTGACAGATAAAACTTTCCTTCAGCTGATTGAAGAAAATGCCGAATTGGCTCGAACAATTTCGAGTCTTTTCCAGTCATCGCTGTTGCCACCCAATGAAGTTATGGAATTTCTTGGTGAGGCAATGCGACGAGCTTGGGCGATAAAACTATTGACAAACCCTGAAGCAAGTCTTTTTAATGCAGATGGAATTATCTCGAAAGCATTAGGGAACGGAGCGCTCGCCGGAAAACTGTGTGGCGCAGGACAGTCGGGATTTCTTTTTTTCTTGTGCGATCCCTTGAGAAAGCTAGAAATCTTAAAGGCCCTCGATGCTGATGTTTCTTTTTCACCAAAAGTTACTTATGGCGGTTCCACCTTGTATAGCCTTGACGGGGCACTAAGCATTAGTTCTTCCACTTGGTTAAATCACTAGAGAACAAAAAATCGCTGATATGGTATAGGTATGACAATCTTAATTGCTGGCTCAACTGGCTTGGTTGGCTCTGCGATCGTCGAGGAATTCGAAAGGAATGGTCAGAATGTTGTCGGAATAAGTCGATCCCAAGTTGACCTTCTTGATTATCAGAAAACAGACGAGTTCATTGGGGATACAAAACCTTCCCTGATTGTCGATGCGGCTGCAAAGGTTGGCGGAATTCTTGCCAATAATTCCAGTCCCGTCGAATTTCTCATTGATAATTTAGCAATTCAGGCAAATTTAATGAAAGCAGCACACAAACATGGGGTCCCTAATTTTGTATTCTTAGGCTCCAGTTGTATATATCCGCGTGATTGCGCACAGCCAATTAAGGAAGAGTATCTGATGTCTGGATTGCTTGAGGCATCTAACTCTGCATATGCAATTGCAAAAATTGCAGGAATTGAACTAGTTAATTCATATCGTAAAGAGTACGGAACAAAATGGATCTCTTTAATGCCAACAAATCTATATGGGCCAAGAGATAACTTTAATTTGTCAACTTCGCACGTTTTACCTGCTCTAATTAGACGGTTCGTGGAAGCCACGGAAAGCGGTGTGAAAAAAGTTACACTATGGGGATCGGGAAAACCTTTGCGGGAATTTTTACATGTCTCTGACTTGGCAAAAGCGGTGACCCTCGCAGCTGAAACATATGACTCTTCTCTGCATTTAAATGTCGGAACCGGAGAAGATCTTTCAATCAATGAATTGGCTGTCAAAGTAGCCAAGGCAACGGGTTATTCCGGACATATAGAGTGGGATTCTTCAAAACCTGATGGGACCCCGCGAAAAGTACTTGATGTTTCACGGATTAAGGCGCTAGGTTGGAAACCAACAATTTCAATTGATGAAGGAATTGCCTCTACTATTGCTTGGTACAAAGATGCAAGCACTCGAGATGAGGTTCGCAAATGACTTCTAAGGTTGCGTTTGTTACTGGAATAACGGGCCAAGACGGCTCTTATCTTGCAGAGTTTTTGCTCAATAAAGGATATGAAGTTCATGGCTTGATTCGTCGATCATCTACCTTTAACACTTCCAGAATTGATCATATTTACCAAGATCCCCATGAATCAGACCCAAAGTTGTTTTTGCACTACGGCGATTTAATTGACGGTGTTGGTTTAACTAATCTTGTGCGTGAAATCCAACCGACCGAAGTTTACAATCTTGCTGCACAATCACATGTTCAAGTTTCATTTGCAATGCCTCAGTACACAAGCCAAGTCGATGCGGTAGGTGCTGTAGGCTTATTGGAAGCAATCCGCTTATCAGGAATTGATACTCGCTTTTATCAAGCCAGCACCTCAGAATTGTTTGGATCAACACCACCTCCGCAGAATGAAGACAGTGCGTTCAGACCACGAAGTCCATACGCCGCGGCTAAACTTATGGCGTACTGGTGCACAATCAACTACCGTGAAGGTTACGGTATGCACGCAACGAATGGTATTTTGTTTAATCACGAATCACCGCGACGTGGTGAAACTTTCGTAACAAGGAAGATAACTCGGGCAGTAGCTGAAATTGCAAATGGCTCTAACAAGAAACTGTATCTGGGAAACCTGGAATCAATACGAGACTGGGGTTATGCGAAAGAATACGTAGAAACAATGTGGTTGATGTTGCAACAAGATAAGCCATCTGACTATGTAGTTGCCACAGGCGTGGGAGCTACGGTGAGGGATTTTGCAAAAAATTCTTTTGCGCGTGTTGGGCTGAACTGGGAAGATCACGTCGTTGTCGACGAAAAATACTTACGCCCAACTGAAGTCGACGCCTTGATTGGTGATCCCTCAAAAATCGCAAAGGAACTAGGCTGGAAAGCCAAAACTACTTGGAAAGAACTCTCTGAACTCATGGTTGATGCGGAATTGAAGTTAAAGTCCAAGACTTAAAGGCTTTCTGCTGCAAACAGCGTTGCAACGACTATTAAGACGCCTATAATTGGAAAATGGGAAAGACGAGCAAAGATAAAGCAACTCAATCGGAGCTTCCTAGTAAAGGCGACAAGAGATACTTGAAAATTCTTGTTTTTTCTATGCTAGTTGTTTCTCTTTTGTTCACTCGGTTCGATGATCGACTATTTGCCGGGGCAGATGATAATGATTACTTCGCAACTGCAACATCTATTGCTTATCTCCAGTTTCCTTTTTTCAATAATGAGGATTTATCGGGGAACAATACATTTGGTGAGCAGCAACTTCCTTATGCAACAGGATTCGGGGCTGGGATTCTGGCATCTCCATTTGTATTTGTCGGTTCCCTAGTTGATCGACTAGAGAATGCCCCAATTGAAACTTTAAGGACCGCCGAGAATATTCAGTGGACATGGTCTATGCTCGGTTTCCAGTTATCAAGCTTTTTTTACCTGATCTTCGGAGCTATACTTTTATTCTTCTTTTGCCGCCTTTATCTGCCATCAAAAGAATCTTTCTATGCAACTTTTGCATCTATTCTTGGAAGCGGATTGTTCGCGTATGTTTCTTTTCGACCTGTCATGTCCCACGTATATGATTTTTTCATACTTACGTTCTCTTTGTATCTCGTAGAGAAGATTCGAAGAAAACAAGACAAGATTTGGACCGCTACATTTGCAGGTCTGATTTTTTCATTTGTATTTCTCGTACGCCATCAAAATGCAATCATTGCACTCACTCTAGTTGCCTACACTCTGTGGGTGTACAGACAAAGACAAGAAAATAAGTCAATGATTACCTTATTGCTAGCATTTTCAGTCAGTATTGTTTTTTGGAGAATTCTTCCAATGTTATTTGTGACGTACGATGAACGCTATGTTAAAGGTGCAGGCGCTACACTGTTTTCGAGAGATACCAACCTCCTCGAGGTTGAAACCATTCTTTCGCGGACTTTCACTATATTTGCATCCCCAGGTATGGGAATGGCGTTTACCTCATCAGCAGTTTTCATGGGGTTGATTCTGTATCTAATTGGCTTCAAAAAATTGCCAAAATATCAGAAGTTTTTCGCATTTTCGATTTTGATAAATTTGTTTTTAGTTTACATCTGGAATTCTTTTGGTTCATACTATGGATATCGCTATTTTGTGTTTACTGCGATACCACTATTTGTTATTCCATTGGGGCGTTTTTTTCTATTAATCCGTTCGAACCTGACCAAGTCAATAATTTGTTTATCTTTAGTTTTTTTTCCTCTGTTATCCCTATTGTACTGGACCTCAAGTGCAGACTATGCCGTTCAAATCGTAAGCTTGGATTCTGCTGGTTTTGAGTACTACGATATAAATCATCAGTACCATATAAATGCTTTGCGTGAATTCATAAATCAACCATTATTGCAACTAAGCAACAGACTGAATTTGGGAATAAGAAATGTATTTCCAAGCTCGCTGGTTAGTAGCATGCCGGTACATAATGCTCTCTTCTCTGAAATGAGATATCTTGGATACGTTTTTCTTTCCCTATCAACTTATTTGTTTGCGACATCTTCATCATTTAAGAGATGGCTTGTTCGTGACACTGAAAAGTCGTTATACGCTTAAATTCTGCTGACAAACTTCATTTTTTGGTGCCAAAGATCGTCTCAAGTTTTTTATATCCGCCCCATGTGTCCTGAGTTCGTTGAGCTGCCTATCTTGTCCCTGTGAAAACTACTTTGATTTCGGAGATTAGGTCAAGTCTCAAAATTCCTGATCATAACCAACTTTTCGATTTCCCGTAAATGGCTCTTCAGAAGTTTATCGTTTACCCAAAATTGAGCGCTACCAATAACTAATGTGATTCTAGATCTTAATGCCTTAGATTCTCTGGCCCGAAAACGAGTTGGTTATCAGCCTAGAGTTGTCTTTATTCAGTAAGGCATCAAACATTAATGAAAGCCAGTATAAAAGTAGTGAAGATTGAAACAACACGAGGGCGGACAATAAATGCAGTGGACGAGTGCTTTCTTCGATCAAAAAATCATGCACGAACAAGTAAGTTATCCATACTCCACCTAATGACATTCCAAAGAGCGAGGCAAAGTAACCTACACCAATGGGATGTAGTGTCCGAAGAAAATATTGGACATAAATTCTTCTAATCCAAGCCTTGAGAAGCAGTTTAAGGATTGGGTACGCCACTTTTCTAGGATTTAGCTTAGATTTTTCTCCGACTCCATAAATCGGCTTGGATGGAATTTCAACGACTTTTACATTCAATAAGCCTAATTTATTCAAGACGTCGTTTGGAAAACCATAGCCTTTCCATAAATCTCCTTGAATTCCCCGAAGTGCCTGATGCGTTATAGCCGTGTAACCTGTTTGTGAATCACTGATTTGCCAATAGCCTGAACTTAATCTTGTCAGCATGCTAAGTATTGAATTACCGAACAGCCTTACCTTGGGGATGGAATGGAAATATCTTGGCTCATACAGGCGGGTAATTTTCGAATAATCAGCGTTGGTAGCCACCAAAGCATCGACTAGGGCTTCTAGCTCATCGGGATTCATTTGACCATCGCCCGCCATGACTGCGGTAATGTCGCAATTGCGAGCCAAAGATTCAGCGTAGCCGGCGTCTATCGCACCACCAACTCCTAAGTTTTGTTTTAAATCAAGAACTACGATTTTAGGGTTACCGTGCGTTAATTCTAAGGCCACTGCAAGAGTGTCATCAGTACTTCCATCATTTACAACTATTACAACATCCACAAATTTGGGTATTGTTTCAACTACCAGTTTGATTTGAGTAGATTCATTAAAGCACGGAATGACAACACTAATTGACTTGGATTTATACACTCTGCCACCTTAATACGATGAGACCTACAAGACTAAGTAAACCACCGGCCAGGACTTTAGAAATTCGAATCAATCCAACTAAAGCAACAATTTCTGCTGCCACTCCAAGACCTATCTCGGCCAACATTAGACCGGATGAGAGTTCACGAACGCCTATTCCACCAGGGATCTGAGATACAACCCCAATGATGTAGCTGCACAAAAAAACAAAGAAGGTTTTCATCAAATTTTGTAGCGAGATATCTACCTCTGAAATCACTAGAAAAAGAATCGAGTCGGATAGAAATGTGAATGACGCTAAAGGTAGAATTGGAAGTAAAATGAAGCTTCGCTTCCAATCAGGTTTGATGCCTTCTGTGGATGACTGAGTTGTTGTTGAATTCACCCTAGAATACGTCTCAATATATTTTTGTAGTTTCACAAAACTAAATCTCTTTGTAAAACGCTTAAGTAATATACCTAATGGTAGCACCATCAACAATGCTAGTCCCAAAGTGGTGAGACTCTTATGATCTAAGAAAGCGCCTAAGTCTCCCATATTAAAAGTTAGCATTATGGATGCAACCATTACAAGACCTATCAAACATAAAACCACTTCATAAATTCCTAATTTGATCGTCTGAGCTTTATTAATCTGGAGAAATTTACTCTGCAAATACAGTTGTAAAGGTAAAACAAGGTATCCCACCATGAGAGTTGGGCCTAGTAAAATTGAGTTGCAGATGAGTAATTTTAAGTATCTGTTTTTTCGGACAATACCAAAGTACTTGAGGATGCGATTTTGAATTGATGATTGAGAGACAACCACTAAAGAAATTAAAGTTAGAAGCACGGTAACAAACACAACTATTCGCACACTTGTCCTCCTTTAGATTTCAATGTAGCCTTATTGAATGACAAACCTCGATTACTGTTTCAACCATTTTGAAGCGATAATCCGGCGGTTTACCTCATTAATTCGCCTCAAGACCTCCGATAAAGGGTACTATAAATTTACTTCCATTTTGAAAAGGCTTCGATGTTTATTCTCAAAACCTCAAGTGATTTCAAAGCATCCTCAGTCAAGCGATTTTTGCATAGGCATATCTCGGGAATCTAAGTTTCTAAGACTTTGCATTACGCATGACATCGATTCAATTGATTGCGCTGACCTCCTTGGCGAAGTTTTAGCCGTGGGCAAGAATTTTGGCGCTTTACCAACAGTGAATTTCTTAACCAGCGGCTCCTACGAATTAACGTCAAGCCATTTCGATCAAGTTTTAGGAGTGGGTGGCGAGGTTGGTCTTCATGGTGATTTTCATGATCTCTACCTCTGTTGTCGGCCAGCAGATGAAATTCAGATTCGCTTGAAGAAAATGATGGACAGATTCCCTAAGGAACTAAGACCAACTTCTTTCAGACATCCAGGATTTGGAATGTCACACAATCTGGCACTTACTTTATCTGAATTTGGCTTCACTCGAGATGCGTCTCTCAAAGGCGGCGCATTTTTTAACAAATCTTTTTTTGGATATGAGCCTTTTTACCTGCCGATGAGTAATGTTCTCGAAGTTAGAACCCATTTAAGTGATGATGGAATGATTAGGGAGCATAAATTAGATACTACACAACAACTTAACCTGACAATACAAACAGCTCGCGAAGTTGCAAAGTATGGAGGAGTGATGAATATGAACTTTCATCCTGGCATCATTGGAAAAAATCTACCCGCTTATGAGCTACTTCTTGACTCTCTCATGAATGATTTTGAGGTCGAATTCTCAACCTTAGGAAATTTGAAAGTAACAGATGGAATCTAGAATCCTTTTGCTGGGTGCGCAAAGTCCAAAAGCATGCATCGTAGCAAGGTACATGCGTTCTAAGTTTCCAAATGCTGAAGTAATCGGTATATCTGAAAAGAGAATGTTTCGCGTTTTTCATTCTAAGTATTTCACTAGTGTCTATACAGTTGGCAACGCGAGCACTCAATTGACTAAATTGTTTTCTGATTTGGAAGCTGGATGTTCCCAAGGCTTTATCATCCCGGTAACTAGCCGATGGGCGAGAAGGATGTGTGGCTTCAATAGGGAAAGTTTCAGTTCATTGCAATTACTTCAAGGAGCTGATTCGCATTTTGAATCGCTAGATAACAAGTTGGTATTTAAAGAGTACTGCTTAGGAAAGTTTAAAGTTCCGAAGAGATTTTCGCACCTTCCGGTTGCTGATTCTAAGTATGTTGTTAAGCCTCGAATTGGATCAGGCTCTAAAGGGGTTAAATATTTGGACAGTGCACTTCCTGGGGACAGAGCAGTATTAGAGGAAAAACTTTGTTCAAATGATTTCATAGTAGAAGAGTTTGTGAAGGGGGTGGGAGTAGGAATTGGTGGATTTGTTAAGTCTGGAAAGGTCATAAACTTTTCTTCACATCAGCGCCTTCTCGAATGGCCACCCTCGGGAGGCTCTTCCGCCTACAGGCGTTTCTTTCAGTCAGAAGAACTAGAATCAATTTTTGAAAAAGTAGCAAGAGATTTCGACTGGAGTGGCTTTTTGATGATTGAGGCCAAGTTAACACCTCTAGGGGATATTTATCTCATAGAAGCCAATCCACGTATATGGGGAGGAGTGCATCAGATTATGCTGTCTACTAATCTTCCAGAACAATTATCTTGTTTGTTCTCCGGAGCTCCTGTGCCCGCACGAGCCGTCATGCAAGGTAGTAATACATTCTCTAACCCTCTCGCCTTTCTTTCAGTAATCAGATCGAGCCTGACAAGGACGAACTCTGGAAGATCTAGTTTTTTTTCTGATAAAGATAAGGTTCCTGACGTGTCCATGTTCAAAGATCCTGGAGGTTGGATTGCGCAATTTCTCGGAACTTAAGTCAATTTGTGTGTTTGATTTGGACGGAACGATTATAAATGGCGATGTCTCGCGTTTTGTTTTTTTTCAATGCAGTTCTCGTTTGAAGCTCAGATTCTCTATCATACGTTTTTTTTATGGAAGTGATGCATTTAGATTAGTGCTAAATTCTTATGTGGAATCAATGGATTTCCAAGCAATTGAAAAAGACTTTAGAAGGTTCCTTGATCTAAATAAAAAGCAAGATCTGATTCCGCAAATAGCCGCCTTGAGGCAAAGGCACATCTTGATACTTAATTCTGGGTCGCCACAGCAACTAGTTGACTCTGCTGCACTTTACTTTGGTTTTGACTTTGCATTCGGTTCCTCCTCAATTTTGCTGAATATAGGAGATCAGAAAGTCCAAAACATAACTAGCCAAGAAATTCTAAGACTAAAAAATAGATGTCTGGCTGTTTCTGATAATCCTGAAGATATATCTTGGATGTCAAGTTTCGAAACATCAGTATTTATTCAGCCGGGCAAAATTTTGAATGATTTCGGCTGCACTCGAGAACATATTTGAAGTGTTCCCCCTCTGATTATTCTGCAAAAACCCTCGAACTTTAGGTAACATCTACTCAATACAATTTTGGCGATTATCCTCTTCACAGTCTCACGCATCAGATTTGACTCATAAGACTCGAGTCAATAAGAATTAGGTAATCAAGGTTTTCGTGAGTTAGTTATGTTCTATCCCCTGCTTGGACTTCGATTCCGAGCAAACAATAGTTCTGGATTTAGTGAATAAAGCCAGACGTAAGGAATTTAGGGCTATGATTTCTTTATACCGAAGTAAGGGTGGAGTAATATTTGATGTTGTCACGATGTGTCTGGAACTAGATAGGGAAGTGGTTTGCTTTGAAAATGACTAAAGTGGTACTGACTCGGGGCTTTAGGAATCCTATCCATAGCTTGAGGTTGTACATCCATCGTTACGTTCACCTTGGCTATAGAAACTTGGATCTTGACTTCAAGAATTCCTACGTATGGAATTTTGGCAAATCGCCTAGGACGCCTTTTCGAGAGGTCTTGGATTCTTTGGACATTTCAGTAACAACTTCGGTCGTACTCCCACCCGAAGCGACAGATCACTCAATCACTATTGGTGAAACATTGGTTCTAGCATCACTAGTGGCATCTTTGCAACCGAAAGCAATCCTAGAAATTGGTACCGGTACTGGCTTCACCTCCCTGATCATGTCCATCAATGTTCCTATTACGACTAGGGTAACAACAATTGATTTGCCTATTCTCTCCACAAGGAAGACGCTTAAAACAAAAATAAAACCAATTTATTGGAATCAGGATTTAGATTCAAATAGTGAGGCAGAAGTACGCTTGAGAGAACAGAAAAATGTCTCTCGAGAGTTTATGGATAGTGCGGACTTGGGACAAAAGGTAGAACAAAGCTTTGATTTAATTTTTATTGATGGCTGCCATGATTATTCTTATGTGGTGAATGATTCGCAACATGCATTTAGACTGATTAAGCCCGGCGGGCTAGTTGTGTGGCATGACTACGGAATGCTCCCTGATGTCTCTAGATATCTAGACGAAATCTCTCGAGTAAAGGATGTTCATGTGATCCGAGGTACTAGATTCGCACTATGGCGATGTGCTGATTAGAATAAAGTGGGTTAGGAATAAACATGTGTGGAATTTTTGCCGCTGTTGGAGAGGAACAATTATCTCAAAGTGACGTTAGGAAGTTGCAAAAACTTGCTAACTTATCCGAAAGAAGAGGATCCGATTCCTCAGGACTATTATTCGTATCAAAAAGCCAGCGATTGATTGAAAAGAAATACTCTGGCATTTCAAGTTGGATAAATGCATCTCTAAGAAAGCTGCCAAAAGACGTTAGTGCAATTTTCGGCCACACAAGGCTCGCTACTCATGGAGATGACTCTTCTTTCGAAAATAATCAACCAATCTCTGATAAGGGCTGGTTGATATTTCACAATGGAATCGTTACCAATTCGCGAGAATATGTCGCTTCGAATCTTGTGGATTCGTACTCTATCTCCAAGGTGCTTGCTGAAGTTAACGAACTTGACCAGAGTGAAATCTTAAGGCGATTAAGATGGTTGAAGGGTGAAGTGTCATCTATCGCTATCGGCCCCTCAGGAACCGTATTAGTTTATTCGAATGTAGGTGGATTATTTTTGGCAAAAAGGAGAAATGGTACTGTTTTTATAGCAAGTGAAAAGTTTTTCTTGGAGAAATTAGGCTTCAGAAATATCACAAGGGTCATAAAGGATGAGCCACATTTTCTTCGAATTCTGAATGAGGATATCTTTGAATCTGACGTAACTTATCGGTCCGCCAAGCCAAGGGTTGCTCTACCTTTGGTGAATCCACCTTCAGTTTCAATAAAAGAAAAGGAGTCTATACTTTCTCTGATTTCTTCAAACTATAATTCTTTCAGGTGCAAAAAATGTATCCTCCCAAGCAATTTTCCTGATCTTAGATTTGATAGTGATGGCACCTGTATGTTCTGCAACACTTTTCAGCCCACTCTCTTACTGGGAGAGAATCGTTTTCATGAAACTCTAAGTTACAAGAATCCAGAAAAGAGTGTGCTTGTAAATCTAAGTGGTGGGCGAGACAGTTGTTACGCACTACATTTGCTTAAGCACCATGGTTTCAACCCAATAGCTTTTACATATGATTGGGGTTTTGTGTCTACCGCGGCAAGAGAAAACATGGCTCGAATGTGTGGAGATTTAGGGATTGAGCATATTGTTGTTTCTCCCAACATCGAAAAGAATAGAACGTTAGCTAAGGCGGCGCTGAGTGCCTGGATTAAAAAGCCAGATCCGGCAACCATTCCTATTTTAATGGCTGGCGATAAACCGCTATTCACTTTCTCTATGCGAATTGCGAAAGAGAATGGTGGTATTCCGATAATTCATGGTGACCACAGTTTCGAGACCACATACTTTAAATCAGCATTGGCGGGAGCAAAAAATGTCTATGACTCAACATCTGGATCAGTCAGTTATAGGCTGAATATTAGATCATTAATGTTGATGAGTTTTCGCTACATGGGCCACATATCGCGAGTGAAATTTGAACGTAGGGCCCTATTCATTCAAGTCCTAAGGAGTGCATTCATCTACTATGGCTCTACGCATCGGTTTGTAAGTGTATTCCAGTATCTTCCCTGGAATGAGGAAACCATTGACGCTTCACTAAAGCAGTATGATTGGAAATCTAACGGTCACAAGAATGATAATAATTGGCGCATGGGTGACGCTACGGCGCCCCTCTATAACCTTCTATATCTTTGCACTGTTGGCTTCACGGAGAATGATTGTTTGATTTCAAATCAGATTAGAGCTGGTGTGCTTTCACGGAAAGCTGGCTTAGACAAACTAAACGAAATGAATAAAGTAAATTTCGAAGGGATTGACTCGTACTTGCTGTTAATCGGAATCGAACCTAGAGCTTTTTGGCACAGTTTAAATGAATCTCTAGGAGATCTTCGTGCGTAGATTGCTTTAAAATACAACATGTTAACTTGAGAAAAATTGGGCAGTGGAGTCCTGCTTGGCTCGTCGGCCACTAAATTGATTGGTATTGCTATAAATCTATAGTGAAATGTACTCAAATGACGTAAATTTCTTGAACTGTTGGTGCGATGCACGTCCATCATAAAAAAATTTGATTCTCTCGTAATTCGAAATTTGAATTTCATCATAATCTTTATGATTTGTGTGGAGAATTAAGCCGTCCACTTCCTCGATAGATATGCTTCCTGCGAACCCCATACTTAACAATTCGGAATTATTGTAGTAAGGGTCGTGAGCATACACGTTTGCACCTTCTTGTTTAAGCAATCGCAATAAATCTAAAGCTCCAGAAAAAGTTGCTTCACGCACTCCAGGTCGATAAGAGACACCGAGTATTCCAATACTTAGTCCTTTTAATTCTCCAATCTGGGACTTTATCTTATTTATTGCTAGCTGTGGCATATTCTTATTCTGACTTCTGGCAGCAGATACAATCTTAGAATCTTTGTTGTCCCATATGTAAAACATTGGGTATACGGGGATGCAGTGCCCTCCAACTGAAATTCCAGGCGAGTGAATGTGTGAAAAAGGTTGTGAATTTGAAGCTTCTACCACTTCATGGATGTCTATGTTTTTCTCAGCCGCATACATTGCGAACTCGTTGGCTAAACCGATATTTACATCACGATAAGTGGTCTCGGCTACCTTAGCAAATTCCGCTGCCTCCGCATTTTTCATTGGCCAAACACCATTTGGTCTTGCTAAATCTGTTCTTGGTTCAAAATCAAACACTGATGTATAAAACTCCACGCCGCGCGCAGTACACTCATCAGTGACGCCACCAACTAGCTTTGGATAGCTCTTTAGGTCCTCAAACACCCTTCCAGTGAGAACGCGTTCTGGTGAGAAAACAACAAAAAAGTCCTCGCCTACCTGTAATCCCGAAGATGCCTCAATAGCCGGAGTAAATCTGGTTTTAGTCGTGCCGACAGGCAAGGTTGTTTCGAAACAGATTAGAGCCCCTTTAGAAATGAACTTCCCCATGTCGCTGGCCAATTGATCGATATTTTTAAAATCTGGGTTGCCGGCCGAATCAACAATCAATGGAATGCAAATAACGAGTACGTCGGCTTCCACTACACTCGCTTCCAGATCTGTAGAAGCAAAAAGCGTTTTCTCTGCGATACATTCTTTCAGGAAGACTCCCAAGTCTTTTTCGCCAGGAAATGGTTCAATCCCGGCGTTGATTTGTGAAACAACTCCTTCTTGAAGGTCCAAGCCAGTTACTTTTGCACCGTGTCTTGCGAAGTTGACCGCAAGAGGGAGTCCAATTTTTCCCATTCCAATGACTGTTACGTTCATATTTTCACTCGCTGTCCTGTTGCACTGCTTTCAATCACGGCATCAGCCACTTTAACGCTTTCGACACCTTCCTCGATCGAGACAATATCTGCTGGTTTTCCAAGTAGCTTGTCTCTAAACTGTTCGTGTTCAACTCGAAGAGGCTCAGGTTTGTTAAAAGCAAAAGTGGTTATGTTGCCTTGTTTTACACCTCTAAAGTGTAGAAACGCATCCTGTGAAACCTCATGAATTCCATTCTCATAGAAGGTCAAGTCAGAATTCAAAGTGTCAACAACAAATGCCCCATTTTCGCCAGTTACTGTAATGTTTCTCTCCTTTAATGGGCTTAGCCAATTAACCAACAAATTCACAACTGCATTATTCTGAAGTTGTCCGTTTATAGAAACCAAATCCTCATGTTTCCTACCTGAACGAAAAGCAGTTTGACCGTTAACATCCTTAAACTTGCTTTCTGATAGCCACATAGCAAGATCAATATCGTGGGTGGCCAAATCTTTTACGACTCCAACATCGGCAATTCTGGCCGGAAATGGACCCTGACGACGGATGGAGATTTGATAAATCTGCCCTAATTCCTGGGCGAGGAGTCTCTTTTTGAGCTCGCGAATTGCGGAGTTATATCTTTCAATGTGACCAATCCCAACTATAAGCCCTTTATCTGTCGCAACTTCTTGAATAGCAACTGCTTCTTTATAGTCAACGGCTACAGGTTTTTCAATTAAGCAGTTTATTCCACGCTCTAGCGCATAAAGAGCAATTTCTTTATGAAAACCTGTTGGTGCTGCGATTACACAATAATCAAGACTTTGTGACAAAAGTTCTTTGTAATCTCCGTATGTTCCATAACCTGAATCCCTGGAAATTTCTTCCAAACTCATAGGATCTGCAACACCCATAAGATCAACCTGTTCCAAAGATGACATAACCCTTAAATGATTTTTTCCCATTACTCCTAGACCGATTAGTCCGACTCGTAAATTATTCACATTACACCGTGTTTGAATTGAATTGAATTAAAAGCCGAAGCGATTCGGACTAAATCCTTTTTCTTCAATCCGGGATGGACAGGTAAGGACAATACCTCGCGAGTAGCAATTTCTGTTTCTGGCAACTCAAGCGACAGATTGAAGGATGGAAGTTTATGAACCTGAGTAGGGTAGTAAACATCATTCCCGATGCCGAATTCATGAAGTTTTGCAGAGAATTGCTCTCTACTCTCCTTGATACGAACCGTATATTGATGAAATACATGCTTATGACCTTGGGGAACAAACGGGGCGAATTCCGTCAAAAGATTCTCACTCAAAAAAGCTGCGTTTTGCACTCTTTTCTCGGTCATTTCGGGCAATTTCTTCAACTGTACTCGCCCAATTGCAGCATGAATATCCGTCATTCTGAGGTTAAATCCAGCCAATTCATTTTGATATCTTTTTTCCATGCCTTGGTTGCGAAGAAGTCGACATGTGCGTGCTTTATCGGATTCGCGCAAGACTATCATTCCGCCTTCGCCAGAGGTCATATTCTTAGTTGGATAAAAAGAAAATGCTGCTGCATCCCCAAAAGTTCCAACCATTTTTCCGTCAATTGAAGCCATGTGCGCTTGAGCGGCATCCTCAATAACTAATAGAGAATGATCTTTTGCAACTTGAATTACATTTTTCATATCTGCTGGCAATCCATAAAGGTGGACAACGATAATCGCTTTAGTTCTTGAAGTTATCGCTTTTAATATCAAGTTAGCTTGGAGGCAATATGTTTTCGGATCTATATCAACAAATATCGGCATAGCTCCTACAAGACTTACGACGTTTGCGGTTGCAGCGAAGGTGAATGAGGGCACAATCACCTCATCCCCTGGTCCAATTCCTAATGAGATTAGGCTAAGGTGAAGGGCAGAGGTTCCTGAATTTACAGCGACACATTCACGGTCATCAACCATCTTTGAGAATTCTGCCTCAAAATTTTTTACCTCTGGTCCTTGCGCAAGGCTTAAACTTCTCAAAACACGGTTTACAGCTTTGCGCTCTAAGCGAGATATTTGAGGCTTCGCAAGCGAAATTGGCTTCATTGCCTGATCATTTCATGCAATTCAAAATTAATTAGTTCAAACTTGGTCAAAGTTTTCGGGCATTCAAAAATGTTTTTGGAAAGCTCCTTCAGCCGTACGCCTGCGTAACCAACCCAACCCACTTGCCGTCCAGGGTTCCCAACGATTAAGGCGTGGTCTTTGACGTTCTTAGATACCACCGATCCAGCACCAACAACGGCCCATCGTCCAATAGTGACTGGTGCAATACATATAGCACCAGCTCCAATTGATGCTCCTTCAAAGATCTCCACACCCTTCTTTTCCCAATCTGAGGCTCCTTTCATCTGCCCCGCGGTAGAAATTGATCTTGGATTTTTATCATTTGTAAGAATGACGCCAGGGCCAATGAAAACTCCATCGTGGATGATTGCCGAATCATAAACTAAAGCCCGATTTTGAATCTTACAATTAGCACCAATTTGAACGTTTGCATCTATGTAGGCATAACTGCCGATAATCGAATTATCGCCAATTACAGAATTTTCACGAACCTGAGAAAAATCCCAAACCGAAACGCCACTTTTTAGATTTGCTGAGGGAGAAACAGAGGCATTTTCTGCAATTTTGATTGCCATACGTTTTTTCTCTCCCAAATTAATCAAGCCTCACAACACCACTAGGTGTCGTCAAATGCACCGCAACGATTCCATACTCACCATCATTTGCTGATGGATCAACAAACTCAACATCTGCGCCATTTAATCCACCAAGGATCTCTGTCTTAAACCATGAATCAGATAAGTGATCAGTATCGGCGATCGTAATCTTCTCAATCGCAGCAACTGCTTTTCCATCTTGTGATGGGTGATCAGCGGTTAACCATTGAATAAAGAATGGAAGCTCGCGAGAGTCGGTGATTTCATTGACTCCGATTTGCTTCCACTTTAGATCGCTGCCATCTGGGCGTGTGCGGTGACCTTCGATTGCGCTGCGTCCGAACTTCTCTTCAACCTTTGAAATATCTTCAGTTGCAAAAACCCAAGTGAGCCAGCCTCCGCCTTCTTGTGCCTTCTTGCTAACAGCTTTACCCCAAGGGGTTTGCTCTGTTGCTGGGTGATCTAGAGGGCAGACAACTTCGATGTACTGGCCGTTTTGAAGAGGCAGTGTGAAGTTGCGGGTGCCAAAGCGTGGGTGGACTCCGCCATCTACAAAGGTGCTGCCAAGGCGTTGGACGGTGTCGGCTGGTGAATTGGGTCGATCTTGCAAAGCGAGCGAGCTAGTTGCCATGGCCAGCAGTCTGCCCTACAAACGGTCGCGAATGCGACAAGCCACTCTTGGGTCCCAAAATACGTTTAATCTGGGAGCAAAAAAAGTAACGCTAAGCAATATCCAGATTCTTGAGACTGGTGCCCA
>Ga0315900_10003321_pt1 | contig 23634 bp, 17 predicted proteins | sample LakEriMetagenome_FD_203521 | JGI IMG/M metagenome (GOLD analysis project Ga0315900, IMG submission 203521) | Freshwater fungal communities from buoy surface, Lake Erie, Ohio, United States - Buoy 12 MA114 | ecosystem: Environmental > Aquatic > Freshwater > Lake > Lake biofilm | place: USA: Lake... | reverse complement strand
CGACTTCATCTCCGAGGCGATCGACCAGACCCGCGGCTGGTTCTACAGCCAGCTGGCGATCAGCACGCTGCTGTTCGGGGACGAGTCGGGCCGGGCCGCCCGGCCCTACCCCCATCCCTTCAAGACCTGCATCGTCCTCGGCCACATGCTCGGCGAGGACGGGCAGAAGATGAGCAAGAGCAAGCGGAACTACCGCGAGCCGGCGGAGATCTTCGACAAGTACGGGGCCGACGCATTGCGCTGGTTCTTCCTCGCCGGCCAGCCCCCCTGGACGGCCATCCGCTACAGCGAGCGGGCGATCCGCGAGAGCGTGCCCGAGTTCCTCCTCCGCCTGTGGAACGTCTACTCGTTCTTCGTGATCTACGCCCGGATCGACGGCTTCGACCCCGCGGCCTTCCTCGACGCTCCCGGCACGCTCGACCATGCCGACCTCGCCCGGGCCCGCGGCTGGCGGCCGGCCGAGGCGCGGAGCGAGCTCGACCGCTGGATGCTCTCGGAACTTGCCGCCACCGCGGCCGAGATGACGGAGCGGATGGACGCCTACGACCACTTCACGGCCGCCGGTCGGCTCGCGGCGCTGGTGGAAGCGGTGAGCAACTGGTTCGTGCGCCGCAGCCGCGACCGATTCTGGGCGGCGGGCAAGGCCGACGGCGGCCCGGAAACGAACGCCGACAAGCTCGACGCCTACTGGACGCTCTACGAGACCCTGCTCACGATCGCCCGGCTGGCGGCGCCGTTCGTGCCCTTCGTCACCGAGGAGTTGTGGCGGAACCTCGCCGTGGTCCCCTTCGGAACGAAGGTGCCCGAAAGCGTGCACCTCACCGACTACCCGGTCGGCGCGGCCCGCCTCCTCGACGCCGACCTCGTCCGCCGCATGGCCCTCGTCCGCGACGTCGCCTCCCTCGGCCGCGCTGCCCGGGCTGCCGAAAAGCTCAAGGTCCGCCAGCCGCTCTCGAAGGTCGAGGTCGTCCTCGCCGCCGCGACCGCGGAAGACTCCGCCTGGCTCGCGGCCCACGCCGATCTCGTCTGTGACGAGCTCAACGTGAAGGCCTTCGAGATCTGCCGCGAGCCTGACCGCTACATCACCCGCAGCGTGCAGCCCGACCTGAAGAAACTCGGTCCCAAGCTCGGCAAGGATCTGCCCAAGGCCCGTGACGCGCTCGCCAAGGCCGATGCGGCGGGCCTCCTGGCGGCGCTGGCCCGCGACGGCAAGGCCACGGTTCCGCTCGCCGGCGGGGGCACGGCCGTGCTCGAGCCCGACGACCTGCTCGTGCGCACGACGGCGAAGCCCGGCTGGGCGGCCGCCGAGAGCCCACGGGCCGTCGTGGTCGTGGCCAAGGAGTTGACGCCCGATCTCGTCGCCGAGGGCCTCGTCAACGAGGCGGTGCATGCGGTGCAAACGCTGCGCAAGAAGCTCGACCTCGAGTTCACCGACCGCATCGACCTGGCGTTCGTGACCGACTCCGCCGATCTCCGGGCCGCCCTCGAGCGGCATCGCGACGCCGTGGCGGGTGAGACGCTCGCCACGACGGTCGCCTTCGGTCCGCTGGAGGACGCCGCCACCGAGGCCGTCGATGTCGATGGCCACGCCCTGTCGATCTCGGTCCGACGCCGGGGCGACCGCACATGACCGATCCCGCTCCGCTGCGGCTCGCCGTGCTGCTTTCCGGCTCGGGCCGCACGCTCGACAACCTGCTCGAGCGAATCGCGGCCGGCAGCCTCGCCGCCCGCGTGGAAACGGTGGTGGCCAGCCGCGCCGACGTCCGCGGCGTGCGGATCGCCGCCGCGGACGCCATCCCGGTCACGGTGCTGCCGCCGGCCGGCCGGCCGGTCGACGCCTGGAGCGACGAGATCTTCGCCGCCTGCCGCGCGGCCCGCGCCGATCTCGTCGTCATGGCGGGGTTTCTCCACCTGGTGCGGATCCCCGCCGATTTCGCCGGCCGCGTGATCAACATCCATCCCGCGCTGCTGCCCGCCTTCGGCGGCCGGGGGTTCCATGGGATGCACGTCCACCGCGCCGTGCTCGCCCGCGGGTGCACGGTCTCCGGCTGCACCGTGCATCTCGTCGACGACGAGTACGATCACGGCCAGATCCTCCTTCAGCAGGCCGTGCCCGTGCTCCCCGACGACACCGCCGAGTCGCTCGCGGCCCGCGTCTTCGCCGCCGAATGCCAAGCCCTTCCCGCGGCGATCGCCCGGATCGCCGCGGCCCGTCTCGCCGCCTCCCCCGGAGTCGCCCCATGACCCGCTCCCTCGGCAACGTGATCGCCGACTCGCTGCAGCTTTCCCTCGGCTACGCGGAACGCCTCCTGCGCGGCGTTCCGGCCGACCGCTTCCCGCGGTTCGCCAGCCCCGGCGGCGTCGTGGTGGAATCAAACCATCCGGCCTTCATCTACGGTCACCTCTCGCTCTACGCCCCGAAGATTCTCCGCCTCATCGGCCATCCGGCCCCGCCGGTGCCCGACCAGTTCGACGTCCGGTTCTCGAAGGATGCGAAGTGCGTGGACGACCCCGACCTCGACCTCTATCCGTCGATGGCGGAGGTCGTGGAGTTCTTCATGGAAGGGCATCGGATGGTGAGCGCGGCACTGCGCAGCACGGCGGACGACGCCTTCCACCAGCCGAATCCGGCGGAGGGCCGCATGAAGGAGTTGTTTCCCACGATCGGCTCTGCCCAGGCCTTCTACTGCGGCGGGCACATGATGATGCATCTCGGCCAGATGAGCGCCTGGCGACGCATGGAAGGCATGGGGGCCGCCTGACCTGGCCGCGATCCCGTCGCCGAACCGCTACCTGGCGGCTGGCGGGCTGCCCGCCGGCGGCGAGAGATCGCGGAAGCTGCGGAGCATCATGCCGATGCCGGCGGCGATCATGCCGAGCATGAGCAGGAGATTGCTGACCGGCATGCCCATTTGAAACCGGATGCGGCTCAGGATCTCGATCATGATCAGCGCCAGGCCCACGTAGAACAGGGCCCAGCCCCACTTCAATTTCGCGTCGTAGAACAGCAGCACGAGGCCGAGAAAGATCGGCGCGAACACGATCCCGGTGCTCATCGCGGGACCGGCCAGGCCGAACCCGCGGCCCAGCATGCCCGACACCATGCCGAACGGCTCGGTCATCACGTGGACGTTGCTGAGAAAGAACCACAGCCCGGAAGCGGCCAGCACGAGGCCCAGAAAGAAGAGCCAGGTGCCGCCGGGCGTGCCACCGGCGCCGCGGACCAGATCCTCGTGCAGTTGCCGGACATCATCGATGTCGCGCTCGAACTCCCGCCGGGGTGCATTCGCCATCGCCGCTTCTCCCGCTTCTCCCTGATCTGCGAATCCGTGCGACAAGCATAGCAGTTTGTCGCGGATCACCCGGACTGAAACCCAACCCCGCGCCAGAATGCCAGGCTGCCCGACCAGCGGCTGTCCGTTTCCACCCAGACCGCGGACGCCCCTGCCGTCGCGGCCGCTGCCAGGGCCGTCGCGACCAGTTCGCGGCCCAGACCCTGCCGGCGGATCTGCGGTCGCACGAGGAGCCAACCGATCGACCACCGTGAGTCCCCGCCCGCACTCCGCGCCTGCACGAGCGTCACCAGCCCCCCGACTGGTCTCCGGCCGTCCGCATCATCCGGCGGCCAGCCCAACCAGCCGGCAACCAGTCGTTCGGCGCGGCCATCCATCTCCGCCACCAGCCCCGCGCCCCGCACGGCCAGCCGCTCCGCCGCGGTCATCGGAAAGGCGAGTGCCAGGTCCAAGACATGGGTCTCGTCGGCGCCGCGGACGTAACGGCGGATGTGCGGCCGATGAGGTGCCTGGCCGCCCGTGTGAACGGCGAATTCGCGGCACGCAAGCTGGAGAACGGTCACCGGGATCACCCCGAGACATGAAAGCCCGAAACACGGCCACCCCATCTTCCCACATGGAGCCTTGATTGAGCAGGGCAAGGATTCCGTTTGCGCTCCACATCGACGCTGCCCTCCAGGGCGACCGGCCGGATCGACCGGCACCGCTCGGGGGCTGTGCATGTCGATCGCCGGCAGGTCGTCGGAAGAACCCTGGGCACGGATGCTTCGACGCCTGATCAATGGAGTCGCCACGGATCGTCGATGCGGGTAATTTCTTGGGGCGTCAAACCCGAGGTTTGGCGAAGTCCGGGTATCACGGGTATCAAGACTCGACCTTCGTGAACCAGACAGATCCGGCCACACCCCGAAGTCTCCCTACCCCCGAGGAGGTCTTCCCATGCCCATGACCGTCTCGCCGAAGCTCGCGATCGCTACACTGCTGCTCGCTCAGGTCGCCAACGGCCAGACGCTCAAGTCCAACATCCCCTACGCCGAGCCGGCGCTCGAGCGTCAGGTGCTCGACATCCATGCCCCCGCAGAGGCCACAGGGCTTCCGGTCGTGTTTTGGATCCACGGCGGGGCCTGGCAAGCCGGTGACAAGACCGGCGTCGGGCTCAAGCCCAAGGTCTTCAATGACCGCGGCTTCGTCTTCGTCTCGACCAATTATCGGCTCCTGCCGACCGTCGACATGGCGACGCTGATCGGGGACTGCGCGAAATCGTTGGGCTGGGTCCATCGCCACATCGCCGACCACGGTGGTGACCCGAACCGTATCTTCGTGATGGGACATTCGGCCGGCGCACAGCTCGCGGCACTCCTCTGCACCGATGACCGTTACCTGCACGCCGCGGGGGTGCCGTTCACTGCACTCGTCGGTTGCGTCCCCGTCGATGGCGACACCTATGACATCCCCGCGATGATCATGACGAACGAGTTCCGACAACAGCTCCACGACCTGCCGTTGCCCGAAATGGGCCACCGACAATGGTTCGGCAATGCCCCGCAGAAGCACGTCGATTTCTCGGCGGTCACGCATGTCGCCAAAGGCAAGGGAATCCCTCCGTTCCTGATCTTGCATGTCGCTGGCCAGCCTGACGTGACAGCCCAGGCCCGGCGTCTGGGCAATGTCCTCAAAGCGGCCGACGTTCCGGTGACCGTCTTTGGCAAGCGCGAAACGAGCCACGGCAAGTTGAACGATGACCTCGGCATCCCGGACGATCCCGCGACCCAGGCCCTCTACGCATTCGTCGACCAGCTCGTCGCCGCCCCCCCAAAAATCGATCGCACACGGTAGGATGTCTACCGCGCACCGCCCGCCCAGACCCCGAGCAGGAGCCACCATGGCCGCCCCAGAACAGATTCGCACCACCGACAAGTCGCTCACGGAACTCAAGGAGGAGATCTGCGACATCGGCCGCCGGATCTATGCCAAGGGGTTTGCCGCCGGCAACGACGGAAACATCTCGTTTCGCCTCGGGCCGAACGAGGTGCTGTGCACGCCCACGCTTGTCTCGAAGGGGTTCATGAAGCCGGCCGATCTGTGCATCGTCGACATGGAGGGCAACCAGCTCGACGGCGCCCGCAAGCGGTCGAGCGAAATCCTCCTCCACCTCACGATCATGAAGGAGCGGCCCGACGTCAACGCGGTGGTGCATTGCCACCCGCCGCACGCCACGGCCTTCGCCGTAGCCCGCGAGCCGATCCCGCAATGCGTGCTCCCCGAGGTGGAGATCTTCCTCGGCGAGGTGCCGATCACCCGGTATGAGACCCCGGGCGGGCAGAAGTTCGCCGACACGGTCAAGCCGTTCGTGAAGCACGCCAACGTGATGATCCTCGCGAACCACGGCACCGTGAGCTGCGGCGAGACCGTCGAGAAGGCCTACTGGTGGACGGAGATCCTCGACGCCTATTGCCGGATTCTCATGCTCGCCAAGGATCTGGGCCGCGTGAGCCATCTCACCCGGGCGGAGACGCAGGAGCTCCTCGACCTCAAGGCCAAATGGGGGTTCGCCGACCCGCGGCTCGAGAAGGGCATGGAGGGCTGCGACGTCTGCGGCCACGACGTCTTCCGCTCGACCTGGGAAGCCACGGGCGTGGCCCGCACGGCGTTTGCCCCCCCGCCCCCCGCGGCCGCCGACCGGCAGCCCGCCCGTGCCGCAGCGCCGATCGACCACGAGGCCGTGGCGAGGATCGTCAGGGAGGTCTGCAAACAGCTCGGCGTCCCGACGCCGGGCTGACCGCCGGTGTGCCGTTGCGTTCCCGGCCGCGCCGATCCAGGAGACGTGCGTTTCGGTCTGGTTCCATGGCTCGGCCGGCGCGGCGGCGGCAATGGTCGCCACCGGCGGCTGGTCACGGAGCATCGACGGCCAGCCGCCGCCGCGCGATCTCCGCCGCGGACACGCCCCACGCCCGCACCGTGCCATCCCAAGCACCGGTCACGAGCGACCGGCCGTCGGGCGCGAAGGCCAGCGCCCATACCTGGTCGCGATGACCGCGAAGCAGCGCCGCCGACCGGCCGGAGGTCGCGTCCCAGAGCTGTGCCGTGCCATCGGCCGACACCGCCGCCAACCGCGTGCCATCTGGGGAGAAGGCGACCTTCCAGATCTGGCGGGCAGGTCCCGTCAGCACCGCCAGCGACCGGCCGTCGGCGACGTTCCACAGCCGAACCGTGCGGTCGGAAGACGCCGTGGCGATCCGGCCGCCATCCGGTGCGAACGCGACCCAATTCACGGCGGCATCGTGCCCGGTGAAGCGGCGCTCCTCCACCCCCGTCGCGAGGTTCCACAGCCGCGTGATGCCGTCCTCGCCGACCGTGGCCAGCCGCCCGCCATCGGGGCTGAACGCCGCACAAAACGCCCGCTTCGGATGGCGCAGCGGCGGGCAGGCCGGCTCTCCGGTCGCGACGTCCCAGACCCGGGCGGTGCGATCCTCCGCCGCCGTCGCCAGCCGCCGCCCGTCGGCCGAGAAGGCGACCGCATACACCCGCCGCCGATGCGCCTGCAGCACGGTCGGCTCCCGGGCCGCGTCGCGCGGCCAGAGCCTCACCGTCCCGTCGTCGCACGCCGCGGCGACGGTCCGGCCGTCGGGCGCCCATGCGACACCGTTCACCCGGCCGGCCTCGCCCACGAACCCGCCGGCGGGCAGGAGTGTGGCGGCGTCGTAGAGCAGGACTTGGGACGCGGCGGTGCCCACGGCCAGCGTGCGGCCATCGGCGGAGAATGCGGTGGCGAGCACCCGGTCGCCGCAGCGGATCAGGGGAGCGACGGCGAACTCGAGATCCCACTCCCGCGCCGTTCCGTCCGCCGAACCGGTCGCTGCCCGCGTCGTGCCCGGCACGACCGCCAGCGACCACAGAGCCGCCGCATGCCCCCGCAGCCGCGACACCTCCGCCGCCGTATCGACATCCCAGATCCGCAGCGTGCCGTCGCCGGAGGCCGTGGCGATCCGGCGGTCGCCATCGACGAACGCGACGGCGTTCACGCGGAATGGGTGCCGCATGACGGCCAGCGGCGCCCCGCTGTCCACGGCCCACACGCGGGCGGTGGTGTCTTCGGATGCCGTCGCCAGCCGCCCGCCATCGGCCGAAAACTCGATGCGAAAAATCCGCCCCTCGTGCCCCTCGATCACCGCGCGGTCGGTGCCGGTCGCCACGTCCCACAGGCGAATGGCACCGTCCTGGCCGCCGCTGGCCAGCAGGCCGCCATCCGGGGAGAAGGCCGCCGCATACACGGTGCCGTCATGGCCCGTAAGCACCCGACGTTCGCGCCAGGTCGCCGTGTCGTGCAGCCGCACCGTGCCGTCTCGCGCAGCCGTGGCCAGCAGGCTGCCGTCGGGCGAGAACGTCGCGGCGTAGACGGGTCCGTCGTGACGATCGAGCACGGCGATCTCCGCTTCGGTCGCGGCATCGTGGAGCCGCACCGTCGCATCGGCCCCAGCGGTCGCCACCAGCCGCCCATCCGGCGAGAACGTCGCCGACCAGACAGCTCCAGAGTGCGCGGCGATCACCCGCGAGTCGCCTTCCTCTCCCGCCGCAAACAGCCGCACGCTGCCGTCTGCGCCGCCCGTGACCAGGCGGCGGCCGTCGGGCGACCAGCCCACGGCGGCCACGATGCCACGATGGCCGCGGTGGATGACGGTGGCGTCGTCGAGCGATGCCGACAGGCAGTCGAGTTCCAGCGGATGCCCCGGGCCCGCCGCGGCGACGAGATCGGCGGCCTTCGCCAGCAGCCGTGCCGCCTCGGGGAGGTTGTCGCGGTCGCGGGCCTCGGCAGCCAGGAGGACGGTCGAGAGATAGAGCTGGCCCCGGGCAACGGCCGTCTGCCGGTCGGCCTCGCGCTGACGCGACTCGGCCAGGGTCCGCGCTTCGACCGCCGCCCGTCGCTGGGTCTCGGCCCGCAGCGAGAACCACGTGATCCCCGCCACCGCGAGCACGACTGCGGCGACCGCGGCCAGCGTGGCCGCCGTCGCCGCCCGGTGCCTGTGCGCGAGCCGCCTCAGCGACTCGACCACGCCCAGCGGCCGCGCGAGCACCGCTTCCCCCGCCAGCCAGCGTTCCAGTTCGGCCTCCACTTCGACCGCCGTCGCATAGCGGTCAGCCGCGCGGGGCTCGAGGCACCGGGCCACGACCGCCGCCAAGGACCGCGCCTCGTCGGCCCGCAGCCGCCCCTCCGCCCGGACCGCCCGCTCGATCGCCGCCGTCTCCGACGACGCTCGACCGTCGAGAATCCGCGCCGCCTCCACCGGCGACTTGCCCTGCAAATCGTAGGGCAAGGCCCCCGCGAGCAACTCATGCAACACCAGCCCGAGGGCGTAGACGTCGGTCCGGGCATCGACCTCGTCGGGGTCGGCACCGAGCTGCTCGGGGCTCATGTACCGCAGCGTGCCCACCAGGTCGCCCGCCTCCGTCGCCACCCCCGCCCGCGTATCCTCGGAATGCAGCGTCCGCGCCACGCCGAAGTCGATCACCTTCGGCCAGCCGGCGGCATCGACGAGGATGTTGCCCGGCTTGAGGTCACGATGGATCACCCCCTTGCGATGACCGTGGGCGACGGCGGCGGTGACGTCACGAAACAGCCGCACCCGCTCCCGGATCGACAGGTCGGCAGCCGCCGCGTACGCCGTGATCGACCGCGCCCCGTCGACGAGTTCCATGACGATGTACGGCAGCGGCCCGCGGGCCGAAGCGAACGTGCCGCAGGCGTGAATCTGGGCGATGTGGGGATGCCGGAGCCGGGCCAGCACGCGGGCCTCGTATTCGAACCGCCGCAACACGTCGGAGCCGAGCCGCCCCGGGTGCACGACCTTTACGGCCACCGTCCGTGCCGGCGTCGCCTGCCGCGCCTCGTACACGCTCCCCATGCCGCCCCGGGCGAGCAGCCGCACGATGACGACGTCGCCGACATGCGTGCCGACGGCGAGATCGTCTTCCTGCCAGGCCACCCGCGGCCCGCCCGCGAGCCCGAAACTCGCGCCGGCGTCGGTCAAGATCGACGTTTCGGCGGCGCTCGATCGAGGCGTCGCGAACGGCGGCTTGGTACCATCCATGCCCTCGTTTATACACCTCCCAGCGATCCGGGGGCAGGCCCCGCGCCGTCCATCCAGCCACACACGCGCCCGCCCATGACCGCCGATCACGACGCTCACGCCGCCGCCGTCAGCGCGTGCCTCGAGCGGCTGGCGGCGGGAGACCTCTCCGCCAGCGACCGGATCCTGGAGCTCTTTGCCACGCGACTGCGGGCACTGGCCAGCCGGATGCTCGACCGGTATCCGATGGTCCGCCGCTGGGACGACACCGACGACGTCTTCCAAACCGCCGCCCTGCGGCTGCATCGCGCCCTGGGCACGGTGCGGCCGCAGTCGCCGCACGACGTGATGATGCTGGCGGCCACGCAGGTGCGCCGCGAACTGCTCGACCTCGCGCGACGCTACGCGGGGCCGCAGTCGCATGCGGCCCACCACGCCACGAACCTGGTCGCGACGGACCTCGACCCCGACGCGGCGCCGTTCCACACCGACCGGGCGGCGGCCCCCGACGAGAGCCTCGACCGCTGGTCGCAGTTTCACGCGGCGGTCGACGGTCTGCCGGCCGAGAGCCGCGAGATGTTCCACCTCGTCTGGTACCTGGGCGCCGACCAGAGGACGATCGCCCGCCTGCTCAACTGTTCCGAGCGCACGGTGAAGACCCGCTGGCGCGCGGCCCGTGACGCCGTCAAAGCGGCCCTCGACGGGCGGCGGCCCGAGTGAGCCGCTGCCGCCGCCTGGCATCCGCCGGCCGTCAGGTGGCGGCGGAATCCGCGGCCTCCGCGTCGAGCTCGCGGAGGATTGCGATCGCCTCGTCGAGCGACGGGGCGTCGTAGCCACGGACGCGGGCCCGCCGGTCCGCGTCCGCCAGTACCAGGGCGTCGAGAAAATCGGCATGCGCCTCGAGTCGCTGCCGGGCCCGATGGCCGAGCGTGCGGTCGCCGTAGGCGACCGCGGCGGGCAGCGTCTCCACCAGCCAGGCCGTCCGCGGCGTGATCAGCCCATCCAGAGCCGCCAAGGTCGCGGCCACGGGGGCGGCGCGATCGATGGCCCGGCCCACGTCATGCACCAGCGCCGCCGTCAGCAGCTCCTCGTCGTAGGGCCGCTCGGCCCGCACGCGGGCGAACACCTGCAGCGAGTGCTCGAGCACGTCGCCCTCGGGATGCTTGACGGGATCCTGCCGCACGGTGGCCAGGACCGCCACCACCGCCGCGATCTGGTCGAAACGGTCGCCTGCGAGCCGCGCGGCCGCCACCGCCGGATCGAGGCTGCGGGTCACCTCGTCGCACACCTCGGCATGGCTCGGCAACTGATCGGCGGGCACCCAGCCACCGGCCACCCGCCGCGCCGCCCGAAACACCGCCCGCGTGGCATCGCTGCCGCCGGCGACGCCGCGGGCCGCGGCCTGGGCGATCCGCCGCCGCAAGGCGTCGTCGTCACGGCCGCTCATCGCGGTTCCGGCCCGCCGACCGGCCGCCAGCGCAGGTTCCGCAGTTCGGCCACCGTGCAGTAGGTGGCCACGCCCAGCGGCCGCGAGGGCTCGACCGACTCGCGGATCGAGATCCTGTGGCCCGCCCGCGGCTGATCGACCACCCGCTCGCCGTCGAGGAAGCACTCGATCCGCTCCTTCGTGACCCGCACCTTCACGGTGTACCAGCGGCCGGTCTTGAAGGCCCGCACGAGCGTCGTCTGATTGTCGGCGGCATCCGCGCCGTCGATGCTGGACAGGCCGACGATCGCGCCTCCCCAGCCGCCGACGATGAAGCTGCACGGATCCTCGCCCACCGGAAACGTGAGCCCGCAGAAGAAGTCGTTGCCCTCCACGCGGCGGGCCTCCAGTTCCACCTCGTAGCCTTCCTTGGGAAACTCGTCGGCCCATGTGATGCCGCTCAAGTCGACGCCCATCGGAATCCGAATCACGCCGTCCGCCACCTCCGTGTCGCCGGCGCCGCCGTAGCCCGATTGCTTCCACGCCCCGAGCGACTTGCCATCGAACAGTGACCGCCACTCCGCGGCCGCCGGGGCGACGGGAGGCGCGGCCATGGCCGGCAAGAGCGTTACGAGCGGCAGCAGCGCCGCAGCCCCCAGCGTGATCCTGCCCCACATGGTCACCATTGGTCACCTCGCTTCACGGCACGGCCGCCACGTCGAGATCGAACTCCGCCGCCAATTTTCCGGCGGTGGCGGCGGTCTCCGAGCCGGGCGCGGTCTTCTGGATCCCGCGCACGACCTCGGCCATCTGCCGTTTCATGGCCGCCGGCACGGCCTTTACCATCTGGGGCGTGATTTCCCCGTCCGGCTCGTCGCCGAAGGCCTTGAGCACGTTGGCCCGCAGCACCTGCAGCTTCGCCAGCTGCTGCGTCGCCTTGACCGCCGTCTGGAAGGCTTTGTCCTTGCGCCAGGCGCGAAGCATCTCCGCGGCCTCGGTGCCGACGTCGCTGCCCTTGAAGGCCACCGAGCAGCGGTGCACGAGGTCGGCGGCCCCGAGCGGATTGGTCTCCTTCATCGCCGTGCCGTCCTCGAGCATCCGTCGGCCATGCGCCTCCAGTTTCTCGACCACGAACTTCGCCTCCTCCGCCGTCGCGGCGTCCTGCGAGCCGGTCAGCGACGCCGCCTTGCGCAGGGCGGGCCCGAAGGCGGCCTCGTTTCGCAGGGCCTCGTTGAACGCCGCGAGCTTCTCGAGCGTGCGGCCGGCGAGGATCGAGGAGGGCGCCGCCTTGACCGCCGCGAGGATCGCGTCGTGGGCTCGAAACGGCGAACCGCGGTACACGCACCTGCCCGTGTGGTCGAAGAGCATGCAGTGCGGGATGCCGTTGAAGTCCTGCCCCCCCTGCACAGTCGCCTGTTCGACGATCGTGAAGGTGACCCCGAGATCGGCCACCGTCTTGCGGACCGTGGCGGCCGGGCCGCCCTGGGCGTGGGCCCCGATCACCACGAGCCCCTGCGGGGCGAGTTCCTTGTGGGCCTCCTCGAGTTTGGGCATGCTCGCCAGGCAGGGGGGGCAGTTCACGCCCCAGAACTCGAGCAGCACCACTCGATGCGCGAGCGACTCGGCCGACACCTGCGGCCCCGAGACGTGCCCGCCGAGCCGGATCCCGGCCGTCGTCACGCGCATGTTGAACTCGTCGGCTGCGCGACCGACGACCGCAACCAACCCGACCGCCGCCAGGAACGTCCAGCCCCGCATGCCCATCGTTCGTCTCCTGCGCCGCCCCGGGCGATGATCGCCCTGCATCGCCCTCCGCCCGCGACTCTACGGAGCGGCCTCGAGTTCGGCCACCAAGCCCTCGGCCGCATACACCTTCCGCAGCGCGGCGATGATCCCGGCCGCATCCACCGACACGGCCCGCGCCAGCCGATCATCGTACACCAGGTCGAGTCGCAGCGAGTGGATGTTGCCGTCGAAGATCAGCCCCACGAGCTCGCCGGCCCGGTTCACCACCGGACTGCCGGAGTTGCCGCCGATGATGTCGGCCGTCGAGGCGAAGTTGAACGGCGTGCCCATGAAGGCCGCGTCGGCCTCGAGCTCCCGCCTCCGCGCCTGCCACCGCGGCGGCAGCACGAAGGGGAAGGCGTCGCCCTTGCCGCGGGCCCGCGCGAAGAGACCGGCATATGTGGTGATCGCGGGGCAGTCCTCCGGGCCGCTGCCCTCGATGCCACGGACCACTCCATAAGCCAGCCGGAGCGTGAACGTGGCGTCGGGATAGAGCGTCTCTCCCGCCCGGGCGAACCGGGCCCGCGTGATCTCCGCATGGGCCTGCTGCTTCACTTCCTGCGCCGCCTCCGCCAGCCCGCGCAGCCGCCGCGACTCCTCGTCCACGAGCCGCGCGAGGGCGAGCATGGTGTCGGGCGACGCGGCCACGGCCGCCGCGCCGCCGTCGTAGAGCTCGCGTCGTCGGTCGGGCGGCGGGGCCTGCGCCCCCTCCGGCTGATGCCGCCGCCCGAGGGCCGTGCCAGCGACGAGCGCGGCCGCCCGCTCCCGGGGCGGCCGGCCGGCGAGCACCGACTGCACGAGCGGATCGTCGGCACCGAGCGTCGTCGCCAGGGCGGTGAGTGAATCGGCGAGCTTGGCAACCTCGAAACCGTCGTACAGCGGCTCCTCCGAGAAGAGCTGCAGCTCCAGCGGGCCGCGGTTGGAGTCGCGATACTCGCGGAGCCGTTGGCCGTCGGGCTTGGCCCGCTCTGCGACCGCCCGGAGGATCGTGCGGGCGGTGGCGAAGAACTTGCTGTTGAAGCCGGCCGCCCCTTCGAGCATCCGGTGGCGAACGGCAATGCGGTCAAGTTCAGCCTGCGCTTCCGCGATCCGCACGTAGGGCGACGGCCGGCCCTCGAGCCCCGCCTCGATCGGCCTGCGGTCCGTTGTTTCGGCGGCCCGCTTCCGCGCCATCAGGTCGGGGTCGAGCAGCGCGGCGAGGATGCCGGACCGCGCCTTGCGGCCATTCTGCACGCTGAACAGGCTGCCGATGGCCTGCCGCCGCTCCTCCGGCCCCTCTTCGCAGAAGGCGTCGTAGAGCGATTCGAGACGGTGAATCACCTGCAGGTCGAACGGCACCTGTCGGTCCCGCATCGCCACCACCTCGGCGACCGTCTTGGCCCGGTCGGTGTGGCCGGGGTGGCCCGACACGAAGACCAGGTCGCCGGCGGACACGGGCTGCCGACCCCAGGTGAGATGATGCGGCACCCGGGCCGGCTGGCCGTTCTCGTAAGCCCGGAAGAAGCAGATGTCGAGGTTGTACCGCGGAAACTCAAAGTTGTCGGCGTCGCCGCCGAAGAAGGCGATCGCATGCTCCGGCGCGAACACGAGCCGCACGTCGGTGTACCGCTTCGCGCGGTAGAGGTGATACGCCCCGCCCTGATGGAGCGTGACCACGTCGCTCCGCAGGCCCGTGGCGGCGAGCGACTCCTTCTCGATCGCGGCCAGCGCCGCCCGCCGGGCCGCAGCCGCTTCCCTGGCGGGCATGTCGGGCTTCACGGCCGCCTGCACCCGCGCCGTCACGTCCTCGATCGAGACCAGCACGTTGAGCTCGAGGTCGTGGCAGCGGAGCTCCTGCTCACGGGTCGCGGCCGCGAAGCCGTCGCGGTAGTAGTCGTGCGTCGCGTCGCCGAGCTTCTGGATTGCCCCGGCTCCGACGTGGTGATTGGTGAGCACCAGGCCGTCGGCCGACACGAAGGAGCCGGAGCCGCCGGAGCTGAACCGCACGCTCGACTGCTGCAGGTGCAGGAGCCACTCGGGCGCGAGGCGGAAGCCGTGGTCCTTCTCGAGCCGCTCCCGCGGCGGCTGGTTGAACAGCCACATGCCCTCGTCGGCCCGGAGGGCGGGAGCGAGCAGCAGCACGACGAACAGGGTGTGGAGGGATTGTCGATGTTTCATGGTGCGACATGGTAGCCGATCCGCCGGCCCGGCCGATACCGTGCTACACTCCGCGCCGCCACGGTGCGGCGTCAACCGCGGCGCCATGCCATGCCTGTGGACAGTCACTCATGCAGCCATTCGGACCGGATGCCGCCGGGCCGCCGACCGAGGCCGGCGCGGATTCCCTGCCGCTCTCGGGTGGCCTGACCGACTTCCTCGTGCAGCCCGCCGTGCCCGCCGGCCCCGACCTCGGGCCCGGGACACGCCTCGGCGACGTGACGCTCGTCCGCTTCCTCGCCGAGGGGGGCATGGGACGGGTCTACGAAGGGCTGCAGGGCATGCCCTGCCGGACCGTGGCCGTGAAGGTCATCCGCCCCGGCGTGCTCTCGAAGGCGTCGCTCAAGCGGTTCGAGTACGAGGCGCACATCCTCGGTCGGCTCACCCACCCGGGCATCGCCCGCATCTATTCGCTGGGGATGCAGCCGGTGCATGGCGGCGACATGCCCTACTTCGTCATGGAATACATCGAAGACGGGCGGCCGATCACGGCCTACGCGGCCGACCACGACCTCTCCACGCTCGATCGGCTGAAGCTCTTCCGCGAGGTCTGTCACGCCGTCGCCCACGGCCATCAACGGGGCGTCATCCACCGTGACCTGAAGCCGGGCAACATGCTCGTCGACGCGGCGGGGCAGGCGAAGATCATCGACTTCGGCATCGCCCGGACCACCGATGGCGACGTGGCGCTGACCACCATGCACACCGAACTCGGGCAGCTCGTCGGCACCGTGCAGTACATGTGCCCCGAGCAGTTCGCCGGCGATCCCGACGCGGTCGACGTCCGGGCCGATGTCTACGCGCTGGGCGTGGTGCTCTACGAACTCCTCGTCGGCAGGCTGCCCTACGACGTCACCAGGCGGCCGGTCTACGCCGTCGCCCGCGTGGTCCAGGAGGCCGAGCCGACGCCGATCAGCACCGTGAACCCGCGGTTCCGCGGGGATCTCGCCACGATCGTCATGAAGTGCCTGGAGAAGGACCGGGCCCGCCGCTATTCGAGTGCCGCCGAGCTCGAGGCCGACCTGGGCCGCTATCTCGGCGGCGAGCCGATCACCGCCAGCCCGCCGCGGCTCGGCGCCTCCCTCGTCAGGCTGGCGCGGCGCCACAAGCTCGCCGCGCTGACGGCGACCGGCCTGCTGACGGCGATCGTGGCGGGCGGCATCGGCGCGTCGATCTTCGCGGTGCAGGCCGCGCGGGAACGGGCCACGGCCCTGCGGGAGACGGCCCGGGCCGACGCGGAGGCGACTCTCTCCCGGCAGCGGCTCTATGTCGCCAACCTGCGATCGCTGCAGGCCGCCATCAGCACCAGGAATCTCCGGCTCGGCCGGCAACTTCATGCCGAAAACCTCGCCCTCGTCGGCGCACCCACGCCGCTGGAACTGAACGTGCTGGCCGCCGACCTCGACCACGCCTTGGTCGTGCTCGATTGGAAACGCGGGCCGGTGCGGGATGTGACGTACAGTCCCGATGGTCGGATCCTCGCCGCCAGCGGCCTGATCAGGGAATGGCTCACGTCCGCGGATCATCTCACCGACCTCCGGCGCGTGTCGCACGCAGACTCCCGGCGTCGGTCGAGGCTGGGCGAGCTCCTGTTCTTCGCCGTCGGCCCCCATCAGGAGCATGCGCGGCGCGATGCATCCGCCGACAACTGGACGAGATCATGGCGAACTCACAAGGCGGCCGCCGACGGACTCCACGATGTGGCCGACCCGGCGAGCCTGCCGCTGGCGGCCTGTCCGACGGGCCGCCGGAGTGCGATCCATACGGCAGAGGGCCGCGTCCGCGTCGTCACCGCGGCATCCGCCGCGGACGACGTCATCCTGGAACACCATCGTGGCCGGCTGACCGCCGCGGCCTTCAGCCCGGATGGCACACGGCTGGCCATCCTCGGCGCGGCGCGGAGTCTCGGCCTGTGGGATGTGACCAGCGGCCGGAGGATCGCGATGCTGGGTGACGCGGACGCACGCTTCGGAGACTTCCATTTCAGCTCCGACGGCGGACGAATCGCGGCCATCTTCGACCGACGTGATCGCCGGCGGGAGATCTGCCTGTACGACACCCGCACCGGCCGTCACCTCTCCACCGTTTCGACGCAGCGGAGCCTCGGGCCGATCGATTCCCTGCTCGCCTTCAGCCCGGACGGCGATCGGCTCACCACGAATTTTGAAGACCACGAACTCCAGGTCTGGGACGTCGCCAGTGGCACGCGGGTCGCCCGCCTGCCCGGCACGGCGGGGATCGCCACGGCGGCGGCCTTCAGCACCGACGGCAAGCACATTGCCGGAGGATTCACCAATGGCACCATCCGGCTCTGGGATTCCCGCACGTCCGCGGTCGAGCGGGAATTGCTGGGGCACGACGGCGGGGTCACGACGCTGGCGTTTCACCCCGATGGGGAGACGCTCGCCTCTGGCGCCCACGACGGCACCGTGCGCATCTGGTCCCTCACGGCCGAGCAGCCGCTCGCCACCCTGCCCGAGCACCGGGGCATGACCGCCGCCGCCTTCAGCCCGGACGGTCGGCAATTGGCGGTGGCGCCGCAGGGCACCGGGAGTGTCGAATTGTGGAACCCGCGCACCGTCCAGCGGCTGCATGCGCTCGCGAGCGGCCCGGGCCTCGTGACGGAGGTCGCCTACAGTCCCGACTCCGCGCTCGTCGCGGCCGCTTTCAAAAACGGCGACGCAGCGGGTGAAGTCCGCGTCTGGCGGGCCGACACCGGCGAACCACTGGCCACGCTCGCCGCCATCGGACGGGGCGTGGAGCGGGTCGCCTTCAGCCCCGACGGCTCATGTCTGCTGACGACGTCGGGCGATGCCACGGTGGCGGTCTGGGAACCGCGCACGGGCCGGCAGCTCATGGCGGTGGCATCGGGCTACCATGGCGCCTTCGTCGCCGCCGGCGCCGTCTTCGGCCTGGCTGGCACGCGGGTGGCCTACCGCATGCCCCATCTTCTCGACGCCAAGACCGGCGCGGTGGCGACAACCTTGCGGCCCCAGGGCCACGTGACCTGCCTCGCAGCCAGCCCCAACGGCCTGGTGCGGGCAGCCGGCATGGCCATCGGCTCGATCGATCTCGCCGACTTTGCGACCGGAAAAAGAATCGCCATGCTCATCGGCCACAGGGCCGCCGTACGGGCTCTGGCCTTCAGCGCCGATGGCCGCCGGCTCGCCGCCGGCTCCACGGACGGCTCGGTCCGCCTCTGGGATGTCCGCAGCAGCCCCAATGCCGCGACTGCCATCCGCGTCTTCAGCGGTCATGAAGGCGTCGTCGAGACGGTGCTCTTCAGCCCCGACGGTCGGCGGATCGTGACGGCCTCGCGTGACGGCACGGCCCGCATCTGGGATGCCGAATCAGGGCACGAGCTGTGCATCCTGCCCGCCCCCCGAGCGTTTCCGCGGGCGGTCGTGTTGAGCCCCGACGGCGCGCTGCTCGTGACCGCGGCAGCCACGGGCGGCGTGCGGATCCACGGGCTGTCCAATGCGGCCGTCGTTAGCGCCCGGCAGGCGGCTGCCGCCGCGCGGTGACGGGCTCGCCTTCGATCGCCGGCAACGACGGGGGCAGCACCCGCTGCCGCGGCTCCTCGAGGGCGCCGAGAAAGGCGGCGAGGTCGGCGAGATCCTGGCGGTTGAGCCCCAGCGGCTTCAGGTGCGGCGACTTCACCGGAAACGCCGGGTCGTCCCGCTGGTAGGGCTGGCGTTTGAGCGTCACCATGCCGGCGTTGTACATGTTGAGCACGCCGGAGAGTTCGAACATCCCCGTGTGCATGAGCGGCGTCGTGCGCGTCACGTCCCGCAGGGTCGGCGTGCGGAAGCGGCCCCGGTCGGCCGCCGCGCCGGTGACGGCATGGCGGCCCAGGTCTTCGTTGCTTCGCCCGTAGAAGCTCAAGCCGAGGTCGTGAAAGCGGCCGTCGCTGAACGTCGGGCCATGGTGGCAGTTCATGCACCGTGCGTCGCGGCGAAAGAGATCGAGGCCGAGGATCTCCGCATCGGCGAGCGCCGCCGCGTCGCCCCGCAGGAAGCGGTCGAACCGCGAGCGGCCCGACACGATCGTCCGCTCGAAACAGGCCACCGCCTCGACCACCGCCGCGAACGAGGGCGGGCGGCCGGCGAAGGCATCGGCAAACAGCTGCCGATACCCCGGACTCCGCGCGAGCAGGCCGACGACCGCGTCACGGTGGGCGGCCATCTCCGCCGGATTGGTGACCGCCTCCTCCACCTGCTGCTCCAGGCTGCCGGCCCGTCCGTCCCAGAACAGATGCGTCTGAAACGCCACGTTGCGAATCGTCGGCGTGTTTCGCTCCGGCGACCGGCCATGCGGCTGACTGACGGCCCGCCCGTCGGCCCAGCCGAGGTTCGGCTCGTGGCAGGAGACGCAGGCCATCTTGCCGTCGGCCGAAAGGCGGGCGTCGAAGAACAGCAGCCGACCGAGCTCCGCCTTCGCCGCGTTGTAGGGATTGCGCTCGGGATGCACCACTTCGGGCACGAGGCCGATCTCCCGCCATTCGATCGCCGGATCGACGTGGGGTGCCGGCCACTCGGCCGGCGGGCGGCGATAGGCCTCCCGCAGCTGCCACACGGATTCCGCCCGCGCGGCCGCCGAACGCTCCGGCCGCGGCGGACGCTGCGCGGGCGGGGCCGGTTCGGCGGCCCTCCCGACAGCCAAGCCGAGCGCGAGCCATGCCACTCCGCTTGCCACGGCTAGCAGACTGTGGAACAAGTCTGCCCGAGCAGGATGTAGGGAATACCGACCGTGGAAACCCCCGGCGTTTCCACTGGTCGGCCAAGTGGACAAAGGCCATGGAGGGCTTTGGCCACGGACAGCCAGGATGCCGCAACGCATGGCATCGAATGGCCGGCAGGCTGAAACTCGCAGGTGGTGCATGGCAGGCGAACTCCGCCGCGTCAGCGAACGAGGGCGTCGTCGGCGGCCTGGACGGTGAGTTGGGCGACCACGACGTCCGCAGAGGCGTCGGCATCGATAAAGCGGACCGAGGCGTCGACGAACAGGGTCACGGCCCCGCCGGGATGGAACGCATAGATCCCGAAGTTGTTGCTGCCGTTGATCATCGTCGGCCCGGGCGACTTGTATCGATTGGCCGGATCGACCTGCGTCGCGTCACGACGAAATCCACGGGCTGCAAACTGGTTGGTGTCGGCCCAGCCGCACAGCGGCGCGTACCTGGTGCTGACGGGGCTCGAGTTGAACCGCCCGGAATCGGGCACCAGGCCACCGAACGCCCACACCTGCGGCCGCCCTGCCGATTCGACGACGGCGATGCTCTTCGAGGTGCCGTCGGTGATCTCGCGAATCCGGCGGCCACGGGCTCCGGGGACGGTCGCTCCCTTGAGGAAGCCCTCCCTGTTGTCGGGCCGGGGATACGACACCACGGCCGGGGCATTCCATAGGGCCGCACTCGGGCCGTCGGATGCCGCGTAATCCGCGGCCGCCGCACTCCATGTCGGAATCGTGGTCTTGAACCGCGGATGCTGCCGCGGCCCGCCGGGTGTGGAGGGGCACGTCATGAAGGCCAGCGGCGTCTGCACGGCGGCCATGTTGGTGGCATCGTCGAACCGCACCGCGTAGTCGTAGCGGTCCGCCAGCGGACGCTCGTCGAGGAAGGGCAGGATCTGGGCGCACCAATGATGGCGGATCGGCCCCACCGACACGTTGTTCGGAAAGCAGTCTCGGGCCGCGTGATACTGATGGAACCCGATGCCGATCTGCCGCAGATTGTTCGCGCAGTGCGTGCGTTGGCCCGCTTCGCGAACCGCGAGCACGCCGGGCATCAGGAGCCCCGCGAGTCCGCCGATGATGGCGACCACGACGAGCACCTCGACCAGCGAAAATCCGGCCGCCGCGCCCCGCTCCGCCCCGGCGTCGCCACCGGTTTCTGATTCATGTCTGCATGGCATCGTCGGGGCTTCCCATGCCGATCACTCCGGCCGCTCGCCATCCAGGGCCGCCTTCACCGCGTCTCGCGCCTGCCGCCAGTAGTTCTTCACGGTCCGCTCGGAGCATCCCATCACGGCGGCGATCGTCTTTTGATCGGCGCCCAGATACCAGACCAGGCGAAACACCTCCTTCTGCTCCGCGGCCAGCTGCTCGACGGCCGTGTGAAACCGCTCCCAGCGATCGAGCGGCTCCTCGGGCTGCGCCGCATCCTCCACGAAATACCGCGGCCCGTCCCCGGCGTCGAAGACGTTCGTGCCGTGATTCGCCTGATAGGCCGACTGCTGCGTGTACCGCCTGGCCAGATCGACGAGTTCCCGGTGGATCTGCACGGCGCCCAAAGCCATCAACGACCGCGGCGACTCGCCGGCCGCTGCCATCTGGCCCAGCGCGCGGTGCAGCCGCATGATCGCCCCCTGGAACACGTCGTCGGTGTCGTCGTAGCGGCGCACACCGGGATAGGTCCGCAGGATCTTGTGCGTCAGGTGCCGCAGCCGCGTGCTGCACAGCTCGACGATCTGGTCCCGCGCCGCGAGGTCGCCGTTCGTGAGCGCGGCGAACAATCGGGAAACGTCCGCGGCGTCATGCACGGCTGCCGACTCCATGGCCACGCGAACCGAAAACCAGCAACGGTTATAGGAATCTTTCGCGACTCGGGAAGCCCGCGGGCCGCCCGCCCGGGGGACCCAGGCCAGGCTCCCCACCATGTGCCTGGCACTCCACACTCTTGACTACCTTGCCCGGCCGGGTCTATCCTCCGCCACCCTTCAGCCCGTCGCCTTCGACCGGAAGCCGCTCCTGCACGCACCCGTCACCGCTGTCTCCCCGACACGCTGACCTTCTGGCGCGGCAGGTTTCAATGCAGCCCCATGCGGCTGCGACGTTCCCGCCTCTTCGGCCCTCCGCCGCGCTCGAGGCCCGCCCGTCGGCAGCAGCGGTGACCGTGCGGCATCGCGCCGAGGAGTTCGTCGTCACATGCGTCGCCTGCATCCCCAGCGGACGATCCGCCGCCTCGCCCCCGGCCTGCTGATCCTCGTTTTCTGGCCCTGCCTGACCGCGGCGCCGGCGGCGACGACCACCTATACCGCCGCCTGGTCGGGGGGCACGATCGCGGCGGGCGACACCGTCATCCTCGACGCCGGCGCGAGCATCACCGGCAACGTCGTAGCCAACGGCCTGCTGCAGTTCAATCAGACGACGGCCTTGACGACCGGCGCCACCATCTCCGGAACCGGCGGCCTGTCGCTGACCAACACCGGCACGTGGTTCCTGACGGGCCTGACCTCCGGCACGGGCCGGTTTGATCTGGCGATCACGGCATCGAGCGGCGTGCTCGCCATCGGCACGACGGGCACCAATCCGCTCGTCGTGGGCGACGTCGGCACCGGCAGGCTCGCCGTGACGGGCGGTGTCGTGCGGAACGGCGCCGGCTTCCTCGGCTTCGCGGCGGGGAGCCTGGGCTCGGCGACCGTCAGCAGCGGCACGTGGGCGAACGCCGCCGGCAGTTCGGGGCGGATCCTTTACGTCGGCTATGCCGGCACCGGCGTGCTCGACGTCTCGGGCGGCTTCGTCACCAACTCGAGCGGCTATCTCGGCTGGGCCGCCGGCAGCGTCGGCACGGCGACCGTCAGCAGCGGCACCTGGAACAACCGCGGCCCGTTCTATGTGGGCGGCGTCGTGGGCGGGACCGGTGGCACCGGCACCCTCCAAGTGACCGGCGGCAACGTCACCAGCACCACGGCATACATCGGCTCCAATGCGACTGCATCCGGCTCGGTCACCGTGAGCGGCGGCACATGGAGCACCTCCGCCAACCTCAACGTCGGCACCAGCGGCACCGGCAGCCTGACGATTTCCGGCAGCGGCGGCACGGGAGGCCTCGTGATCGTCGGCGGCACGCTCTCCAAAGGAGCCGCCGGCACGATCACCCTCGACGCCGGGGGCACGCTGCAGATCGGCACCGGTACGACGGCGTCGGGCGTCCTCGGCACCGACCTGGTCAACAATGGCACGCTGATCTTCAACCGGCTCGGTTCCGGCACGGTGGCCACGAGCGTCAGCGGCGCGGGAGGACTGACGCTGGCGGGGTCCGGCACGCTCCGGCTCACCGCGACCAGCAGCTATTCCGGCGCCACGCTGGTCAACGCCGGCACCCTGCTGGTCAACGGTGCGGTCGGCAGCACGGTGGTCTCGGTGGCCGCCGGTGCCACGCTGGGTGGATCCGGCAGCATCGGCGGTGCCGTGGCGGTCCTGGCCGGCGGCACGCTGTCCCCCGGCGATGGCCTCAACAGCCTGGCCTGCGGCCCCGTCTCGCTGCTCGACGGATCGGTATTCCGTGCTGAAGTGCGGTCCGCGGTCCCGGCGGCGGACCTGCTGACGATCATGGGAGATCTGACGTTGACGGGCACGGTCGGGCTCGTGCTCGACGATCTCGCGGCCAGTGCCGGGACGTTTGCCGAGGGGACGATCCTCTCGCTGATCAACTACAGCGGGAGTTGGAACGGAGGCTGTTTCACGTTCGGCGGCGCGGCCGTGACGGACAACTCCCTGTTTTCCGTCGGTGATCAGCAGTGGCGGATCGACTACGACGCCCCCCTCGGCGGCCTGAACCACACCGGCGACTTCCTGCCCGACAGCCGTTTCGTGAACGTCGTCGCGGTTCCCGAACCCTCGGCCGGCGTCCTGCTGGCCATCGGCCTGCTCAGCACCGGATGGGCATGGCGACGGGCACGGCAGCGGGGGGGCAAAAGCGGGATTTTCTGCGACTTTTAAGCGGTTTTGCCCCTGCGGGCACTTTTCTTCGCCATTGATTCCAGGAGGCGGCTCGTCCGGCCGTCGGCATCTCTCCCCTGGAGTTGACCGTATGATCACGTTCGCTGCCGCCTGGAAGGCCAAGCCGAGCCGCTCCCAGCCTCTGGCC
>Ga0315900_10003318_pt1 | contig 23649 bp, 20 predicted proteins | sample LakEriMetagenome_FD_203521 | JGI IMG/M metagenome (GOLD analysis project Ga0315900, IMG submission 203521) | Freshwater fungal communities from buoy surface, Lake Erie, Ohio, United States - Buoy 12 MA114 | ecosystem: Environmental > Aquatic > Freshwater > Lake > Lake biofilm | place: USA: Lake... | reverse complement strand
CACCGCGCTATTTCACCGACTACCTGAACCTGCTGAAGGTGGACGGACGCTGGCAGATCGTGCAGAAGATCTACGCCGTCCAGACCCGCGACTGAATCCCCGCGGCCCGACGCACGCCGATGCTCGCCCGGCTCCCCGGCCTGCTGCTGCTGGCCGGGCTCGTTGCAATCGCCGCGTCGCTCTGGATGCGGCACACGCTGCCCGAGCCGCACCACACCCTGCCCGCGCTGCAGGCCGAGCCGCTGCAGGTGGCGGCCACCCAGCCCCCCTTTCTCGTGAGTGCCGGCGGCGTGAGCTACACCGTGCGGCCGCTCTACCGCTACGCGATCCAGGGACTGGTGGTCAGCCGGCACGACACCGGCGTCTGGTGGGACCTGCTGCACCGCAAGGACTGGAACGACCACCTGAACGTGGTGGATCTCTGCCTGATCTGGGGTGCCAATCTGCGCAACGATGCCTACCGTGCGATCCGCTTCTGGAACGAGGTCTTCACCTGCAACGCCGGCACCGACTCGGCGCAGACCTGGGCGCGCTTCGACGAGAACGCGCTGTCGAACAACCACCTGCTCGCCAGCGATCCGCAGCTGGTGCGCCTGCTGCGCCGCGTGCGCCCCGGCGACCAGGTGAGCATCCGCGGCTATCTCGCCGAGTACGCCCATGATCACGGCCGCCCCTTCCGGCGCGGGACCTCCACGGTGCGCACCGATCGCGGCAACGGCGCCTGCGAAACCATCTGGGTCACCGAGGCCACGATGCTGCGCGAGGCCAACCGCGGCTGGCGGACGCTGTTGCCCGGCGGCGTCGGCCTGATCGTGCTGTCGGTGCTGCTCTGGTGGTTCCTGCCGATGTCGCGGTCCGACGCGTGAGCGCAAGCCCGCGATGCAGGCGATGGAACGTTCGCGGTTTCAGCCAGCGCACCTTGCGCGGCACAGCCTCCCCCCTGTGGCAGACTGACCGCTTCCCCCTGCGCATGGCGGGGGTTTCGACCAGGGAGACCCACGGATGAGCTGGCAGCCGGAGCTCGACGAACTCGAACGGCGCCGCGCCTTCGCGCACGCGATGGGCGGCCCCGACAAGGTCAAGCGCCAGCACGACGGCGGCCGACTCACGGTGCGCGAGCGCATCGACGGCATGCTCGACACCGGCAGCTTCCACGAGGTGGGTGAACTCTCGGGCATCGGGGAGTACGACGCCAGGGGCGAGGTCCAGACCGTGACGCCAGCCAACTGCGTCTTCGGCCGCGGCACGGTCGACGGTCGCCCGGTGGTGATCGTCGGCGACGACTTCACGGTGCGCGGCGGCTCGGCCGACGCCTCGATCACCGCCAAGCCCCTGATGGCCGAGGAGATGGCGGCCGAGTTTCGCCTGCCGATCATCCGGATCATCGAGGGCTCGGGCGGCGGCGGCTCGGTCAAGACCATCGAGACCAAGGGCGCGGCCAATCTTCCCGGCGGGGTCGGCGGCACGCGCGGCTTCTACCACATGACCGCCAACCTGGCGCAGGTGCCGGTGGTGGGGCTGGGCCTGGGATCGGTGGCCGGACTGGGCGCGGCCCGCCTGGCCTCCTCGCACTTCTCGGTCATGACCCGCGAGTCGGCGATGTTCGTCGCCGGCCCGCCGCTGGTGGCCCGCCTGGGTCAGCCGCTCACCAAGCAGGAGCTCGGCGGCGCGGAGCTGCAGGCGCGCGCCGGCGGCATCGACAACATCGCCGAGACCGAGGCCGAGGCTTTTGCGCAGGCGCGCCGCTTCCTGTCCTACCTGCCCTCGTCGGTCCACGGCCTGCCGCCGGTGCTGCCCTGCGACGACGACCCGGCGCGCGCCGACGAGTTCCTGCTGAGCGTGATTCCGCGCAACCGCCGGCAGGTCTACAAGATGCGGCCGATCGTCGAGTCGGTGGTCGACCGCGGCTCCTTCTTCGAGACCAGCCGGCACTTCGGCCGCTCGATCATCGGCGGGCTGGCGCGCGTATCGGGTCATCCGGTGGTGATCATGGCCAGCGACCCGATGCACTACGGTGGCAGCTGGAACGCCGAGACCTGCCAGAAGGTGGTGCGCTTCGTCGACCTCGCCGAGACCTTCCACCTGCCGGTGATCTACCTGCAGGACTGCCCGGGCTTCCTGATCGGCCTGGATGCCGAGAAGACCGCCACCATCCGCCATGGCGTGCGCGCGATGGCCGCGATGAACCAGACCACCGTGCCCTGGTGCACGGTGATCGTGCGCAATGCCTTCGGCGTGGCCGGCGCCGCCCATCAGCCCGGCGCGCGCCTGTCGCTGCGCTACGCCTGGGTGTCGGCCTACTGGGGCTCGCTGCCGCTCGAAGGCGGCATCGAGGCCGCCTACCGCGCCGACATCGACGCCGCGCCCGACCCCAGGGCCAAGCTCGAGGAGATCGAGCAGCGGCTCAATGCGCTGCGCTCGCCCTTTCGCACCGCCGAGAAGTTCTGGGTCGAGGAGATCATCGACCCTCGCAAGACCCGTTCCCTGCTGTCGGACTTCGTGCGGCTGGCCGAGCCGGTGCGCACGCCGGGCAGGGTCTCGTTCCCGATGCGGCCCTGAACGCGCCGCCCGCCCCTTCAACCCATCCAGGAGATCCCCATGGCCCATGACCTCGTCATCCGCGGCGGCACGATCGTCGACGGCACCGGCTCCGAGCCCTTCAGCGGCGACATCGGCATCACCGACGGCCTGATCACCGCCGTCGGCAAGGTCGACGGCAAGGGCCGTCGCGAGATCGACGCCGACGGTCTCACCGTCACCCCCGGCTTCGTCGACATCCACACCCACCTCGACGCGCAGATCGGCTGGGACCCCGACTGCACGCCGGTGAGCTGGCACGGCGTCACCACCGCGTTGCTGGGCAACTGCGGCGTCACCTTCGCGCCCTGCAAGCCCACCGACCGCGAGCTGCTCGCCGGCATGATGGAGACGGTGGAGGACATCCCGCGCCATGCCATCCTCACCGGCCTGCCCTGGAGCTGGGAAGACTACGGCGGCTACCTCGACGCGGTCGAGAAGCTGCGCCCAGGCATCAACATCGCCGGCCTGGTCGGTCACAGCGCGGTGCGCTTCTACGTGATGGGCGAGCGCGCGGTCGAGGAGCAGGCCACCGCCGAGGATCTGCAGCGCATGGCCGAGGTGGTGGGCCGCTCGATCGACGCCGGCGCCGCCGGCTTCTCGATCAACCGCTTCGCGATGCACACCCTGCCCGACGGCCGCGCCATCCCCGGCACCTTCGCCGACGAGGGCGAGATCATCGCGATCTCGCGCGAGGTGGCGCGCCGCAACGGGCTGGTGCAGGCGGTGGGCGCCGAGCTCAGCCTGCTGCGCGACATCGCCGACGCGGCCAGCGCGCGCGTGCTGTGCAGTTACGGCGCCGGCCGTGGCGACCTCGCCAGCGCCACCGAGCGGCGCAATGCGCTGGAGGCGATCTGCGAGGGCCGCGACATCACCGCCATCACCCAGGTTCGCAGCTCCGGCATGATCTACGGCCTGCAGGCGGCGCTGCCGGTGCGCGGCCCCACCTGGGGTCGGGTGCAGAAGATGCGCACGCTCGCCGAGCGCGTGGCGGCGCTGAAGGACCCCGAGATCTTCTCGGCCATGGTCGAGGAGGGCAAGGCCGGCGGCTTCAAGGCCAACCTCGGCACGCCGGTCGAGGACATGTACTACATGGGCGACGCCGACACCCCGGCCTACGCCGCCGACCCCTCGATGAGCGTCGTCAACCTCGCGAAGGCGCGCGGCGAGCACTGGACCGAGACCTTCCTGCGCCTGTCGCGCGACAGCGAGGGCAAGGCGCTGTTCACGCTGCGCATGTTCAACCCCAACCTCACGGGGCTCGAGCACATGTTCCGCAGCCGCCACTGCTTCCCCAGCCTGGGCGACGCCGGGGCGCATGTGTCGCAGGTGATGGACGCCGGCTGGGCCACCTTCATGCTGTCGTACTGGGTGCGCGAGCGCGGCTTCTTCACGATGAGCGAGGCCATCGAGCGCATGACCTCGCGGCCGGCCCGCGTCCTCGGCCTGGCCGACCGCGGCGTGCTGGCCGCCGGCAAGCGCGCCGACGTCAACGTGTTCGACGCCGCGCGGGTGGCCGAGCGCCATCCCGAGATCGTCCACGATCTGCCCGGTGGCGCGCGCCGCTTCAACCAGCGCGCAAGCGGCTACAAGGCCACGATCGTCAACGGCGAGATCAACGTGCTCGACGACGAGCACACCGGCGCGCGCGCCGGCCGCGTGCTGCGGCACGGCCGCTGAGCGGGCGGGCCGCGCGGCGGCGTCGCCCGCGCGGGCCGCCGCTCAGGCCGCGAGCGGCTCCTCGCCCCGGATGGTGGTGCGGTGCATCTCGCGGCGGTGACCGTGGTAGTCGTTGACCGCCATGTGCTGCACCGACCGGTTGTCCCAGATGGTCAGCATCTGCGGGCGCCAGACCACCCGGATGATGAACTCGGGCCGGATCGAGTGCTCGTGCAGGTAGCCGAGCAGGCCCGCGCTCTCGGCCTCGGTCATGTCCTCGAGGCGGATCGTGTAGCCCTGGTTGGCGTAGAGCGCGGTGCGGCCGGTCTCGGCGTGGCGCCGCGCGATCGGATGGGCGCGCTCGGCGAGCGCCTCCTCGCCGGTGCGTATCTTCATCGAGCGCAGGATGCCCTTGCGGAACACGCTCTGCGGGCCGTAGGGCCGGCGCGCGCTGTGCATCCCACGCAGACCGCCCAGCATCCGCTGCATCCCCGGCGACAACGACTCCCAGGCCAGATACTGGTTGGCGAACAGCGTGTCACCGCCCACCGGCGGCAGCTCGCGCGCATGCAGCAGCGTGAAGCTCGGCGGGGTGTCCTGGAAGCTCCAGTCGCTGTGCCAGTTGCCGCCGAAGTTGAAACGGGTGGTCTCGTCGGCTTCCTTGACGACCGCAACCACGTTCGGATGCGTCTCGGAGCCCTCGACGAAGGGCTCCAGCCCGAAAGGGCCCAGCCGGGTGCTGAAGGCCGCCAGCCCCGCGTCGTCGAGCGGCTGATCGGGAAGGGTCACGACCAGGTTCTCGAGCAGCGCGCGGCGGATCTCGGCGACGGTCTCGTCATCGGCCCCGGCGGCAAGGTTCACCCCGGTGATCTCGGCGCCACCGGCACCCGAAAGCTGGCGGACCTGAATGCGGCGAAAGCTCATCACGCGTCTCCGGAGGGCACTGTAGGCGGTCGATGCTAGCGGCGAACGCCGCCGTGACGTCACGCGGCGCGCGCGAAGCGAAACGGCGGGCGAGGGACCGGGAGGCGCGGCAGCGGCCGCCGAGACGATCAGGACCGCGACCCGGTCCAGCCGTGGTGGACGGCGCCGCGGCGATCGGCGATGCTGCGCGCACCCCGGCGCCCTGGCGCCCGCCCCACCGGAGACCCGACCGCATGAGCACCCGGCCCGCGCCCACCACCGCCATCTGCCACGCCACCACCGATGCGATCCACATCCGCGGCGCGAGCCTCGTCGACGAGCTGATCGGCCAGGTGAGCTTCACCGAGATGATGCTGTTCCAGCTCCTCGGCCAGCGCCCCCGCCGCGCCCAGGTGGCGGTGCTCGACGCGGTGCTGGTCACGCTGATGGAGCATGGCCTCACGCCCAGCGCGATCGCCACGCGCCTGATCTACGACTCGGCACCCGAGGCGCTGCAGTCGGCGGTGGCCGCCGGGCTGCTCGGTGTGGGGAGCACCTTCGTCGGCACGATGGAGGGCTGCTCGGCGATGATCGAGGAGATGCTTGCCGCACCCGAGGGCGTGGATGCGCGCGCCGCCGCGATCGCCGGCCGCCTGCGCGCCGAGCGCCGGCCGGCGCACGGCTTCGGCCATCCGTACCACAAGCCCGACGACCCGCGCTCGCCGAAGCTCTTCGAGGTCGCGCGCGCGCAGGGCGTGCCCGGCCGGCACATCGACGCGCTGCTCGCGCTGTCGCGCGAGATCGACCGCGCCTTCGGCCGGCACCTGACCATCAACGCCACCGGCGCGATCGCCGCCGTGCTGGGCGAGATCGGCATCCCGCAGCCGGTGATGCGCGGCATCGCCGTGATCAGCCGCGCCGCCGGCCTGGTCGGCCATATCTGGGAGGAGCGCCAGCGCCCGAGCGCGCGCTACATCTGGGAAACGGTCGAGCAAGGCATCACCTATGACGGAGCCTCCGCATGAAAACCCATCCTCGTCGCATGCTGCTGGCCGGCGCCGCAGCCGCTGCGCTGGCGCCGCTCACCGGGACGGCGCGCGCCCAGGCCTTCCCCGGCCGCGGCGTGAAGATCGTCGTGCCGCAGACCCCGGGCGGGGCATCGGACACGCTGGCGCGCATCGTCGGCCAGCGGCTGGCCGAACTCTGGAAGCAGCCGGTGGTCATCGAGAACCGGCCGGGAGCGGGCGGCAACATCGGCATGGAGGCGGTCGCGCGTTCGCCCGCCGACGGCCTGACGCTGCTGATGAGCTACGTCGGCACGCACGCGATCAACGGCTCGTTGTACCGAAACCTGCCGTTCGACCCCGAACGCGACTTCGTTGCGGTCGCAACCATCGCCACGGTGCCGTTCGTGCTCGCGGTCAACGCGAAGGGCGGGCCGCGCAGCGTCGCCGAGCTCGTCGCGCAGGCGCGCGCGCGCCGCATGACCTTCGGGTCGGCCGGCAACGGCTCCGTCAACCACCTGCTCGGCGAGATGTTCAACGCCGCCGCCGGCGTGCGCATCGACCACGTGCCCTACCGCGGCGCCGCGCCGGCGCTGAACGATCTGATCGGCGGGCAGATCGACGTGGTCTTCACCAGCCTGCCCTCGGTGGCCGGCTTCATCGCCAACGGCACGATCCGTCCGCTCGCGGTCACCAGCCCGAAACGCTCGCCGGCCTTCCGCGACATCCCGACGATCGCCGAGTCGGGCATCGCCGGCTTCGAGGTCACGCCGTGGTTCGGACTGTTCGCGCCCGCGGGCACGCCGGCGACCGCGGTGCGGCAGATCAACGCCGACGTCGCCGAGGCGCTGCGCACCCCCGAGGTCGCCGAGAAGGTCGCGAAGGCCGGTGCCGACGCCTTCCTGATTTCGCCCGAGGAATTCGCGGCGCTGCTGAAGGCCGACATCGCGAAGTGGGCGAAGGTCGTGCGCGACGCGGGCGCGAAGCTGGACTGAGCACCGGGCGCCCTGTGCCCGAGAACCTTTTTCGAAATGTTTGAACGGTGTTTGAACTTTCGCAGTCGCTGGCGATGCCCGACGTCGTTCTCGACATCAAGCGCCGGGGCAATGGCCTCGGTGTACGTCTCCCCGCCGCGATCGCGAAAGCCGCCGATCTGCATGAGGATCCCCGGGCGGCAGGACATCATCGGGATCGATGGCAACCCGCAGGCGGGCAGCGAGATGCGCGATCGGCATCCCTTTCCCGTGCTTTCTCCCGCGGCCTTCAACGACCGGACCTCCCTCGTCATCGGTCTGCCGATGAGCACCGCGCCCTGCAACGCCGACAACCCCTCGACCGTGCCCGCAGGCCCCGCCTCGGGCCGCAAGGCGGGGCGGGCATGCCATGTCGCGTGCCACCAGCCGAAGTCCTTCGACTGGCGCGCCCGTGCCGCGGGGCCCACCCCATCGGCGCCCTGCCCGAGCCGGTCTTCAACGACGTTCGCGCCTGCCTCGAACAGATCCCTCAACTCGGCGCCGCCGCCTGAGGCGGGCGACACCCGGGCGGCAGCGCCGGCAGCTCGCCGCGCCTCAGCAGCTCGCGATTGACCGCCGGCACCGGCTCGCGCGGGGCCAGCGCGATCGCGCGATCGAAGGCCTCGGCCGCAGCCGGCAGCTCGCAAGCCCGCGCGTGCGCGATCCCGAGATTGTTGGCAGCACGCGCATTGCGCGGCGATTTCGCGAGCACGTCGCGCCAGAAGCCGATCTCGGTCTCGTAGACCCGGTTGCGCGCCGCGGTGCCCGCCGCGAGCGCGAGCGCCAGCGCAAGGATCGCGAACCGACCTGCGGCCGGACGCAACCGGGCGATCGCCAGCCCCAGCAGCCAGCCCGGCCCGATGATGGCCAGATACCACTGCCGGTCGTTGTGCAGGTCGAGCCGGGCGAGCAGCGAGTTGGTGGGCGCAAGCCAGATGAAGGTCCACAGGATGCCGAAGGCCACCGCCGGCCGGCGGCGCAACAGCGCGAGCCCCGCCAGCAGCAGGGCGGCGATCAGCGCGAAGCCCGCCGCAAGACCCGCGTCGGCCACCCACGCGGGGTGCGGCCCGGGGTCGGCGTTCAGGCGCTGCCAGAGCACCAGGTGCGAAGCCAGCTCGCCCAGCGCGCCCACCTGGGCGAGCAGATTGTCGAGCGGCGCGCGCACCGCCAGGCTGACCCGCAGCAGCTCGCCGTAGGGCAGCCACCGCAGGCCCGCGGCGAGCGCGGCCAGCACCAGCAGTACCGGTGCGATCAGCGCGCGGGCCTGCGCCATCCGCGGCCCGACGGGTGCAACGGCAGCAAGCAGCGCCATCGCCAGCGGGGTGACCGCGGCGGTCTCCTTGCCCGCCAGGCCGACGGCGAGCGCGAGCAGCGCGGCCGCTGCCCAGACCCCTGGCCGCCTGGCCGTGAACTGATGACGCCACGCCAGCAGCGCCAGCAGCGCGCCGGTGGCGGCGAGCTGGCCCGAGCGCGCGGCGAGATAGCTGACCGACTCGGTCTGCACCGGATGCAGGGCGAACACGACCGTGGCGACCGCGGCCGCACCCACCGAGCCCACCGCGCGCAGCAGCCGCCAGACCAGCAGGGTGTTGAGGACATGGAGCGCGAGGCTGGTGAGCCGGAAGGCGCTCGCGCCGCCGCCGAGCTCGTGGTCGAGCGCCCAGCTTGCCTTGGTGAGCGCGCGCATGCCGGGCATCGAGGCCCACCACGCCGCGAGCGTCTGCACCCGGGGGTTGTCGACGATGACGGCCCAGTCGTCGAACTGGAAGCTCGCGTTCAGCGACGGGGCCCAGGTGGCGACGATGGCGAGCACCAGCGCCGCCGGGAAGGCGGTTCGCGCGAGGGCCCGGTTCATGGCCCCGCCGCGAACGCGTTCAGCGCGGCCCGAGCAGACCGTCGAGCACGCCGCGACCGCGGCGCAGCAGATCGCCGACCGCATTGGCCGGGTTGACCCCGCGGCCAGGCTCCGGCGCGTTCGCGGCGCCGGCAGGCGCGGCGGTGCCCGGTCGCGACGCGCCCGCGGACGCAGCGGTGCCCGAGCCGGGCGAGGCGGTATCGGCGCCCGCGCGTTCCGCCGGCGCCATCGCCGCGATCTGACGCACCGCGGCACGATCGTCGCGGGCCAGCGCCGCGCCATAGTCGCTGCAGAAATCGAAGATCCGCTGACCCATCGTGAACGTGGACAGCCGACCGCTGCACAGCCGGCGGGCAGCCTCGCGCACGGTCGTGTAGTCGGCATCGGTGCCCTGGGCCAGCAGCACGGTGCCGGCGCCGCGGCTGGCGCTGCCGTCGGCAAAGACCTTGCGGGAACTCTCGATCGCCGTCAGCCGAAGCTGCGCCACGGCGCCATCCCCCCGACCGTGCCCGCAACTGCCCGCCGCCTCGAGCAGAGGACGGCCGTAGAGCCCGCGCAGCTGGGCGGCCAGCTCGTCGGTCCCGGCGAGCTGGGTGTCGAACTGCCACATCGACGCATAGCCGTCGGGCGTCGCGAGGGCGGCGCAGAAGCCTTCGCGGTGTCGCGACTCGTGGCAAAGGCCCTTGCCGTGGAACGCGCCGCGCCAGGCGTCGGCCGCGCGCTGCGGCTCGGTGCGCAGCTTCTGCGCCTGATCGCGGCAAAGGTCGGGCATCGCCGCAACCGGCGGCGGCGGGGGCGGCGGGGGCGGCGCCTTGGCGACCGGCAGCGGGCAGGCCGTGCCCAGCCGCGTGGCGTCGTTGCGGATCGTCATGGGCCCGTCGGGCGTGGTCATCTGCAGGGTCGAGCGAATGCGGTTGCTCTCGGTGATCACCTCGAAACTGCCCTGGATCGACTCGCGCCCCCGCTCGCAGGCGAAGCGCCCGCTGCTGCGGTTGCCCTTGCGCTCGAGATCCGAGACGCGGCAACTGGCGTCATCGTCGAGCGGCTGCTGCATCGCCTCCTCCGGCCTGTCGCGGGGCAGGCAGGCCTCGCTGGTGGTCGCGGGCATGCTCATGCCCCGCCCCTCGAGCGAGGCGGTCACCCGCCACCTCTCGCCGGTGGCAGCGGGCTGGGCCACGACCCCGACCGGCAGCAGACCGGCCGCCAGGAAGAGGGCAACGAGGGCGGGCGTTCGGCCCGGAAACCCGGGCTGGCGCGGCGTTCGGCTTCGGAAGGGCATCGCAGCTCCCTGCTCGGGCGATGCAGCGATTCTAGCCGGCGGCGCCGGCATCACGGACGCCGCCGCGTCCCGGAGATTCGGGGCGTGGCCCGGCGCGACCGCCGCCCAGGCCTTGCTAGAGCCACTGCGCGATCGCCTCGAGCGGCTTCTTCACGCCACCGGCCACCGGCACCTGGCAGCCCGCGGCCGGATAGCCCACCACCAGCAGGATCACCGGCTTTTCCTGAACCGGCCGCCCGCAGAGTTCGCCGAGAAAGCCCATCGGGCTGGGCGTGTGCGTGAGCGTGGCCAGACCCGCCTGATGCAGCGCCGCGATCAGGAAACCCGTGGCGATGCCCACGCTCTCGGGCACGTAGTAGTGGCTGAAGCGCTCGCCGTCGGGGCGCACACCCCACTTCTGCGCGAAGATCGCGATCAGCACCGGCGCGATCTCGAGGAAGGGCTTGTCGGGATCGGTACCGAGCGGCGCGAGCGCATCGAGCCATTCCTGCGGCGCGCGCCCGCCGTAGAAGGCGCGCTCCTCGGCTTCGGCGGCCTCGCGGATGCGGCGCTTGCGCTGCGGATCGGTGATCACGCTGAAGAACCAGGGCTGCTGATTCGCCCCCGAGGGCGCGGTCCCGGCCGCGCGCAGGCAGTGCTCGATCACCGCGCGCGGCACCGGCCGGCTGTCGAACGCGCGCACCGTGCGCCGCCGCGCCATGTCGGCATGGAAGGCGCGTGCGCGCTCGACCATGGTCTCGGGGGGATGCTCACGCCAGTCCTTCAGGGGCTCGAGGATGCAGGCGGGGGTGGGCGGCGATCCGGTCATGCGGGTCTTCCTCCGGGTCGGGTCGTGGGGGCGTCGGTGCGGGCCTCGCCAGGCGAGGATCAACCGCCGGTCTCGCGCCAGGCGGCGCGCAGCAGCTCGTGGAAGTGCCACACCCCGCGCTCCTCGTCGGGGTTGAGCCGGCCCGGGGTCCACGAGCCGCTCGCCATGCCGCGCTGCACCGCCTCGCAGATGCCGGCGTCCTCGGCCTGCACGGTGTCGCTGAAGGCGAGGTCGGCGGCGATCCGGGCCTCGTCGGCCTGCCCCTCGGGATAGGCGTAGTCGAACACCACCGTGCAGCGGCCCGCGCCCGCGGGCAGCACCCGGTTGGTCTGCAGCCGGCCGGGCAGTGCGTTGAGCATGGTGTTGGGCCACAGGAAGGCATAGACCGCCTCGCCCTCGCCGTAGAGGCCGGGTGCGCTGGCGATCGGACTGGCCTGCACGCTGTGCCAGCGCGCGAGCGTGGTGGCGTAGGCGCTCGCATCGAGCAGCGCATTCAGCCCCGGGTGCACGCGCGCCACGTGATAGCCCTCGAGATAGTTGTCGATGTAGACCTTCCAGTCGCAGGCGACCTGGTAGACCACCCGGCGCGCGAAGCGCATCGCCGGCAGCGCGAGCGGGCGCAGCCGCGCATCGAGCCCCGCGACCACGGACTCGAAATCCGGCGCGGCCACATCCAGGCAGGCGAAGACCAGACCCTGCCAGCGCGCCACGCGCGCCTGCGGCAGGCGCACCTCGGCAGCGTCGAAGCCTGGCGCGCGCCCCATGCCCGGCGCGCCCGCCAGCGCGCCATCGAGCGTGTAGGTCCAGCCGTGATAGCGGCAGACCAGCCGCTTCAGGCCGCTGCCCGAACAGGCGGCCAGCGGGCCGGCCCGGTGGCGGCACACGTTATGCAGCGCGCGCAGTTCGCCCTGTGCATCGACCACCAGCACCAGGGGCACGTCGGCAAGCATGGTCACGACATGATCACCCGGCCGCACGAGCTCGTCGGCGCGCGCCACCAGCTGCCAGCCACGCGCGAGCACGGCGCTGCGATCGCGCGCCGCCGCCTCGGCCTCGGTGTAGAAGCGCGCCGGCAGCGCCCGCGCGGTGTCGGCGGGCTGCGAGGCGAGCTCGTCGCTCGCCGCCCGCATCACGCAGCCTCCCGCCGCAGCAGTTCGCGCTTGCGTGCCAGACCCCAGCGAAAGCCCGCCAGCGAGCCGTCGCGACGCAGCACCCGATGGCAGGGGATCACCAGCGCGAGGGTATTGGCCGCGCAGGCCGACGCCACCGCACGCACCGCGCGTGGCACGCCCAGACGCCCGGCGAGTTCGGTGTAGGTGAGCGTGCTGCCGCGCGGGATCGCGCGCAGCGCGGCCCACACCCGCTGCTGGAAGGCGGTGCCCCGGACATCGAGCGGCAGATCGGCGCCGTTGTCGGCGCCCTCGATCATCGCGACCAGACGCTCGACCATCCCGGCCACGGCCGGATCGCTGCCGGCGGCCTGCGCCTCGGGAAAGCGCACGCGAAGCGCCGCCGCAAGTTCGGTCGCGTCATCGCCCAGCGCCACCGCGCACAGGCCGCGCGGGCTGACCGCGACCAGCAGCACCCCGAGCGCGGTGGCCGCCGCGGCGTAGCGCACCGGGGGCTCGGCCATGGCCGCGCTCAGCCGCCGACCTTCGCCAGCGCCTGGGCGAAGTCCGCCTGGAGGTCGTCGTAGTCCTCGATGCCCACCGACAGCCGGATCATCGACTCACCGATCCCCATCCGGGCCCGCTGGGCGGCACCCATTTCGAAGAAGATGGTGTGAGCCACCGGGATGGACAGCGTGCGGGTGTCGCCGAGGTGGCTCGACTTGATGACCACCTGCAGCGCATCGAGAAAGTCGAAGCTGTCGATGCCCTCGCGCAACTCGAAGGACAGCAGCCCGCCGAAGGCGCGAAACAGGGCTGCCGCTCGCGCATGCTGCGGATGCCCGGGCAGCCCGGGATACGCCACGCGCGCCACGCCGGGCTGCGCGTGCAGCCACTGCGCCAGGCGCTGCGCGTTGTGGCAGGACCGGTCCATGCGCAGCGCCAGGGTCTCGGCTCCGGTGGCGAGCCGGTGGGCGTGCTCGGCCGGCAGCGTGGCGCCGAGATCGCGCAGGCCCTTCTTGCGAATCTGCTGCAGACCCCAGTTGGCCGGGTTGCCCTTGCGATAGGGCGCGGCGATGTTCGGGTAGACCGACCAGTCGAAGAGGCCGGTGTCGGACACCGCGCCCCCGAGCGCATTGCCATGCCCGCCGATCCACTTGGTGAGCGAGTTGACCACCAGCGAGGCGCCGACCGTGCGCGGCAGGAAAAGCCACGGCGAGGTCATGGTGTTGTCGACCATGTAGATCAGCCCGCGGCCGCTGCACAGCCGGCCGATGCCCTCGAGATCGGCGATCTGGGTCGCGGGGTTGGCGATGGTCTCGACGAAGACCAGCCGGGTCTCGGGTCGCAGCGCCGCCTCGATGGCGACGGCATCGGTCGCGTCGGCGAGCGTGACCGCCACCCCGATGCCGGCAAGCGTCTGCAGCAGGCTGTTGGTGTTGCCGAACAGGTACTGGCTCGAGACGACATGGTCGCCCTGCCGCAGCAGCGCGAGCATCGCCGAGCCGATCGCCGCCATGCCGGTGGCAAAGCACACCGTGCCCACCGCCTGCTCCATCAGCGAGATCTTGGCCTCGAGCGCGGCGGTGGTCGGGTTACCCTGGCGGCCGTAGACATGGCCGGGCTTTTCGCCCTGGAAGACCGCGGCGAGATCGCGTGCCGAGGTGTAGCCGTAGGCCACCGCGGCATGCATCGGCTTGTGGACGGCCCCGTGCTCGATCGGTGCCTGCCGGTCGGCGTGCAGGATGCGGGTCGTCAGTCCCCTGGTCACGGGTCGGATCTCCGGGTCGCAAAACCCTCGATGAGACCACAAGCCGGCCCGCCCGTCACGCCGGGACGGCCGGGCATGCCGCCGAGCTCAGTCGATCTTGATGTTCAACGCCTCGGTGACCTTGATCCACGCCGGGCTGTCCTCACGCCAGCGCCGCTGCATCTCGGCCGCGGTCGAGGGCTTGGCGTCGATCGCGAAGGCCTCCTTCAGCGCCATGCCCCTGGGCGAGTCGGATGCCTCGACGAAGAGATCGCCCAGACGCCTGACGATGTCGGCCGGGATCGCCGCCGGCCCGAGCATGATCAGACCACCGTCGAGGCGGAAGATCGGCGCATCGAATCCCTGGGAGATCATCGACCTGACGTTCGGGAGCTTCGGATTCCTTTCGGCGCCGAGCGATGCCAGCACCTTGACGGTGCCGCGCTGCAGGTGCGGCGCCATGGCCACGTAGCTTCCCACGCCCACCTGGATGATCCCGCCGGCGACGTCGAGCCACATCGGACCCTCGCCCTTGTACTGGATGGTGTTGATGTTCAGCCCGAAACGGTTGTTGAACTCGGCGGCCACCATCTGCGGCACCGAACCGACGTTGTAGCTCGCCATGGCCACAGGCTTGGTCTTCGCGTAGTCGAGCAGCTCCTTGACCGAATTGACCGGCAGCGCCGAGGGCACCGCGATCAGGAGCGGGCCGACCGGAAGCCACGAGATCGGCACGAAGTCCCGGTCGGCATCGAAAGGCAGCTTGCGGTAGAGCGCGCGGCTGCCCCACACCGAGGTGGAGGTGGTCACACCGATGGTGTGACCGTCGGCCGGCGCACGGGCCAGGGCCTCCAGCGAAATGAAGCCGCTTGCGCCCGGACGGTTCTCGACGATCACCGGCACGCCGAGCTTCTGCGACACATGCTCGCCGAGCATGCGCGCGTAGGGATCGCTGGTGCCGCCCGGCGGAAAACCCACGAAGATGCGGATCGGCTTGCCGCCCGGCCAGGCAGCGGGCTGGGCACGGATGGCGGGTGCGGCGGCCGCCAGACCGGCGGCGGCCGTGGCCAGGACGAGGCGGCGGCGTGGGGTATCCAGGGGCATCTCGGTCTCCTGCGACATGCGCGGGTGGGGGTGGCCTCGTCGGTCGCGAGGGCTCGCGGACGAGCATGGCACGCGAGCCCGACGGTGTCGACGGCGCGGCGTTTCGTTGCACGTTCCCGCGTCGGCGCGCCCGGGACCGCCGCGCGCCTGGATACGCGCCGTGGCGTGTCGTTGCGCAGCCCGCCAGCCGGCATCGCCCCGGGCGCTGGGCTACAGTCCTCCTCCTTCGCCCTGCCCGCCAAGGAGCCGCCATGACCGCCATCGAAGTCGTCCCCTTCGCGCCCGCGCTCGGCGCCGTGATCCGCGGCGTCGATCTTGCGCAGCCGCTCGCCGACGAGGACTTCGCCACCATCCGCCAGGCCTTCCACGACCATGGCGTGATCTTCTTTCGCGACCAGCGCATCAGCCCCGAACAGCATCTCGCCTTCGCGCGCCGCTGGGCGCCGATCGACATCAACCGATTCTTCAAGCCGGTTGCCGGCCACCCCGAGATCGCCGAGGTGCGCAAGGAGCCCGAGCAGCGCAGCAACATCGGCGGCGGCTGGCACACCGACCACAGCTACGACGAGGCGCCGGCGATGGGCTCGCTGCTGCTCGCCCGCGAGGTGCCGCCCGCCGGCGGCGACACCCTGTTCGCGAACATGGCCGCGGCCTTCGAGGCGCTCTCGCCCGGCCTGCAGCGCACCCTCGAGGGACTGTGCGCGGTGCACTCCTCGCGCCATGTGTTCGGCGAGAAGACCGGCTATGCCGAGCGGGCCGACACCGGCGATCGCATCGGCAACCAGGCCGCCGCCACCCAGGATGTGGTGCACCCGGTGGTGATCCGCCATCCCGACACCGGCCGGCGCACGCTCTACGTCAATCAGGCCTTCACCACCCGCTTCGAGGGCTGGACCAAGGCCGAGAGCGAGCCGCTGCTGCGCATGCTCTACGAGCACGCCTCGCGCCCGGAGTTCAGCTGCCGCTTCGACTGGCAGGAGGGCTCGATGGCCTTCTGGGACAACCGCGCCACCTGGCACTACGCGCTCAACGACTATCACGGCCATCGCCGGGTGATGCACCGGATCACGGTGCAGGGTGTGCCGCTGAACGGCTGAACGGCTGAACGGCTGAACGGCCGGGCGGCGGGGCGGCGGGGCGGCGGGGCGGCGGGGCCCGGGCCACACCGGCGGCCCGGACGGGGTCCGGGGCTGTGCGCGTCGCCCGGGCATCGCCGGGCTATCCTTGAGGGCTTCGCACGGAGCTTCGTGATGACCTCATCCCCGGGCTGCCCGCTGTGCGGCAGCCACAACAGCCTGCCGGTCGGCGATCGTGATCGCGATGGCCGACCGCTGACCAATGTTCTGTGCCGCGACTGCGGGCTGGTTCATGTCGATCCGGCGCCCTCGCGCACCGACCTCGACGCCTGGTACGAGCACGCCTACCGCATCGACTACAAGGGCGTGGTCGAGCCGCGTCCGCACCATGTGCTGCGCGCCGGTCGGGTCGCGCTCGACCGCCTGTCGCGGATCGGCCACCTGCTCGAAGACCGGCCGCGGACCCTCGACGTCGGCAGCGGCGGTGGCGAGATGCTCTACATGCTGATCCACGCCGCCGGCGCGCGCGCCGAGGGGCTGGAGCCCAACCAGGGCTATGCGCGACATGCACGCGAGCGCCTCGGCCTGCCGGTACGGCAGGGCTTCGTCGAGCGCGGCAACGGCATCGAGGGCGGCTTCGCGCTGATCACCATCTACCATGTGCTCGAGCATCTCGCCGAGCCGGCCTCGGTGGCCCGCACGCTGCACGACTGGCTCGCGCCGGGCGGCCATCTGGTGGTGGAGGTGCCCAATGTGGAGGCCACCTGCCAGGCGCCGTCGCACACCTTCCACAAGGCACACCTGAGCACCTGGGGGCTGCCCACGCTGTCACGGCTCGGCCGCCAGGCCGGGCTGACGCCGGTATCCACCTGGACGAGCCACGACGGCGGCAACATCCAGGTGATCTTCCGCCGCGACGATGCCCCGTCGGCCGTCGAGACCGCCGAGGGCGCCGGGAGCAACCCCGCCTACGCCGACCGGGTGCTCGGCATCCTGCGCGGCCACACCACGCTGGCGCACTACCTGTCGGGCCAGCCTTTCACGCGGCTCGCGGCGCGCCTGCGGGCACGCGCCGACGAGCGGCGCGCCGTGCGCGAACAGGCCGGGCCGCGGGCGATTCTCGATGCGCTGATCCTCGAGGCGGGGCTGCCGGCCGTGAGGCCGGCTCAGTAGGTCTTGTAGGGCAGGAACTTCCCGCTCAGCAGCACGCGCACCCGGTCGCCCTTGGGATCGGGCTCGCGGGTGATGTCCATCGAGAAGTCGATCGCCGACATGATGCCGTCGCCGAATTCCTCGTGGATCAGCTCCTTGATCGTCGCGCCATAGACATTGACGATCTCGTACCAGCGGTAGATCAGCGGATCGGTGGGCACCGCGGTGGGCAGCGAGCCCTTGTAGGGCACCACCTGCAGCCAGGCGATCGCGTCCTCGTCGAGCTCGAAGATCTCGCCGACCTTCGCGGCCTGCGCGGCGGTGAAGGTCATCTGCCCGAGGCAGCCGGCAGTGACCCATTCCTTGCTCTCGCCGACGGCAGCGGCCACGTCGGCCCACTTGATGCCCTTGCGGACCTTGGTTTCGACGATGCGTCGGGTGACCTCGTTGCGATCCATCGTTGCGTTCTCCGTGTCGTGGATGAGGGGCGGTCAGCGGACCGCGTGAAGTTTCGGGGCGGCGACCGTCGGTGCGGGCTCGGGCTGCCCGTCGTCGGTGTCGAGGCCGGGGGCGACCTCGCGCGGGCCGGCGCCGCTGCCCGACGCCGCGTCGACGCCCCCCTGCTGGATCAGCTTGGAGCGATGCACGAGGAAATCGACCAGATGGTTGCGGATCCGGTAGAACTGCCGGTCATGGTGCATCGTGAGCCGCGTGCGATCGCGTGGCATCGTGTTGCGCACCACCTCGGCGATGCGCGCGTTCGGGCCGTTGCTCATCAGCAGGATCCGATCGGCGAGCAGGATCGCCTCGTCGACATCGTGCGTGATCATGAATACCGTCTGGTGCGTGGCCTGCACGATGCGCAGCAGTTCGTCCTGGATCACGCCGCGGGTCAGCGCGTCGAGCGCACCGAAAGGCTCGTCGAGCAGCAGCATCTTCGGCTCGATCGCGAAGGCCCGCGCGATGCCCACCCGCTGCTTCATGCCGCCGGAGAGCTCTGCGGGCTTCTTGTTCTCGGCGCCGGCCAGCCCCACCAGCGCGATGAAGCGGCGCGCGTGGGTATCGACCTGCGCCCGGCTCCAGTCGGGCCACCGCGAGCGGATCGCGAAGCCGACATTGCCCAGCACCGTGAGCCACGGCATCAGCGCGTGGCCCTGGAACACGACGCCACGCTCGAGCCCCGGGCCCGACACCTCGCGCCCATCCATGAACACATAGCCCGCGCTCGGCTGCTCGAGCCCGGCGAGCACGTTCAGGATCGTGGTCTTGCCGCAGCCCGAGTGGCCGATGATGCAGACGAACTCGCCGCGCTCGATGCCGAAGTCGACCTTGTCGAAGACCGTGAGTTCGCCGTCGGCGGTCGCGAAGCGCTTGGCGAGCGCCTCGACCCGGAGAAAGGGCTGGGCCATCGTCTCATTCCTTCCAGGTGACGGCAGTCTGCAGCCTCGCGAACGCGAGGTCGAGCAGCATGCCGACGACGCCGATGACCAGGATCGCGAAGATCACGTTGGTCAGCGACAGGTTGTTCCACTCGTTCCACACGAAGTAGCCGATGCCGGTGCCGCCGACGAGCATCTCGGCGGCGACGATCACCAGCCACGCGATGCCCATCGAGATGCGCATGCCGGTGAGGATCGTCGGCGCAGCCGCCGGCAGGATCACCTCGAAGGAGCGGCGCAGCGCGCCCACCTCGAGCGTGCGCGCGACGTTCAGCCACTCGCGCCGCACCGAGGCCACGCCGAACGCGGTGTTGATCAGCATCGGCCAGATCGAGCAGATGAAGATCACGAAGATGCCGGAGGCCGACGAGTCCTTGATCGTGTAGAGCGCAATCGGCATCCACGCGAGTGGCGAGATCGGCTTGAGCACCTGGATGAAGGGGTTCAGCGCCTGGTAGACGAGCGGCGACATGCCGATCAGAAAACCCAGCGGGATCGCGACCAGCGCCGCGAGCAGGAAGCCGGCACCGACCCGCGCAAGCGAGTGGCCGAGCTGGATGCCCAGCCCCTTGTCGTTGGGTCCGTTGTCGTAGAAGGGCGAGGCGAGATGACGGACAGCCGCCTCGCCCATCTGGCCGAGCGTGGGCAGACCGTCGCTCTTGGCGGTTGCCGCGGTCTTGCCCATCAGCTTCGCGTACTCGTCGGCCGCGGCGCCGGCAGCGCCCGCGGGGGCTGCCGCCGGTACGGTCGCGAGATGCCAGATCCCGAGCAGCACCACGAGCAGCAGCAGCGAAAGCGCAGCCGCCCGCAGATTGAGAGATCGTTGCGTCGTCATCGGATGCTCCTGCGATCGCCGGCTCAGCTGCGGCGGATCGCGAACGAATCGACGTACTTCTGCGGCTGCGCCGGATCGAACTCCTTGCCCATCACCTTGAACTTCCGGTAACTGGCATCGGGCGCCTTCTGGTCGAGCTCCTTCATCCGCTTGCGCGCGTCGGTCAGCAGGAATACCTGCTCGGCCACGTCCTTGTAGGCGACGTCACCCTTGATGTAGCCCCAGCGCTTCATCTGCGTCAGCATCCACACCGCCATCGAGTACCAGGGGAAGGGGTCGAAATCGGCTCGGTTCGGCTCGTTCTTCACGCCCCCCAGGCCATCCGCGTAGCGCCCGGTCAGCACCTGCTCGACGATCACCTCGGGCTGGTTCAGGTAGGCCGCCGGCGAGATCACCTTGGCAATCAGCGGCCGGTTCTTCGGGTCGCGCGCCATCGCAGCCGCCTCGAGCACCGCCCGGTACAGCGCGGCGAAGGTGTTCGGGTTCTCCTTGATGAAGGCCTCCGAGGTGCCGAAGGCGCAGCAGGGATGGCCGTCCCAGAGTTCCTTCGACAGGATATGCAGGAACCCGATCTCATCGTAGACCGCGCGCTGATTGAAGGGATCCGGCCCGAGGAAGCCGTCGATGTTGCCGGCCCGCAGATTGGCCACCATCTCGGGCGGCGGCGTGACGCGCAGCTGCACGTCCTTGTCGGGATCCAGGCCGTTCTCGGCGAGGTAGTAGCGCAGCAGGAAGTTGTGCATCGAGTACTCGAAGGGGATCGCGAAGCGGAAGCCCTTCCACTGCTTCGGGTCACGCTTGTCCTTGTGCTTGACGCTGAGGGTGATCGCCTGACCGTTGATGTTCTGGATGGTCGCCACCCGCATCGGTGTGGCGACCGAGCCGAGCCCGAGCGAAATCGCCAGCGGCATCGGCGACAGGAAATGCGAAGCGTCGTACTCCTTGTTGATCATCCGGTCGCGCACCAGCGCCCAGCCCGCGGTCTTCTGCAGCGACACCGTCAGTCCCTGCCGTTTGTAGAAGCCGAGCGGATCGGCCATGATCAGCGGCGTCGCGCAGGTGATCGGGATGAAGCCGATCTTCAGCTCGGTCTTCTCGAGCTTGCCCTTGTCCTGCGCCATCGCCTGCATCGCGCCCAGCGGCAGCACCGAGGCGATCGCCGCGCGGGCGGTGTTCGCGCCAACCGCGCGCAGAAAGCGCCGGCGCAGCGCGTCGTTCGGAAACAGCGCGCGCACCAGCGCGGTCTCGATCACGTCGTTCGACAGCTTCTCGACGCCCGGGGTGCTGGTGTCGGCCGCAACCTGGGCACCGGTGTGCGGGTTGTCGCCATCGGCATGAACGCCGCCACAACGGCTGCAGGCGTGGCCGAGTCGGCGATAGGCGTCGTAGGGACCAAAGACATTCGACATGGCGGAACTCCGGTGGGCTGATGCGAACGCACTAGCAAGGCGCATGCCAGCGGGCAGCGGGGGTGTGATGCGCCGAGCCCGCGCCCGACAGGGCATCCGTCTGTTGACAATGTGACTGTTTGTGAACGCAACGATCAGCCGCCGGATGATCGCGACGCGCCCGTGCCCGCCGATGCCTGATGACGCGCACCAGCGGCGGCGCCTGCGCGCGACCAGCGCACCATCGCGGGGTGCATGCACGAATCGCGTGCACGAATCGGTGCACGCGTTGCGGGGCTCGCGGCGGGCGGATCCGGTTCAGCGACCGGCCGACGCCGGCATCGGTATCGGCCGAATGGTCAGCGGCAGGCTCGGGGTCTTGAGCACCCACACCGGATCTCGCGGCCGGTAGCGATCGGGCCGCCCGACGATCGCACCGGCGATCGTGCGCGCCTGCCGCAGGATCGGCTCGACGGTGCCGCCGACACGCCCGTCGACCTCGGCGCAGTCGCCCAGCGCCCATACCCCGTCGAGGGATGCGGCATCGGCCGGCGCCCGCGAGTCGGCGCCCACCGCAGCAAGTCGACAGGCGAGCGTGCTGGGGTCGACGACGATGCCGCGCGCTACCGCCAGCCCGGCGCGGCGCGCGAGCCGGGTTTCGGGCGCGGTGCCCACCGCGAGCACACCGAGATCGAAGCGCCCGGCGTCCGCCCCGTCGGCGTTGCGCCAGGCGAGGTCGATCGCTGACGGATCGGCGTCCGCCGACGCGCCGACGGCATCGATCGTCACGCCACCGGCGAAGCGCACCCCGCGGCCGGCGAGCGCCTCGCAAAGACGCGTGGCGGTGGGTGCATCGAGCCGGCCGGGAAGCGGCAGCGGCGCAGCCTCCAGCAGCGCGACCTGCGCGCCGGCTCCGGCGAAGTCGTCGGCCAGCTCGCAGCCCACCAGGCCCGCGCCGATGATCGCGAGCCGTGGCGCCCGACCCCGGGCGGCCGCCCCGGCGCACGCTGTCGAAAAGGCTGCGCGCAGGGCGGTGTAGGCCGCAAGATCGTTGATGGCGAAGAGCCGCGACGCCCCGGCGCCCGGCAGCTCGGGGCGTCGCGCCCGGGCGCCGGTGGCAAGCACCAGCGCCGCGAAACGCAGCGTGCCGCGGGTCGTGAACAGACGCCGTCGGGCAAGATCGAGCTCGACCGCCCAGGCCTGAGCGTGGAGTCGAACGCCGAGTTCAGCCGCGAGCCCGGGGCCCGACCGCTCGACGATCGCCGCTGGCGTCAGCCCGCGCGCGAGCGCCACCGACAGCGTGGGTTTCGGGTAGAGCGCACCGTCGCAGGCGGTGACCATCGTGATCGACCCGGTGTGGCCCGCCTCGCGCAGTGCCTGCGCCATGCGCCAGCCAGCGGTCCCGGCACCGACGATCAGCACCCCGGCATCGCGGGCGGGAGGCGGCGCGCGCGGCGCCGACCGCGGGCTGACCGCCACCGGGCTCACCGGCCCGAGCGGACGGAAGTCGGCCTTGCCCACGCCGCAGACCGGGCAGCGCCAGTCCTCGGGAATGTCCTCGAAGCGGGTGCCGGCCTCCAGACCCGAGTCGGGATCGCCACGCGACTCGTCATAGATCAGCCCGCAGGCTTCGCACAGCCAGCGCTGAAAGGGGGCGGCGGCATCGCTCACGGCATTGCCCTCAGGCGGCCGCGCCAGCGCCCATCAGGCGGTGCAGTTCCTTGCGAAGATGCTTGATCGCCGGCGTGACGATCGCCACGAAGTAACCCTCGCGCAGACGCCGCTGCGCGGGCGAGGCGAGCGCGTAGCCGCTCGCGCCGCAATGCAGCATCGCCGACTGCGTGGCCCGCAGCGTGAGCTCCGAGGCCATCAGGCGCGCGGTGAGCACCTCGGCAAAGCAGCCGTCTGCCGGATCGAGCACCGAGGGCGACAGCCTGCCGACCCGTTCGCGCAGCGCGCCGAGCTCGTCCTCGAGCGCGTCGGGCCCGTCGTCGAGGAAGGCATTGACATGGCCGAGGCGCAGGTTCGCATCGCGCATCAGCGCGATGCAGCCGTCGATGATGCCGGCGCCGATGCCCACCTGCAGCAGCACGAAGCCGTTACGGATGCGCTTGAGCCAGGGACCGATCGGGTCGGCGAGCACATGATCGTCGGGCACGAGCACCCGCTCGAAGACGAGCGCGTAGGTCCCGGTGCCATCCATCGCGAGAAAGGGCGGCACAGGCTCGAGCCTGAGCCCCGGCCAGTCGCAATGCATCAGCGCCATCACCTCCACACCCTGCCCGGGGCGCGGCGTGCCGCCGGCGTCGACCGGCATGAACGCGGTGCCGAAGACATGGTCGCGGCCGAGATTCGACACCCAGGGAAGCCGCCCGCTGACCTCCCAGCCGCCGGGTACGCGCCGGCCGGTGAGCGCAAGGCGCTCGATCGACGCGAAGTACTTCATCGGGTTCGACATGCCGGTGCCGCCGAGCACCTCGCCGCGGGCGAGCGCGGGCAGCAGGTCGCCGCGCAGCGTCTCCGAGGCGCCCTGCTCGACGTACCAGGCGCAGGCGTCCTGGCACCAGCCCATGAACGCGGTCGAGCCGCAGCTTCGGCCGATGGTTGCGAGCGCATCGATCGCGCCCGGCAGATCACGCACGCCGTCGGCGCGCTGCGTGGCAAGGTGATGACCGAAGGCGCCCTGCGAGCCGAGCGC
>Ga0315900_10003317_pt1 | contig 23651 bp, 26 predicted proteins | sample LakEriMetagenome_FD_203521 | JGI IMG/M metagenome (GOLD analysis project Ga0315900, IMG submission 203521) | Freshwater fungal communities from buoy surface, Lake Erie, Ohio, United States - Buoy 12 MA114 | ecosystem: Environmental > Aquatic > Freshwater > Lake > Lake biofilm | place: USA: Lake... | reverse complement strand
CAAGGATCTGACTGCCTAAGTCGGAACTGGGGAGGGTCGGCCTTCGGGTCGGCCCTCTCTCCCCAATTGAAAGTTCAGAGATGTCCGACGAAGTCAAAACCACCCTCGAGTTTGACGCGGCGGAAGGCAAGCACGTCCTTCGCCACACGCAGGACGTGTCCTCCATTCTTGACGCCAATCGGCGCGCGCAGGCCGACAGCATCGGCTCCCGCTTTGGCGACTTCGCTCGCGTGGCCAGCATCCCGATGGCGGTCGTGCTTGAGTGGAAACAGAAATACGGCATCAACGCGATGGCGCCCACGCCGGAAGACAAGATCCGCATGGTTGCGTTGCTCAACGATCCAGACTATGCATATCTCCGCACCCGCGGAGGTAAGCTGTGAGCGTCGCTAACTACAGTGAACTGAAGACGGCAATCGCCGACTGGCTGAACCGGGACGACATCAGCGATGCGCGTTTGGCCGATTTTGTCTCGTTCGCTGAGAACCACATCTTCCACAAGCTGCGCATCCCGACGATGGAGCGCATCGTGCTGTTGGACACAGACAGCGACGGCCTGGCATACATCCCAGCCGACTTCCTCGAGGCGAAGGACGTGTTCTTTAACGACTCGCCGCTCGAGCGCATCTCGCTGACCGATCTCAAGACCCGCGGCGCGCACTCGGGCAAGCCGTACTACTTCGCCCGCGAGAGCGGCCAGTTGATGTTCTGGCCCAACCCTGGCGACACCACCACGACCGGCGACGATCTCAGGATGGTCTACTACGCCGAACCGGATCGGCTGTCCGGCACCGTGGCGACCAACAGCGTATTCCTGCTGTCGCCGGATCTCTATCTGTACGGCGCCTTGGCCGAAGGCGGGGTCTATCTTGGCATGAGCGCCGATAAGGTCGGCCTTTGGAAGGCCAAGTTCACTGAACTGATGGACCGCCTGACCGAACACGCTCGCCAGGCTGAAACCTCTGGCAGCACCGCTACGATCCTGAGCGGGTACTAAGTGGGCAGCGGCTTCTTCTCGCAGAGCAACCCTCCTCCTCTGGAGCAGGAAGAGGGAGGTACTCCCCCCGGCAACGTGGTCGTGCGAGAGCCGACCGGCGTAGACGGAGCCACGTCCAGCTTCTACGGTCGCGGCGCCTCGCCGGCTGTGCAGGCGTTCGAAGAGGACGCGCGGCAGGCGGCGGAAGCAGCAGCCGCGAGCGCGGCCGCCGCAGCCGCCAGCGCGGCGGAAGCAGCAACAACGGCTGTGCCAGCCGGCGGCTCCACTGGCCAAGTGCTGACCAAGCTCTCCGCCGCTGACTACGACACCTACTGGGCGGTGGGCGGTGGCGGTGGCGGCGGCGCCGGGGTCTGGGGGTCGATCACCGGCACCCTGTCGAGCCAGACCGACCTCCAGACCGCGCTCGATCTCAAGCTGGCGACGGCAAACTTCACCTGGACCAACTTGGCGGGCAAGCCGACGACGTTCACGCCGTCCGCGCACAACCACGTCATTGCTGACGTTACGGGGCTTCAGACCGCGCTGGACGGCAAGCAGACGGCGGGCAGCTACGCGGCGTCGGTCCACAACCACGTCATCGCGGATGTGACCGGGTTGCAGACCGCGCTGGACGACAAGGTCAACACCACCCACATCGGCGCGACCGGCGCGGCGCACGGCAACGCTTCGACCTCAATTGCTGGCTTCATGTCGGCGGCCGACAAGACGAAGCTCGACGCCCTGGCGACTGTGGCGACCACGGGCAGCGCGGCAGACCTGACGGGCAACCTCGCCGTGGCCCGTCTGGGCGGAGGCACCGGGGCCAGCGCGACGACCTTCTGGCGCGGCGACGGCACCTGGGCGACGCCAGCCGGCGGCGGCGGCGGTAGCGGCACCGTCACCAGCGTTTCGGTTACCACGGCCAACGGTGTTTCGGGTTCGGTTGCGACCGCTACCACAACCCCGGCCATCACGCTTACGCTGGGGGCCATCACGCCTTCATCGGTTGCGGCAAGCGGCACTGTAACGGGGTCCAACCTTTCCGGCACAAACACGGGCGACCAGACCATTACCCTGACGGGCGATGTGACGGGCAGCGGCACCGGCTCGTTTGCGACGACCATTGCCGCCAACGCGGTAACGAACACAATGCTGGCGGGCGGCATCGCCAACGCCAAGCTCACCAACTCCTCGGTCACGGTGAACGGCACCGCGATTGCGCTGGGCGCGAGCGGCACGATCACGGCGAACACGACCAACTCGCTCACGGCGGGTTCGGGCCTGTCGGGGACCGCCTTCAACGGCAGCGCGGCGCTGACTTGGACGCTGGCCACTGCCTACGGCGACACGGTCAACCCCTACGGGTCGAAGACGGCCAACTTCGTGCTGGCCGCGCCGAACGGCACCGCGGGCGTTCCGACCTTCCGCGCCCTGGTGGCAGCTGATGTGCCGACGCTGAACCAGAACACCACTGGCAGCGCGGCAACCCTGACCACCTCGCGCTCGATCACCATAACCGGCGATGTGTCGTGGACGGTGAGCTTCAACGGTTCAGGTAACGTCTCGGCGGCCGGCACGATTGCCAACAGCGCGGTGACGCTCGCCAAGATGGCGGACGTGGCAACCGGCACGGTGTTCTACCGCAAGACGGCAGCAACCGGCGCACCGGAAGTGCAGACCCTCGCCACGCTCAAGACCGACCTCGGCCTGACCGGCACCAATTCGGGCGACCAGACGATAACGCTTACCGGAGACGTTACCGGCTCTGGCACCGGCTCTTTTGCAGCCACCTTGGCCAACAGCGGCGTCACCGCCGGCACCTACCGCAGCGTCACGGTAAACGCCAAGGGTCTGGTGACGGGCGCGACCGCCAAGGAAGTGCCGGGTGTTCAGACCGTAACCTCCGCGTCTACGGTCACGCCGAACGCTGACACTGACGACGTTGTGTGCATTCAGGCGCAGGCCGTCGCTTTGACCCTCGCCGCGCCTAGCGGCACGGCGAGCGACGGCGAGAAGCTGGTCATCCGCATCAAAGATAACGGCACGACTCGGACGATCAACTGGAACGGTGTTTACGTCGCAGCTGGCGCGGCGCTGCCGGCCGCCACCACCGCGGGTAAGTGGCACCACGTCGGCTTCATCTACAACACCAACGCGGCGGCTTGGTTGTGCGTCGCAGCGGTGGTGCAGGCCTGATGCCTACGATCATCCTCACGGCTGGGACGGCGGTTACGCTGCCATCGGACTGGAATCCGGCGAACAACACCATCGAGGTCATCGGTGCTGGCGCTGGCGGCGGGCGTCGTACAGCAAATGCCGGCGGGCAGGGCGGCCCCGGTGGCGGCTACGCCAGGATAGCGAACTTCGGCACCGCCAATCAGTCACTGACGATCAGCATCGGCAGCGGCGGCGTCGGCACCGCCACTTCGGTCGGCACGGGCGGCAACACTTGGGTCAGCAACACCGGCTCCGCCCCGACCACGACCGGCCAAGGGGTTCTGGCCCGCGGCGGCGGCCAGTCGACCACCCAGGTCGGTACGACTACGTTCCTCGGCGGCTCAGGCGGCGCTGCGTTCAACTCAGGCAGCAACGACAGCGGCGGCGGTGGCGGCGGTGCGGCGGGCAAGACCAGCGTGGGCGGCAACGGCACTGCGGCAACGTCGGGAACCGCCGCAGGCGCGGGAGGTACGGCAGGGACCGGCGGCAGCTGGACCGCCGACAGCGTGTCGTTGAGCGGGACGGGCCTGGCCTTCATCTCGTCGGGCAACTCGGCTTCAAACGGCGCGGGCGGCGGCGGCGGCGCGGGCGGCGTCGGCGGCAGCGAGCCGGGAACGACAGGCGACCTTTATGGCGGTGGCGGTGGCGGCGGCAGCTACAACTCGGTTGACGTCGCCAGCTACAACGGCGGAAGCGGCCGCAATGGTCTGGTCATCCTCACCTACACGCCGGCGCCGGCATCGACCGGCGGTATGTTCGCGGTGTTCTGAGGAGAGATGCAGTGACCCTTCAATCTTCTGGAGCGATCAGTCTCGCCAACGTGCAGACCGAGTTCGGCGGCGCAAACCCGATCTCCATGTCGGAGTACTACGCTGGCGGGACTTACGTCCCCAGCGGCACGACCGGCGTCAACGGCGCGGTCCCGACCAGCGGCGCTATCTCCGTGTCGAAGTTCTACGGCACGACCGCAGAACTGGTCACCATAACCGACGAGTTCATCACGTCGACCAGGGTAGCCTCGGGTACCGCGGTGTCGGCCTACGTTCTCAAGGCGACCGGCGACATCAACCAGATCGTCAACACCGACACGACCGACATCGGCGACTGGATCACGCCGAAGTCGTCCGCCAGCAACTTTGAGTGCTACGCGACCCTGAGTTCGGGGACGCTCTCCAGTGGCACGACAGGCTCCTGGCTGGCGCTCACGTCTGAACGCAGTTGGACGCGGAATCGTTCGACCACCGGCACCAGCACGGCTGTCATCGTCGTGGAAATCAGGAAGGTCGGCACCAGCACGGTTCTCGACACCGCGACCATCACCCTTGAAGCGAATTGGGAACCGTAAGATGTCCGACCACCCAAGCCCTGACGTACAACTCGCGCTGTTGGAGGCGGATGTCAGCCAAATGAAAGACGATGTGAAGGCGCTTCGCCAAGAGGTGAAAGACCTTCTTGACGCTTGGAAGACGGCGACTAATGTGTTGGCTTTCGTCAAGTGGCTGGCGGGTATCGGCACCGCGGCTGCTTTTTTGTGGGCCGTACTCAAGGCAAAGTTTGGCCTATGACTGACAGTGGTATCCCCAGCTGGATGCAGATCGCCAAGGACTGCGTGGGTCTGAAAGAGATCCCCGGCGCGAAGCACAACGGCGTCATCCAGGGCTGGCTGGCCAAGCTAGGTGCGTGGTGGCGCGATGACGAGACGCCGTGGTGCGGTGTGTTCGTGGCGCACTGCCTGCGCGAGGCGGGCCTGCCGGTTCCGCAGAACTGGATGCGCGCGAAGGCGTGGTCCGACTACGGCTCGCACCTGCGCAGCACCCACGTCGCCCCCGGCGCGATCTTGGTGTTCTCGCGCGTCGGCGGCGGCCACGTCGGGTTCTACGCTGGCGAGGACAGCACTCACTTCTACGTCCTCGGCGGCAACCAAGGCAACGCGGTGACGATCTCCAAGATCGCCAAGGTGCGTTGCATTGCTATCCGGTGGCCGAAGGGCGAGCCGGTCATCGGCGGGCCGAAGCGCCTGTCGCTCAAGGTCGGCACAACTACGAATGAAGCATAGGAGAACGAATATGTTTGCAGGATACAAGACCTACGTCACCGCAGGCGTTGCTGTGGTAACCGCAGTGGCTGCCTACCTTGTCGGCGAAGCCGACCTGATGCAGACCGCGCAGCTGGTCTTCACCGCGCTGCTCGGCGCGTTCATTCGCAACGGCATCCAGTGATCGGACTACTCAAGAAACTGTTCGGGCTGCTCGAGGCGTTTATCCGCCTCCGGGCAGACCGGCAGCTTCTCGGGGCCGGCGAGGCGCAGCAGCGCGACGCCGCTACTCAGGAGGTAATGAAACATGAAAAGCAAGCCCAAGAAGCTGTATCTGTGGCTGATCCCGCTCGCACTGAGCGGCTGCGCAACAAATACGACCGCGCCCGTGGCGCAGAACCCGATCAACCCGACAATCGTGACCAGTGACTACTGCCGCATCAACCAGCCGCTGACGTACGACAGCGCGGTCGATTCGCCGGAAACGCAGGCGCAGATTGAGCGGCACAACAGCCGGTACGCCTGCGTGTGTGAGGACGACTGCCCGCAGAAACCGGGTGAAACAAAGCCTATCCCGTGATATGGCGGGGTTGAAGAGGATTTAACGATGGGCCTTGAGACAGCGACCTACATCAACGGGCTGGTGGACACCAACCCCACGTCGTCTGACAACGCCAACCAGGGCGACAACCATCTGCGCCTGATCAAGGCGACGCTCAAGGCCACCTTCCCGAACATCACCGGGGCGGTGACGGCGACGCACACGCAGCTGAACACGGCGTACCTCCCGCTGGCTGGCGGGACTCTGACCGGCGCGCTTAACGGAACCGCCGCCACTTTCAGCGGCGCGGTGACCGGCGGGAGCTTCGTCGGCCCGCTCACCGGCAACGTCACCGGCAACGCCTCGACCGCCACGGTTCTCCAGACCGCGCGGACGATCAACGGCGCCAGCTTCAACGGTTCGGCCAACATCTCGTTCACGACCGACGCCACCGCCGAGGGCGCGACGAACCTGTACTTCACCAACGCCCGCGCCCGCAGCGCAATCAGCGTCGGCGGGTCGCTCTCGTACAACAGCGGCACTGGCGTCATCAGCTACACCACGCCGAACTCGGATGGCATCGCCGAGGGCGCGACGAACCTGTACTTCACCAACGCCCGCGCGCGGTCTGCGATCAGCGTCAGCGGCTCGCTCTCGTACAACAGCGGCACGGGCGTCATCAGCTTCACCGACGCGGTCACCAGCGTTGCCGGCAGGACCGGCGCGATCACTTTGGCCACGTCGGACGTAACCGGGCTTGACACTGCTCTCGCGGGCAAGCTCTCGACCAGCGGCGGCTCGCTCTCGGGCAACCTGTCGGTCACCGGCACGATCACCGCCACTGGCGACATCACCGCCTTCTCGGACGCCCGCCTCAAGTCGCACGTCGAGACGATCAGCGAGGCGATCTACAAGGTCAAGCAGCTGCGCGGTGTGAGCTACATCAGCAAGTTCAACATGGAACCGCGGATCGGTGTGATCGCCCAAGAGGTCGAGCGCGTCATCCCCGAGGTGGTTCACACCCACGGCGATGGCCTGAAGAGCGTGGCATACCAGAACCTGGTCGGCCTGCTGATCGAAGCGATCAAGGATCTCGAGTTGCGGGTCGCGGAGTTGGAGGGCCGCTAAATGGTGATGGTCCCGCTGCGGAGCATCGGCGCCGGGGGCTTGGTCCCTGACCAGCAGCCGTACGACGTGGAACTCACGCAGTTCCCGGCGGGCAACAATGTGCAGTTCTTCAACGGCCGCCTCGGCAAATCGCTGGGCTATGTTGACGTGGCCACGGTGGCCAACGCTCCGACCCATGTGGCCGGGTGGGCGGTCGACGGCAACAACAGCCTCGTCATCGGCACGAACAACAACCTCTACCGCTTCAACGGATCGACGGTATCCGACGTCACCGCGACGGCGTACCCCAGCGGCTACGCCAACAGCCCGCGGTGGCAGTCGTCCCAACTCGGCACCGGCTTTCTCGCCAACAACGGCAGCGACAAGCCGCAATACATGACAGCGGCGGGCAGCAACTTCGCCGACCTGACCAACTGGCCATCGGCGCTGCGCAGCAGCAGCATCCGGCCCTTCCTGTCGTTCCTTGTCCTCGCGGGCTACACAGACGGCTCGACCGAGTATCCGTATACGGTGCGGTGGTCGGACGAGTTCGACCCGACCTCGGTGCCGGGGTCTTGGGACATCACCAGCACCACCAACCTGGCTGGCGAGAACGTCCTGGGCGGGCGCCTCGGCCGCCTAGTGGACTCGCTGCCGCTGGCTGGCGTCAACGTCATTTATGCCGAACGCGGCGCGTACGCCATGAGCTTCATCGGCGCGCCGCTGGTCTTCACCTTCCGCGAACTATTCGACGACGGCGGCATCGTCAACCGTGGCGCTGCCTGTGTGTTCGACAACCGCCACTTCGTGGTCGGCCGCGACGACATCTACATCCACGACGGCTCGTCGAAGCAGTCGGTGGCGACGAAGCGGGTCAAAAACACCTTCTACAGCGAAATCGCCGACACGCGCAGCGTCTTCGTCGTCAACGACGCGCCGAGCAACGAGATCTGGATCGGCTACGCCGACAAGAACTCGAGCAACGCCGAGACGGCTAACCGCGCGTTGGTGTGGAACTACAGCAACGATGCGTGGACTTTCCGCGATCTGCCGAACGTGCGGTCGATGTGTGTCGGCCCCGCCATCGGCGGCGGCGGCAGCGGCACTGGCTCGACGTGGGACGACCTCGGGGTCGTCTGGGACAGTTGGTCCTTGCTGTGGTCGGATCTCGGTGCGGACACCCAGGCCAAGAACACCCGGCTGTTCTCCGCTGGATATGGCGCGTCAAAGATCCACGCCCACAACGAAACATACGGTGCAGCGGGCGCCGGGTATCTCGCGTTCGTGGAAGCCAGCAAGATTGACCTCGACGCCGTGTTGCAGCGGCCGGTCGAGCGCGTCATCCAGATCAAGCGGATCGTCCCGCAGATGAAAGGCACTGGCACCGTCCTGATCAAGGTCGGGTCGTCCAACTCGCCGCAAGGGCCGGTGACGTGGAAGACCACGAAGAGCTACGACGTCGAGAGCGATTACAAGGTCGACACGCGCGTTTCCGGGCGCTATCTTGCATTGAGGATTGAATCTTCCGACGTTGCAGGTTATTGGCAACTGGGTGGATTTGATTTGGACGTAGAAGAGGTGTCGGAGCGGTGAGTTACGTCCCCGCGCCAACCCTCGCTAAAACGGTCGAAGACTTGCGCCGCTGGGCGACACTGGAACTCCAACGTGTCGCCGATAACTTCAGGGCCGCGCAAACACCAACGATCCCGCTTCTTTATGCCGTTCCCGATAAACCGACCGATGGCCAGTTGGCCAGGGCGGATGGAACGGCATGGAATCCTGGTAGTGGTCGCGGCATCTATTGCTACGACAACGGTGTTTGGAAGTTCCTCGGGTAGGGTAAAAGTATGGCGTTTCTTGGAATCGGCGGTAGCAGTTCAAACAACGTCTCTTCGGGCGTTCAGGGGAACTACGCGCTTGGCGAGAACATCAGCCAGAGCGGCTCGCAGCAGGGGTCGGACTCCAGCAGCACCGGGATTAATTTCTCGCAGACCGGCCAGAGCATCTACGGCGGGCAGCAGCCGTACATCAACGACATCTACGCAAATGCGGCAAATCTATACGGCAACTACGGGATGCCGGATCGGCAAGTCGCCGGCCTGAACCCGATGATGGCCGCGAACGCTGGCTTCGCCACTGGCGGCGGCAACGACATCTACACCCAGCAGCTGATGTCTTCGCTGGGCAACATGGGCGGCTACGGCGCGGCGGCCAACACGGCTAACCGGATGTCTGGCGGCAACGCCTACGGCGCACCGATGACCAATGGGTTGAACTACGCCGCTCTCGCTGGCGCGGTTAACAACCCGTGGCTCGACGGCCAAATCGACGCGGCCAGCCGCGACGTGGTCCGCAACCTGAACGAGAACCAGCTGACCGGCAACGCGGCGATGGCCGCAGGCACTGGCAACAGCGGCTCCAGCCGCCGCGCAGTGATGGACGCCATTGCCGTGCGCGGCACGGCCGACCGCGTGGCCGACATCGGGTCCACGATGCGCGGCCAGGCATACTCGCAGGGCCTCGGCCTCGCCAACACCACGGCACTGGCGAACCAGAACGCGATGCTGGGGACCAACGCCCTCAACGCCAACCTGATGGGCCAGGGCGCGCAGTTGAATTACAACATCGGCCAGGCGGGCAGCACAGGTCTGCGCGACGCCTACGGCACGGGCGCGAACAACGCTGGCATGGTCAACGATACCGGCGCGATGTTGCGGCAGTACCAGCAGCAGCTGCTGGACACGAACTACAGCAACCAGATGAACCCGTACAACTCGCTCCAGATGTACAAGTCGTTCATCGGCGACCCGACCGTGCTATCCAGCGGCACCAGCTTTGGCCTCGACCGCTCGAACAGCAACAGCTTCGGCAACAGCTTCAATAACTCGTACAGCTACGACCAGAGCGCCGGCCAGAGCTTCAACTCTGCCACCGGCAACAGCAAGTCGTTCAACGCTAGCGTGGGCTTCGGCAAATGAACTTTGGATCGATCTTCAAGACGCTGTTCGGGACTGCGAAGAGCGCGAACGAGCAGCAGGGCGGCCAAGGGGCTTCGGCGATGGCCGACGCGCTGGCCCGCTCGTTCTACGAAGCCAACCAGGGCGGCGCGACGGACGGCAGCGGCCTGACAGACATGGCGCGGCTTTGGGACAGCACTAGCGCTCAGCCCGCGCCATCCGCCGCACCCGCAGCGCAGGGCGGCGTATCGCCGTCGACAATGCGGCTGATCGCCCCGCCGCAGGCCGGCAATTTCAACATCACTGCGCCGCAGGGCAGCAAGGCGAAGAACTACCGGCCCGCGATGATGTCGATGGACGCGCCAGGGCCTAGCGCCCTGGCGAACCTCGGTCTGCTGCCGCAGCGCGCCGCGCCGTTCCAGATCACTGCGCCGCAGGGAACCAAGTCGAAGAACTACCGGCCTGCGCAGATGGTGATGAACGCGCCGTCCGCAGTCGGCCCCGATGCAATGATGCAAGTGCTGGACATGATGCGCCCGCAGTCGCCGTTCGGCACCAACGGGCGGGGGTAACCGATGTCTAGGCCGATGGCCCCTCTCTACGACACTGTCGAACAGGTCGAGAGCCGCGGCAATCAAAACGCGGTCAGCCCGAAGGGCGCCCGTGGCGTGATGCAGTTGATGCCAGGGACGATGCGCGACCCCGGATTCGGCGTAACGCCGCCGCGCGACAACTCGGAAGCCGAGAACCGCCGCGCGGGCCGTGAATATCTGGACGCCATGCACAACCGCTATGGCGACCCAAAGCTGGCGCTGATGGCCTACAACTGGGGGCCAGGCCGCGTTGATACATGGATCAAGAACGGCCAGAACCAGAACGCCGTCCCGAAAGAAACTAGGGACTATGTACGGAAGATCATGGGTGGAAATATGGCATTGAACGGACCCACTCAAGCGCCAGCCGGTCAGCCGGTCCTGCTGGCCCAGCAGCCGCCCCGCGACCCCGTGGCGCCGATCCTCGCGCAGAACCCGAACGCGCCGGGACAGATCCAGTCGCGCCCGGTCCTCACCGACGCGATGGTCAACGAGGCGATGGCGCCCCAGACCAACGCCGCCGAGAACAGCGTGGCGATGCAGCAGCTGAAGGCGCTCGAAGGAAACATCGACGCCAACGTCCGCGCGAAGCAGGCCGCTCTGCTCGGCCCCGAGGCTGCTCAGTTCGCGCAGCAGAACAATCTCGCCTTCAACGACCCGCGCGTCCTCGAGATGGCGGGCAAGAAGAACGTCAACCCGCTCCAGAAGGGCCTGTCGATCCTGCAAGGGATCATCGGTACGCCGCTTGGCATCATCGGCAACGCGCTTGGCGAGAACATCGACTACACCGCCGCGTTCACGCCGGAAAAGACCTACCGCACCCGCGCGCAGGCGGCTATCGCCGCGCTCGATGCTCAAGGCCTGGAGGCCAAGAAAGAGATTGCCGGGATGCGTCAGGACACGCGCCAGTCAATCTTCTCGGCCGTCGCGCCCGCGGTGCAGAGCGCCTACAACCTGAACACCGAACAGGGCAAGGCCAACATCGGCAATACGACCGAAGAGCAGATCATCAACGACACGCTGCGCAAGAACGGTTTCGTCGACCAGTACGGCAACGTCGACCGCTCATCCCCGCAGGCGCAGCAGTTCATTCTCAGCCTGAAGCAGCAGATGTCGGTCGCCGAGAACACCGGCAAGCCCGACCCGAACGCCGGCATCGCCGCCGCGCTCTCTGGCCTCACCACCGCGTTCACGAAGGGCCGCGACGACAAGTGGGGCGACCTAGACGCGAAGTGGCAGTCCGACACGCTGTTGTCAGCGCAGACCGCCTCGGGCCAGATCAACTCGGCCGAGTCGCTGCTGGCGGCCTCGCGCCGCCTCGGCGATGTGAACTACGGCGGCCTCGTCGGCGACGCCAAGCGCGAACTGCAAAACTCGCTGGCCTCGCTCGGCTACAAGTCTGAGGATATCAGCAACGCCGCCGTGGTTGACGGCCTGATCACCCAGCAGGCTTTGCCGCGTATGCAGATGCTGGGCGGCAACGACTCCGAGAAGGAGCTGACGATGATCACCAACTCGCTGGGCGGCAGCAAGTCGACCTTCGCCGCCCGCGAGACGGCGCAGCTGTCGAACCTGGCATCGCTCCGGGCGCAGAAGGAGTACGGCGACAACTTCCTGAAGTACGTCAATCGCGTTGGACGCCAGAGCGCCAACCAGATCGACTTCATGCAGTCGGACGAATACAAGGGCTTCACGCAGAAGAAGCTCTTCCAGTTCGAACCGCGCATCCTGCCTTCGCTTGCGCGTCTCGACCCGAAGCGGTATTCGAACTTTGCGTTGGTCAATGGCCAGGTTTACGTTAAGACCGGGAAGAACGCGGTGCCGATCACCTCGCTCTCGCAGGAGCAAATCAACCGCGCGATGGGGAACTAACCGATGCCCAACCCTGACGGCTCACTCACTCCCGCGGAGTTCGAACAGGCCCGCCAGCAGATGCTTGGCGGGCAGCAGTCTGCCGCCCAGCCGCAGCCAGGGATTGATGCGTCGGTGTCGTACGACCCGGCTGAGTGGAAAGACGGCGTCTACGTCGGGCCGCAGGGCGGCGAGATCTCGCTCGACGAGTTCCGCCGCGCCCAGCAAGTCGACAACGCTGACGCGGCCATCGCGCAGCTGCCGAAGAACCCGAAGGCCGACCAAGGCGGCTTGATGGGCTGGGTCACCGGCAACAGCCGCCAGGAGTACGACATCCCCGAGTTCAGCCCTGGGCTGGGTGGTCAACTGGCCACGTCCACGGCCCTCGGCGACGAAGGCAAGATGGGCATCATCCAGAAGATGTATGCCGACGAGGCCCCGACCTTTACCGCCGACAAGTTCGGCAACATCATGGTGTCGTTCGGCGCGGGCGCGAACGAGGGTAAGACGTTCTACGTCAACCAGCCGGGGTTCTCGGCGCAAGACGCCACCACGCTCGGCACCAACCTCGCGATGACCGCCATCCCCGGCGGCCTCGCCGCGCGCGGCGCCCTCGGGCTTGGCCTCCGCGGCACGCTCGCAGTGGGCGGGTCTGCGGCGGTCGGCGCTATGGCTGGTGACACCGCCCGCCAGGTGGCCGGCAACGCGATGGGTGACACCAGCCGCAACGATAACCTGGTCCCCGGCATCGACCTACCCGAGATGATCACGGCCGGGGCTGGCGAAGGCCTCGGCGCTGGCGTGGGCTACGCCGCGTCGACATACCCGCGCCTCGCGGGCGCCCCCGCCGACGTGGTCCAGAACGTGCGTGACGCGGGAGTGTTGTCGGAGAACACCGGCATCCCGTTCACCCGCGGTCAGGTCATCAACACCCCAGCCGCGCGTACGCGGATGAGCAACCTCGGAGAGTACCCGCAGACCTCTGGCGAGATGACCGACGCACTGGCCGCGCAGACGACGAAAACCAAGACGGCGGTGGAGCAGATCGTCAATCCGCCGACGACTGGCCCCGGCATCCTGGCCGACACCCGTGCGCAGAACGCCGCGGCCGCCGTCGTCAAGAACGCCAAAGATGCCCGCAAGGCCGCAGCCGACCCGGCCTACGCCGCTGCGCTCGACTCCAACCCGCCAGTCGACACGACGCCGCTGGTCGCGAACCTCGAGAAGGTCCGCAACGGCTTGACGAAGAACGACCCGCTGCGCCCGACGCTCGACAAGGCGCTCGAGGACTTGAACGCTGGCGATATGTGGCAGCTGGCCCCGCGCCAGCTTCAGGGCGTCCGCATCGCCACCAACGACGCGCGCGAAGAGGCACTGCGGCAGGGCAAGAACGGTCTGGCCAACAGCCTCAAGCCGGTGGTCGACGAGATCACGACGTTCATCGAGGGCAACGCCAAGGGCTACACCGCCGCTAACCAGCTGTGGACCGATCTGACCAAGCCGATTGACCAGCTTGAGGGCAGCGCCATCGGCGCCTTGGCGAAGTCGGATTCGTTCACCCTTGGCAAGTTCACTGAGCGCCTGTTCGGTGAGAACAGCGCGCTGAAGGGCCAGCGGCAGTTCGTCAAGGAGAACCTCGACAAGGTCGACCCGACGATCTACCCCGATCTTGCCCGCGCCGAATTGCAGCGGCGCTTGTCGCTGATTCCTGACTACGGCATGGGCGGCGGCGAACGCAATGTCCCCGCGCAGCTGAACAAGGCCCTGTTCGGGACCGAGGCATCGCGCGATATGTGGAAGCAGGCGCTACCCGGCATGGAGCAAGCCATCGACGACCTGGCCGACGCACTGGACATCGCGGCGCGCGGCCGCGCCAAGGAGTCTGGGACCGTCGCCAAGGGTGCGGAAGCCGACGCGGCCACCAGCGCCGTGGAAAAGGCCCGCCTGCGCGACACGACCGTCTACGGGACGTTGCTGTCTGCCGCCCGCTGGGCGGTAACGAAGACCGCGGAGAAGGCCGGCGGACCTTTCACCACCCGCATTCGCCAAGGGCAGTTGGCCGAAGAGGTCAACGTCAACTTCCCGAAGGCGGCCGACGATCTCCTCGAGGAGATGCGCAAGTCGAACAAGGCGGCCGACCGCGCCATCGTTGCCTTCATCCAATCCGCCAAGCAGTACGCTGCATCTGAACCGGACCCGGAGGACAAGCCCAAGGCGAAGCAGGGCGTCCTCGCGCAATAACAAAGAAAGCCCCAATGGATGGCACTGACTGACGACGAGTTTATCGCCGCGTGGCACCGCGCAGACTGTTCACCCGCCCAAGTTGCCAAGCTGACCGGCCTCCACGTCCGCGGGATCTACGGCCGCCGCAAGCGCCTCGCGGAGAAGGGCGTCATCCTGCCGTCGATCCCGACCAGCGCGGGCGGCGAAGCAGCCAACGTCTACACGACCGACGCTGCGCGGGCCTACGCCCGTGAGCGCACCGCCGAAGTCCACGAAGGCACGGTGATCGTGTTCTCCGACGCACACTTCTGGCCTCAGCCGCGCACCGTGGCGAACAACGCGCTGCTGGAACTGATCCGCGACCTGAAGCCCCGGCGCATCGTCGCCAACGGCGACATCTTCGACGGCGCTGGCCGGATCTCGACGCACCCGCCACTCGGCTGGGCCAAGGTTCCTTCGCTTCAGGAAGAGATCGAGGCCTGCCAGGAGCGGATGCACGAAATTGAGCTTGTGGCCCCGCGTGGCTGCGCGCTGGATTGGAACGTCGGCAACCACGACACCCGCTTCGACAAGAAGCTGGCCGCCATCGCTGGCGAGTACGAGGGGCTGGTCGAGCGGCTCGAGGACAAGTTCAGTTCTTGGGACTTCGCCTGGTCGCTGCGCCTCAACGGCAACGTGATGATCAAGCACCGCTACCACAACGGCATCCACGCCACCTACAACAACACCCTGAAGAGCGGCATGAACATCGTCACTGGCCACCTTCACCGGCTGGCCGTGACGCCCTGGGCCGACTACAACGGCCGCCGCTACGGCGTCGACACAGGCACTCTGTCGGATCCGCTGGCGCCGCAGTTCGACTACGGCGAGAACAACCCGACGCCGCGCACCTCGGGCTTCGCCGTGCTGACCTTCCGCGGTGGCAAGCTGCTGCCGCCTGAACTCGTCGAGGTTCACGACGGTGCCGCTTACTTCCGCGGCGAGGTGGTGTACCAGAATTGAACCATCGGCCTCTTAAACACCTGATCTACAACGAAATCCTGCCCATGATGAAGGGCATGAGGAAGCACCCCATTTTTCGTCACAAATCATCAACTTGGGGGTTGTAAACGTCAGGTTTCTTGGTACAGTAGCACCATTGGTAAGTCGTTGATTTGCCACTGTGCAACACGCCAGCCAACGCTGGCACTGTACCAAGGAGTGTACCGATGGCCGTTATCCAGAAGCGCGGGGACAGCTACCGCGTCCTGATCCGCAAGAAGGGTCAGAAGCCGATTTCCAAGACCTTCAAGCAGAAGGCAGTGGCCCAGCGGTGGGCCGACCAGACCGAGTACGAGATGTCCATCGGCGCGCTGGCTGGCGCACCCGACAAGGCCACCGTGGCCGACACCATCACCAAGTACGTCCAGCGCATGGCCCAGATCGGCAAGCCGATCTCGCACAAGAAGGACTTGCTGCTGCGCCGGGTGTCCGAGCAGATCGGCGAGAAGCGCCTCGAGGAACTGACCACCGAGGTGCTGGTCGACTGGGTGGCCGGCATGAAGGTCTGCCCCAGCACCCGCCAGGGGTATGTGATCTCGTTCCGCACCGTCCTGACGACGGCCGAGACGCTGTGGGACGCCACGCCCAACCTCAAGGCCTTTGAGAAGGCATCGGTGTTCATGCGCAAGCACAGCATCACTGGCGAGTCCGAGAGCCGCGACCGCCGGGTGACCGACGCCGAGCTTGAGGCCATCCTGGCCGCGATGGTGGCGCCCCGCCTGCCGTACCGCGACATCCTCTACTTCCAGCTGCACAGCGCGTTCCGCATCGGCGAGACGTGCCGGCTGCGCTGGGCCGACCTCAACGAGGAAGACCGCACGGTCGTCATCCGCCAGCGCAAGCACCCGAAGAAGAAGACCGACGAGGTGGCCCCGCTGCTCGAGGCCGCGTGGGAGATCATCCAGCGCCAGCCGCGCGGTGGCGAGTTCATCTTCCCGTACGAGCCGAACACTATCTCACACGCCTTCGCCGACTTCGCCGAGGGCGCCGGGGTCGAGGACATCCACGTCCACGACATCCGCCACGAAGCGATCAGCCGCCTGTTCGAGATGGGCTTCGACATTACCGAGGTGCGGCTCTTCTCTGGCCATAAAGACCTGAAGATGCTCCAGCGGTACACCCATCTGCGGCCGCGCGACATCCGCCAAGGCCCCGTGGCGATCCGCCGCTACCACGAACAGATGGCAGCGGCTGGGAACGTGGTGCCGATCAACCGCGCCGCGTGATCGCCTTGAGGCCTTCCGCCCGTCGTGAAGCAAAGAACTGCTCCACGACGGCGCGGTCGGCCACCACGCGCTTGCCCAGCTTGTAGGTCGGCACCGGGAACCGCTGTTCCGAGATGGCATTGCGCGCTGACCCCAGCGTCATGCCGAACAGTTCAGCCACCTCTTTCAGACCAAGCCACGGGCGTTCCATCAGTGTTCCTCTTTGGGGTTCCGCAGCTGCCGCAGTTCGGTGCTGCCTAACATCAGCTTCGCCTTGGCGCGCTTGACCACGATCTCAACGCCGCTGCCGGTGCGGGTGCCGTGGCGCAGGGCGGCCTCTGGCGGGATGTCATACATCTCGAGCGACAGCGACGGCTCATCGGACAGGATCACCCCGTGCCAGCGGGCGTTCAGGTTCGCCGGGAAGACGAATCGGAACTCACCGCGGGCCAGCGGCTCGCCCATCCGGGCAAGGATTGCCAGCTGGGTGCCGTGCTTGATGGCGAAGATGTCGACACGGTCCTCGGCGGCCGGGATGGCGACGTGGTAGCCGGCCAGCAGCAGATAGGACATGGCCCCGTACACCGCTGCGTCGCCTCTGAGCGCCGCCTGGCGCTTGTCGGCGATCTCCAGCGGGCTGGTGCCTAACTGGAGCCACACCGGGTCCACGCCCAGCACCTTGGCCAGATCTCCGATCTTGTCAGGGCGGGGCAGGCTCTCGCCCACCAGCCACTTTCTGACGGCCTCTTGGGTCACCTTCAGCTTCTTGGCGAGGTAGACCTGTCGGCCTCTGCCGTGTTCCGGCACGATGGGGCTTTCGTCACACGCTTGGGTCAGCCGCTTTGCGAACTCCATGGTCAGCAACACTCCTGCACTGCCAGCTATAGAAACAAGTATTGGTTGTATCATCGGTCACTTCTTCAATTTCTGCAAGTTCTTCACTGCCTCCAACAGGTCTTGCTGCGTTGCATCTTTTTTAGCCAAGGTGGCATAGACCGCGTCATCCACAGTGCCGGTCGCGAGTAGGTGGTAGACCAGCACTGGCTTTTCCTGCCCTTGGCGGTGGAGCCGGCCGTTGAACTGCGAGTACAGTTCAAGGCTCCACGGCAAACCGAACCAGACAATCGTGCGCCCTCCGTGCTGCAAATTAAGGCCATGCCCCGCGCTGGCTGGATGAGCCAGCAGCATCGGGATCTTTCCGGCGTTCCAGTGATCTATCGTGGCGGGGTCTTTGCCCAGAGCCACGGCGTGAGGGAACCTTGCCTGCAAACGAGCCAGGTCAGACTTGAACTGGTATGCGACGAGAATAGGCTCGTCGGTCTGCTCTGCTATTTCAGCCAGGGCGTCCAGCTTGTCGTCTTGGATGACTTCCCAGCCGCCTTCGTCGAGGTACATCGCGCCGTTGCACAGCTGAAGCAGTTTGTTGGCCTGCACGGCTGCGTTGACGGCGGTGATCTCCCCGCTCTCCAGACTGAGAATAAACTCGGCCTGAAGTGTTTTATATTGCGTGACCACTTTTGGTGCGAGCGTGATGCCGATCACACTGTCGACGCGATCTGGAACGGACAGGTAATCGTCTGCTTTCATCCTGAGTGCGATGTCCGCTACGGCGCCGTGGAGCTTGCCGATCCGTTCAGGCTTGACTTCCCACTGGTTCCACTGCGGATTACCGACCTGGCGGCAGAACTTTTCCAGAAACACACCCTTGGTCTTGCCGAGCCGTTCACCGCGGTCGAGCAGATAGATCTGCGGCCAGATGTCGATCAGGTTGTTGGCGGCTGGCGTGGCGGTGAGTTCGACCACGCGCTTGATCTTGGGCAGGACTGAGCGCAGAGCGCGCCACCGCTTGGCCTGCGTCGACTTGAAGGCAGAGGACTCGTCGATCACGACCATGTCGTAGGGCCACTTCTGGCCCCAGAACTGGACGAGCCACGGCACCATCTCGCGATTGATGATCGTCAGTTCAAAGTCGAGACACTTGGCCCGCGCCTCGCGCACCTTGGCGCTGACGCCAGCGAGTTGGTTGACCTCGAGGTGCTTCAGGTGGCGCCATTGGCGGATCTCGTTCGGCCAGGTCGACAGCGCCACGCGCAGCGGGCCGATGACTAGCGCGCGTTGCACCTGTTTGCTGGCAGTCAGATCGGCGATGGCCGTGAGCGTCGACACCGTCTTGCCGAGGCCCATGTCGAGCCAGAGCGCGCAGCCCGGTGTGTCCTTGATGAAGTCGACGGCTTGGGCCTGGTAGGCGTGGAGATCAGAGCGAGAGAGCATCGACGGCGCTTTCAACGGAATCGCAGACGTGGACGATCATGAATTGCTCGCGCAGCTTCTTGATCGTGTGCGCTTGCAGCTGCGTCGGCTTCTTGCCGGGGGCCTTGAACTCGATGAACACGATGGTGCCGTCCTTGATGAAGATCCGGTCAGGGACACCGCGCACCGATGGCGACACCCACTTGAACACCAACCAGCCGTGCTTCTTGGCCAGATCGACGACCTTCTTCTCGATGTCCTTCTCGCGGATCACTTACGGTACCTTTCGCATTCAAACCCCTCTGCATCCATCGGCAAGCCGGCGGCCCAGTCGGGCAGTTCACACATGGTTGCTTCCATCTCGGCCAGTGAGCCACTGCCTATCGGCATCTCGCAGATCACTTCGTCATGAATAGACGCGACGGTCTGATAACCCTTGGCCTCGAGCCGCAGCATCGCCTCGGCCAGCAGATCGCGCGCGACGGCCTGGGTGACGTTCTCGCAGAGCTTTCCGCCATAGGTGTTCAGCTGCGCCCAGCGCCCGCCCAACTTGCTGTCCGTACCCCAGAACTCGAGGCCATCGGAGCCGTTGCGCGGCTGGTAGTAAGCCAGCCGGCGGCCGCTGGGCAGCTTGGCGAACAGGAAGTCGCCGACGACGCGGAAGGTGATCGGCCCAGCCTCAAAGTCGTGGCCTTTGTGCCGCACCGCGTTCGTCGCAGCCGCCTCGAGCGCGTACCAGAACCGCACGATCTTCGGGTGGGCCTTGCGCCACTTCACCTTGATCTCGTCGGCCGCTTTATCCTCGATCTCGACGCGGTAGGCCTTGGCCATCGTCTGGAACGCGCCAACGCCGCCCTGGTAGCCCAGCGCCAGCACGGCGACCTTGCCGATTTGGCGTTCGTCCTTGTCCTTCGGCGTGATCTTGCGCCCGTAGATCCCGGTGGCCGCGTGGCAGTAGATGTCACCGCCGTTGCGAAACACGTCGAGCGGCCCCTGCTCGTCGGCCAGCCACGCGAGGACGCGCGCTTCGATGGCGCTGAAGTCCGATACGAGCAGGCGGTTACCCTTGGCCGGCACGATCATGCCGCGCAGGCACGACGACAGCGCCGCCATCGGGTCGCCGTACAGCGCCTCGATCAGGTCGGGGTCTTGGTGCCTGAACAGCTTGATGCAGTTGTCGGTATCGCCGAAGGCAGGGCGCGGAAGGTTCTGCGGCTGGAAGCCGCGACCGGCCCAGCGGCCAGTCTGCGCGCCGTGGTACGCGAACACGCCGCGAGCGCGGTGGTCGCGGTCGGACGCGAGGTTCTGCATGGCGGCGTACTTCGACGTGGACGCCTTGCCCATCGTCTGGCGGATCTCCAGCACCTGGCGCACATCGTCGGGCAGGGCAGGGTCGGCCAGAGCCTCAAGCACCGCGCTCTTGTCGTAGCCGGTGAGGGTGTAGCCGCGTGACTGCGCCCACGCCATCACCCTGGCCCGTGAGCCGACATCCGGCAACACGCCGCCGCTGATCTCCTGCGCGCGGGCGTTGAGCGTCTCGGCCGTCCTGAAGATCAGGTTGATGGCGTGGTCGACACTGGCCGCGTCGATGCCCAGCCCGCGCCAGTTGATCTCCTGATCGAGCAGCCAGACTTGGCGCTCGCGCTCCGACATCGGCTTGTAAGGTGTCAAGTGACGCTTGACGGCTCGCTCAGTCTCAACGTCCTGCTTGCAGTAATCGTAAAGCTCGTCGAGCAGATGCTGGTCGCGCCGACGCTCGCCACGGTAGGGCTTGCACAGGCGCTGGATCAGGTAGCGGCCACGGGTGTCTTTCTGTTCGACCAGATTCAACACCTCGGCGCACTGGCCTAGCGAGCGCGGCAGCGCGAGGGTGGCTGCAAGCGCGGCGGTGTCGTTCCACACTTCTGGGATAAAATCGACGGGGAACCGGCCAGCCGCGAATTGGTGGTGCCACACCGCGCGTTCAAACGCGGCATTCCACGCCCAGAGCGATAAATCGTCGGCGTTTACCGCTTCAATAAGCTCTTCTGGAAACGCTTGGCCAGGCACCCACAACTGCGGGTCTTCGTCGTCGATGGCCCACGCCATGCAGATGACTTCGGTCGAGGGGTGGGCGGCATAGTTGTAACCGCCGGCTGTCTTGATGTCACATTCGGAATATGTTTCAAAGTCGATGCTGATCTGCACTGTTCAATCTTTCTCTGCGCCAAGTTCGCGAAGCACCTTGCGGAGATCGCCGATCTTGTTTTGGGTAGCTCTGTGGTCAGATGCCGTCAGGGACATCGCGATGAAGCGGCTTCCTTTCTCGGTTTCGATGTTAAGGCGTTGGTGCCTGCCGCCCATCTCAAAACGGTGGCCAATGACGCCAGACCATTTGTCTAGCTCTTTAATGATTTCTTTTTTCGTGCGACGGTCCATGTCTTGCTCCTAAAGGTCAGGGCTGGGGGCGACTTCCAAACTCCCCCAGCCCCTCATTGGTTAGTCGAGGAAAGAGTCGTTATCGTCTTCTTCGATTTCGCCAAACACGTCAGCCGTGACCTTCTTGCCGCCGAACGCATCGCCGTCCTTGACGAACTGGATGGCGTCGAGCGTCGCGTTCACACGCTTGCCCCACTGGTTGTCCTGCGCCCACAGCGAGATCGCTGCGTTGACGTAGCAACCGGCGTAAGGCTTGCCGTCTTCTTCGGCCAGAGGATTCTTCTTCTGGTCGACGATGACAGGGCGCACCTTGGTCGATGCTGATACGAACATCGAACCGTCGTAGCCGTCGTATTCCTTCTCTTCACCGTCGCCGATGCAGACCTTGAGCGACTTCGGCACGTCCTTGCCCCACTTCTCGGTGGCCACGGCCTTCACGGCTTCCTTGACCTTGGCGATCAGGTCAGCCTGGTCGGCCTTGTCGATGAGGAAGTTGGCGTTGAAGCGTGGCTCCTGACCCTGCGCGAACGCCTTTGGCGTCCAGATTTGTGGGAACGAAAGGCGGACGTTCTTCAGCACAATTGCAGTCATTTCACTTTTCCTCGTTGAAAAGATCCACGGCCCCTTCGCCATAGGCGGGCCGAGGATCGGTGTCTGGCGCAAGCGTCGGCTTGCCCCGTGGCTTGACGACGAGACTTGCGATCTCGCCGGCTTTCGCCCTCCCCAGAACCTTCTCGGCCTGAGTGGGGGAAATCAGTTTCTTGGTGTAGATGGCGTCGTTGCCAAGTCCGGCCTCGGCCAGGCAACGCGCAACGAGTGCCTCGTCAGGCTCCCACTGGCGAACGCTGCGGCCCTCGACCAGCTTGTAGCCGGGGATCACACCGCCATGCGCCAGCGTGGTCTGGGCGTACTCCTCGACATCGTTGGCCCACGACTTCAGCAGCGGCAGCTTCGGCAGCAACGCGGCGACCTCTTCGGCCGACATCAGGTGGACCATCGGCACGAAGAGCGGCGCCTCGAGGTCGTCGAAGCGCGACAGCGACAGTTCATAGTTGTGCTTGGCCAGGGCCTTGCACGTCGACCGCGCCTTGCACCACTGGCACGTCTTCTGCCCCGGATTGAACTCGGGCGTCTTGGCTGTCGCCTTCTCGGCTGCGGGCTTCACCACGTCGGCCGCCCAGTTCAGCAGTTCGGACACCGTGATGGTGTATTCGCTGACGTGGTCGAGCCGCGGCTGGTGGATGTGCAGCGCGAAGGTGTCGATCTCGTAGATGTGGCCGTAGGTCTGCCACACGCCGAGGGCGTACATCATTGCCTGCTCGTTCTTGTAGGCGTCGACGCGGACGCCCTGGCCGAACTTCAGGTCGATGACGTGGCACAGGCCATCGCCAATCACGATGGCGTCCGAGGTGCCGAAGCCACCCGGCACCCAGTGCGTGAATTCCACGCGCTGTTCGATCAGCATCGCTTCCATGTTCGGATGCGCGCGGACGCCGCGGACGTAGTCGACATAGTCGGCAACGTGGTGCGCCATGTCGGCGGTGACCTCGACGCCCTCGAGCGTGTCGCCGATCATCTCGGACGGGTGCAGATCCTCGCGCAGGCACCACTCGGCCAGTGCGTGAGCGGCCGTGCCTTCGCGGGCGAACTCGCTGCCCTCGTCGACCAGGTCGGCTTCGAGGATCACGCTGCCAGGGCAGCGCAGCCAGCGGTGGGCAGCGGATGGCCCGAGCTTGGCGTGTGCCGGCTGGGCGTCTTCGAATAGTTCAAGCTGCATTGTCTTGCCTTTCAGCTGAAGTAGACGACGAGAAAGACCAACACCCACAGGACGGCGCTGACCGCGAGGCCGCACATCACACCCCGTGCGGTGCTGAGGTCGTCGTCACTCATTGGCCCACGCCTTCGCGTCGGTGAGCAGGCTGGCGTACTTCGCCGGGGCGACATCGCCGAGCTTCTTCGCGCCGTACTCGGCGAGCAGCTGCTTGGCGGCATCAGCACCCTTGGCCGACGCCAGGTCGGTCATCGCGGCGCGGACCTGTTCGAGGTTGACCTTGGCGGGTTCGGGTTCGGCGTTCTCGGCCTTCTCCATCTTTTCGACGGCCACCAGAAGCGCGGTCAGATCTTCGTGGGCTTTCTCGACCGTCATCTCAATCGCGTGGATGCGGTCGGCTAGTTCTTGGTAAGTCACTTCCCATTCTCCTAGTTGACACTTCGTATCGGCGCGGTCTAACTGTGCG
>Ga0315900_10003316_pt1 | contig 23654 bp, 27 predicted proteins | sample LakEriMetagenome_FD_203521 | JGI IMG/M metagenome (GOLD analysis project Ga0315900, IMG submission 203521) | Freshwater fungal communities from buoy surface, Lake Erie, Ohio, United States - Buoy 12 MA114 | ecosystem: Environmental > Aquatic > Freshwater > Lake > Lake biofilm | place: USA: Lake... | reverse complement strand
AAGGCGACGCTCGACAGGCGCGCGCCGCACCGGCAGCATCGGGTGCGAGTCTGCAGCCGCGCACCGGTGCGCGGGTGTCCCGGCCAATGGATGGCGTCGCTCGAACGGGTTCCGAACCTTCGGAGGATCGATCGGATGGCGCACAGGATAACGATCACGTCGCGGCTGCCCGCCGCGATGCGCGGCGACCTCGAGGCGATGCTGTTCTTCAACACGCGCCAGCATCGCGTGCGCGACGGCATCGAGGCGACGATCGAGCGCTTCGGCCTGCCCGAGATCGTCGAGCGCGACGGCTACCTGCGGATCCGCGTCGCGGGCCGCGCGGAAGTGCAGTCGCTGTTCGCCGTGCACGAGGAAGGCGAGCGCGCCCGCCCCGTCGGCGCGGTCGTCTACGTGCGCGACACCTTCGAGCGGATCACCGTCGTGCACGTCGGCGTGGCCGACGACTACGCGGTCGGCGGTCGGCACGGCGACGAACGGGTGCTGCTGCGGCTGCTGCAGGAAATCCGGCGCGTCGCCCGGCGCACCGCCGGCATCCGGCACGTCGAGTTCGCCTATACCCGGACCAGGCTGCGCGAAGCGACCGCCTGACCGTCGTGCCGCCCGAGGCGGGCCGCCGCGGCCCGCCCGCTCGCCCAGGGGTGGTCACGGCGAACATCGCCTGCGCGAAGTCGCAACCTGACCGTGCGGCGCCGCGCGGTTAGACTCCGGCCCCGTCCAGGGCCCGGAACCACGACCATGCGCCTGCTGAGCGTCCTGCTGCCCGGCGTCGTCGCGTGCCTGCTGCTCGCACCGCCCGCCGTGCACGCGTCCTCTCGCGCCGAGATCGACGCCCGCGTCCGCGAGGCGCTCGCCGAGTTCCGCCGCACCACGCAGGCTGGCGCGGAACTGTCGGGGAAGTCCCGCGCGATGCTCGTGTTCCCGCGCGTCATCAAGGGCGGCATCGGCATCGGCGCGGAGTACGGCGAGGGCGCGCTGCTGTCCGGCGGCAAGACCGTCGGCTACTACAACATCGCGTCCGCATCCGTGGGCCTGCAGCTCGGCGTGCAGGCCAAGAGCGTCGTGATCCTGTTCATGACCGACGACGCGTACCAGGACTTCCGCAAGCGCAAGGGCTGGAAGGCGGGCGTCGACGGTTCGGTGGCGCTCGCGACGCTCGGCGCGGGCGGCGAACTCGACACCGACACCGCGCGCCGGCCGATCATCGGCTTCGTGTTCTCGAACAAGGGGCTGATGTACAACCTCACGCTCGAGGGCTCGAAGATCTCGAAGATCGACCCGGAGTGAACGGGCGCTTCACGGCGCGGGCGGTCGCCGCTCGACGAGGTTCACGCTGACGCATTCCCACGCGGTCTCGCCGCGCTGGTTCACGAGGCTGTAGTGGTATTCGACGACGCCCCGGCGCGGGTCGGCTCCGGACTCGCGCTTGGCGAGGCACTTCGAGCGGGCCCGGAGCGTGTCGCCCGCGCGCACGGCGACGCGCCAGCGCACGTCGTTCCAGGCCACGCCGCAGATCCACGCGATGTCGTGCGCGATCTCGTGGTCGAGCCGGCGCCAGATCGCCATCGTGTGGATGCCCGAGGCGATCACCTCGCCGAAGGTCGAGCCCTTCGCGGCCTCGACATCGGCGTGGAAGTACTGCGGGTCGTACCGGCTCGCGAAGTCGATCATCTCGTCGCGGGTCATCGTGTGCGCGGAGGACTCGCGCACCTCGCCGACGGCGAGGTCCTCGAAGTAGCGGCGGGCGGGGGCTTGCTGGCTCATCGACGGGCGGCTCCGCCAAACGCCCGTTCGGGCGCGGGGGCCGCCATCAGACCGCGATCGCGCGCGCCGTTCAAGCGGCCGGGAGCTCGCGCGTGATCTCGCGGTCGCGACTGCAGCTGGTGCTCGCCGCGATCGCCACGCTGACCGGTGCCGCGGGCCTCGCCGGCACCGCGGCCGACCTCGGCTGGGTGTTCGACCTCCTCGCCAACTTCCGGGTGCAGTACGCGACGATCCTCGCGCTCTGCGCGGTCGGGCTCGCGCTCCTGAATCACAAGTGGGTCGCGTTCGGCTGTCTCGCGCTCGCCGCGGCCAATGCGCTGTACGCGGCGCCCTACCTGCGCGCGCCGCCGCAGGGGCCGGGACTCGGGCAGCCCATCGGCGTGCTCGCGCTGAACGTGCGCTACCGGAACACCGACTACGAGCGCGTGCGTGCGCTGATGCGCGAGGCGCGGCCCGACGTCGCCGTGTTCGTCGAGGTCACGCCCGCGTGGCGACGCGAGCTCGGGATGCTCGCCGACGGCTGGCCGCATTCGCACTACGAACCCGAGGCCGGCGGCCACGGCGTGCTGGTGCTGAGCCGCGTGCGGCTGCTCTCGGCCGGGCCGCTCGAACTCGGCGGGGACCGCACCACCGGCACGCGCGTGCGGATCGCGCCGTTCGGTCACCCGGTCGATCTGCTCGCGGTGCACCTCAAGTGGCCGGTGCGCCCGTCGTACATGGACGTGCGCGACCGCGAACTCGCCGGCCTCGCGCGGCTGACGGCGCAGTCGCCGCTGCCGGTGATCGCGCTCGGCGACTTCAACGCCACGCGCTACAGCCCGGCGTTCGCGCGCCTGCTGCGCGACGGCAGGCTGGCGGACTGCGCCGCGGGGCGCGGGCTCGCCGCGACCTGGCCCGCACGCTGGTGGCCCGCGTACCTCGCCATCGACCACTGCCTGCATTCGCGGGGCATCTGGGTGGACGCGTTCGGCGTCGGGCCGTACGTCGGCTCGGATCACTACCCGCTGCTGGCGCGGCTGCGGGTACCGGACGTCGCGGGGCTCGCGGACGCGGCGCCGCCGCCGACGGACTACGACGCCGGACGCGTCGGCCCCGAGGCCGGCGCGACCGAGGCCGCTGAGCCGGTCCCGGGTCCGCCCGGGGTGGTCGCGACGCCGCCCGTCAGCACGAGCCGCATCGCCGCCTCGACCGGCATGTCCAGCGGCTGAGCCGACGCCTTCGGCACGAACACCGTGTAGCCGCCGATCATGTAGCTCATCGGGAAGTAGACGGCGACGAGATCGACGCCGCCGGCCTGGAGCTCGAGCTCCGGCAGCTCGTCGCGCGTGACGAACCCGATCATCCGCACGTCACCCCACTGCACGACCACGACGCTCTGCAGGTCGCGCTTCTTGCCGCCGCTGGCCGGCAGCAACCGCGCGACGTCGCGGATCGCGCCGTAGATGGTCTTCACGACCGGGATGCGCGCGAACTGTTCCTCCCAGAAGCCCAGCACGCGGCGCACGACGTAGGCGTTCACGAGCGTGCCGACGATCAGCAGCAGCACGAGGCCGACGAGGATGCCCATGCCCGGGTAGTAGTGCTGCTCGGCGATGACGAGCGTCAGGAAGCGGCGCATCAGCGACTCGGCGGTCGCTGCGAGCCACCAGACGACGTAGATCGTGAGCCCGATCGGCAGCACCGCCGCGAGCCCCTTCATCAGCACGTTCGACACGGATTTCATGGCGGTGCTAGTTTGACACGCGCACGTCGCTCCCGCGTGCGCCCGGAGAGTTCCGCGATGGCCGCCGCCCGCCGTTCGTATCCCGCACTGGCCGTGACGTGCGCGCTCGTGCTCGCCGGCTGCGGGCGCGACGCCGGAACCGCACCGGGCGCCGACGCCGCCGGCGGAGCGAAGGGCGGAATGGCGGAGTTGGCGCCGGGTGCCATGACCGGCGGCGCGGCAGGCGTCGCGTCCGGAGAGGCGGCGGTCGACGGCGACGGTGCGGCCCGTGCCGCGGCCGTGCGTACTCGTGCGGAGTCGCTGCCGAAGGTCGAGGGCCGGTGGCGGCATGGCGACGCCGACTCCGCGTTCGTCGCCCGCTTCGACGACGGCGAGCTGCGCTACCTCGAGGAGCGCGTCGAGGGCCCCGGCGGTCCGCGCGAGAACCGCTATTTCTTCGCGGGCGGCGAGCTCTGGTACTACGCGGGCGAGCAGCCGGCGGGCGGCGCCAGCGGCGGCGGGCCGGGCGCGATGGCCGGCCGCGTGCCGGTGGTCGCCGAGTTCCGGGGCACCGAGGTGGTGCGCGGCGTCAGCCGGGAGCACCACGGCGAGAAGAAGCTGTCCCCGGCCGTGCTGGAGGACATCCGCCGCCATGCGCAGGCGCTGGCCGGCGCGGCGCAGGACGAGTGGAGCGCACTGCAGGCGCGCTGAGGCCGAGGCCGATCCCGGTTACTCGCCGCAGCGTTCGGCCACGGTGCTCGACAGCGTCGCCACGGTGCGCAGCGTCGCCTCGGTGGGGTTCCAGACCAGGTAGCGCGTCACGAGTTCGTCGCCGCGGGCGGTCGTGACCGTCAGCAGCCGGCTGTCGCGGCGGTACTGCAGCACCTTGACCCCGGCGCAGGGCTCCGCCGCCGGCACCCCGGCCAGCGGCTCGGGCCGCAGCACGCGGCCGGTCGCGAGCTCGGTGAGCGTCACGTTCTCGCAGCCGCCGGTCGCCGCGCCGACGCTCGCACACGGCGTGCGCTCCAGCAGCCAGCCGCCCGCGAAGTTGGCGGCCCTTGCGCCGGCGATGACCGGTGCGCCGGTCGCGGCCGTCGGCGCCGGGTACTCCGAGAACTTCGGCGCGGCGAGCGTTGCTTCCGTCCACGATTCGCTGCGACGCCCGAGCACCCGGTCGATGCGTGCGACGGCCGCGTCTTCGAGGTACCAGTCCGAGATGTCCACGCCGTCGACGCGGCGACGGCCGACCTCGACCTCGACGAGCCCGTGGTCGCCACAGGCGCCGCTCTCGAGCCGCCGCGCGTCGCGGGCGCAGAGCGTGAAGCGCGTGTGCGCGCCATGGACCGGTGGCGCGCCCGGGTCGGCGGGCGTCGCGAACACCAGGTAGCGTCCCGGCGGCACGGCCAGCAGGTAGGAGGTCTGGCCGGGCGCGGTCGCGACGCTGGCGAGGCGGCCGGTGGCCTCGGACCACGCGTGCACGACGAGCGCGGGCACGTAGTCGGTGGGAGAGCCGAGCCGGCCGGCAATCCCACCGACCATCGCGCCGGCGCCGGCGCCGGCGCCGGCGGCGGTCGCGAACGGGGTGGTCGCCAGCAGGAGCAGGGCCGCGAGCCGCGGGCGGACCGTGGGACGGCGTGCAGGGAGCGCGCATCGAGCGCCGTTCATCGAGGATTCCGCGCCGCGACGGCGGCGACGGGCTGCGACTATGGCAGCCGCGCGCACCGCGTCAAGAGGCCAGGGTTGATCCGAACGGCGCAGCCGTGCGAAAAGACGCGCATGGTCTCGAGGTGACGACGATGAAACGCCTGCTCGCCGCCTGCGCCTGCCTGCTGCTTATCCAGGGATGCACCACCGTGCCCGACCGCGAACCGCTGCCGACCGCCCGGAACGTCGACCTCCAGCGCTTCATGGGCGACTGGTACGTGATCGCGCACATCCCGACCTTCATCGAGGACACCGCGTACAACGCGATCGAGAGCTACGCGCTGAGCCCCGACGGCACGATCGCCACGACCTTCACGTTCCGCGACGGCGGCTTCGACGGCGCGGCGAAGAAGTACACGCCGACCGGCTTCCTCCGCGACCGCGTGCACAACTCCACGTGGGGGATGCAGTTCGTCTGGCCGATCAAGGCCGAGTTCCTGATCTCGTACCTCGACCCCGGCTACACGCAGACCGTGATCGCACGGAACGCACGCGACTACGTCTGGATCATGGCGCGCACGCCGACGATCCCGGACGCCGACTACGAGCGGCTGGTCGCGCAACTGAAGGACTGGGGCTACGACACGGCCAAGCTCCGGAAGGTGCCGCAGCGCTGGTGAGTGCGCCCGCTTGGCACGGGCGCGAGGCCGGGGGATGATCGCGACCCCGGGCCCGGTCCCCGGTTCGGGACCCCGCAAGCGAGAGTAGCCGCGATGAACGCCGCCGACCGTCTGCACGGTTTCCTGCTGGTCGCGATGCTCGCCGGTGCCGGCGTGGCCTCCGCGGTCACGGGGCCCCCGGTCACGGCCGGCCCTCGCGCGGCACCGGCCTCGACCTCCGCGGCGCCGGCTGCGTCGGCCGCGCCGGCGGCACCGGCTGCGGAGCCCGCGGCCGCCTGGCCCAAGGTCGATGCCACCCGCCTCGCGGAACTGCAGCGCTCGCAGGGCGAGCGGCTCGTCGTGCTCGACGTGCGCCGCGCCGACGAGTACGCGCAGGGGCACGTGCCCGGGGCCATCAACGTGCCGCACGACCAGGTCGAAGCGCGCCTCGCGGAACTCGGCGCGCTGAAGGGCAAGGACGTCGTCGTCTACTGCCGCAGCGGTCGCCGTGCCGGCCTCGCGCTCGACGTGCTGCAGAAGAACGGCTTCACGGGCCTGCACCATCTCGAGGGCGACATCGGCGCCTGGGCTGCGGCGGGCCAGCCGATGTCGACCGCGCCGGCTGCTGCGCCCGCCGCGAAGCCGGCGGGCTGACGCGAGAGCGGCCGTGCGGCGTGGGCCGGCCGCCGGAGTCCAGGGCCCATGGCGAGCGTGGAGGTCCGCGTCGCGCCCGAGCGGCGACCAGGAGGAACGCGACGGCGTGCGCATTCAGCCGATGCGCTACGTGCTGCTGGGGATGGGCGCGAAGACCCGGTGAGCGAAAAAGGGGTCCGACCCCTTTTCCTCAGAGCGTCAGCACGATCTTGCCGACGTGCGCGCTGCTCTCCATCAGGCGGTGCGCCTCCGCCGCCTGGGCGAGCGGGAAGGTCGCGTGGATCACCGGGCCGGCGCGATTCGCCGCCAGCACCGGCCACACCTGCTCCTTCAGCGCGCTCGCGATCGTGCCCTTCTCGGCCGTGGTGCGCGGGCGCATCGTCGAGCCGGTGATCACGAGGCGCTTGCGCATCACCTGCACGAGGTCGAAGCGCTCGACCTTCGTGCCGAGCATCGTCGCCACCTGCACGAGACGGCCGTCCATCGCGAGGCACTGCAGGTTCCGCTCGAAGTACGGTGCGCCGACGATGTCGAGGACCACGTTCACGCCCGCGCCGCCGGTCAGCTCCGCGATGCGCGCCGCGAAGTCCTCGCGCCGGTAGTCGATGGCCGCTTCCGCGCCGAGTTTCACGCAGGCCTCGCACTTCTCGGGCGTGCCTGCGGTCGCGTAGGCGCGCGCGCCGAACTCGCGCGCCAGCTGGATCGCGGTGGTGCCGATGCCGCTCGTGCCGCCGTGCACCAGCACCGTCTCGCCGCGCGCGAGCCGGCCGTGCTGGAACAGGTTCGCCCACACGGTGAAGTAGGTCTCGGGGATCGCCGCTGCGCGCACCGCGTCGTAGCCCGCGGGCCACGGCAGGCACTGCGTGGCGGGCACCGCGCAGTACTCCGCGTAGCCGCCGCCGTTCGCGAGCGCGCAGACGCGGTCGCCGGTCGTGAAGGTCGTGACCTCCGCGCCGGCCGCGACCACCTCGCCCGCGACCTCGAGCCCGAGGATCGGGCTCGCGTCCGGCGGCGGCGGGTACTTGCCGAGCCGCTGCATGACGTCCGGGCGGTTCACGCCCGCGGCCTGCACGCGGATCAGCACCTCGTGGTCGCGGAACTCCGGCACCGGGCCCTGCATCGGCCGCAGCGCCTCGGCCGGGCCGGGCGCGGCGAGGCCGACGTAGATCATCGTGCGGGGCAGCGTGAGCGGGCTGGCGGCGTTCATGGCGCGGACGATCTCAGCCGCCGCCCACGCCGCCCATCGGCGAGACGCCGAACAGGACGGTGTGGAGGTGGAACGCGAACAGCCAGTAGAGGACGACACCGCCGACCACCGCGATCACGTCGTTGAGCTTCGAGGCCGGTGCAACGGTGATCACGCGCACCTCCGCCCGGCGCTTCAGCGAGATACGGTCCGCGACCGCCCACGCGAGGAAGCCGCCGAACAGCAGCACGTCGTGGAGCATGCCGTTCGCGAGCAGGTGCGCGAGCGCCCACGCCTTCGTCGCCGCCAGCATCGGGTGCTTCGTCGCGGTCTTGATGCGGCCCGGCAGGTAGGTCGCCAGCAGCAGCACGAACACCGGCAGCATCAGCAGGAACGCGACGTGCCGCAGCCACGTGGGCGGCACGTACAGCACCACCGGCTCGAGCCGCGCCTGCGCGTAGCCGCGGATCATCAGCCAGAAGCCGACCAGGGCGATCACGCCATAGACGGCCTTCCAGCCCCATACGCCGAGCTTCGCGGCCGCGGCGTTGCGGGCGCCGTGCGCGAAGATGGAAATGGAGTGGATGCCGAGGAACAGGACGAGGCCGAGGACGAGCGTGGTCATGGCGGCTCCGGGAGGCGGTGCGCCGCGGAGCTTAGCAGCCTGCCGTGGCCGTCAGGCGGCGGCTCTGAGCTCGTCGTGGAGCAACTCGGGGGCGAGCGCGCCGCTGTCGACCTCGAGCGTCGCTGCGGGGTCCCCGTCGATCGCACGGACGTGCGCCGGACCGGGGTCGCGCAGTACGTCGCGATCACGATGCCGAGGAAGCGGCCGGGTTCGGGGATGCACCCAGGCCACGAGCGGCCGACGGCAATTCTCGAGGGCGGAACGCGGCGGTGTTCCCGCGAGAATCCGGTCGCCCGCGACGTGCCCGCGCGCGAAGCTTCGGCCGGTGCTAGTGCGGAGCCTTCCCCGTCCTGCGGTTCGGATCCGGCGCGCCGCAGTTCCCCTCGTAGGTGCTGACCTTGCCCTTCAGGTCGGTGAACGCGACCTTGATCGCCTTCGTCTGGCTGTTCAGCGCGAACGCGTAGACGCCGTCCTTCTCGTTCTCCTGCCAGCGCACCATGTCGCCGGCGATCGCGGCCTGGCTGATCTTCGAGCCGCGCGTGCTGAGCGCGGTCCTGTCCTTGAAGTTGACCATCACCGGCGTCGAGCCGAGCTTGCCGACGTTGCACGACCAGACGACGCGATCGCCGCCGCTCGCGGTGATCGGCATGCGCGGCGCGGCGGGCGCCTGCTTGCCAGGCGGCATCGCCGGCAGGCCGTGCGCGCCGGCGTGCGGGTCGTCCGTGCCGTGCGGGTTCGCGCCGCCGTGCGGGTTCGCGACGGCACCGGGCCCGGCACCGGCCGCCGTCTGCGCGGTCGCGCCCGCGGACCCGGCGGGCTTCGCTCCCTCGGGCGGGAAGGCGAGGGCGATGGTGGCGACGACCGCCGCGCATCCCAGCGCGGCCATTACCGAGGTCTTCATGCGGCACTCCGTGAACGAATCTCGTTCACGCAGAGGCTAGCGACGGCCGATCGCGCCGGAACTGCGTAGTCGCCGCAGGTTTCGGTAACCCGAAGGGTTCAGAGCGTCTGCAGGTTGGCGTAGGCCAGCATCAGCACCTTGCGGCCGGCGCGCTCGAAGTTGACCTCGACCTGGGTCTGCGCCCCGGTGCCGTCGAGCCGCAGGATCACGCCGTCGCCGAACTTGCCGTGCCGGACGCGCTGGCCCAGCCGGAAGCCGTGCGAGGCGGGTTCCTCGAGCGCGGTCGCGCCGCCGAGCCCGCCGCGGTGGCCCGCGCCGTAGCCGCCGGCCGGGTAGTCGTCGCGACGCGGACGGCTCGTGGTGCCGGCGCCCGCGCCGCCGCGCCCGCTGGTGCTGCCGCTGCCGTAGCGCTCGCCGCCGCCGTAACCGCCGCGCGAGCCGCCACCGTTTCCGCCGCCACCGTAGGCCCCGCCGTACCCGCCCGCCCCGGGTCGCGGCCGGCCGTACTCGTCCCACTCGCCGCGGCCGCTCCCGCCGCCGCCGTACAGTGGCCGCGAGACCTGCACGCGCGGCCGCACTTCCTCGACGAGTTCCGGCGGCAGTTCCGCGATGAAGCGCGAGGGCGTGCCGAACTGGTCGACGCCGTGCAGGCGCCGCTGCTCCGCATACGTGACGTAGAGCCGCTGCATCGCGCGCGTGACGCCGACGTAGGCGAGACGGCGCTCCTCCTCCAGCCCGCCGATGTCGGTGACGGAGCGCTGGTGCGGGAACAGGCCGTCCTCGAGCCCGCAGAGGAACACCACCGGGAATTCGAGGCCCTTCGCGGTGTGCAGAGTCATCATCTGGACGCTGTCTTCCCACTCGCCGGCCTGGCCCTCGCCGCTCTCGAGCACCGCGTGCGCGAGGAAGGACTCCAGCGGCGGCAGGTCCGAGCCTTGCTCGACGGAATAGCCGCGCGCGGCGGACACCAGTTCCTCGAGGTTCTCGACGCGCGCCTCGCCGCGGTCGCCCTTCTCCTTCCGGTAGTGCTCCACCAGTCCCGAGCCGTTGATCACGGCGTCCACCTGCTCGTGCAGCGGCAGATCCTTCGTCTCGCCCGCGAGCTTCTCGATCAGGGCCAGGAACGCGTTCAGCGACTGCGCGCCCTTGGCACCGAGCGAGCCGCCGCGGATCACGGCGTGCGAGGCTTCCCACAGCGAGCCGCCGTGCGCGCGCGCGTGCTCGCGCACCGCGTCGAGGCTCTTCGCGCCGATGCCGCGCGTCGGCAGGTTCACGACGCGTTCGAACGACGGATCGTCGATGCGGCTCGAGATCAGCCGCAGGTACGCGAGAGCGTCCTTGATCTCCGCGCGCTCGAAGAAGCGCAGGCCGCCGTAGACGCGGTACGGGATCCGGTGCTGGATCAGCGCCTCTTCGATCACGCGCGACTGCGCGTTCGAGCGGTAGAGCACCGCGCAGCCCTGCCTGGCGCCGCCCATCCGCACCCAGTCGCGGATGCGCTCGACGACGAACTCCGCCTCGTCGCGCTCGTTGAAGGCGGCGTACAGGCGGATCGGCTCGCCGCGGTCGCCGCTGGTCCACAGCGTCTTGCCCATGCGGCCGGTGTTGTTCGCGATCAGCGCGTTCGCGGCGTTCAGGATCGTGGCCGTAGAGCGGTAGTTCTGCTCGAGGCGGAACACCTTCGTGCCCGGGAAGTCGCGCTGGTAGCGGCGGATGTTCTCGACCTTCGCGCCGCGCCAGCCGTAGATCGACTGGTCGTCGTCGCCGACGACGAACGGCAGCGTGTCGGGCCCGCACAGCAGGCGCACCCACTCATACTGGATCGAGTTGGTGTCCTGGAACTCGTCCACGAGCACGTGCCGGAAGCGACGGCGGTAGTGGTCGAGCAGCTGCGGCTGGTCGCGCAGCACCTCGAAGCAGCGCAGGAGGAGTTCCGCGAAGTCGACGACGCCGAGCCGGCGGCACTGCTCCTCGTACGCGGCGTAGAGCTTGATCATCTGCCGGCGCGTGGGATCGCCTTCGTCCGCGAGGTGCTTCGGGCGGCGGCCCTCGTCCTTCTGCGCGTTGACGAAGTACTGGATCTCCTTCGGCACCCAGCGCGCCTCGTCGAGCTCCATCTGGCGCACGACCTTCCTGATCAGGCGCAACTGGTCCTCGGAGTCGAGGATCTGGAAGTTCTGCACGAGGCCGGCCTCGCGCCAGTGCAGGCGCAGCAGCCGGTGGGAGAGGCCGTGGAAGGTGCCGATCCAGAGCGCGCCGCCCGGCACGCCGAGGAGCCCCTCGATGCGGCCGCGCATCTCGCCGGCCGCCTTGTTCGTGAACGTGACCGCGAGGATCGAGTGCGGCGAGACGCGCTCCTGCGAGATCAGCCACGCGACGCGGTGCACGAGCACGCGCGTCTTGCCGGAGCCGGCGCCGGCGAGCACGAGGATGGGAGCCGAGGGCGCCGAGACGGCGTCGCGCTGGGCTTCGTTCAGCGAGTGGAGCAGGTCGTCGGCGTGCACGGCGGCGATTCTAGCGGGGCGGTGGCCGGAGCGGGCGCGGATGATGCGCCGCGGGCCGCGCTGGCGCTCAGGCCGTCTTCGGCAGCTCCGGCGCCGCGTGTTCGCGACAGATCTTCGTGGTCTGCTCCGCGGCGAGCGGCTCCCGCGTCAGGCCGCACGCGTAGCGGCCGCCGTCGACGACGAAGTGCCGGCAGGTGCGGCACTCGCCGAAGCTGCGGCCGCCCTGCGCGAGCTGCAGCGCGCGCAGCAGGTCGAGCAGGCCGCGCTCCAGCCGGTCGACGCTCTCCGCGGGCAGGGCGGCGAGCGCCTCTCGCCAGTGCGGCGGCGGCACGGCGGCGCGCAGCAGGCTGCGGCCCTTCGCGGTGAGCGCGAGGTGCGAGACGCGGCGGTCCCGCGCGTCCGCGGTGCGCTTCAGGTAGCCCGCGCGTTCCAGCGCGATCAGCCGCTGCGAGACGTTGCCCTTCGTGAGCCCGAGGTACTCGGCGACGGCGAGCGGCGTGTTGCTGTAGGCGTTCGCGCGATCGAGGTAGTCGAGCGCCTGCAGGTGCACGGGCTCGAGCTCGTCGGCGGCGCCGGCGCTGCGCAGTTCGGCGCGGAGCAGGTTCGAGACGCGCTCCAGCAGCACGTAGGCGGACGGACGGGGGCTCATGGCGCAATAGTATCGCAGCGATACCGTATTGACAACGGCGCGGCGGGCGGGTCACGATAAAATAGTATCGCGACGATACCACTTGGAGAAGACCGTGAACCGCATCCTTCGACTCGTTGCCACAGGAGTGATCGCCATGACCGCCCAGTCCAGCCTCGCCGCCGAGACCGCCGCCCGGACAGCGGCCATCCCCGGCTACACCCTCGGCCAGCCCGCGGTGGCGCGCGCGCCGATGACGCTCGAGGAACTCGACCTGCTGAAGCGCACGCTGCTGCTCGGCGACGAGGACCTCGCCGCGCTGCGGGCCTCCGCGCCCATCCTCGAGCCGCAGGCCGAAGCCATCCTCGACGTCTGGTACGGCTTCGTCGCCTCGCAGCCGCAGCTCGTGCAGTACTTCGGGAACGCCCGCACCGGTGCGCCGGATGCCGCGTACCTCGCGGCCGTGCGGCACCGCTTCCGGCAGTGGATCCTCGACACCGCGAACGCGCGGTACGACCAGCGCTGGCTCGACTACCAGTTCGAGATCGGTCGTCGTCACCACCGCTTCGGCAAGAACCGCACCGACGCCGTCGAGTCCGTGCCGCACATCGCGTACCGTTACGTGCCGGCGCTGCTCTATCCGGTCACCGCGACGCTGAAGCCGTTCCTGGCGAAGGGCGGCGCCTCGCCCGAGCAGGTCGAGGCGATGCACCAGGCGTGGGTGAAGTCCGTGCTGCTGCAGGTGATCCTGTGGAGCCACCCGTACGTGAAGGACGGGGATTTCTGACGCCGGCGCGCGCCGACGACCCCTCGGGGTCGTCGGCACGCCGCGCAGCCCCCGTCGAACTCGCGAGTGCACCCCACGGAGCTCCAGTCGTGTCCGCCGATCCGCTTCTCGCCCCCGAACTCGACGTCGCCGGCTGGCTGAACGCGCGCGAGCCGCTCTCGCTCGCGCGCCTGCGCGGCCGCGTGGTCGTGATCGAGGCGTTCCAGATGCTGTGCCCCGGCTGCGTGCAGCACGGTCTGCCGCAGGCGCAGCGCGTGAGCGCGTCGTTCCGCGATGCCGACGTGCAGGTCGTCGGGCTGCACGCCGTGTTCGAGCACCACGACGTGCAGGGCCGGCGCGAGGCGCTCGAGGCCTTCCTCCACGAGTACCGGATCGGCTTTCCCGTGGCGATCGACCGCCCGACCGGACGCATCCCGGCGACGATGGCCGCCTACGACATGGCCGGCACGCCGACGCTCGTGCTGATCGACCACGCAGGTCGTCGCCGCGCGCAGCACTTCGGCCAGGTCAGCGACCTGCACCTCGGTGCGGAGATCGGGCAGCTGCTGGTCGAGGCACGCGCGGCGGCCGCCGCGCGCGCCGCGACCGCCGAGGTCGGCGCGGCCACCACGGCCGCCGCGGCCTGCACCGACGAGCGCTGCGAGGTGCGCTGAACGACGACGAGCTACCGGCTCTGAGGTCAGTCGCTGCGCTCGCCGTCCGCGATGGACTCGTCGGCGAACCGCACGAGCGCGAGCGCGAGCGCGACGATCAGCGGCCCCAGGAACAGCCCCACCAGCCCGAACGCCGAAAGTCCGCCGAGCACGCCGATGAACACCGCCAGCGTCGGCACCTCGGTGCGGCCCGAGATCAGCATCGGCCGCACGAAGTTGTCGGCGAGGCCGACGATCGCGCCGCCCCACACCAGCAGGAAGATCGCCCAGCCGACTTCGCCCTGGAACCAGAGGTAGGCCGCACCGGGCAGCCAGACGAGCGCGGTGCCGCCGAACGGGACGACCGAGAGTACCGCGGCGATCACGCCGAACACGACCGCGGACGGCAGGCCCGCGATCGCGAAGCCGATGCCGACCAGCAGGCCCTGCAGGATCGCGGTCACCACCGTGCCGAACACGACCGCGCGCGTCACCGCCTCCATGTGGTGCGCGAGTCGTTCCTTCTTCGGCGGCGACAGCGGGATCAGGCGCAGCGTCGTGCGCGCGATCGGCGTGCCGTCGCGCACCAGGAAGAACAGCACGAACAGCATGACGGTGAAGCTGACGAGCGTGCCGACCGCGCCGAGGAACACCTGGCCGCCCATCGAGGCGAGCGGCTCGAGCACGCGCTGCGCGCCGGCCACCGCCCACTCGCGCAGCTGGTCGGCGGAGATCGCGACGTGCCGCTCGAGCCACGCGAGCGCCCGGCGCGTGGCCGGCAGTTCCGTGAGGTCGGCGAAGCTGTGGATCCGGAGTTCGGTCACCCAGCGCTGCAGCCCCGCGATCAGCGCACGGGCCTGGGTGGCGAACGCGCCGCCCAGCAGCGACAGGGGGCCTACCAGCACGACCAGCGTCAGGACCGTCATCGCGAACGCCGCCAGCGAGTCGCGCCCGCCCCACGCGCGGGCGAGGCGGCCCTGCGGCGTCTGCAGCAGGAAGGCGAAGAAGATCGCCCACGCGATCGGCGCGAGGAACGGCTGGACGATCCGGTACAGCAGCACGGCCATGATCGCCGCGACCGCGAGCCCGAACGCGCGGCGGTAGAACCGGCTCGTCGGTCCCGCCGGCGTCGTGCCGTCCGGCAGCAGGCCGTCGCGCGGAGGTGCGGCCTCGTTTGCGGGCGATCCCGGCTGGTCCATTGCTGCGCCCTCCCGTCACGGTCGTAAGTGCCGCGGCCGCGATGCTAGCATCCGCCGCACCCCGTCCCGCCCGTCCGCGCCGCGTCGGCCGGCGCGCAGTACGGTTTACGCAGGCAGAACGCGCGCTCGCTGCGCACACCTCCCGGTTCATGGACGAAACGCTCGTACTGGTCGTCAATTGCGGCAGCTCGTCGGTCAAGGCGGCCCTCGTCGGCGCCGACGGCAGGCACGTCCTCGACCTGTCGGTCACGGGGCTCGGCTCCGCGCCGCGCCTGCGCGTGGGCGACTCGGAGGGCGAAGTGCACGCGCCCGAGCACGCGCACGCGGTCGCCGCGATCCTCGACGCGCTCGACCGGCGCCCGGCGCTGCGGCAGCGGCTCGTCGCGGTCGGCCATCGCGTCGCGCACGGCGGCGAGCGCTTCACGAAGCCGGTGGTCGTGGACGCCGAGGTCGAGGTCGGCATCGAGTCGCTCGTGCCGCTCGCGCCGCTGCACAATCCCGCCGCGCTCGCCGGCATCCGCGCCGCGCGCGTGCGCCTGCCGCGGCTGCCGCACGTGGCGGTGTTCGACACCGCGTTCCACGCCACGCTGCCGCGCCGCGCGCGCGAGTACGCGCTGCCGCGCGAGGTGGCTCAGCCGCTCGGCCTGCGGCGCTACGGCTTCCACGGCACCAGCCACGAGTTCGTCGCGGGCGAGGCGGCGCGCTTCCTCGGCACCGACCCGGACCGGCTGCGGCTCGTCACCTGTCATCTCGGCAGCGGTGCGAGCGTCTGCGCGGTGGAGTTCGGCCGCAGCATCGACACCAGCATGGGCCTCACGCCGCTCGAGGGCCTCGTGATGGCGACACGTCCCGGCGACCTCGATCCCGGCGTCGTGCTCGCGCTCCTGCGCGACGGGCGCTCGGTGGGCGAGGTGGACGAACTGCTGAACCGGCACTCCGGCCTCGTCGGCCTCGTCGGCACGCCGGACTTCCGCGAGGTCGAAGCGCGCGCGTCCGCGGGCGACGACGTCGCGCGGCTCGCGATCGCGATCTACACGCACCGCATCCGCAAGTACGTCGGCGCCTACGCGGCGGTGATGGGCGGTCTCGACGCGATCGTGTTCACCGGCGGCGTCGGGCAGAACAGCGCGCTCGTGCGCCACCGCGTCGCGCAGCGGCTCGAGTTCCTCGGTGCCGCGCTCGACGAGGACCTGAACCGCGACGCGCGCGTGGACCACTCGACACGCGTCCGCGAGATCTCGGAGCCGCACGCGCGCTGCCGGCTGCTCGTGGTCGCGACCGACGAGGAACTCGCGATCGCGACGCGCGTGCGCCGCCTCGTGTCGGGCGGCCACGAAGTGAAGGGCGAGCTGACGGTGCCGATCGCGGTGTCGGCGCGCCACGTGCACCTGACGGAGCGGAGCATCGCCACGCTGTTCGGCCCGGGTTACGAGCTCGCGCCGCTCAAGCCGATCTCGCAGCCCGGGCAGTACGCAGCCAGGGAGACCGTGCGGCTGGTCGGCCCGAAGGGGCACCTCGACCAGGTGCGCGTGCTTGGACCGCCGCGGCAGAACGACCAGGTCGAGATCTCGCGCACCGACGAGTTCACGCTCGGCGTGGACGCGCCCGTGCGCGAGTCCGGCGACCTCGACAACACCCCGGGCATCCGCATCGAGGGTCCGGCCGGCGCGGTCACGATCCCGAAAGGCGTGATCTGCGCACTGCGCCACATCCACATGCGGCCCGCCGAGGCCGAGGCCCTCGGCGTCGCGAGCGGCGACCGCGTGGACGTACGCGTGGATTCGGACGGGCGCGACCTCGTGTTCGGCGACGTGCTGGTGCGCGTCGGCGAGAACTTCCGGCTCGAGATGCACGTCGACACGGACGAGGCCAATGCGGCCGGCCTCGGTGGCGGCGCGGTCGGTGTGCTCGAGGAGACCGGCGGTCGGGCCCGGCTGCTACGCCGGGGCTGAGGCGGGGCCGCCGTCCGTCCTGGACATCGCAACCCCTCTCGGCTGCAGCCCGCCACAGCCGTCGCCGCCCGCCGGACCGCTTGTCCAGCTGCACCTGAACGAAGCATTGACAATCGCGATACGTGATCTAGAATTCGCGTTATCCAGTTCCGGGCCCCTCTGACGGACGCAGCCGCGTCCGCCATGTCGGAACGGCTGTGCTGTTCCGCCCGGAGGCCCGATGTTCCCCCGTACCGCGTCTGCCGGTTGCCGGCCGACGTCCCGTCGTCGATTCCCCGACCGCGCGCCCCGCGCCCGGTCCGTGCCGCGCCGCGCGGCCGACCCGGCCCGCGCGGCCGTCGCCGCCTTCCCCTTCGAGGAGTGATTCCCATGGACTTCCTGCTGTCGCTCTGGCTCGGCATGCCGGTCTGGATATGGCTGGCGTTCATCGGCGCCGTGCTCGCCATCCTGGTGTTCGACCTCGGCGTGCTCCACCGCGACGCGCACGAGATCGGCGTCAAGGAGAGCCTCTGGATGTCGGCCCTCTACATCGGGCTCGGCCTCGCGTGGGCCGGCGCGATCTGGTGGGTGTACTCGGCCTACGCCGACGCGGGCGCGATCGACCCGTCGATCGCCGGCGCCGCGACCGCGAGCGAGCGCGCGTGGACGGCCGTGCAGCTGTACCTCACCGGCTATCTCGTCGAGAAGACGCTCGCGATGGACAACGTGTTCATCATCTCGATGATCTTCACGTACTTCGCCGTGCCCGCCATCTACCAGCACCGCGTGCTGTTCTGGGGCATCCTCGGCGTGATCGTGCTGCGCGCCATCATGATCGGCCTCGGCGCCGCGCTCGTGATGGAGTTCTACTGGGTGATGTACATCTTCGCCGTCATCCTGATCCTCACCGGCATCAAGATGATCGTGATGATGGACCAGCAGCCGGACATCGCGAACAACCCGGTGCTGAAGTTCCTGCGCAAGCGCATGCGCGTGACCGACGAGCTGCACGGCCAGGCCTTCTTCGTGAAGCAGCCGGACCCGAAGACCGGCAAGATCGTCGCGTTCGCGACGCCGCTGTTCCTCTGCCTGGTGCTGGTCGAGATCGCCGACCTGGTGTTCGCGATCGACTCGGTGCCGGCGATCTTCGCGATCACGCCGGACCCGTTCATCGTCTACACGTCGAACATCTTCGCGATCCTCGGCCTGCGCGCGCTGTACTTCGCGCTGGCGGCGGTGGTGCACCGCTTCCACTACCTCAAGTACGCGCTGTCGATCGTGCTGATCTTCATCGGCCTGAAGATCTTCCTCGGCGACTGGCTGTTCGAAGGCAAGGTGCCGGCGAGCCTGAGCCTCGGCGTCACCGCGGGCCTGCTCGCGGGCGGCGTGCTGTACTCGCTGTGGAAGACGCGCGGCGGCTCGACGCCGCAGGGTCCGGCCACGGGTGCACCGGGCGACGGCAGCGCGCGGACCGCGTGACCGCGACGGCGCCGGCTGCGCGGCGGCCGGCGCTACGACGAGGCCCTCGCGGCCGGCGACCTTCGAGGTCGCGTGGGCCGCGCGGGTCGGCAGGAGATGAAAGAAGGCCCGGACGGTTCGCGCCGTCCGGGCCGCGCGGCCTCAGACGGGCCGCGTCGCGAGCGTGCGGAAGCGCTGCGCGCTCGCGGTCAGGCGGCCGACGAGCCACGTGCCGCCGACGATGAAGAGGGCGCCGACGCCCCAGATTGCCCAGAGCAGCGCAACGCCGAAGGCCTCGACGAGGCGCAGCGACCACTGCAGCCAGTACTGCCACTCGGGCCATGCCGCGACCAGGTCGGCGTTCGCCGCGACGAAGTCGCCGGCGCCGGTGACGAGGGCGTAGGTGCCCCACGTCAGCAGCGACCACAGCGCCAGCGCCGTCAATCCCAGACCCCAGACGATCTTCTTCACCGCGATACTCCTGTGGAACTCCGACGTGGCGGCTGGGAGTGCCGTCAGAGGGGTCGGAGATTCACCGGGTCCGACTTGGCGCGGGAAGATTGGTTCCCGAACGGCGAAACGTACATGGGGATCGCGGTCCCCGCTCCGATCAGGGCGGCGCAGGCGCGTCCGTCGACGGCGTGCCGAGCGGTCCCTCGCCACGGCCGTCGCGGCACTCCGTGTAGAACTGCACGTCGAGCGTGGCCGGCGAACGCATCAGCCACGTCGCGCCCCGCCGCGTGCCGGACTCCGGGCCGCTGTGGAGGATTCCGCCGGGCCGATAGAAATAGCCACCCGGGCGGTACGAGCCGACGAACGCGCCGTCCCGCAGGCACTCGACGAGGCGGTAGTCGCCGGCGAGCAGGTAGCCCTCCTCGGGCACCGAGTGCCGTTCCCACGGCACCTGCACGCCGCCCTTCATGCGTACGAGCCACGTGCGCGCACCGGTCCAGGGGTCCTGCTTCAGGTGCTTGATCTCGAGCGGCACGTCCACGCCCGCCGCCTGGCTGACCGTGCCGGGCGACCAGCGCGCCTCCGCGCCGCGAGTGACGTAGGGGCCGCGGGCCTGCTGCTTCTCCAGGGCTTCCGAGTCCGCCGTGGACGGATCGTGGAAGGCGAGCAGGCGAGCGCCCCGGGTGGACGCGAGCACCGGCATCCGCACGCCCGGCGGCACGAAGGCGAAATCGCCCGCGACCAGTGCTTCGGCGCCGAAGCGCACGGCGCCGTCCAGCACGTAGAACTCGAAGCTCTCCCGGAAATCGACGTCGTCCGCCGAGGCGTAGCCGGCGGGCACGTCGACCACCGCCGCGATGCGGCCCAGTTCCGGGTCGGCGCCGAGCACGCGTGCGGTCGTGCCGGGCAGCGAGTCGAAGCGCCGCGCCGCGATGCGCTGCGTCTCGCGGAAAGCGACGAAGCTGTAACGCACCAGTTCGCCGTCCACGGGCGTCGCGCGCGTCCCGACGGCGCCACCCGCGTCCGGCGCCCGTATCGCGCCGGTGGTGCAGCCGGCGAGTGCTAACGAGACGACGAGGGCCGAGGCGGTCGCGCGAACCGCGGCACGGCGAATCGCGTGGCGGCGGGAAGTCTCGAACGGGCGCATGCGAGGGGCTCCGGTGGCTGCGCCCGAGCGTAGCGCACACCGGCCGTTCGCGAGATGGGCGCGCGTCGCGGGATAGAGCGCGCCAGCCGCGACGCCGTCACTCGAGGGGCCCGCGAAGGATGCGGCACTCGTCGGTCAGGCGTTCCGCTACGCGCCCGTCGCCGCCGATCCGAACGGCGCGCAGCTCACGTGGCGCGCCGAGAACCTGCCGCCGTGGCTCCAGTTCGACGCGGCGAACAGCGTGCTGTCCGGCACGCCCGCTAGAGCGAACCCTCGGACATCGGCAGCAAGACCATCTCGTGAGTAAAAGGGGTCGGCACCCTGTCCCGTTCTTCTTCAGAGCGCGGCGCGGATCCGCGCCGCCAGTTCCTCGAGCTGCTGCGGATCCGCCTTCTCGCGCGCGTGCATGCGGAGCGGCTGGTTCGCGTAGACCGGGATCACGTGGAAGTGCAGGTGGAACACGGTCTGCCCGGCCGCCGCCCCGTTGAACTGCGTGACGATCACGCCCGGCGCCTCGAGCGCCTTCTGCACCGCGCGCGCCACGCGCTGCGTCGTGCGGATCGCGGCCGTCGCGGCCTCCGGCGGCGTATCGAGCAGGTTCTCGCCGGCCACCTTCGGGATCACGAGGGCGTGGCCGGGCGACTGCGGCATGATGTCCATGAACGCGAGCGTGTGCTCGTCCTCGGCGAGACGGACGCAGGGGATCTCGCCGCGCACCATCCGCGCGAAGACGTTGTTCGGGTCATAGGGCATTCGGGGCCTTCCGTTCGGAGCTGGCGGGCCTCGAAAGTGTCGCACGTCGCGGGGTCGCCGGCCTCCAGCACGTGCTCCTGGCGCGGGCCATTCCGCGCGGCCGGATCCATCGCGCCGGGGGTCCGAGGCGCCCTGCAGGACGACGTTCGTGCTCTCCGACGTCCACGCCGTTCCATGGGCACTCCGCCGCGGGGGAACGCGCCGATCCCTGCGGGACCCGTGCCGGGCACGGAACGGATGCCGGCTGCTGCGCGTCTCGCTACCATGCCCGCAGGGGCGCCGCGACCGCGGCGCAGCTTGACCCACCGCAGGAGTTCCCGGCATGGCCGCCAGACCCGAAACCGAGCAGCTGTTGGACGATCTCCGCAACGTCGTCGCCGATACCGAGGCGCTGCTTGCCGCGACCGCAGGCGAGGCGGGGAGCCGGGCGGACGAGGCGCGCCAGCGCGTGGCCGAGTCGCTGGAGCAGGCGCGGATCCGCCTGCAGGAACTCGAGTACGAACTGAAGACCAGGGCGCGGGCCGCCGCGCACGAGACCGACCGCTACGTCCGCGAGAACCCGTGGCAGTCGGTCGGCATCGCGGCCGCCGCCGGCCTCGTGATCGGCCTGCTGCTCAGCCGCCGCTGACGTGGCCGCGACGGGACCCGCCGCCGGGGCGCGTCCGGAGCCGGGCCGAGGCCCGGATTCCACGGCGCGTCCGGGCGGAACCGCAGGCCCGGGCGCCGGCTTCGGCCTGTTCGACCGGGTGCGCCGGATGCTGGCGACTCTCGTCACGCTCGCGCACACGCGCCTCGAGCTCGTCACCGTCGAGCTCGAGGAAGAGGTGCAGCGGCTCACGCGCGTCGTGCTCTACGCGCTGGTCGGGCTGTTCTGCGCGGGCGTCGCCGTCGTGATGCTCGCCACCACCGTCATCATCGCGTTCTGGGAGCACCGCGTGCTCGCGGCGCTGCTCGTCACCGCTGCGTTCGTCGGCGGCGCGATCGTCGCGGGGCTCGCGGTCCGCCGTCGGCTGGCCGAGCGGCCGCGCTTCCTCGGCGCGACGCTCGCCGAACTGCAGCGCGACGCCCGCGCGCTGGGCGGCGAATGAAGAAGCCCGCGGCCCCCGACCCGCTCGTCGACCTCGCGCGCCGGCGCGCGCGGTTGCTGGCGCGCAGCGCCCGGCTGCGCGACGCGCTGGCCGCCGACGGCGCCGCGCTCGGCGCCACGGCGCGTTCGTTCGAGCGGGGCGTGGGTTTCGCGCGCACCCGGCTCGCGCGGCCGCTGCTGGTGGCGGGCGCGGTCGCGGTGGTGGCGGCCGGTCCGCGACGCATCCTCGGGCTGGCCGGCCGCGCCGTCGTGCTGTGGCCGGTATTGCGCCCGTGGCTGCAGCCGCTCGCGGGGCGCGCGCTGCAGCTGTTCGTCCCCTGGGCGGTCGCCCGGCTCGCCAGGCGGCGCTGACGTCCCGCGCGTCCGACCCCGGGCAGTGTCGACTCAGACCTGCCCAAGCCGGCGCCCGTTGCTTTAGTCTTGCGGCCCCGCCGCCGCCCTGCGCGGTTCCACCTACCCGCCATGCCGTCCACGCTCTTCGACAAGCTCTGGCGCCAGCACCTCGTGCAGGAACTGCCCGGGGGGACCGCGCTCGTCGCGATCGACCGCATCTTCCTGCACGAACGCACCGGCTCGATCGCGCTCAAGAGCCTGCGCGAGAGCGGCCGCCCGGTGCTCGACCGCGCCCGCGTGTTCTGTACGATGGACCACATCGTCGACACGTTCCCGGGCCGCGGCGACGACACGAAGCTGCCCGGCGGCCGCGCGTTCATCACCGAGACGCGCGAAGCGGCGCTCGAGGCCGGCATCCACCTGTTCGACGTGCGCGATCCGAACCAGGGCATCGTGCACGTGATCTCGCCGGAGCTCGGCATCGTGCTGCCCGGCGCGACGGTCGTCTGCCCGGACAGCCACACCTGCACGCAGGGCGCGATGGGCGCGTTCGCGTGGGGCATCGGTTCCACGGAAGCGGAGCACGCGCTCGCCACCGGCACGCTGCGCCTGGCCAAGCCGAAGACGATGCGCGTGCGCTTCGAGGGCGCGCTCGCCCCCGGCGTCACCGCGAAGGACCTGAGCCTGCTCCTGATCGGCACGCACGGTGCGGTCGGCGGCAACGGCTACGTGGTCGAGTACGCGGGCAGCGCGGTGCACGCGCTCGACGTCGAGGCGCGGCTCACGCTCTGCAACATGGCGACCGAGTTCTCCGCCGTCACCGGGCTGATCGCGCCGGACGAGAAGACCTTCGCGTACCTGAAGGGCAGGAGCTTCGCGCCGCAGGGTGCCGAGTGGGACCGCGCGGTCGCGGCCTGGCGCGAGCTGAAGACGGACGAAGGCGCGACCTTCGATCGCGAGATCGTGCTCGACGTGAGCGACCTCGCGCCCATGGTGACCTGGGGCACGAGCCCGCAGCACGCGGTGCCGGTCGGCGCGCGCGTGCCGGAGCAGGCGGCGAGCGGCACCACGCCCGAGGCCTACGACCGCGCGCTCGCCTACATGGACGTGCAGCCCGGCCAGGCGCTGCAGGAGCTGAAGATCGACGCGGCGTTCATCGGCTCGTGCACCAACAGCCGGCTGTCGGACCTGCGGCGCGCGGCCGCGGTGCTGAAGGGCCGGCGCGTCGCGCCCGGCGTGAAGGCGATCTGCGTGCCGGGCTCGATGAGCGTGAAGCGCGCCGCGGAGGCCGAGGGCCTCGACCGCGTGTTCCTCGACGCCGGCTTCGAGTGGCGCGAGAGCGGCTGCTCGATGTGCTTCTACGCCGGCGGCGAGAGCTTCGGTAAGCGCGAGCGCGTGGTGTCGTCCACGAACCGCAACTTCGAGAGTCGGCAGGGCCCGGAGACGCGCACGCACCTCGCGAGCCCCGAGACCGTGGCCGCGAGCGCGATCGCGGGCCGGCTCGCCGACGTGCGCGAGTTCGCGTAGGAGGCGCCGTGGACAGGTTCACCGTGCTGACCGCCGTCGCCGCGCCTCTGGTGCGCGCGAACGTCGACACCGACGCGATC
>Ga0315900_10003315_pt1 | contig 23657 bp, 20 predicted proteins | sample LakEriMetagenome_FD_203521 | JGI IMG/M metagenome (GOLD analysis project Ga0315900, IMG submission 203521) | Freshwater fungal communities from buoy surface, Lake Erie, Ohio, United States - Buoy 12 MA114 | ecosystem: Environmental > Aquatic > Freshwater > Lake > Lake biofilm | place: USA: Lake... | reverse complement strand
CGGCAGCGGAGGCTGCTGGCGCTGTTTGGGCCGATCCAGCGGCCGCTTCGACGTCGGCTTTAACGATGCGGCCATTCGGGCCGCTGCCGCCCAGCCCGGCAAGATCGACACCAAGCTGCCCGGCCATCCGCTTGGCCAACGGTGAAGCGATCACCCGATCTCCGGTATCCTTCGGCAGCGGCGGCGCTGCCGACGCAGGTGCGGGAACCGAAGTGGGCGCGGGTGCGGGTGCGGGTGCGGGTGCGGGTGCTGCTACCTGAGGTGCTGGCGCGGCGGCCTTGGGAGCGGGTGCATCGGCGCTCTCATCCTCGCCGGCCAGGGTGGCGATCACGGTACCCACCTTCACGCCTTCGCTGCCCTCCGCTACGGCGATGGCAACGATGGTCCCTTCGTCAACCGCCTCGAACTCCATCGTCGCCTTATCGGTTTCAATCTCGGCCATGATGTCGCCAGAGGAAACCTTGTCCCCAACCTTGACCAGCCACTTGGCCAACGTGCCTTCCTCCATGGTCGGTGAAAGGGCGGGCATCTTGATCTCGATCGGCATTGCGCGCGTGATTCCTGCTGGGGTGGATTTACCCTACGTCTCTGGCCAAATTGCGTGCCAAGGGCAAGGTTCTTGCGCGGAATACGATTTCAACCGATACTTTGCCCGTAGAAGGGGCAGATTGATGCGCGTCTATCTGGTGATCATGGACGAAACGGAGGAGGCCACTGTGGCCCTGCGTTTCGCCGCCCGGCGCGCAGCGCGGACGGGTGGTTCGGTTCATTTGCTCGCGCTGGTCCCGCGCCAGCAGTTCGTTGCGTTCGGCGGGGTACAGGCCACAATTGAGGAGGAAGCGCGGGTCCGGGCCGAAGCGCTGGTGACCAGTGCGGCGGGCGAAGTCATGGGCGACAGCCCTACCCCTCCAGTCATCTCGGTGCGTCAGGGCGACGGGGTCGAAGTGATCCGTACCTACCTGACGGATCATCCCGAAGTCTCGGCACTGGTGCTGGGTGCTGCCGCCAACGGCGGCCCAGGGCCATTGGTCAGCCACTTTGTCGGCATGGCGGGGCAATTGCCCTGCCCGGTCTATGTCATCCCCGGCAGCATCAGCGACGCCGATCTGGAGCGGCTGAACTAACGCCGCTTGCCCCGGCCCTGATGGCGGATATTGGCCGGCCGTCCGCGCTTGCCGGCCAGGTGCTTTCCGCGCGGTTTCAAGGGCAGTGGTCGGCCACGCGGTTCGATCCGACCGCCGGTGTGTTCCTCGGGCTCGAACTTCAATGCACCCGTCAATGGGTTTGCCTCGGCCAAGCGCAACCGCAGGCGGTCACCCATGGCGAAACGGGTGTGACCACTGTCACCTACCAGTACCTGCGATCGTTCGTCGTAATGGAACCGTTCGTCGCCCAGCGTCGAAACCGGGACCAGGCCATCGCCACCCAGCCCAACAATGGTGGCGAAAAGGCCGAACTTCTGCACGCCGGTCACCCGGCAATCGAACACTTCGCCAACGCGGGCTGAAAGCCAGGCGGCAACATAACGGTCAATCGTTTCGCGCTCGGCTTCCATTGCGCGACGTTCGGCCATGCTGATGGCATCACTGATCCGCGAGAGGTCGCTGCGGTCGCGGTCTGACAGGCCGGAGCGCGGCGGGATGTCGCCCTTCGGTTCGGGCTGCTCCAAGCCAAAACCATCGACCAGCGCGCGGTGAACCAAGAGGTCAGCATAGCGGCGGATCGGCGAGGTGAAGTGCGCGTAAGATCCCAGCGCCAGACCGAAGTGCCCGGCGTTGCGCGGTCCGTAATAGGCCTGGGTCTGGCTGCGCAGCACGGCCTCCATGATCAAGGCCTTTTCGCTCTCATCCGCAACGTCCTTGAGCAGGCGGTTGAACAGAGCCGGGGTGATCACCTGCCCCAGCGAGAGCTTGCGATCGAAGGTGGCGAGATAGTCCTTCAGTGCCACCAACTTCTCGCGATTGGGCGGCTCGTGAATGCGGTAGACGATCGGAGCGACCTTGCTCTCCAGCGCCTTGGCTGCCGCGACATTGGCAGCGATCATGAAATCCTCGACCACGCGGTGGGCATCGAGCCGTTCGCGCAGGGCGATTTCGGTGATCCGTCCCGCCTCGTCCAATTTCACCCGGCGTTCGGGTAGATCGAGATCGAGAGGATCGCGGTCGGTGCGCGCCCGTTCCAGCGCGCGCCAGGCTTCCCACAGGTTGGCCAGGTGCGGCGGCGGCGCACCTGCATCGATCCGCCGCTGCGCTTCCTCGTAAGCGATGACTTCATCGATCCGAACAATGGCGCGGGTGAAGCGCCAGTCGGTGACCTTGCCATTGGCGGCAATCGTCAGATGACAGGCCATGGCCGCCCGGTCTTCACCCGCCCGCAGCGAGCAGACATCGGCGCTGAGTACCTCGGGCAGCATCGGCACGACCCGGTCAGGGAAATAGACCGAGTTGCCGCGCTCGCGCGCCGACCGATCCAGCGCGCCGCCCGGGCGAACATAGAAGCTGACATCGGCAATCGCGACGAGGGCGCGAAAGCCTCCTGCCTCATCCGGTTCGGCCCAGATCGCGTCATCGTGATCACGTGCGTCGCTGGGATCGATGGCAACAATCGGCAGGTGGCGCAGGTCTTCGCGGTGGTCGGCGCTGAGCGGCAGCTTTGCCGCCCGCTGCGCTTCCTCAACCGCTTCGGGCGCAAAAGCAAAGGGAATGCCGTGCTTGTGAATGGCAATCAGGCTGAACGCCTTTGGCGCCAGTGGATCGCCCAGAACGTCGGTTACCTTGACGCCTGAACGCGGGCTTCGACCGGCCGGCTCGGCCAGCACCAGGTGCCCGGCCTCGGCTCCGCCCAGATCGGCAATCGGTTGCGAATGGCGTTCGCGCTTATCGACCGGGGCGAGCCAGCCCTTACCCGCTCCATCAATCTCCACCACACCCATCACCTGATCGCTACGGGCAGGCAGCTTCTTCATCGGGTGGGCGATCCAGCCAGTCGCAGTTTCCTCGGTCCGGGCGAGCACACGGTCACCTACGCGCAGCGCAGGCTGGGCAGGCCGCTTGCCCGCGCCTCGTTCGATCAGGCGAAGCCGTGGCGGCGGCGATGCGTCATCCGGTTGCCAGGTATCTGGTACGGCCAGCGCCTCGCCATCTTCGGTGCCCACCACACGCAGCACGGTAACCTTGGGCACCCCGCCCATGCGGTGAAAGGCAGTGCGGTTGCCGTCAATAAGCCCTTCGTCCGCCATGTCGCGCAGCAAAGCCTTGAGCTGGATCTTCTCCTGCCCCTTGAGGCCGAAGGCGCGCGCAATTTCCCGCTTTCCGGCGGGTTCGGCACTGTTGGCAATGAAGTCGAGGATCTGCTTGCGGGTCGGCAGACCGGGCTGAAAGGACTGACGGGGCGACTGTTTCTTCACCAAGTCAATAAGCCCGGGCGACGAAGATGCGTTCCACCGCCGCCTCTCCCGTGAACAGGCAGGTACCGGAAACCGGTTCCCCATCCATCGGCGTGTTGCGAATAGTCAGTTTCAGCGCCTTGAGCTTGGCCACAACGGCTTCAAGCGCAGCGCCGGTTGGCCGTGACCAGACCACTTCCACCCAACCCGGATAGCGCTTGTCGGCGCTGAAGAAGGCTTCAAGGCCCGCAAGGTCTGTAACGCCGCGGTGAATCTGCGCATCGCGGCGCGCGGTGGCCTCTGCATGGAGCGCGTGTTGGATATCCTCCAGCTCTGCAGCGGCCGCGCCGACGAAATCGTCACGCGATTGGCCGACAAAGTTGACCTTGCCATCCTCGCGGTAAAGCCGGTCACGCCGCACGGCGGAAACCTGCCCGCCCGCAGCATCGCGCCCGCCGATTTCGAGGATCAGCGGCACGCCCTTCTTGACCCAGCCCCAGCGCTTGGCCGTGGCCTTACCAGCGCGCTTGTCCAGCAGGACCCGGATCGGTTCGCCTAGCGCCCACTGGCTGGCGAGCGCAGCGCGCAGCTCCTCGCAATAGGCAAGCAGGGCTTCATCACCATCATCCTCGCGCAGCATCGGGAGGATTACGATCTGATGCGGCGCGATCCGTGGCGGCACCCGCAAACCATCGTCATCGCCGTGCGTCATGATCACACCGCCAATCAGGCGGGTCGAAACGCCCCAGGACGTGGTGTGACACAGCTGCTGCCCGCCTTCCTTGTCCTGATACTTGATGCTCGCCGCTTCAGCGAAGCCGGTGCCCAGATAGTGCGAGGTGCCAGCCTGCAGCGCCTTGCCATCCTGCATCATGGCTTCGATCGAATAGGTCGCAACTGCGCCGGGAAAGCGCTCGTTTTCGGGCTTCTCGCCAGCGATTACCGGCATGGCAAGATCGTCTTCGGCATGGGCGCGGTACATTTCCAGCGCGCGCAGCGTCTCGGCCATGGCGTCGGCGCGGTCGGCATGGGCGGTATGGCCTTCCTGCCAGAGGAACTCGCTGGTACGCAGGAACATACGAGTGCGCATTTCCCAGCGCACGACGTTGGCCCACTGGTTGGTCAGCAGCGGCAGGTCGCGCCAGCTCTGCACCCAGCGGCTCATCGCCTGGCCGATCACCGTTTCCGAAGTCGGTCGGACGATCAGCGGTTCTTCCAGCTTGGCTTCGGGATCAGGCACCAGCCCGCCCTTGCCATCCTGGATCAGGCGGTGGTGCGTGACGACTGCCATTTCCTTGGCAAAGCCGTCAACGTGTTCGGCTTCCTTCGCGAAATAGGACAGCGGGATGAACAGAGGGAAATAACAGTTCTGCACGCCCGCCGCCTTGATCCGGGCGTCCATCAGGTGCTGGATACGCTCCCAGATGCCATAGCCCCACGGCTTGATCACCATGCAGCCGCGCACGCCGCTTTCCTCGGCCATCTCTGCTTCGGAGATGACTTCCTGATACCATTGGGCGAAATCGTCGGCGCGGGTGACGGAAAGAGCGTGCTTCATGGGGCGGCGCGATAGCGGAGCGCCCGCCCCCCGGCAAGCCGCGCGCTACTTGCTGAGTTCGTCCAGCTTCTTCTGCATGGCCGCCATCTGCGCACGGAGCTGGGCGATCTCGTCGTCCTTGCTCTCGCTGCTGGCAGGCTTGCTATCGTTAAGGCCGGGAACAAAGGCCGAAGCGGCGGCTTTGAACATTTCAAGGTTGCGCTGCGCGAGCTTGGCCAGCGGGTTATTGCCAAGGCTGGCTTCGAAGGCTTCCCGCAGCTTGGCCTGGTTCGACCGGAAGTTCTCCATCGAGGCTTCCAGATAATGCGGTACCAGGCTTTGCATCGAATTGCCGTACATGCCGATCAGTTGGCGCAGGAAATTGACCGGGAGCATCTGCTCACCGCTGGCGCTTTCCTCTTCCATGATGATTTGCGTCAGGATCTGATGCGTGATGTCAGCCCCCGTCTTGGCATCCAGCACTTTGAAGTCGACGCCCTCCCGGGTCATCTTGGCGAGGTGCTCAAGCGTGATGTAGCTCGATGACTGGGTGTTGTAGAGACGCCGGTTAGCGTACTTCTTGATGATTACGGTGTCACCCTTTGCCTGCGCCATGCCATGCCCCTTCGCCTTAGCAAGTGCAGCACTGTTAGCACCCGCAACAACGGCATTGCAACATGGCATTTGCTGCGCAGCATGGCTTCGTTACCGGGCGAAACGCAGGCCCAGCAAGGTCAGGAGTTCGTACTGCGAAAGGGCAGTCGCGGCGGCCGCGGCAGGTAGTGCATAGTCGACGTCCAGCCAGTCTCCTTCAGCCAGATCGGGTGCGGCATCCAGATCGACAATCGTCATGTCCATCGACACGCGGCCAATCACCGGCAGGGGCCGGCCCATGCTGCGCAGCATCCCCTGCCCGGACCACGCGCGCAGGAACCCGTCCGCATAACCCAGACTGACTACGCCGATCCGCATTGGCCGGGGCGCGACGAAGGTGGCGTTGTAACCCACGCCTTCACCCGCCGCGACGGTGCGAACCTGCAACAAGGCGGCCTGCGGGGTAACGACTTGCCTGATGTGCTGCGCCAGCGCGGCGCAAGGAACCCCACCATACAGCGCCAGGCCGGGACGGGTCAGATCGCCATGATAGGCCTCACCCAGCATGATGCCAGCACTGTTGGCCAAACTGGCGCGACGATGCTGCAAGGTCTGCCGAGCAGCATTCCAGCGTTCCACTTGGACAGGATTTAGCGGTGATGCCTCTTCCGCCGAAGCAAGATGCGAATGCAGCACATCGATATCCAAGGCGGCAACTGCCGGGTCGCCCAGGGCATCGAGCGGCAGGCCGATGCGGTTGATCCCGGTATCGACCATCACATCGCAGATACCACCCCCCGCAGCCAACCATAACGCAGCCTGGCGCTGTGTGTTGATCACCGGCCGCACCCCGCTCGCTTTGGCAAAGGCTGCTTCGTCAGGTGTATTTGGGCCGTGGAGGACGACGATGGCAGCCGGATCGACCTGCCCGAGCAAAGCCGCCGCTTCTTGCCAGTGAGCGACATAGAACCGGCTGCAGCCAGCGGCAGCCAGCACCTGACTGACCATTGCTGCCCCCAAGCCATAGCCATCGGCCTTCACGGCTGCACCGGCCTGTGCGGCGCCGGACAGCTGGTCAAGCACACGCCAGTTCCCGGCCAGCGCCGCCTGATCGATCTTCAGGCGGAGGCTGGCCGGTGGCAGTTCAGGCAGGGTCATCGGCAAAGTCGCGCGGCTTTCCGTCCGGCAGGCCCCACCAGGCAACGATCATTGCCATCAATACTACGACCCAGGTGTACCACAGGCCCGAATAGGGATCCCCGGTACGGGCCACGATGTAGCCGGCAATGAATGGCAGGAATCCCCCAAAATAGCCGGTACCAATGTGATAGGGGATCGACATCGAACTGTAGCGCACCTTGGGCGGGAACATTTCCGCCAGCAGTGCCGCAACCGGACCATAGGTTGCAGCTGAAAGCGCCATCAGCACCAGCAGCGCGGCAATGATCATCGCCGACTGCGCGAGGCCCGGCTTGTGCTTTTCAAAGTTGAAGACGGTCTTGCCAGCGCGCGCCTCGATGTCGGCCTTGCGGGCCTTGGCATCGTCCCAGTTGAGGCCGTCGAGCTTGATCACCTGGGTGCCACCCATGACAAGTTCCAGCTTATCACCAGTCTCGAGCGTATAGGCCACGCCCGCCCCGGCGAAATCGCCCATCAGCTTACCGCACTGGGTTTCCTGCTTGGTGGCGAAGGGGTCATACTCGCAATCGTTGCCGCGGATGGTCCATTCGATCGCCGCATGCTGTGCCGGGTTCTTGGCGACCGAGCCCATGAACCAGAAGGTCGGGAACAGCAGCAGCAAGGTCAGTGCATAACCGATCACGATAGGCTTCTTGCGCCCGATCCGGTCGGACAGCTTGCCGAAGTAAATGTAGAAACCCATGCCAATCAGCGCGGAGAGGCCGACAATGATTTCAGCCGTTGTATCTTCCACGTGCATCGACTTCTGCAGGAAGCTCAAGCCCGAGAACATTGCGGTGTACCAGATCACCGTCAGCCCTGCGGCGATGCCAAACAGGGCGATCAGGATGCGCTTCTTGTTGCCGGGATAGGTGAAGCTTTCGACGAAGGGATTGCCCGAAATTTCCCCCTCTTCCTTCATCGCCTTGAACACCGGGCTTTCCGACAGCTTCACCCGCATCCAAAGCGAAATGGCCAGCAGGATAATGCTGAGCAGGAACGGCACACGCCAGCCCCATTCGTTCCAGGTTTCAGGGCTCATCGCGGCCTTGCAACCCAGCACGACCACCAGACTCAACACGAATCCACCGACTACGCTGGCCTGGATATAGCTGGTGTAATAGCCGCGTTTCTCGAAGTCCGAATGCTCGGCTACATAGATCGCCGCACCGCCGTATTCACCGCCAAGCGCCAGGCCTTGCAGGATGCGCAGCACGATCACGATGGCTGGTGCCCACAGCCCGATTTCCGCTGCGGAAGGGATCAGTCCCACCCCCGCTGTGGCAACCCCCATCAGCGTTACCGTGACAAGGAAGGTGTACTTGCGGCCAAGCTTGTCACCCAAATAGCCGAACAGGATCGCGCCCAGTGGACGAAACCCGAAGCCGACGGCGAAGACCAGCCAGAACAGCAGCATTTCCAGCGTGGCGTTGCCGGTCGGGAAGAAGGTCTTGGACAGGATTGCGCCAAGCGCCCCGTAAATGAAGAAATCATACCATTCGAAGACGGTACCAGCAGACGAGGCTCCGATAACCAGCCGCATTTCAGATGCGGTTGGCTCGTGATGAACGGGCTTGGTGGCCATGGCTTCCCCTGTTCTTATTGACTTACTGGTGCTGCTCTAGCCAAGCTTTGCCGCAGAGGAAAGCGCATCGAGCGCCGCCTGCCAGGGCAAGAGGATCGCACCGTGACGGGCTGGATAGTCGCGGGCGGCGGCAATCGTGGCCAGGCCTGGCCAGTCCGGCATGTCGGCCTGACCCGCAAGCCAACCCTGCAGCTGTCGGGCCGTCGAGGAGATTTCCTCGAGCGAGCGGCCCTGCGCCGCCGCGGCGAAGATCGCTGCACTGGCTTGGCCGATGGCGCAGGCCTGGGCCTGGAGCCCAATTTCAGCGATCCGCCCTTCATCGGTGGCAGTCAGAGTCAGCTGCATCGTACTGCCGCAGGCAGCGGACCGCGCCGATCCGTGCCTCGCCATGGCGGCTTCAAGTGGCCACTGGCCCAACGCAGTCGCAAGAGCCAGCACTTCGCGGGAATAGAGAGCGGCAGTGCCGGCCAATGTCAGGCTTTCGCAGGCGAGAGGCGTTCCGCTTCTGCATCGACAGCTGCCTTGCGGCGCTCCGCGATCATCTCAACCAGCGCCTCGCTACTGGCGTTGATGAAGGGATAGGTCCGGGCCTGCGTGATCCAGTCAGGCCGCCCACCTGCGCCCCACACGGTGTCGTAGCCCAGCACCAGCAGCGAAAAGGCTATTACGGTAATCACCAGGCCCTTCACAGCGCCAAACCCGAGGCCCAGCAACCGGTCAATCGGGCCCAGTACCGAATCCCGGCTCGCTTCGCCCATCCGCTTTGCTGCCAGCTTGACGATGGCATAGGGCACCAGCAGCAGCAGGGCGAAAGCCAGCACGCTGGCACCAGACTGGTTGCCCATTGTGGGCAGCAGCCATTCGGTCAACGGGGTGTGCAGCTGGTGAATGGCGAACAGGGCGATGACCCAGGCGGCCAGCGCCAAAATCTCCTGCACGAAGCCGCGCAGGACACCAGTGATAGCGCCCAGACCGACCAGCACGAGAACTGCGATGTCGAAACCCGTCATGAGATCAAATCTAGGATTCACCCATAATCCGGTCAACGAGATTCCTAAGCAATCCCACTTCGCGATAGTCTTTTCCGCCACCGCTGGCGTCAGCGGGGCCGAACGCGCGCCCGAACCCCAGTTTAGCCGCCTCGCGCAAGCGTAGGCCGCAATGGGCAACCGGGCGAACCTCACCCGCCAGCGAAACCTCACCAAACCACACCGCATCGCCTGGCAAGGGCTTGTCGGAAAGTGCCGAAATCAGCGCTGCCGCGACCGCCAGATCGGCGGCAGGATCAGACAGGCGATAACCGCCCGCGACGTTCAGGTAGACTTCGCACGATGAAAAATTGAGTCCGCAGCGCGCCTCAAGCACGGCCAGCAGCATGGCCATCCGGCCATTGTCCCATCCCACCACGGCCCGGCGCGGGGTGGCCCCGCTGGCCAGGCGCACGATCAGCGCCTGAATCTCGACCAGCACCGGACGCGTCCCTTCCATCGCCGGAAAGACTGCGCTGCCGGGCACCGGATTATCCCGGCCGGAGAGGAACAGCATCGAAGGGTTACCCACTTCTTCCAGTCCCTGGCCCGCCATGGCAAAAACGCCTATCTCATCCACCGGCCCAAACCGGTTCTTGAGGTTGCGCAGGATGCGGTACTGGTGGCTGCGCTCCCCCTCGAAACTCATCACCACGTCGACCATGTGCTCCAGCACGCGCGGACCGGCGATCGAGCCATCCTTGGTGACATGGCCCACCAGAACCAGCGCCGCGCCGCAATCCTTGGCATAGCGGATCAGCTCAAATGCTGAGGCGCGAACCTGGCTGACCGTGCCGGGCGCGCCCTCGATCTGGTCCGAATGCATGGTCTGGATTGAATCGATCACCAGCAATGCAGGTGGAGGCATTGTGCCAAGCGTGGTCAGAATATCGCGAACGGAGGTTGCAGAAGCGAGGCGAATCGGAGCCTGGGCCAGCCCCATGCGGTCCGCTCTCAGGCGAACCTGGCCGGCGGCTTCTTCCCCGCTGATGTAGACCACTTCGCCGCCGGCCTGGGCCATGCGCGCCGCCGCCTGAAGCAATAGGGTGGACTTGCCGATGCCCGGATCGCCACCCATCAGTACGGCCGATCCCGGCACGAGCCCGCCGCCCAGCGCCCGGTCAAATTCGGCAATCCCGGTGCTGCGCCGTTGCAGCGCCTGACCCGGCGTATCGAGCGGCTCGAACGCAATCGTCCGCCCACCGCCAGACAGGTTGTGCTTGGCAGAGAAAACGGTTTCCGGCGCCTCTTCGCTCAGCGTATTCCATTCGCCGCAATCAGCGCATTGGCCCTGCCAGCGGAAGGTAACACTGCCACAGGCCTGGCAGACATAGCGGCGTTTGGGTTTGGCCATGAAGTCACTTAATGGGAACGAAGAGGGAACGCAAGACTGGCTGCAACTGGCACGACAAGTTATCGCCAAGCGATAAATTGTGCCTATATGTGCAGCATGCGCCAGAAAGAACTCCGGATTGCCCTAGTCTGTTACGGCGGAGTCAGCCTGGCGGTTTACATGCATGGCGTTACCAAGGAGCTGTGGAAGCTCGCCCGTGCCAGTCGCGCCCGGTTTGCCGATGAGCCTAGCAAAGGCGGCACCGAAGCCGTCTATCAGCGGATGCTGCGCCGGATCGAAAGCGATCATGGCCTGCGGCTGCGGATGCTGCCGGATATTGTCGCCGGCGCCAGTGCGGGCGGGATCAACGGCGTATTTCTGGCACAGGCCATTTATTCGGGACAAAGCCTGGAACCGTTGACCGATCTCTGGCTCGAACGGGCCGATGTCGATGTACTGACCGATCCCGATGCCCGGCCAATGTGGCGCTTTGCCAAATTCTGGGCGATGCCAATTGTCTGGTGGCTGCTGAAGCGCCCCGGAAATGCCGTGTCGGAAAGTGTGGCACCAGAAACGCGCACCGAAGTGCGGGCCAAGTTATCCCGGCTGATCCGTTCGCGCTGGTTTGAACCGCCGTTCTCTGGCCTTGGCTTTTCGCGCCTGCTGGCCGAAGCGCTGGACACAATGGCCGCTGGCGAAACTGGCCCGCCACTTTTGCCGCCCGGTCATCCACTGGATCTGTTTGTCACAGCGACCGATTTCAAAGGCCATCCTCAGGTGCTCCGGCTGAACAGCCCGCCTGAGGCGCTGGAAAGCGAACACCGGCTGTCAATCGGCTTTCGCGCCAAGGCTCCCGGTGCTGGTGGGCACAGTCTGGCACCAATCCCCGAACTGGTCTTTGCGGCGCGGGCCACGGCAAGTTTTCCGGGCGCTTTCCCAGCTCTGCAAATGGCTGAGAGCATGGCCTTCGCAGCCGAACGGGGTGACGCCTGGCCGAGCCGAACCGCCTTCCTGGAGCGCATCATGCCGCACCACAGCCAACGCGGCGTGGTCGACCATGTCGCGCTGATCGACGGGTCCGTGCTCGTCAATGCGCCCTTTGCAGAAGCGATGGGTGTACTGCGCGACCGACCGGCCCATCGCGAGGTCGATCGACGGTTCGTCTACATCGATCCGCATCCTGATCGGGTCGGCGGCTTACGGCGCGACGACCCCCGACCACCTGGGTTCTTCTCGGTCATCTTCGGCTCGCTCTCGTCGATTCCCCGCGAACAGCCGGTGCGCGATAACCTTGATGCCATTGCACGCCGCTCACGCGAGCTCGACGAATTGCGCCGTATGGTCGAGGCCTTGCGGCCCGACGTTGAGGCCGAAGTTGAGCGGCTGTTCGGTATGACGCTGATGTTCGACCGGCCCAGCCTGCGCCGCCTGACCGGCTGGCGCGAGAAGGCCCAACAAGCGGCGGCGGATCGGGCGGGCTATACCTATCACGGCTATGGTCAGGTGAAGTTCGGCGCAATTGTCGACCATCTGGCGGCCACGATCCATGCGGCGGCACCTGACCTATCTCCAACCGGACCAGACCCGATTGCCCGGCATCTGACGAGCTGGCTGGCCACTTGTGGGCTCGATCATGTGGCAGCAGCACGAGGGGGCGCCTCGCGCGAGGCGATTGCCTTTTTCCGTGACCATGACCTGGGCTTCCGTATCCGCCGCTTGCGGCAGCTGGCCCGACGGCTGTCAGAAGATTGGGAGGACCTTGATCGCGAACACCCCACCGCGCGCGAGGCCGGGCGTGAAGCAGCCTATCAAGCCCTAGGGCATTACTTCGACCGCGAGAACGCGGCCTATTTCGGTGCCGATTTTCCGGCAATTGCGCGGCAGGTTTTCCTAGACCCGCAGCGCGTATTAACAGAGATCGCCCGGCGACGCGGGCTGGTGTTACTCGATGCAACGGTCGATGCCCTGCTTGTCACCGCTATGAAGCCTCTGCCCCGCCAATTGCGGCGGCGGATGCTGCTCACTTACCTCGGCTTCCCGTTCTACGACACCGTAACCCTGCCGCTGCTGCGCGGGGAGAACATGAATGAGCTCGACCCAGCGAAGGTTGACCGCATTTCACCGGATGATTGCCCATCGATCCGGGAAGGCGGTGCGGCCGCAACGTTGCGTGGTGTCGAATTCTATAACTTCGGCGCATTCTTTAGCCGCGCCTACCGGGAAAACGACTACCTCTGGGGACGGCTCCACGGGGCCGAGCGGATGCTCGATCTGCTGGCCTCGGCCCTCCCGGCGGGCAACCTGTTTGACCCGGATGAGCTGAAGGCCTTTAAACGCGAGGCGTTCCTTGCCATCCTTGAGGAGGAGGAAGGCCGGCTTAAAACCGATCCGCAGCTGGTTCCCCAGATCCGGGAAGAGGTGCTGCGCAGTTGAGCTAGGTCAGGTCGTTCCAGGCATCCTTGAGCCGGTCGAAGAAACCCTTGCTCTCCGGGCATTCCTCCCCGGTTTCGGTTTCCTGCAGCTCGCGCAGTAGTTCCTTCTGCCGGGCAGTAAGCTTGGTCGGCGTTTCGACCATGATTTCCATTACGAGGTCACCGCGTCCGCGGCCTTGCAGCACCGGCATCCCGGCTCCGCGGCGGCGAAGCTGCTTGCCGGACTGGATCCCAGCAGGAATCGGCACAGTATGGCGTTCACCATCGATGCCCGGCAGCTCGATTTCGCCGCCAAGCGCGGCCACGGTAAAGCTGATCGGAACACGCGTCAGCAGCGTCGTCCCGTCTCGTTCGAACACCGGGTGGCGGCGAACGTGCACGAAGATATACAGATCCCCCGGCGGTGAGCCGAACGGTCCTGCTTCGCCCTTGCCACCCAGACGGATACGCGTGCCGGTGTCGACGCCTGGCGGGATAGTAACATCCAGTTTCTGGGCCTGGTCGACCCGCCCTTCCCCGCCGCACTTGCGGCACGGCTTCTCGATCACTTCACCGCGGCCATGACAGGTCGGACAAGTCCGCTCGACCATGAAGAAGCCCTGCTGGGCCCGCACCTGGCCGTGGCCGCCGCACAGGTTGCAGCGGCGGGTACCGGTGCCGGGTTCGGCTCCGCTGCCCCCGCAAGGATCGCAGGAGGCCGCCACCTCGATCTCAATCTGCGCCTGCTTTCCGTGGAAGGCTTCTTCAAGGTTGACCTCAAGGTCATAGCGCAAGTCCGCACCGCGGCGCTGTTGCTGCCGGCCGCCGCCGAAGGCACTGCCAAAAATGGTCTCGAAGATATCGCCGAGGTCGGAGAAGCCGCCCCCGCTCGGACCCGCCCCGCCCCCGCCATTTTCGAACGCGGCATGGCCATAGCGGTCATAGGCTGCCCGTTTCTGCGGATCGGACAGGCAGGCATAGGCCGCGCTGATCGCCTTGAACTTTGCTTCTGCTTCCGCATCGCCGGGGTTGCGGTCCGGGTGGAACCGCATTGCCAGCTTGCGATAGGAGGATTTGATCGTCGCCTCATCGGCGCTCCGCTCAACCTCGAGCAACTCGTAATAGTCGGCTTCTACCGCCATTGCCCCACCCTGATGCAGCACCCGCTGCCGCGCGAACTGGCACGGCAGCGGGCATCATGCATGGCTTGATCAGCCCTTGTTATTTTCGTCGACTTCCGAGAACTCGGCATCGACCACTTCCTCGGCGGCGTCGTCAGCAGCAGCCGCACCCGCGCCGGGAGAAGCGGCAGCGGCCTGCTCTTTCTCATAAATGGCCTGGCCCATCTTCATGGCCTTTTCGGTAAGGGCCTGGGTCTTGGCGGTCATTTCGTCGACATCACCGCTTTCGATCGCGGTCTTGGCTTCGGCAATCGCTGCCTCGATCTCAGCCTTGAGCTCGGCGTCGATTTTGTCGCCATTCTCTTCCAACTGACGCTCGGTGGCGTGGACCAGGCTGTCGGCGTTGTTCTTCGCCTCGGCCGCCGCACGGCGCTGCTTGTCTTCCTCGGCGAACTTTTCCGCGTCCTTGACCATCTGGTCGATGTCCGCATCCGACAGGCCGCCAGAGGCCTGGATCTTGATCTGTTGTTCCTTGCCCGTGCCCTTGTCCTTGGCGGACACGTTCACGATGCCATTGGCGTCGATATCGAAGGTCACCTCGATCTGCGGCACCCCGCGGCGGGCCGGAGGAATGCCAACCAGATCGAACTGGCCCAGCAGCTTGTTGTCAGCCGCCATTTCACGCTCGCCCTGGAACACACGGATCGTGACTGCGCCCTGGTTGTCCTCGGCGGTCGAATAGACCTGGCTCTTCTTGGTCGGGATCGTGGTGTTGCGATCGATCATGCGGGTGAACACGCCGCCCAGCGTCTCGATACCCAGCGACAGCGGGGTCACATCGAGCAGCAGCACGTCCTTGACATCACCCTGCAGCACGCCAGCCTGGATCGCCGCGCCCATGGCGACGACTTCATCGGGGTTCACGCCCGTGTGCGGTTCCTTGCCGAAGAAGTCCTTCACGACTTCGCGGACGCGCGGCATGCGGGTCATACCGCCAACCAGCACGACATCGTCGATGTCCGAAGCCTTGAGGCCGGCATCGGCCAGCGCCTTGCGGCACGGCTCCAGCGTACGCTGGATCAGGTCGGCAACCAGCTTTTCCAGGTCCGCGCGGCTGATCGTCTCGACCAGGTGGAGCGGCGTGGTGGTGCCGCCTTCCATGCGAGCCGTGATGAACGGCAGGTTGATCTCGGTGGTCTGGGCGCTCGACAGCTCGATCTTGGCCTTTTCGGCAGCTTCCTTGAGCCGCTGCAGAGCCAGCTTGTCGGCCTTGAGATCCATGTTCTCCTTGGCCTTGAACTTGTCGGCCAGGTACTCGACCAGCTTGGAGTCGAAGTCTTCGCCGCCGAGGAAGGTATCCCCGTTGGTCGACTTCACTTCGAACACGCCGTCGCCGATCTCAAGGATCGAGACGTCGAAGGTGCCACCGCCAAGGTCATAGACTGCGATCGTCTTGCCATCATTCTTGTCGAGGCCATAGGCCAGCGCCGCCGCAGTCGGCTCGTTGATGATGCGCAGCACTTCGAGGCCGGCGATCTGGCCGGCGTCCTTGGTGGCCTGACGCTGGGCGTCGTTGAAGTAGGCCGGCACGGTGATCACTGCTTGGGTAACGGTTTCACCCAGATAGCTTTCAGCCGTTTCCTTCATCTTCTGGAGCGTGAAGGCGCTGATCTGGCTGGGCGAATAGTCTTCGCCACCGGCCTGGACCCAGGCGTCCCCGTTCTTGCCCTTAACGATGGTGTAAGGGACCAACTCGGTGTCCTTCTTGGTCACCGGATCGTCGAAGCGGCGGCCGATCAGGCGCTTCACCGCGAAAATCGTATTGTCGGGGTTGGTCACCGCCTGGCGCTTGGCCGGCTGGCCGATCAGCCGCTCACCATCCTTGGTGAAGGCGACGATCGAAGGCGTGGTGCGCGCACCTTCCGAATTCTCGATAACCTTTGGCTTGCCACCATCCATCACAGCCACGCAGCTGTTGGTGGTGCCGAGGTCGATACCGATTACTTTACCCATATTACTGCCCATCCTTGGTCATTGTTGGACACCGCATTTGCCCCCTCCCGATCCCCGGCAAAGGAGCGCTGCGGCTCAGTATTGGGGCGGATATAGGTGTGGTTTTGCTTGGCACAAGGGCGCCGCCGCATTAGGCAGTCGCGCAGTTCCAACCCCTTGTTTTTTGAGGTACCCGATGAAGCGCCTTGCCGCCGTGCTGCTGATTGCCACCACCGCCCTTGCTGCCTGCGGTCAACCTGCCGAGCAGGCTGCAACGGCGCCGGAGGTCAAACCCGGGCTGGCACTCAACGAAGGCCGCCTAGTGTTGCCGGCGGTCAAGGGCAATCCGGCCGGCGGCTATTTCATTTTGGTCAACGGCGGCGACAAGCCGGTCAAACTGGCCGGTGTCTCGGTGACTGGGGCCGGCCGGTCCGAACTGCATGAAACGATCGGCGAAACCATGTCTCCACTGGCCCAGCTGGAAGTGAAACCCGGCGAGACGGTCGAATTCAAGCCGGGTGGCAAGCATGTTATGGCCTTTGACCTCGATCCTGCGCTTACCCCTGGCGGCACCAGCGAAATCACGCTGACTTTTGAAGGTGGCGACAAATTGTCTGCCCCGCTCAAGCTTGAGGCGCGCGGACAAGCGGCGATGGATGGCATGGATCACGAAGGGATGGATCACTCGGAGCATTCGAACTGAGCGGATCAGTCCCCAACTACGCCTGCCCGGTCGGGGGCGAACGCCCCCTGACCGCTGGCGAGGTGGACCTTGTCACGTCAATGTTCGGTGACGCAATTGATTGCACGACAGTGCGGATTCGCCGCCGTCGCTGGTTCCTGTTGCAACCGCGCCGAGTCACCATGGCACCCATGGGGCACCTGCATTTCCACCCTCGTTCGGACAGCTATTGCGACGACTTTGCCCAGGCCGATCTCTGGCTTCAGGGCCATTTCATTCACGAAATGGTTCACGTCTGGCAGGTTCAGACCCGGGGTCGCTGGTATCTGGTTCTGCGCCGCCACCCGTTCTGCCGCTATGACTATGCGCTGAAACCAGGCTGGCTACTGCACCGCTACGGGCCAGAGCAGCAGGCCGAGATTGTCAGACACGCCTTTCTCCTGTCCCGCGGTGTAGCTGTTCCAGGCGCACCGCTGTTGACCACCTATCAACAGATCCTGCCATTCCGTAGCGTCCAAGGTGTTGATCTGCCGATAGCCAGTTCGTAACAGTTGCAACTATCAGGGCGGCCCAACCCGCGCCCGACCGAGAGTTGCCCCATGCACCTTTCTGACTATGGCCTGTCGCGCGAGCGCGGCTTTCTTTCGCATTTCGAAATCGATGAAGTAACTCTGCCAGAGCGCTTTGCTCCGGTGATAGAAGCGGCTGAAATCCTCTCCGGTTTGATCACCAGTGGCCGGGTCAGGCACTGGCTGGAGCGTCTGCCAGATCCTGATCTGGGCGATTGGGCGCAAACCGCTCCACAAGAGCAGGTTCGCGTGGCCATGGTGCGCTACAGTTTCCTCGTCCAGGCCTATGTCTGGGGCCATCCGGAGCCACCCAGGCATCTGCCTGCCAACCTGGCCCGGCCGATGGTAGCGATAGCCGATCGGCTCGGTCAGGCACCGCTGCTGCCCTATTCAGGCTATGTGCTCGACAACTGGGCCCGGATCGACAAGACCGCACCGCTCGCCCTCGACAATGTGCGGATGGTCCAAAACTTCGCAGGCGGCGATGATGAGAACTGGTTCGTGTTGGTCCACGTGGCGATCGAGCAGGAAGCCGGCGTCCTGCTCGACAACACAGTGCAGCTGATCACCGCCAGCGAGGCCAACGATCATGCGCGCTGCGAAGCGTTACTCGTTGAAATGAACGAGGCCTGGGAGCGGATCTACACCCACTTCAAGCGCATGCCGGAACGCTGCGACCCCTACGTCTACTTCCACCGCGTCCGCCCGTGGATCCATGGCTGGGCCAACAATCCCGCGCTGAACGGCGGTCTGGTCTATGAAGGACTGTACGATGGCCAGCCTCAGGCGCTGCGCGGCCAGACCGGCTCGCAAAGCTCGATCGTCCCGACCATGGACGCGCTGTTCGGCGTAAAGCACAGCGACGACCCGCTGAAGTCCTTCCTTGACGAGCTGCATCACTATCGCCCGGTTCCGCATCGCCGCTTTATCGAAGATGTCGGTGCACGCTCCAGGCTGCGGAACTTTGTCGCTGAATCCGGCGTGCAGAGCCTGAAGGATGCCTTCAATGCCAACCTCGAACAGGTCGCCCGCTTTCGCACCCGGCACCTCGAATATGCCGCGAGCTACATTAACAAGCAGGCCGGCTCCATCCCGGGCAACGACCCGGATGTCGGCACCGGCGGCACGCCCTTCATGAAGTACCTGAAGAAACACCGCGACGAAAACGCGGCGCAACTGGTTTAAGTATTTCGGCTGCGCCGGGAAGCCGGCGCAGCCCTCAATCCGGCTTCTTCGCCACGGCTACCATCGCCGGCCGCAGCAGGCGGTCCTTGATCATGTAGCCGGCCTGCAGTTCCTGGATCACCGTGCCGGGGGCGGCATCGGCCGAAGGAATCTCGATCATCGCCTGGTGCTGATTGGGATCGAGCGGCAGGCCCATCGCGGCGATGCGGCTGATGCCGTGGCTGGCGAAAACCTTATCGATCTCGCGACCGGTGGCCTCAATCCCGGCGACGAGGTTCTTCAGCTTTTCATCCTCGCGCAGTTCGGCTGGAATCGCTTCCAAAGCACGTGCGAGGTTGTCAGACACCGACAGGATATCGCGGGCAAAACCGGTTGCGGCGTAGGTGCGGGCGTCCTGAATGTCCTTTTCCAGGCGCCGACGCACGTTCTGCGTTTCGGCCTTGGCGTAAAGCACTTCCTGCTTGGCCGCCTCAAGATCTTCGCGCAAGCGCTCAAGCGCCTCGTCGAGTTTGGTTTCCGCATTGTCGAGCAGCTCGTTTGGAACACCGGCAAGTTCGGCTTCCACCGCGGGGTCGGCCTGCGGCTTGGTATCGTCAGTCATGTCAAAAGAAACCTGTTATCCAATCAATTTGCCCAGCGACTGGGCTGTGAAATCCACCATGGGGACTAGGCGCGCATAATTCAACCGAGTCGGCCCGATCACGCCCACTACGCCCACCACCCGGCCATCGCGATCACGATAGGGCGAGGCGATAACCGACGAGCCGGACAAGGCGAACAGCCGGTTCTCCGAGCCGATGAAGATCCGCGTGGCTTCGGCCTCGCGCGCAGCGTCGAGCAGATCGGCAACCGACTGGCGATTTTCCAGATCATCCAGGAGTTGCCGGACCCGTTCGATATCACTCAGCGCCGTTTCATCGAGCAGGTTGGCCTGGCCGCGCACGATCAGCACCGGCCGGCTCAAGGCATCCTCGCTCCAGACCGCAAGGCCGCGCTCAACCAGATCGCGGCTGGCCTGATCAAGCGCGGAACGACCGGCCGCGATCTCGGCCCGGATGGCGCGAAGCGCTTCGGGCAGGGTCCGGCCCGCCAGGTGCGCTGACAGATAGTTAGATGCCGCCTCAAGCGCGCTTGGTGTGACACCGTGCGGCAATTCAACCACGCGGTTCTCGACTGCACCGTCCATACCCACCAGCACAGCCAAGGCACGGGCCGGTGCGAGCGGCACCAATTGCAGATGCTGCAACCGCGGTTCGCGCCGGGGTACCATTACCACTCCCGCCGCTGCCGACAGTTCCGACAGGATCGCACTGGTGGCAGTCAAAGCTGCCTCAATCGGTCCGGGTTGGCCCAGGCGACTTTCGATCGCCGCACGTTCTTCGGCAGTAGGCTCAGCCACCTGCATCATGCCATCGACAAACAGGCGCAGCCCGCTCTCGGTTGGCATGCGTCCGGCACTGGTATGCGGTGCGGCCAACAGGCCCAGCATTTCCAGCTCATGCAACACCGATCGGATCGAGGCGGGAGAGAGATTGATCCCGGCCCCGGCCAAAGTCTTCGACCCTACCGGGGTGCCAGACGTCAGATATCCTTCCACCACCAAGCGAAAGATATCGCGGGCACGAGATGTCAGTTCGGTGATTGGCGGGGTGGACATTGTGGTCCTAATGTAAAGGCTGGGCTTGCAGCCTCAAGCCCATTGCGCCTAACGCGTCGCGAAACCAAGCAAGGATTAATCATGCGACCTTCCGGCCGCGCGCCCGACGAGATGCGCGCTATCAGCTTCGAACCCCACTTCACCAAGCATGCCGAAGGTTCGGTGCTGGTGAGTTTCGGCCATACCAAGGTGATCTGCACCGCCTCAGTCGAGGAACGCGTCCCACCGTTTCTGCGCGGCAAGGGCGAAGGCTGGGTGACGGCCGAATACTCGATGCTGCCCCGTGCCACCCACACTCGCGGGAGCCGCGAGGCCGCCAAGGGCAAACAATCAGGCCGTACCCAGGAGATTCAACGCCTGATCGGCCGCTCCTTGCGTGCCGTGACCGATCTTAAGGCGCTGGGCGAGCGCCAGATCACCCTCGATTGCGACGTGATCCAGGCCGATGGCGGTACGCGGACTGCGGCCATTTCAGGCGCCTGGGTGGCGCTGCGCCTCGCGGTTGATGGCCTGATCAAGCAGGGTCTGATCACCGGCGATCCACTGCCCAGCAAGGTTGCGGCGGTTAGCTGCGGCATTTTCAAAGGCACTCCGGTACTCGATCTTGACTACGACGAAGATTCCTCCGCCGATGCCGATGCCAACTTCGTCCTGATTGAAGGCGGCCAGATCGCCGAGGTTCAGGCCACGGCCGAAGGCGCGACCTATGACGAGGAAGGCCTGCTGCGCCTGCTCCGCCTAGCCCGGATCGGCTGCAACAATATCTTCGCGGCGCAGGACAAGGCCGTCGGGCGGTGACACGGCGGCTTGGCGGTGGAACCCTGGTAATTGCCACGCACAATGCGGGCAAGCTCAAGGAAATCGGCGCCCTGCTCGATCCCTATGGGATGAACTGCATCTCAGCCGGCTCGCTCGGGCTGGCGGAGCCGGCCGAGACCGGCAAGACCTTTATTGAAAATGCGCTGATCAAGGCCCGGGCCGCGGCGGAAGCTTCAGGCCTGCCCGCCCTCGCCGACGATTCCGGCCTGTGCGTTGAGACGCTCGGTGGGCGACCCGGCGTCTACACTGCTGACTGGGCTGAACGGCAATGGTTCGAGGGTCCAGCGGGCCGCGACTGGTATATGGCAATGGGCAAGGTTGAGGGCCTGTTGCAGGAACTTGGGCCCGGCACTGACCGTTCGTGCCACTTCGCCTGCGTGCTGGCGATTGCTTGGCCTGATGGTGAAAGTGCGGTCTACGAAGGCCGCGCCAATGGCACCCTGACCTGGCCGCCACGCGGCACTCTTGGCTTCGGGTATGATCCGGTCTTCGTGCCACTGGGCGACACCCGCACGTTCGCTGAGCATGACCCGGCGGAAAAGCATGCGATCAGCCATCGAGCCGATGCTTTTGCCAAGCTGGTCGCGGAGCAATTTGGCGCGTAAGACTCCGGCATGGCCCGCGCGCTCTACATCCACTGGCCGTTTTGCCTCGCAAAGTGCCCCTATTGCGACTTCAACAGCCATGTCCGTGAAAGCGTCGACCATGCCGCTTGGGAGGCTGCGCTGCTGGCGGACCTGCGCCATGAGGCAGAACTGGCGGGCGGTGAAAAGCTTGACAGCATCTTTTTTGGCGGTGGCACGCCGTCACTTATGCCGCCTGGCCTCGTGGCAAGCCTGCTGGCCGAAGCGGAACGGCTGTGGGGCTTCGCGCCGGGCATCGAGATCACGCTGGAAGGCAATCCTTCATCGGTCGAAGCGGCAAATTACGCCGCCCTGGCCGCTGCCGGGGTAAACCGGGCTTCACTGGGGCTCCAGGCGCTGGATGATCAGACCCTGCGTTTCCTGGGCCGGCTGCACGGCGCGGTGGAAGGCCTGCGCGCGGTTGAAACGGCGCAGGCCGTGTTTGACCGGGTATCATTCGACCTGATCTATGCCCGCCCCGGTCAGACAACGGAAACCTGGGGGGTAGAATTGGCAAAGGCCATCGGCATCGGCACTGCGCACCTCTCGCTTTACCAGTTGACCATCGAACCCGGCACCCGGTTCGAAACAATGGTCCGCAAGGGTGATTTCGCCCCGCTTGACGAGGATACCTGCGCCGACCTGTTCATCCTCACCCGCGAACAGACTGCGGCTGCTGGCCTGCCGGCTTACGAGATCAGCAATCACGCCCGGCAAGGAGAGGAAAGTCGTCACAATCTCGCCTATTGGCGGTATCAGGACTACGTCGGTATCGGTCCGGGTGCCCATGGTCGCCGCGGCGGGATGGCAACGGTCCGCCACAGGAAACCAGAGAACTGGCTTGCTGCTGTCTCCGCCAACCGGCACGGCATTGCAGAGGAGCGGCCGCTTTTCCCCAATGAACAGGCCTCCGAAGCGCTGCTGATGGGATTGCGCCTGCGCGAAGGGGTTGATCCGCTTGCCATCAGCCAGCGTTTCGGTTTTGCCTCCGAGGCGCTGATCGAACCAGCCAAGCTGCAGTTCTATCTTGAGCAAGGCCTGCTGTGGCAAGGTCGGGACCGCCTTGGCGTAACAGAGGCGGGGATGCCGCTTCTCGATGGCCTGCTGGCCGAACTGGTCCGGAGCGAACTGGTGGCAGCGTGAGCGCCAGTGCCATCCTCAACGCCTGGGGCGACCATTTGGCCCAGAACCAACGGCGTTCCGGACACACCGTCCGTGCCTATGTCGCCACGGCCGAGCGGCTAATCGAGGCGACGGGTTTGACCGACTGGAACGCATTGGCACGGCTCGACGCTGCCGCACTGCGCGAGCAGCTGGCGCGGCGGCGGGCCGATGGGCTGGGCAATGCGTCGGCCGCACGTGAGCTGTCAGCGCTGAAGGGGTTCATCGCTTTTGCCCGCGTCCAAAGCGGCATGGCTGATCCTGCCCCGCCTCGCATGCGAGGGCCGAGGGTCAAGAAAGGCCTGCCGCGCCCGGTAACGCCAGACGAAGCCGTTAATCTTGCGGCAGCCGTGGATGAGGATGCCCGGATCGAATGGATCGGCGCCCGCGACCGCGCCGTGCTGTTGCTGCTCTATGGTGCCGGCCTTCGCATTGCCGAGGCACTCTCACTAACCGGAGCGGTACAGCCACTCAGCGAGGTACTGACCGTGACTGGCAAGGGCGGCAAGCAGCGGGCCGTCCCGATCCTGCCGCTCGTCGCCGAAGCGGTTGCCGACTATGCGGTAAAGTGCCCCTGGCCGCTGGAGCGCGACAAGCCGTTGTTTCGGGGCGCACGGGGAGGTCCATTGGGCCAAGGGGCGGTGCAAAAGGCAATGGCTCGCGCTCGGATTGCCCTCGGCCTTCCCCCGAGCGCCACGCCGCACGCCTTGCGCCATTCGTTTGCCACCCACTTGCTCGGCGCCGGCGCCGACTTACGCAGCCTGCAGGAACTGCTGGGCCATGCCAGTCTGGGATC
>Ga0315900_10003314_pt1 | contig 23660 bp, 16 predicted proteins | sample LakEriMetagenome_FD_203521 | JGI IMG/M metagenome (GOLD analysis project Ga0315900, IMG submission 203521) | Freshwater fungal communities from buoy surface, Lake Erie, Ohio, United States - Buoy 12 MA114 | ecosystem: Environmental > Aquatic > Freshwater > Lake > Lake biofilm | place: USA: Lake... | reverse complement strand
AACATCCGCCGTCTCAAGCCCGGAAAGCCCCGCCGTCGACAGCGCCGCAACCTGACCCGTCGTCAGTCCCGCAACCTGGCCCGTCGTCAACGCCGCAACCTGAGTTCCGAGAAATGCGTTGATCTGAGCGGTGCCCATCGCTGCAATCTGTGTCGTTGTGAGTGCGGCTACCTGAACCGCCGACAAAGCACGGATGTCAGATGTCCGCAGAGCCGCGACGGCAGCTGTGCTCAGTGCCGCGATCTGTGCCGTCGTCAGTTTTGTGATGGTCGACATCAAGAGCTCCAATTTCACTGATCACGGCGCAGATCGTCGTTCTCCGAGTCCACAGCCTGCCGTTCCGAGCCATGTTAGGCCCATTAGTCATCGACAGATTGAAACAAGGCTCCTAGCAAATCATGAACGCCACCCACTGAAGGCTCCGTTGCCTGTGGTTTTTCCCTTAAGATTTTCCGGACCGCAGTCTCATCGAGACCGGATCATCCGCGATGTCGCAGTCGTCAACTGAGCGTTTACCAATTTGCGGCAATCGTCGCGGTCAGTTCAGTGGGACCCGACGCCATGACCCAAGCTCTTGCATATCCATTTCGGCTTCCAGGCGACCGTGATTGGATCGAGAAATCCATGAAGGGTAAAAGTGGGCTCGGCGCAGTCGCGAAAAAGGATTCGGCGTTCCTTCATCGTGCCATCGCCGGACTCGGTCCGTCTGAAGTGGTTGAACTCGCTGAGGGATCGGCTGACGGTGCCTTGCTCTATCGCTTTTGGCTCGATCACCATCATGGACACCAGCATGCCTGTGCAATCTGGTACAATCTTGGCGTAGCGATGATGGCAGCAGGGAAGCTGCCTCAAGCGGAGGAGGCATTGAATGCAGCAGTACGCCTCCGGCCCGATCTCTGGCAAGCAGCGCGCGCGCTCGGGTTGGTCTACGAAAGACAAGGGATGACCGGACAGGCTCTCGCCGCTTGGCGGCGGGTTCTTCCACCACCCGACGAAAGGTTGAGGCTTCATAACGAACTTGGCAGGGTGCTGGAAAAAGAGGGCCGGCTGGGAGAGGCCGCAGCTGAACTGCGCGCCTCACTGCTGATTGACCCTGATCAGCCGGATGTCCTGCAGCACCTGCTACATAATCGCCAGCGAATGGCAGCCTGGCCGCCACTCGAGACAAACGTTCCCGGGATCGACCTGCAGACGGCAACTTTGCGTTGCGGTCCACTCGCAACGTTGGCGCTGGTCGATGATCCTGCCCAGCATCGGGCTGTGGCAGAAGACTGGATCGGGCGGAAAGTGCCTCCCGCACCTCACCTGCTCGCTCCTGCAGGCGGTTATCGTCATCGCCGGATCAGACTGGGATATCTGTCTTCTGACTTCTGCCGGCATGCGATGAGTTTTCTGATCGCAAGTGTCATCGAGCAGCACGACCGAAAGACATTCGAGGTTTATGGCTATTGCTCCTCACCCGAGGATGGCAGTGACATACGGACGCGCGTGATTGCAGCATTCGACCAACACATCGTGATCCGGGATATGGATGACGAGGCGGCCGCCACCCGTATTCGCAGCGATGAAATCGATATCCTGATTGACCTCAACGGACTGACGAGGGGCGCGCGATTGGGTGTGTTGCGCTGGAAGCCAGCTCGCGTCCAGATGACATATCTGGGCTATATCGGCCCCGTCCCGCTCCCAGAGCTTGACTGGATGCTGTGCGACGAGATTACCGTGCCTGCAGCCCATGACGGAGTTTACCTTCCCCCCCCGCTGAGGATTACGGGCTGTTTTCAGGCAAATGACAGCCAAAAGATGGATTTGCCGGCAGTCAGCCGTGCGGCAGAGGGTCTTCCCGAGGAGGGTTTCGTTTTTGTCTGCTTCTCGCACCACTACAAGATCACGGAAAGCATGTTTGGTGCCTGGTGTGAAATCCTTAGAGCCGTTCCGGAATCGGTTCTGTGGCTGGTGGATGACAATCCGGAAAGCCAAGCTGCGCTGAAGCGACATGCCAGCCTCCATGGAGTCCTGCCTGAAAGGCTGATCTTTGCACCGAGAGTCGCACCTGCCCATTATCGCGCAAGACTCTCGCTTGCAGATCTTTTTCTTGATACGACCCCCTACAATGCAGGGACCGTGGCTTCGGATGCCTTGCGGATGGGCTTGCCTATTGTAACGGTACTTGGCAAATCTTTCGCGGCCCGCATGGCGGCCAGTCTTTTGACGAATGTCGGGCTGACCGAATGCATTGCCCCTGATTTGGCAGGTTACATAAGTCTTGCAAGAGACTTAGCCGGCGACGGGGCTCGCCTCGACCGGTTGCGGTGCCAGCTCCGCGAAGGGGCGTGGGAGCGAACTCTCGGGGATGCCAAACGCTTCACAAGAAACCTTGAAACCGCCCTTCTCAAGGTAGTTGACCGTTCTGAGACAAAGAGTACAGCCGGGGAGACTCGGTGAGTCCGGCTGTCAGCAGGCTACCATAGAAAGCGCCGGCCTTGTGTACGTAAAGAAGCCTTGGACAAATGTTGGAAGGGCAAGTCAAAATAGGAATCATTCCAAACCGAATTGGAAGTCGCTGCGAACTTTGTGCGTCCTTCATCAACAGGATTATTTCTGGGATATTCGCGGGATTTTCGTTCTGTATAAATTCTTATACCTTCTTCATTTTTGGGCAGTCTGAAGCGAAAAGCGGAGGAGAAAAGATTACAACAAATAGTGACTATCTGCTCGAATTCCTGCTCACCTGCGGTCCGGCTGTTACGCATGAAGAGTTCGGCGTGGTCAGTCATTCCGGATCGCATATGCCCACAGTCCGAAACGACCATCGCGCTGGACTTCGACGTCGTGGAAACCCGCCCGTTCTAGACATGCCCGCAACGTAGCCGCCGTAAATCCAGTCCGGTGGGCCATGAAGGCATTACCGCCCGCAATCGCGGGCGCAAATCCATAGATCATGTCAAGCGGTCGCACCGGGCCCATGGTCGACATGTAGGCCGTGTCCTCCAGCGAACCGTTCACCACGAGTTCGGCAACCTGCTGCAGATCTGGCATGGTCACGAGAGCAAAGCCGCCGCGGCGCAAGACCCTGTGGAACTCTCTGAGGGCAAGGGGTACTTCATGAGCAAAGAGATGTTCCAGGTTGTGGGCTGACCAGACGGCATCAACACTCTGGTCGGCAACAACGCCCATGTTCGTGATGCTTGCCACATGGTCGGGTCTGACGGCTGGGTCGAGGTCGAGGCGGATTTCGTACCATCGGTCCGGCGGGAAGTAGCCGGCAGGCAGCTTTGCCGGATCGGCCGCGCCGCAGCCGACATGAAGCACCGTCTGAGGTTCAGTCTGTCGGGGCAGTACGGTGTGTTCAAGCGGTGCCGAAGTCGCGGAATGTGTCATGGTTTGTCCTGTAGGTGGTCAAGGAACGGTCCGGTCATCAGGGGTCACGGTTCGCGAAAGCTTTCTCGCAAGCCTCGAAGGAGCGGGTCGAGCAGGTAGTCGAGCACCGATCGGGTCCCGGCATGAATATCGGCAGTCATCGTCATCCCGGGCAGGAGCGATGTACCTGGCGGCATATAGTCAAGCTTTAGCGGACCGGGGCCGAAGCTGACGCGGGCCATATGATAGGCTGGACCACCTTGGGGAAGTGCGGTCGAATCCCGCCCAATCTCAGTCAACGTTCCCACAAGATGGCCGTGTTGGCGCCAAGGAAACGCATCGACCTTGACCGAAACCCGATCTCCGGCAGCAATCCGGCCAGAGTCGGCAGAACGAAGACTGATCTCGGCAACAAGCGGCACATCCGTAGGAACGACGACGACGACGGTCTCACCGGCTCCGATCAGGCTGCCCGCACTGGCTTCAGCGACCGTCAGCACAACACCTGGGCGAGGTGCCGTGATTTCGGTACCGGCGCTGATGGCATCGGCCTTTGCCAATTCCTCGGTCAGGCGCGCGGCCATCGGGCGTGCAGCGGCAAGCTCGGCCAAAAGACTGCGTCTGCGGTCGTGTTCAAAGGCCATCACGCGTGCCTCAGCCGCTTGGATTTGCCGCCGCAGACTTTCCATCTGTCCCAGATGGCGTCTCAGATCTGCCTCTGCGGCGAGAACCTCGACCCGAGCATCGATGACCGCAAGCCGGGGAGTGGCTTGCGCCTCTTCAAGCCTGAGCCGCATATCAAGAATCTCGCGGGCCATATTCACGCGCTGTTCGAGCCCGGTGCCATTCTCTTTCACGGCTTCACGGGCCGTTTGTAGGGCTTCTACCTCGGCCGTCAGTGCCGTACGCTGTGCTGAGGCCAATGCGGCCCGTTCCTCCATCAGCTCCGCCTGAAGACCGATCTCAAAGGACCCCGGACCAAGAGGCCTTCCGGAAAGTTCGGCCTCCAGACGGGCGATCTCGGCACGTGCAGACGCAAGATCGGCAGCCAGAATTGCCCGGTCTGCGCTAGTAAAGGTTGTATCGAGCCGGGCCAGAACCTGACCGGGCGTCACAATGTCACCAGGGCGAACAAGGACCTCTCGGAGGATGGCAGAACTGTAAGGTTTCAACTGCACCGGCGGAAGCGCAGCCTCGAGACGACCCGAAGCTGTCACGACGACATCAATCGGGAGGAGGGCTGCAATGATCGTGAGCGAGGCCGTGAACATGGCCGCCAGAAAAGGCCATAACCGCAAAGACAGCGGCGCCGGCAACATAATCACCTGATCCAGAGGGTCCTGGAAAGCGATCACTTCCCGTGGCAACTTGGTCATCCCACGTATTCAGTCTGTTGCAGCCAGAGCTGCCGGTAAATCTCGCAACGAACGACCAGAGTCGCATGGGGAGCCATGTCGACGATCCGCCCTTCATCCATCACGATGATTGAGTTGGCCCTGACAAGCGATGACAGACGATGCGAGACAATGATGACAGTCCGCCCTTCTGCCATGGCAGCTAGGTTTCTGTTAACGATCCCCTCCGATTCCGGATCCAGCGATGATGTTGCTTCGTCAAGGATAAGCAATGGCGGTGCCGCCAGAAGGGCGCGAGCAATAGCGATACGTTGCCGTTGCCCGCCCGAAAGATTAACGCCGCCTTCCTGAACGATGGTTTCATAGCCGGCAGGGAGTTTGCGGATGAAGTCATCCGCGCCTGAAAGACGGGCGGCGGCGACTATATGTTCGGGGCGGGCCTCAGGTCGCGCGATGGCGATGTTTCCGCGGACGGTACCCTTGAAGAGCAGGTTCTCCTGAAGAACGACGCCTAGCGAGTTTCGGAGGTGATCGAGGTCTATGTGACGGATGTCGTGACCATCAAACCTGATTGAACCTGACTGCGGAGCTTCGATCCCTTGGATCAGCCGTGTCAAAGTCGTCTTTCCCGAACCGGAACGCCCAACAATCCCGATTGTGCTACCGGCAGGTATGCTAAGGCTGATCCGGTCAATCGCCGGTCGGGTTGCCCCGGGAAAAGTGAATGTCAGTTGGTCGAGACTGAGCTCACCAGTTAGTCGCGGGCGTATCGGTCGGATAGCCAGACCGCGCTCAGGCGGGTGGTCGAGAGTTCCTTTCAGCATTCGGATAGACAGGCTGGCCTCTTGCCATTCGCTGATGAGACCGACGATTTGAACGAGCGGACCAGTGACCCGACCGGCGAGCATGAGAAATGCGACAAGCGTGCCCGTGGTGATGAAACCCTGCATGACAAGCGTCGCACCGTATCCGATCACGGCAACCTGCATCAGCCGCTCAAGCAGGCCAGTCATCGCTGAAGCCAACGCACCGATCTGGCCGACGTCCCATTGGCGGGTGACTGCAGCAGCCAGATCCGTGTCCCAGAGCCGTCTGCGGGCAGGCTCGATCACGAGTGCCTTGACTGCATGCATGTTGTGCAAAGTCTCTACCAGGTGCGACTGTCGTTCGGCTTCGGCAGCATAGAGACGGTCCAGTCGCCGCCGCATGACAGGAAGAAGCACACCAATCACGGCAGCTATTGCGCAGGCAAACAGCAGCACCATGAGGGTCAGTGTCCCCGACAGAAGTATGAGGATGCCGATGAGTACTGGAAAAAGGGCCGCATCGAGAAGGGTCTGAAAAAGCTTGCCAGTCAGGAATTGGCGGACATTTTCAGTCAGTTGCATGTTGCGAACCAAGACACCCGAAGCCGTCGTTTCAAAAACAGACAGGGGGAGGTCAAGAAGGCGGGCAAAAGCGCGAGCGCCGATCTGTGCGTCGATCTTGCCACCCGCGATTTGCATCAGACGCTGTCGGACGTAGCTGAAGCCCGCATCGAAGCCTGCCATGAGGACAAAGATGCAGAGGAGGGCCAGAAGCGTGTTCCAAGCCTGATGCGAAATGACGCGGTCAATCATGATCTGGAACAGGAGGGGCATCGAGAAGGCAATCAGATTTCCGAGGATGGCCGAGACAGCGACGCCTGCCAGAAGGCCTCGTTGTGAATCAATCGAAGGAAGATACCAATGCAGACCAAAAGGAGTTCTCTCGGTCTGGGAAAGCATTTTGGGCCGAGCAAGGAGGAGACGGCCGCTCCATATCTTCTCGAATTCGCTGCGCCCGATGAGGCGGACACCCTCTGCCTCCGTCGCAGGATCAAGGACGGCCGCGCGAGCTTCAACCCCAGACCCGACGACATGCACGAGAATGAACCAGCGGCCATCCTTGCGGTCAGCAAGAACCGGGAACGCGCTGCCCAAAGAGGCGGCCTGAGACCAGTTTGTCTCCTGCATGAGCCGGGTACGAAAACTCAGACGGTCAAGAGTCGCCTGAAGGATGGGTGCGAAATCAGGCCCGGTCAGGTGCGGCAGGTCTTGCGGACTGAGTGTCACACCGTGGTGCACGGCAAGCAGGAACAGCGCACGAAGGGCCGTCATCTGCGGCGTGTCGAGAGCATGATCTTCGGCGAAGCGGGGACTGAGCGCAGACATGCGGCACGGTTAACAGCATCGGAGTGAATGACCGGTAAAGTCCCTCCACCCTCAAGACGGAATCGTTGCACCAAACGGTCCGTCTGAATAGCGGGTCCAGCATGTCCAGGCGGATGGGACGCCAGGGCAACGTCTTGTGTGCGCACTGGGCATGTGAATTCCTTTAACTTTAGGACATCCAAGTCGGGCTGAACTCGACCCTCCGATGCTCGGGATTGTGTCGTGTCAGAGAGGTTGCTGTCGCTCCGCGCTCTTCCTGAGATGCTGGAGCATCACTTCGCCCTTCGTGACAGGAAGGTCAGTGAGTCTGCACAGGTCAACCGTCGTCCTAAAGCACTTATTTCTCAAGCCTTTTTTAACAACTACAAGACAACGATATTTTGGGGCGTTGTCCGAATCTTGCACAACGCCCCTGATCGAACGAGTTGAAATCGTCAGCCGACCCGGGCGGCCATGGTCGCACGCGCCCACCAGACGAGATCGTCCAGCATCGCGGTGGCTGAGGAGGCGATGACGGCTTCGATATCGGCCAGGTTGCCCGAGCCGCCGAAACCGGGATGGACGCGGAAGAAATCCGACCCACCGATGCGGACGTTGTTGCGGGTGGGGACCATCTGCAGTTCCACCCCGATGTTCTGGAGATGGGCGAGCGCGTTGGCCCCGCCCATCGAACCATAGGCAATCGCGCCGAAGGGTTTGCGCGCCCATTCGACATAGGCCTGGTCGAGCGCGTTCTTGAGCGCGGCGGTGATCGAGCGGTTGTATTCGGCCAGAACGAAGATGTAGCCGTCGAAGCTGCCCACCTTTTTCTGCCAGGCCTGGGCATGGGGGTCCTGCGAGGGGGCCCAGGCGTTCGAGGCGACCTCGGCAAAGAAGGGCAGGCCCATGTCGCGCAGGTCGAGCACCTCGACATCGATGTCGCCGCGGGCCTCGGCCCGGGCCCGGATCCAGTTCAGCGGGATGTCGGCGAAACGGGTCGGGCGGGTCGAGCCCACGATGATGGCGATCCGGGGTCTGGTCATGATGGCTCCGCTGGACAGGGATGGGATGCGTCGTGACAGGCTTCTGCACCGGTCGGGCGGCGGGGGCAAGGGTGGCCCGCCCTTCGCCAGCGCACAATGGGCCGCAGTTCCGCTCACATATCGTGCGGGAGCGCAGGGTGCGCCCTCCCTCTTGTCGCGGGGCGGTGCGGGTGGTTTATCTGGCGCATGCAGAAACCCTCCGACAACCCCGCCGATCCGTTCAAGAAGGCGCTCGCCGAGGCCACCAGGGTGATGGCGGACGATCCGGAACTGACCGTGTCGTTCTCGGTCGATCCGCCGGGGATGACGGCGGACAGCCTGCGGCTGCCGCAGGTGAGCCGGCGGATGACGCGCGAGGAAGTGCTGCTGGCGCGCGGGACGGCGGACGGCTTTGCGCTGCGTCACCGGTTTCACGACGCCGCGGTGGATGCGCGCTATATGCCGCAGGGTGCGATGGCGCGCGACATCTTCGAGGCGATGGAGACGGCGCGGGTCGAGGCGGTGGGCGCGCGGCACATGCCGGGGACGGCGGGCAACATCGATGCGCGGATCGGCAACGAGGCGCGGCGCAAGGGCTATGACCAGATCCGCGCGGCGGCGGATGCGCCGCTCTCCGTCGCCGCGGGTTTTCTGATCCGGCATCTGGCCACGGGGCGCGACCTGCCGCCGGGGGCGGACAATGTGATGAACCTCTGGCGCGGGTTCATCGAGGAACAGGCGGGCACGCGGCTGGGCGGGCTGGACGAGGTGCTGGCCGACCAGCGCAGTTTCGCGAAATTCGCGCGGTCGCTGATCCGCGATCTGGGCTATGGCGACCAGCTGGGCGACGACCCCGACGCGGGCGAGAACGAGGAAGCCGAAGGCGACGAGGGGCAGGCCGAGGAGCAGGAGCCCGAGTCCCAGGGCGAGGAGCAGTCCGACAGCGAGGCGGCGGAGGCCGATCCGGAGCAGAGCCAGGAGGACAGCGAGGACCAGAGCCAGGCCAAGATCTCGATGGAGGCGGACGCGGATGCGGCCGATGCCGAGGAGACCGAGATGCCCGATGGCGAGGCCCCGCACGAGCCCCCTGCCCCGGCGCCGCATTCGGCGGCCGACCCCGCCTACAAGGTGTTCCGCACCGATTATGACGAGGAGGTCGCGGCGGAGGACCTCGCGGAACCTGCCGAGCTCGAGCGGCTGCGGGCCTATCTGGACCAGCAGCTTGAGCCCCTGAAGGGGGCGGTGTCGCGGCTGGCCAACAAGCTGCAACGCCGGCTGCAGGCGCAGCAGAGCCGGTCCTGGGAATTCGACCGCGAGGAGGGCATACTTGATGTCGCGCGGCTGGCGCGGGTCGTCGCCAATCCGACGACGCCCTTGTCGTTCAAGGTCGAGAAGGACATGGAGTTCCGCGATACCTGCGTGACGCTGCTTCTGGACAATTCGGGCTCGATGCGGGGGCGGCCGATCTCGATCGCGGCGATCTGTGCGGATGTGCTGGCGCGTACGCTCGAGCGCTGTGACGTCAAGGTCGAGATCCTGGGCTTTACCACGCGGGCCTGGAAGGGCGGGATGAGCCGGGAGAAGTGGCTGGCCGATGGGCGGCCGGCGCAGCCGGGGCGGCTGAACGACCTGCGCCATATCGTCTACAAGTCGGCCGATGCGCCTTGGCGGCGGACGCGCGAGAACCTGGGCCTGATGATGAAGGAAGGCCTGCTGAAGGAGAACATCGACGGCGAGGCGCTGGAATGGGCGCATGGTCGCATGCTGCGCCGGCCCGAGGCGCGCAAGGTACTGATGGTGATCTCGGACGGGGCGCCGGTGGACGATTCGACCCTGTCGGTGAATGCGGCCAATTACCTCGAGAAGCATCTGCGCGACGTGATCGCGATGGTGGAGAAGCGGAAGGCGGTGGAGCTGATCGCGATCGGGATCGGGCATGATGTGACGCGCTATTACGGGCGCGCGGTCACGATCACCGATGTCGAGCAGCTTGCGGGCGCGATGACCGAGCAGCTCGCCTCGCTTTTCGACAAGGACCCAAGGATGCGGGCGCGGGTGATGGGGATCGAGAAGGTCCGGCGGGCGGGATGAGCGAGACCGACCATATCGCGGCGAGCAAGTTCATGAGTCTCGTCCTGCGGCACAAGCCCGAGACGATCGGGCTGGAGCTGGACGCAGAAGGCTGGGCGAGCGTGGCCGATCTTGTCGCGGGATCGGGGGGGAGACTGACGGAGGCTCTGGTCCGAAGGATCGTCGCAGAGAGCGACAAGCAGCGGTTTGCCCTTTCGCCGGATGGAACGGAAATCCGCGCGAACCAAGGGCATTCGATTGTCGTCGATCTTGGGCTGGAGCCGCGCGAACCGCCTGAGCGGCTGTTTCATGGGACGGCCGCCCGGTTTCTTGAGTCGATCCGGGCGGTGGGCCTCGAGCCCCGGTCGCGGCAATATGTCCATCTGTCGGTCGACGCTGCCACGGCCGAGTCTGTGGGCGCGCGCCATGGCAAGCCCGTTGTCCTGATCATCGACAGCGCCGGCCTGCATCGCGATGGTCACGCGCTGTTTCTGTCGCGCAATGGCGTATGGCTGACGAAGGCGGTGCCGGCAGGCTATATCGGATTTGGCGAACACGCTGCCGGATAGGGACACCGAGGTGATTGGCGTGATCGTGCGCTTTTTCGGTATGTTTCAGGACAGAAGACGGGATGCCGGGCGGTGCCTGGCCCGGCGGGAGGGCGGATGTTCCAGACGTTCGAGGTGACGGCGCGGCCGGAGCAGGGGGTGGGGCGGCTTGCGCTTCTTCGTGCGGAGATGGCGGGGGCGGGGCTGGACGGCTGGATCGTGCCGCGGGCCGATGCGCACCAGGGCGAATATGTCGCCGATTGCGATGCGCGGCTCGGGTGGCTCACGGGGTTCACGGGGTCGGCGGGTTTTGCCGTGGTGCTGGCCGATGTGGCGGGCGTCTTTGTCGACGGGCGGTATCGCGTGCAGGTGCGGGCGCAGGTGGCGCCGGTCTTTACCCCGGTCGACTGGCCGGAGGTGAAGCTTGGCGACTGGCTGATCCGCGCGCTCCCGGGGGGCGGGGTCGTGGGCTATGACCCCTGGCTGCATACGGTCGATGAGATCGAGAAGCTTGAGCGGGCGCTGGCGGGCAAGGGGATCGTGCTGCGGCCGGGCGAGAACCTGGTCGACCGCATCTGGACCGACCGGCCCGCGCCGCCGATGGCGCCCTTCACCGCCTGGCCCGAAGAGTTTGCAGGCGAGGGCCATGGCGCCAGGCGGGAGCGGATCGGGCAGGCGGTCGCGGCCGAGGGTGCGGCGGCGGCGGTGATCACGCTGCCCGACAGCATTGCCTGGCTGCTGAACATCCGGGGCGCGGATGTGCGCTGCAATCCGGTGCCTCAGGCTTTCCTGATCCTGACGGCCGAGGGGGGGGCGACGCTCTTCTGCCGGGCGGGCAAGGCCGAGGGGGTGCGGGCGCATCTGGGCGAGGGCGTCCTGGTGCGGGAGGAGGCGGAGTTCCTCGATGCCATCGCGGCGCTGGCGGGGCCGGTCAGGGTGGACCCGGCGAACCTGCCGCGGATCGTGGCGGACCGGCTGGCGGCGGCCGGCCTGGCGATGGTCCGCGCGCCCGACCCCTGCCTTTTGCCCAAGGCCTGCAAGAATGCGGTCGAGATTGCCGGCACCCGCGCGGCGCATCTGCGCGACGGCGCAGCGATGGTGCAGTTCCTGGCCTGGCTTGACCGCGCGGCGCCGGGGGGCGGGCTGACCGAGACGGCGGTGGTGCGCGCGCTGGAAGGGTTCCGGCGGGCGACGAATGCGCTCTGCGACATCAGTTTCGAGACGATCTGCGGATCGGGGCCGCATGGCGCGATCATCCATTACCGCGTGACCGAGGAGACCGACCGGCGGATCGGGCCGGGGGAGCTGTTGCTGGTCGATTCGGGGGGGCAGTACCTGGACGGGACGACCGACATCACCCGCACCATGGCCGTGGGCGAGGCGCCCGCGGGGGCGGCGGAGGCCTATACCCGGGTGCTGAAGGGCATGGTCGGGATCGGCCGGCTGCGCTTTCCCAAGGGTGTGACGGGGGGCCATATCGACACCGTGGCGCGGCTTGCGCTCTGGGAGGCGGGGCTTGATTACGACCACGGGACGGGGCACGGGGTGGGGGTCTATCTGTCGGTGCACGAGGGGCCGCAGCGGATTTCGCGGAGCTCGGACGTGGTGTTGCAGCCGGGGATGATCCTGTCGGACGAGCCGGGCTATTACCGCGAGGGGGAATGGGGCATCCGGATCGAGAACCTGATCGTGGTGCGCGAGGCGGCACCCGTGCCGGGGGGCGACCGGCGCGACTGGCTTGACTTCGAGACGCTGACCTTCGTGCCCTTCGACCGGCGGCTGATCGTGACCGGGCTGCTGACGCCGGCAGAGCGGGACTGGATCGATGCCTATCACGCCGAGGTGCTGGCCCGGATCGGGCCGCGGGTCGAGGGCGAGGCACGGGCCTGGCTCGGGGCGGCCTGCGCGCCCCTTTGACATCCGCGGCCGGGCGGGTCACGGTTAGCCCCAAGGGCGCAGGGCGCGCGCGCGGCAGGGGGATCGACATGACGGAGCATATCACGATCGGACCGGCGGCGGGGACCTGGGTGATCCGCGCGGGCGGCGCGGTGCTGGCCGAGACGGGGCATGCGCTGGAACTTGTCGAGGGGGGGATGACGGGGGTCGTCTATTTCCCGCGCGAGGATGTGGCGATGGCGCTGATGGAGCGCAGCGACACGCGGTCGACCTGCCCCTGGAAAGGCGAGGCGAGTTACTTTTCTGTCGTCGGCCCGGCGGGGACGATCCGCGATGCGGCCTGGTCCTATGAGACGCCGAAGCCGAGCTGCGAAGCGATCGCGGGCTATCTCGCCTTTTTTCCGAAGCGCGTAACGATCGAGCGGGTTTGACCGGCGCGACCTTGTGACGCTGCGGCAGGACGGATATCGGCGGCTCTGCCGTGGGGTGCTGGTGTGTTATGCTGCCGACCAGCGAGCAGGCCTGCGGGGCCGTCGAATCAGCGGAGAGCGGCCGAATGGCTGGCAGGGACGAGCCCGTCCTGGACGAGGCGCTGCAGGACGAGGTGATCGAGCGGCTTTACGAGGTGGCCGTCGATCCGTCGCGATATGAGGCGCTGCTGGACCATTGGGAGCGGATGATCGGGCCGCAACGGGCGGCGGCCAATAGCGCCATGCGGCCCGGGGAGGGGGCGGCGCCGACTCTGGGGCTGAAGCAGTTCGAGGGCCATTTCCAGCGTGCGGACAGGGTGCTCGACCGCGTCATCGCGGCGGCGGGGGACGCTGCGGAGGGTTCGTTTCTGGGTCAGGTCGAGCGGGTCGCGGCCTTTGCGGCGAACCGCGCGCTGATCCTGACCGAAGTGAATGCCGCGGCGGCGCGGCTGTTCGGAGTGACGCCCGGGGCGAGGGTGGCCGACCTCGCGCTCGGCGAGGGCGAGGGCGAGCAGGTCCGCCAGCAGATTGCGCGGCTCTTCGGCAGCAATGCCGCGCAAACGGTGACGCTGAGGACTCGGGCGGCACGGACAGACCGGCTCATCCTGCTCAATCTGCGACTGATGCGGCCAGAGCGGGGGCAACCGGTGGTGGTCGGCGTCTCTTCGGAACTGAGCTGGCCTGCAGGCTTCACCGAGATGCTGCGGAGTGCCTTTGCACTGACTGCGGCCGAGGCAGAGGTGATGCAAGCCCTGTCCGAGGGCGAGGGCCTGGCCGAAATCGCTGCCGCGCGGGAGCGCAGCATCGAGACGGTGCGGGCGCAGCTCAAGGCGATCATGGCCAAGACCGAGACGCGCAGCCAGTCGGAACTGGTGCGGCTGACGCTGTCGACGATGGAGCTCGTGCGCTATTCGGCCGATGCGGCGGCCGAGGTGCCGGCGGCCTCGCATGGATTGGGGGGGCTTGTGCCACGGCCTTTCCACATGCTGCGGCTGCGCGACGGGCGGCGGCTTGATTACCTGATCCTTGGTGATCCCGCGGGCCGGCCGGTGCTCTTCTTTCCGCTCGACTACGGGCTTGTCCGCTGGCCGGCGAGCGCGGAGGCCGAGGCGGCACGGCGCGGGTTGCGCGTGATCGTGCCGGTCAGGGCGGGATACGGCGCCTCGACGCCGATCCCGCGAGGGGTACCGCATGTCGCCCAGATCGCCGAAGATACGGCCGCGCTGCTCGACCATCTGGGGGTCCGGCGGGTGCCGCTGGTCACGCTCGGCAATGACAGTTTCATCGCCATCGCCTTTCACGCGGCCTATCCCGAACGAATCGGGGCGCTGATTTGCTGTGCGGGTGTCCTCCCGATGACGCGGCGCGAGCAATACGAGCGGATGGACAAATGGCACCGCTTTATCCTTGCGGGCGCGCATTACACGCCGCATCTGCTGCCTTTCATGGTCAAGGCGGGCTTCGCCCTTGCGCGGCGGCTGGGCAAGCGGGGGTTCATTCACGCGGTCTATGGCAACTCGAAGGCGGATGTCGCGACTTTCGAGATCGACGAGGTCTATGAGGCGATGGTCTGCGGGTCGGAGGTCGCGCTGTCGGAGACGCATTCGGCGCATGACGCCTTTGCGCGCGAGGTGATCTGCCACGAGACGACCGACTGGTCGGACGAGGTCGAGACCCTGCGGCGCAGCGGGGTGCCTGTGCATTTCCTCAACGGATTGCAGGACCCGCAGGTCCCGCCTGCGACCCTGGCCGAGTTCCGGCAGGATTACCCCTGGATCGATTTTCGCGTCTATCCCGATGCGGGGCAGCTTCTGTTCTTCCTCAAATGGCGCGACGTGCTGGGCTTGGTCGAGCAGTATCGCGACTGAGAAGGCGACATCACCCAAATGGGGTATGACGGGCTGCGGCCGCACGGTTAGTTTGTCCGTAGTGGGAAGACGTTACCCATCGCCGCAAGGCAGCAGAATGCATAGATCGGTCGCGGGCCGGAGTGAGTGGCCGGAACGCGATATCTTTTCAAAGAGCCGGGCGACCGGCAGGACGGAATGGCGGGACGGTGGCAATGACACGCCGTAATTCAAGTGTCACACATCGGCCCGCCATCCTGTTCCTTGATTCGCAGGGACGCGTGAGCCTTGTCGTGACGGGATGTAGGCTGGGTGTGCTAGTCCGCCTGCATCTGCCGCGCAAGGCCCGGCCAGACCGTGGCACCGGGGCAAGGCGGCCGCGACGCGACTGAGGCTGGCGCGAACCACCTTACCCGCCAAGCAGCGCGGCAGCGGCGGCGCGGGCGGCGGGCGTGACGCTGTCGCCCGCGAGCATGCGGGCGATTTCGTCGATGCGGCCGGCAGGGTCGAGCGGCACCACGCGCGACAGAGTGCGCCCTCCGGCCACGGTCTTTTCAACGCGCCAGTGATGCTGGCCGCGGGCGGCGACCTGGGGCGAATGGGTGACGACCAGAACCTGCGCCCCGCGCGCGAGCGCGGCAAGGCGGCGGCCGACGGCATCGGCGGTGGCGCCGCCGACGCCGCGGTCAATCTCGTCGAAGATGAGGGTGAGGCCGGAGGCATCGCGGGTCAGGCAGACCTTGAGCGCGAGCAGAAACCGGCTGAGTTCGCCGCCCGAGGCGATGCGGTTGAGGGGGCCGGCCGGGGCGCCGGGGTTGGTGGCGGCCTCGAAGGTGACAAGGTCGGCGCCCTCCGGGCCGGGTTCGGCGGGGTCGATAGCGACGGTGAAGGTCGCGCGCTCCATCTTCAGGGGCGCAAGTTCGCCGGCCATCGCGGCGGCGAGCCGACCGGCGGCGGCGCGGCGACGGGCGGTCAGCGCGGCGGCGGCGGTCTGGTAGGCATCGGCCGCCCCGGTCACGGCGCGGGCAAGGCGGGCAGTATCGGCGGCCGAGGCATCGAGTGCGGCGAGCCGGGCGCGCAAGGACTCGGCCTCGGCGGGCAGGTCGTCGGGGGCGATGCCATGCTTGCGCGCGGCGGCGCGCAGCGCGAAGAGCCGCTCCTCGGTCTCCTCGAGCATGCGGGGATCGAGGCGCAGCGCCTCGAGCGTGTCGCGCAGGCTGCCTTCGGCCTCGGCCAGCGCCTCCCGCGCGCGCATCAGCGCTTCGAGCGGGGCATCGAGCCTGCCCTCGGCGGCAGGGGTGGCATGGTTGAGCAGGCGGATGGCCTCGGTGACAAGTCCCTCGGCGCCTTCGGGCGAGACCGCCTCGGTCGCGCGGGCGATATCGGCGCGGATGCGCCCCGAAGCCTGCATCAGGCGCCGCGCGGCATCGAGTTCCGCCTCCTCGCCAGAGCGGGGGGCAAGACGGTCGAGGTCGGCCACGGCGTGGCGGAGATAATCCTCCTCGGCGCGCAGGGCGACGACGGCCTGTTCGGCCGTGGCGAGTGTGGCGCGCGCCTCGCGCCAGGCGGACCAGGCGGCGCGCGTGGCGGCAAGCGCCCCGGCAGAGCCGGCGAAGGCGTCGAGGATGGCTCGGTGGCCGCGCGGGTCGAGCAGGCCGCGATCGTCCTGCTGACCGTGCAGTTCGACAAGGCTGTCGGAGAGCGCCTGAAGCTGTTCGGCGGTGGCGCGGGCGCCATTTATGCGCGCGGTCTTGCGACCGGCGGTGCTGACCGTGCGCGACAGGATGAGTTCGTCCCCGGCGGGAAGCCCCATGTCGGCGAGGATGGTGCGGGCGGGGTGGCCGGGGGCGAGGTCGATCACGGCCTCGACCCGGGCCTCCTCGGCGCCGTCGCGGACGAGGTCGGCGCGGCTGCGCCAGCCCAGCACGAAGCCTAGCGCGTCAAGCAGGATCGACTTGCCAGCGCCCGTTTCCCCGGTCAACACGTTAAGCCCGGGTTCGAAGTCGAGGTCGAGCTGATCGATGATCAGAAGGTCGCGGATGGCGAGCGTGCGCAGCATCAGCGCCCCCTGCCCTGCCGGCGCCGGCCTAGCGCCATTCGCCCAGGACGACCTGGCGGTAGAAGTTGGAGAGCCAGTTGTCCCCCACGACCTCGGCCCGCAGGCCCCGACCGGTCAGCAGGGCATAGGCATCGGCATACCAGACAGTGGACTGGAAGTTGTAGCCGAGGATGGCACCGGCGGTCTGCGCCTCGGCCGTCAAGCCGAGGGCAAGATAGGCCTCGACCAAGCGGTAGAGCGCTTCGGCGGTGTGAGTGGTGGTCTGGTAGGATTCGACCACGACGCGGAAGCGGTTGATCGCGGCGGTGAAATGGCTGCGACCGAGATAATAGCGACCAATCTCCATCTCCTTGGCGGCAAGATGGTCGAAGGCGAGGTCGAACTTGAGCATCGCCGGTTCGGCATATTCGCTTTCCGGATATTGCTCGATCACTGTGCGCAGGGCCTGAAGCGCCTGGAAGGTCAGGCCCTGATCGCGGCCGATTTCGTCGATCTGGTCGTAATAGCTGAGCGCGAGCAGGTACTGTGCATAGGCGGCGTCTGCGTCGAGCGGATAGAAGTCGATGTAGCGCTGTGCCGAGGCGCGCGAATTGGGATAGTCGCGGGCAGAATGATAGGCAAAGGCCTGCATGATCAGGCCGCGCTTGGCCCATTCGGAATAGGGATAGAGACGCTCGATCTCGCCGAAATAGAACGCCGCATCGTCAGCGCGCCGGCGTGCAAGTTCATACTCGCCTCGCTGGTAGATTTCCTCGGCAGTATAGCTGTCGAGCGCTCCTTCGGCCCGAGGATCGAAACCACCGCAGGACGCAAGCACGAAGCAGGATACGAGGGCTGCGGCGAGCGTGGCTCGCGCTTTTGCCCGATCGTTCCGGCCTGCCATTCCGCTGCTCCCGGTCACTTGCCCTTGGAGGATCAAGGTCCTCATGGCTAATCCGATTACCATGAATTGTCAGGGTGCAAAACCCCACGTCGCTCAACACGCAGAGCCACGCCGTCACGCCTTAGGTTGCTCAGGCGACGGCGTCCAGATCGGCTGAAGCAACGCCCGCACCGGGCAAGCGCTCCATCAACGCCCGGTCTGCCTGTACCAGACGGAATGCACGAGGTGTCGCAAAAAGCTTCCTCAAAAGACGATTCGTGACGGCATGTCCTGCCCGTATTCCGGTATAGCGACCGATGATCGGAATTCCGGCTGTCGCAAGATCACCCAGCACATCGAGCATCTTGTGGCGAACAGCTTCGTCTGCAAAGCGCAGTCCGCCACGCGTCAGGACACGGTCATCGTCGAACACGACGGCGTTGTCGAGCGTACCCCCGAGCGCCAAGCCACTGGCATGCATTTCTTCGACATCCGAAAGCCGGCAGAATGTCCGGCATGACGCTAGTTCATGAAGGAAGTTGCCGTTGGCGAGATCAACTAGTCGATACTGACGGCCTATTGCGCGATCGGGAAATTCGATAGAAAACTCGATCTGGAAACCAGAAGACGGAGATAGTCTCGCGCTTGCGGCACCATCGGATACCTCGACCGTCTCAAGAATACGCAAGGCGATCAGAGTGTCGGACACTTGTTGCCTTCCGGCAGCAATCAGGCCACGGGCGAATTCCAGTGCACTGCCATCCATCACGGGTACTTCGGGCCCGTCGATAAGGACTGTAGCGTTATGTACACCAGTGCCAGCCAGTGCGGCCATCAAGTGCTCAATCGTCGAGACCGAGACTCCGTCACCGTTGGCAATCTGGGTCTTAAGAGGGGAAACAGATACCCTGTCCCAGCGGGCAGGAACGATTGGGTCATCAGAAAGGACGTCCGTCCGCCGGAAAACGATGCCTTGCCCGGCTTCTGCAGGCAGAACCGAAATACTGACGGGCTGACCGCCGTGGAGGCCAATCCCGGCAAAACTCACTGCGGACTTGAGCGTCGTCTGCACGCGAATCCCCTCTCGTCATTCACAACCACCAGGTCTTCTGTCACCATACTCTTCGTCTGGAGAGGCGACAGATTGGCATGATGCGGCGTAGGAAAAGCGTGCGCTCGGCGCAAATCACGGTTTGCAACCGAGTGAAACACTTGACATCACAACCTAAGCGCGCCGCGGTCGATCTGACGAACGACAGTTAAACACAGCAGTACTACAGGAGCTCTGAGCGAACAGGTTGAGCCCCCAAAAAAGAGGCAAATGCCCGACCTGACCGTGTTTGACTTGGATCAGTTGGCCTGACGACGGAGGAACGCAGGTATATCGATCCGCTCCTGTTCGGCATCATGGGGATGTTCCTCATGCTGCACCGCAACCTTCGGTTGAGTCCGCTGAACCTGGACGGGTGCTGGATCGGTCTGATGTCCGGTCATGCGGCTTATCAGGTTGTTCAACCCGAAACGCGGACGGTCCGGTTCCACCGTCCGGGGCGTGGGCATCTTTGCAGATGCTGCAGTCGGAGCACGGCTCACGGCATTTCGTAGACGGGCAAGAGCTTCGGGTGTCGGCGTACCGGGAGCCGGCCTTACAGGTGCAACGAAAGCTTCGGGTCGCACATCGACACGCGCGTCCGTCTGGCTGTCACCCCGCGGACGATAAGCAGGCGGGGGCAGTTCCTCGGATCGGGCATGTAGCCCGCCGCTTGCACCCTCGCGATCAAAATCGTCGTCGTCCAGACCGTATTCAACGACCGAAGTTTCGACCGAGGCCGACAATAGGTCGTCATCCGTTACGGACTCGAGGCCCGCCGTACCTTCCAATGCGTTTTCGCCAGTGTGGTAGTCAGTCCGCAATTCGTTGCGGCCAATCAGGATTTCGGAGGCGCGGCTCGGAGCAGACGCCGCTTGCAAGGAGGACGTACGGATGGAAGGCTGGTAGGCTGCCCTCGACGCCGCCTGTGCGCTTCGGGAAGGTGAGGCTTCGGCGCTGACCTTATCGCGCAATGGTGCCGCCATGCTGCGCCGTGGTACAGGCTGCTCAGCCTTGACGATAGCGGCATCAATCCCTGTCGCCACAACAGATACGCGCATACGTCCTTCCATCGAGGTATCGAGCGTTGATCCGACAATGATGTTGGCTTCCGGATCGACCTTTTCACGAATCTTGTTGGCAGCTTCATCAAGTTCGAAAAGGGTCAGGTCTGTACCGCCCGTGATGTTGATAAGTACGCCCTTTGCTCCTTCAAGGCTGATTTCGTCCAACAGAGGGTTGGCGATTGCCTTCTCCGCAGCCTCAATTGCACGCTCAGGACCTTCCGCCTCGCCAGTCCCCATCATCGCCTTGCCCATTTCGTCCATCACCGCCCGGACATCTGCGAAGTCGAGGTTGATCAGACCAGGGCGGACCATCAGATCGGTCACTCCCTTGACGCCTTGGTAGAGCACATCGTCGGCAAGCGCGAAGGCCTCTGTGAACGTCGTACGTTCGTTGGCAAGGCGAAAGAGGTTCTGGTTGGGAATGATGATCAAGGTATCTACAACCTTCTGAAGCGCCTCGATCCCCTCATCCGCCTGGCGCATGCGCTTGATGCCCTCGAACTGGAAAGGCTTCGTCACAACGCCGACAGTCAGAACGCCAAGCTCTCGGGCAGCCTGGGCTATGATTGGCGCCGCACCAGTCCCTGTCCCGCCGCCCATACCTGCGGTAATGAAGCACATGTGCGCTCCGGCAAGATGATCGACGATAATGTCGATCGACTCTTCGGCAGCCGAGGCTCCAACCGCCGGACGCGCCCCTGCCCCGAGCCCTTCTGTCACCTTGACGCCCATCTGTATCTTGGCCGATGCACGTGACTGGCTCAACGCCTGTGCGTCTGTATTGGCAACCACGAACTCGACCCCTTCGAGTTCCTTGTCGATCATGTTGTTGACTGCATTGCCGCCGGCGCCACCGACGCCGAACACAGTGATCCTGGGCTTGAGGTCCTGCTGCCCGGGCAAGGAAAGGTTGAGTGCCATCACGCTGTCCGCCTGTCTGTTGCTCGCCCGTCCCGTCGGGCGTTTGCCGCCTGTTGGTTTCAATCCTACCGGCCTTATGCTCGATCGTCACGGAAAAAACGCAGCAAACGCACAATATATGGAATGATTGCGCGCAAGTTGCTCCGGATGTCGGAAAGACCGCAAGATGTTGGGCCTCACCAGTTATCCTTGAACCATTTGACGGCTCGCCTCAATGATCGGGCAGGATGTCTTTCGGCTGGGACTTCGAAGTCCCACCATTCGTCCTGCGGATGGGCAGCAAAGAGGCACAAACCTACGGCGCCGGAAAAGGCGGGTCCTGTGGCGGCCTGAGGCAACCCCTGCACACGCAAGGGACGCCCCAGACGAATCTGTTGGCCAAGAATCCGGGAGGCGAGTCCGTCAATGCCGGGAACCTGACTAGCTCCTCCTGTCAGGACGATGGACTGACCAGGCAGACTTTCAAATCCGGCGGCGTCAAGGCGTGCCCGAACCTCTTCGAGGATTTCTTCGGCCCGTGGGCGCATGATCCCGATCAACTCAGCGCGACTAACAGTGCGGCGATCACGGTCCCAGTCTCCGGTCTCTCCGCCGATCTCGATCATCTCACGATCATCCATGCCAGTCGCCTGAATGCCGCCGTGCAGCGTCTTGATTCGCTCAGCGGCGGCATTCGAAATCTGAAGACCTACAGAGATGTCGCTGGTAATGTGATCGCCGCCGAGACGGATGCTGTCGGTGTGAACCATATGCTTCCGCAGAAAGACCGAGATTCCGGTCGAGCCACCGCCCATGTCGATGCAGGCGCTGCCCAATTCCTGCTCGTCCTCGACCAGGGCGGCGATTCCCGCAGCATAGGCCGAGGAAGCGATCCCGGCGAGCTCGAGGTCACAGCGCTTGACACAGTGCAACAGGGTCTCCACCGCGGCAGCGTCAACCGTGAGAAGGTGAAGGTCGGTGGAAAGACTCTGACCAATCTGGCCACGCGGGTCAGCCATACCGGTCCGGTGATCAAGGTTGAAGTTCACCGGCTGAGCGTGGAGCACCTCGCGATCAGTTCCATAGTCAGGCACGTCGCAAGCGCCAAGCACGCGACCGATGTCAATGTCTGTAACAGCACGGCCATGCACTTCTGCGGTACCGGTCACGCCATAAGACCGAGGACGTGCTCCGGAAAAGCAGGCAATGACGTGATCGACGCGTTGCTGGGCCATTTTTTGGGCGGCCTGGATGGCAGTGCGGATTGCACGTTCGGTTTCCTGCATCTGCTCAACTTCACCGAACCGCACCCCACGGGATCGAGTTGTCGCCGCGCCGATCACCCTGAACGAGGACTGTCCCGCCATCGGTCCTACGCCTTCCGGCACGGCAAAGCGGTCGGTTCCATCAAAGCGCAGCACGAGGCAGGCGATCTTGGATGTGCCGACGTCAAGGATCGCGATGACTCCACGGTGCATCGCGGCCTTGCGCAATTGCCGCATCGCTCGCTGACTCTGATAAAGCTGTCGCATCATTCCTCCGGCAGTGGTTCAGTCGAACTTGTGTTGCGGATGTCGGAAAGCGCCGGTTGATTGAGCCTGATCGTGGGCCGCTGCGCGAGACGCACATCGACCTGGATCAGATCACGGGCAAGCAAGTCCTGAGCCTGTTCCAGTGCAATCACCCTGTGAAGCGCCGGAATGGGATCATCTTCGGGAAGCAGTATACGTTGACCGCGGTCAAGGACCATGTCCCATCGGCGCCCGCCGACCCTGACAAGACCTCGCACCCTCGGTGCGATCGGACCGGCCGCGGCAAAGAGCGCGAGCGCCTCGGCAATACGGTCATGGGCGCCGTCGCCGGCGATCAGCGGCAGATCGGCACGGCCGGCGCGGTCGGCGATCATGCCGGTCATCACGCCGTCGGCGTCGATCAGGCGCAGTCCGTCGGTATGGCGCCAGACGGCGACGGGGACCCGTTCAGTCACCACGATGTCGAGCGCCCCGCCGGGGCTGACGCGGACGGTCGCCTCCTTGACGGCGGTGAGTTCGGTCACCGCGGCACGGATCGCATCAAGATCGATCCGCCAGGACGAGACCGGAAAGGCGATGGTGACAAGCTCCTCGATGGCCAGGCGCAGCGCGGGACTGGCGCCCTCTACCTTCATGCTCGTGACCTTGAATTCGGGACGCTCCTCGATCTGGGTGCGCAGGTTTGCGATCTCGGCCGCAAGCCAGGCGCGGTTGCCCGCGGACGAGGACCAGGCCCCGGCGGCAGCCGCGACAAGCGCGGCCGGCAGGCCAAGGCGGAAGGCCAGCCGGTAGAGCGGCGTCAGCATCATGCGCTGGTAGCGATAGGACCAGAGCGTCGGTGCGGGGTCGCGGCGGGGCGACGGGAGGCGGCGAAGGATCAGCGACCGCATGAGGCATCCTCCACCAGCCAGCGGCATAGATCGGGAAAGCTGATCCCGCAGGCGGCGGCCTGTTCGGGGGCGAGCGAGGTCGGCGTCATGCCGGGCTGGGTATTGGTCTCGAGCAGGACGAGCCCGGCCAGGCCGCGCCTGTCGTCCCAGCGGAAATCGGTGCGGGACAGGCCACGACAGCCAAGCGCACGGTGCGCGGCCAGCGCAAGGTCGAGGCAGGCCGCGAAGATATCGGGCGGAACCGCCGCGGGGCAGACATGGCGGGATCCGCCGGGCGCGTATTTGGCGTGGTAGTCGTACCAGCCCTCGGTCACGATGTCGGTGACCGTCAGCGCGCGGTCGCCCATCACGGCGGTGGTCAGTTCGCGGCCGGGGGCATAGGCCTCGACCATCACAGTGTCAGGCATTTCGTCGGCCAGTTGCGGGGGTGAATTGGCGGCCTCTCGCACGATATAGACGCCGACGCTCGAGCCTTCGTTGTTGGGCTTGACGACGTAGGGCGGCGCCATGACGTGACGCGC
>Ga0315900_10003312_pt1 | contig 23671 bp, 24 predicted proteins | sample LakEriMetagenome_FD_203521 | JGI IMG/M metagenome (GOLD analysis project Ga0315900, IMG submission 203521) | Freshwater fungal communities from buoy surface, Lake Erie, Ohio, United States - Buoy 12 MA114 | ecosystem: Environmental > Aquatic > Freshwater > Lake > Lake biofilm | place: USA: Lake... | reverse complement strand
CGAACCAGTAATCATTCCGCCGCCACCACCACCGCCACCAGCGACGTTGGTGGTGCCGTTTCCACCTCCACCGCCTGCAACGATGAAGTATTCAACACTTAGCGTTTGTGGCGAAACAGGTGTCGTGTTCGTCGTCAGTGACGACACATACCCCATGTAACTACGAGTCATACCTTGAACCTCACATAGACAATGCCAGAACCACCGGAACCGCCAGTGCTCAAACCGCCACCCCCACCCGATGCGGTATTAGCAGAAGCGGATGTGCCCGATGTGGCACTTCCACCATTGCCGCCAACAGACGAGCCGCCGGAACCAGAACCGTTATTTCCTCCACCACCACCGCCGCCACACTTATAAAGTGCAGAGCCTCCAATGAATCCAGAAACATCTATTCCTGCGCCACCACTGGAGCCAGAGGCTGCTCCACCAGCACCGCCGCCACCACCGCCAACATTGCCGCTTTGATCCGCGCCGTTGTTTCCCTGTGCTCCTCCCAATGATCCACCAGCGGTAGTTCCAGTCTGCGAACCCCCACCGCCACCACCAGATGCTCCAGCCTGACCGCGGATGCTGTTGTCCGATGTGCGTCTTCCGCCAGTTCCGCCACCAAGTGCAGAAATGTTGGCAACGGTCGCGCTGGGTGATGTTCCCCCAATCGAACTGCTATTGCCAATGCTGCTACTCCCACCGCCAGCGCCGATGGTTACTGTTCTATTTGAATCCAAGTAAACACTTTGCAGAACCATTCCACCTGCGCCACCGGCACCAGCGGCTTTTTCGCCGTCTGAGTTACCGGCACCCCCGGCACCACCACCACCTGCTCCACACACCATGACATCAAACATTCCAGGCGTAGTAACCGTAAGCGTCCCGGTACTAGTAAAGGTCAGAAGCGTATAGTTGACACTGTTGACTGTGATTGACGACGACGAACCACCAGTGGCGACACCATCCGAATAACCAGCAACAACTGGCGACTGCGTAATGGTTGTTGAAACGTAACCAAGTTGACGCCTAGGTGTTGCCATTGATTAGACCTCGATTGCGTTCACGAAGCCGAACAACAGAATCACGTCGGCAGTCGCGGCAAAGGCCTTCACCACCTTCGAATTCTGCAAAGGAAGACCGGGAACGAGTGCGACAAGTCCAGCCTCAGGCTGGATCGTGACTTCAATGTTGCCGTCAGCGGCGGTAGCAGTGCCCCACTCAATGGTCAACTTGACCGCAGACGTGGACGTATTGCAGGCATAGAGCCACACCTCATCAAACGTGCCAACAGTCGTGCCAGCAACGGCAGTGTGGACGGTGACCGTAGCAGCAGTGCTGGTTCCTGTGACCTTGATGCCAAGCCCGTCTGTTGAGCCTGAGAGTTTCTTCTTGGTGAACGTTGCCATGATGCTCCTAACTGAACACTTGGATCTGGATGATGTCGACGGACGGCGGGATTGCAGCCCACTTCAACCCTGTAGTCTGCGCTGAGTCGGCGGTCAGAACGTAGTTGTTTGTTCCGACTCCAAGACGCGCAACGTCAGTGCCATCAAAAGATACAAGGTCTCCCTTGGTGGTCCAACGAGACGCAAGGAAGTTTGCTTCGTCGGCATCGTCAGCCGAGTACACCGGATAGATGACGGCACCAGCAGCGTGGGTCTTCGCTGTCGTGTCGTCCTGTGCGCGCGTGAGGGTGAGGGTCGATCCGCTGATCGTCGCGGTGCACTTTTCTTCCTGCGACGTGTTGGGGTCGATGACAACATAGAAGGGGACGCTGGCAGTCGAGGGCCAGCCCGTGGTCGCAGCAATAGTCACCGACGTGTCGCCCGTTCCGAGCGACCCGCTGATCGTAGTCTGTGCTGCTGCACCCTTATATTGTCGGCGTGTAACTGCGGCCATACCTTCCTTACCTTACACTGCGCATGATCACAATAGCAGTCCCCTCCCAGTCCCAGCGGTTATGGCTGGCCGAGTCGTCCAGTACCTGCCACTGCACGTCCTCGACAATGACAGAGAACGTGGTCTGGTTTTCCTGGTAGTTCACAACGCGGGGATTTTCCACTAGGTCGCGGAGGTTGTTCATCTCCGTGTCTACGTCCTGGTAGTACTCCTTGCCACGAACATTCAGGCGGTGGTGCATAATCAGCGGGACGCTGAAAATCTGGCTGCGTAATGGGGCAGCGTAAGCGCGGGCCATAAACCTGGTAATCGTTGGCCCAAGGGCATTGTTGGTGCTGGAGCGGCTTAGGGTCAGTTTGAACTCAGCCTCAAAGATCTTGGCCTCAAGGCCATCGATTGTCTTGTCCTTGGTGTCCTGGGTATCAATTGTCGGGAAGGTGTAGTAGGCCCCATTATCTGAAGCAACTGCAACGGCGATGGTGCCTTTGAGCGGCTGAAACCTGAGGTCAATCTTGGGTACGAACTTGGCATCGCCAATACCCCAGCGGTAGATGCCGGTCTCCATGTAGCCAGAAGACACCTTGTTGGTGGCGTGGGGGATGTACACGCCCTGCCCAGAGACGGTGAACATTGGCTTGTTGTTGAACTCGTGGATGGCCTGGACTGTGCCCTGTGCGGTGGCCATTAGGTCGGAGGCGTAGGCAGGCTGGTTGACGGACACGAACACCGAGATGTCCATGCGGCCAATGCCGGTGCTGGTGCCATCGAAGTTGGTCCAGGCAAAGTAGACGTACTTGCCGATACCAGCGAATGCGTTGATGGCTGCCCCAGTCTCGACAAGTGGACCGATGACCAGGTTGCCATCCCCGTCCGTGGAGCAGAACCGGAAGCCAGTGGTGGTGCCAATCAGGATGTAGCCGAGGTAGCCGTAGATCTCCTGAACAATCTCACCTTGCGGCAGTTCACCGGCAACGGTAGGGATATCAAGCGCGGTGCCGTCTGCCTTAATTGCGGTCTTGTAGACGAGGCTGATGTTGCCTGCGTACCCTGCCGCGTAGATGTGGTTCTGCCCTGCGGCGAATCCGATCCAGTTGAAGTTGGTGTTCGGGTGGGTGTACAGGGCGCCAGGGTTGTTTGCACTGCTGCCAGCAGGGGTAGTGATGTTCCAAATCTTGTGCTTGTCGGTTCCCTGGCCAGTTGCCATGAGACGGCCCTTGACGTACGCCAACTTGCCAGCCTCAATGCCGGTGATGTAAGCAGATGACGTGCCAATCCCGGCGTTGGTCTGATCAATATCTCCGTTGGCATACGAATAAAACACGTTGTATCCATCAGAAGCAATGCTGTACAGGTTGGACGCAGCAGTTCCGGTGACCGTGGTAACGGTGCTGAAGTCAGTCGTATATTTGACGTTCTGACCGTCCGTGCCATACAACCTGTCGCTTGCTGTTGCTGCATACAAGTTGGTGCCGCTGGTGCTGTAGATCTTGGTGGTATCGGACAGCAATGACAGTTCGCCCTTGGTCCACGGGTCAATTCCCTTGGATGACTTGAAGCGGTACGGCTCGGCATCAGCCGTGTCTGCGTACTCCTGGCCAGCACCGTAGTGCCACGATGACTGGCTGCGTCGCCACAGTCCCTGCGGGTTGATTGCTGATTCGCCCGGCTCTGCCGACTGGTCAACCGAGTCACGGACGCGTGCGTCGTACTGGCGCGTAAACTGGTTTGAAGCCGTATCTACAAAATAGGCACGACCATTGATGGCGACTGGGAAAAGATCGGGTACCAAGTTCGTTGCTCCGGTTCCAGTGTAGAAGGCCGCTGCTGGAGAGAACGGCGATGTGAACGTCGTCAGGTCAGCCATGGGCTATTTCCTGAACGTGATCGGATACTGCACTTTCAGGCGCGCTGATTCGGCAATGATACGGTCCCGTCGCAAGCGCACCAGATTGGTGTACGAGTCCCGCGTAGATCCAGGTGGCACCTCGTCAGAACGGCGAGTGTCTCCCTGCGACTCAATGAAGTTGCGCTTGATTTCACGCGCATGCATCATGCGGAGCACAACGCCAATTTCAACGATGTCATCGCACGTGGCGGGGAGGAAACAGTTGGTCGTCAAATCGGAGGACTCGGACGATGCCCGGGTAAAGGGAGCCTTATATCTGACACGCAAGGTGCCAGCCATGACGGGGTCATCAAGCACAAGCGTGTTGCCGGAAGGGAAGTCAGCGGTGGGAAGGCCGGTCTGAATCCTCACTCCATGGATAATCGGGTGCTCGTCGGCAAGGTAGCGTAAACGCACGTCAATCAAGTTAAGGATTGTTCCTGAACCAGTGATGTCAATTTGGCGATCAGACCCGTTGTATGAGAGATCAACAGAAACCACCCGGTACATGCCATTCAGGCTTGAGGACAAATCATCAATCTCGCTGTTCAGCATGTCCAGCATCTGCGCCCGAGGGAAGCGCGGATTAACAATTACGGCGGCACCGCCGGTGTGTGCGGCTGGCGTGGTGCCTGCGTATCCGCGCTCAACTGTCAGCGTTTTTGTTGCCGAGTTTGCTTCCCAGATGTAGAAGAGTTCTGAGTCAATCTCAAATACAGCGCCAGCACGAAGGCCGCCGATATCGTAAGTAGTAACCACAGACGTGGCACTACTGTTGATGGTCGACGCCAACTTGTTCCGCTCTTCAACGGTCCCCGATAACATTTGGCGCGACGCCCGGTTGAGGATCGTCGCGGCGGTGGTCATTTAATAGACGTAGCCCCCGTAGCCAGGGAAACTTCCTGCCTGGGCACGGGCGGCCTTGTTTGCCTTTCGTGACTTGGTGGTTGCTTTGGGTGCGGAAGCGTACTCCTTTGCAGGAGCGCCCTTCACTTTCTTTTTCTTGGGCTTAGGAGTGGGCACTACTTCTTCTTCCCCTTCTTCATGCCGCCCTTTTTGGAACCGTATTCCATCATGCGCTCTTTGGCGCCTTCGCCCATTTCGTGCTTACGGTTCTTCTTGCTCATCTTGCCTTTGGCCATTACTTCTTCTTCTTTCCTTTGCCAGACTTCATGGCCTTGCCAGTCTTCTTGGCTTCAGCCTTTGCCATCGCCATACCCTTTGCGGTGTACGGAAACTCTTTCTTTCCTACCTTTGGCATTTCTGCTCCTTGTGTCGGTTTACCACTTTACCTTATCAGCCCAATATGCAGCCGACATCTTGCCCTTGGCGATGTTTTTGGCGTGACGGGCCTTGAAGGATTCGCGACGCTTGCGATACGCCTCTGACTCACCCTTCTTCTTCGGCGAGCCGGATACGCCCTGCTGACCAAAGCGGATCAACTTAACCTTGTTGCCCTCCTTGGCGAGGACGGCATGGGACTTACTCGCGTTGGGCGTGCGCTTCGGCTTGTTGTAACCGGCAAACTTCTCGCCCCTGTATTCGATGGTCATCGGTACCTCTTTGTTTTCTCCGCGACCTTCTTGGGCTGCTTGACAAACTGCTTGCCAGCCTTGTTGCCCTTGGCCTTGGCCTTGTTGGTTGCGGCTTTCTCTGCCGGTGACAGTGCGTCCCATGCCTTGTCTGGCAGGTAACGCTTCTTGCCTTTGGACGGCTTGCCGTCAGACGTGCGCCACTTCTGCGCCGTCCAGTCTTTCAACGACTTCTGAGATTTAGACAATGCCATTACTTGTAACCGCCGCCAGCCTTCTTGTACTCAGAAGCAAGCAACTGTGCTTTGCGTGCCGACCACTCTCCGGGATCGCCACCCTTCGACCCGGCCTTGATCTTGTTGAAAAGGCGTTTGCGCATCTCCGGCTTGGTGTAGTTGCCAGCCTCATTAACGCGCGACTTTGCTTTCTTTTTAGCAGCCATTAGTCAACTGTTGCCTCCCAACGGGCCGACCCGTTGATTTGTTCTGGCTGACCCCCGGACTTGCGAATGCGCTTGTACGCATCAAGGTCCCTGTCCAGCACTTTTTCTTTTGCATTCATATCCTGGACCGCCCCACGTGTAGGCATTGCGGAACCCGAGATTCTGATGTGGGAAATGCGGCAAGCAAAACAGCCTTCAACGTCAAGGGTTGGGTGCTTCTCTCTGTGCTTCATAATCCCCTATCAGGTTATGTACGCGCCGTAGCCCGCAGCAACCAAATCGTCCTTTTCGTCCTGTGTCACAGGATTGTTATGGCCACCATAGTAGATGATGTCAACAGAACTCATGTCTCGCTGTTCGTTCTCGGTGAACGACCCGTCGATCAATTTGTAGACATTGCGTCCGCGTGCTCCCGGTGCATAGAAACGAAACAGTCTGTTGGCAAGGCCAAATCCGCCGTAGTCTGCCCAGCGAACAAGATTGTCGGTGGGTGGGCGGAAGAACATGACTTTGTTCTGCGTATTAGTTGCGCTTCCCGTACCAGACCCGGTGGCCGTCCTAATGCGAGTCCTTGCCCCAACGCAGGTCTGGGTTCCAGTGCCGCTGCCCGTCGCAGTCCGGATTGCAACCATGATCTCCGACAACACGGATGTGCCGGCTCCGGATCCAGTTGCTGTGCGCACTTTGACTCTGATGAACGACGCAGTGCCAGAGCCGACACCTGCAGAAAGCAAACCAGCACGTCGGGCAATCCGCAGACCAGTCGCACTACTACCAGCGGTTGCTGCACCACTACCAGTGGCGGTGCGCGGAAGGATCTCTTTAGTTGCGGCGGTGGATGTGCCGGTGCCACTTCCAGTAGCGGTGCGCTTTACGATCCGCGATTGGGTGTTGCTGGCAGAACCAGTACCGCTGCCAGTGGCAGTGCGGACAAAAGTTTGAAGCCCCTGATAGAACGCTGGGCCACCAGCGAAGGGGAATTTGAAATCCAACAGGTAAGCCATCAGGCTACCTGGGGTCAGTCAAGGCTGAGAGTCAGCGAGGTGATCTGAAACGTGTCGCCAGCGGTGACTGCAGCCGAAGAAGAAAGTGCTCCGCTCCACAAGCAGTTGCCAGCGGTGCTGTTGTCCCACAGCGACCAGTGGCTGTAGGTCTCGGTGGTTGAAACGTTGGTCCACTCAAGAGTTCCGCTTGATGCAATGCTTCCGCTCGATGCAGCACTCCAAGTGACGGCTTTGCGAGTCGTCTCAGTTGCAGCATTGCTGGTGCCAGCCTCGCCGGGATCACCAGTATGCAACTTCACATACGTCGTCGTTACAGCAAACGACTGGTTGCGAAGAGTGTCAAGGAGGGCAACTTCTGCGTAGTTAGAGATCGACATTTTTTACCTCGGGTTTGAATATAGCAGAAGGGGCTGGGCGAGGGGATACGCCCAGCCCCCAATCTTGCTACTCGTTGATTACGAGTTTGCGCCGATGCTCGACGCGGCCTCGATGCGACGGAGCGACGCCTCGCGGAAGCGAGCGTAGCCACCGAGCCAGTACCAACCGACAGGCTGGAAGCGCTGCAGCGAGTCAACCACCGGTCCGCGGATAACGCGCGGGAACGGTCCGTTGCCATCGACAATCGAGTGCGCCTTGGCAAGAGCCTGACGGCCCATGATGTGCGTGCAGTACACGTCGATGTTGCCGGATCCACCAGCACCGTTCGAGGCGTTCTCGAACAACTTCGCGCGCGGCGTCTCAATGAAACGCACGCCTTCGAAGGCTCCGACTTCGCCCATGTAGATGCCAGCCGGATCGCTGTAGACGTGCGGGTCACGCCACGAAGCGACACCCGTCTCACGACGGAGGTCGTACGACACGTCGGGGTGGATGTAGCCCATGTACATGCCGTTGAACGACACAGCGTTGGCCTTGCGGAGAGCGGCGACAACCTTGCGGACGTCGTTCGCCTCGATGATGTCTTCGGCTTCGATCTGGTTGCGAGCCGTCTCGTCCGAGGAACCACCACCGCCGTAAACGACGTTGGTGCCACCGGCGAGGACATCGCGGATGATCGAGTCAATCGAAATACCAGCGTTGTAACCAACGACGTTTGCCGCAGCAGCGTCGACGTCGAGGAACGACGTGCCACGCAACTTGGCGGTGGTGTTGACTGCATTGCCGTACTCGGCCAAGGTCACTTCGACCTGACTGTCCGACATCGCAACCGCCGTGACATCCGAGGTCTCGGTCAGCGTCGACGTAGCCGGATCAAGGTCATTGAAGATCGTGAACTTGACGGACGAACCAGGCATCGCCTGGGCGACCGGCATGACGTCTGCAACCGCGTCGAACAAGAGTTCGCTGCGGAGTGCGAAGTACGCAATCCGGTCAAATGCAACCTGATCTGTGAGCAGGCTGCTCTGTTCTGTATATGCCATTTCCTGTTATTCTTTCCCCCACAGGCCGGGGGCCTGAGGGCTAGAGGTTTTCTGCTTCTTGCCTTGCTTGAGCCAGCAGTTGCATGACCTCGTCCTGGGAGCGAGCATTGTTGATCCGATCAGCCCAGTCCACCGGGGGTTCGCTCGTCTGTCCCGCCCTCTGCGCTTTCTGCAAGCGGTTCCAGGCATTTTGTTCTGCCTGCGCCGCCTGCTTTTGAACTGAAGGTGCGATGAGATTTGCTTCCTCGGCTGCCGCCCGAATTGCTTCGGGTGTGAAGTCTCCGTCGTAGCCCTTCACGAAATACTTTGAGGCTGGGTTGTCCATCGGGATCCCGGCCTTAACGAAAGCAAGTTCGCGTTTGGCTGCTTCGGCTTCGGCGGCTGCTTGACGCAGTGCCTTGACCTCATCTTCCAGTTTTCGCATGTGTGCTCGAACTGGATTCTTGGCTACCTGATCGTCTGTCTCGTCTTCGAACGACTCGTTGACATCTGACATGACTCACTCCTTCTGCCCACATCCAATCCGGAGGGAAATGGATGGCTGCTCATCTCACCCTTGTTACATCCGAAGGCGGGGAATCTCCGGAAGTATCCCTTGTGGGATAACTTCAGTTAAGCACCAAAAGTTCTAGCCGTCAAGTATTTACTGTGCGGTGCCAAGACCTGTCTCGCGGGCGCCAGCAGTGACGCCGCTAGTGGTGGCAAACTGACCGCCACCTTCAAACTGTGCGGTGCGAAGACCACGGCGACGGATCAGTTCCTGCTGCGCCTGAACGTCATAGCCGAGTGCGGCTCCGACCTTCTGCTCCTGTGTGAGCGCAGTCTCGCCAGCCATCTCGGTGTACAGACCGGCCATTGCACCGGCTGATTCAAACGCCTGTTGTGCAGCCTCAGGACTAATGCCACGACGCACCAAGTCCTCAGCCGTTTGGCTCGTGATAGTGAAGCCAGCCTGTTCCTGGGCACGGGCCGCGATCTTGGCAGCCTGAGCCTGACGCTGAATGAGCGGAGTGGCGCGCTCTGGGTCAAGGAAGTACGCCGCTAGTTGGGAGTCATCCACGTTGTACAGACGCTGCATCTGCTGCTTGACTGCTGGATCTGCATCGGCCACGGCACGGTATCCATCTTGGATGCGGGACTGCAATTCGGACGCCGACACGTCGTTCTCAAGGAACTTCTGGAAGTCGTCCTGGCTGTCGTAGAAACCCGGGGGCATACCATTGGCACGCATCAGTTCCATGTACTGCTGTTCCATCTGGATGTAGGTATCCGGAGACAATGCAGGAAGGCCCTTGGCTTCGCGCCGGGCATTCGCGGCAAAACGCTTCTTGTATGGCTCGGTGTTGCGGAGTTCATACAGCACGGCGCTGGAGTCTTCGATGCCCCGCGTGATGATGTCCTTGAGATTTGCCTCTAACCCTTCAAGACGGGCGGCCTTGAGAAAGGCGGACATGCGCGCAAAGGCATCTTCGTTGAAGACAGTTGGCGTGGTCGTGTCACCACCGCCACCACCGCCACCACCGCCGCCACCGCCATCGTCGTCTTCTTCTTCCTGCTGTTGATCTTGAGATTCAAGGATGATGCGGTTGATCTCATCCGAGGGAAGACCACTGTAAAACAGCCAGTCAAGATTTGTGTCGCTCATCGCACCAGACCAAACGCTTTCTCAAGTCCCATGATTGTGTTGCGCACCTGATCGTTGGCGTTCTTGGTGAACTGCCAGCCGTATCGCGGGTCCTGCTTCAGGCGCTGCATCCACATTGTGCCAGACATTGACTTGCCATCCGGACCGGCCTCAAGCGCAGCAGAGAACATTGGATCATCAATCTTGATGTCGGCGGGATTGCGCTCCAGAACCTTGGCCGCGATGTCGCGGTAGGGTTCAAAGATGTCATCGATTGTGAAGTCCTTGTCAATCATGTCCGAGAGGTGCGAGTACTTCGTCTTGGCAAACTGCTTTGCCTTAGCGATCAGACTGTCCTGGCTCTGAATAACTCCGTCCATGCTCGTCCCGGTGAGGGCAGCCTGAATGCGGGCATCGATGTCTACGGGTTGATAGCCGTAGTTTGCAAGCATCTTCTTGAGTTTTGACGCCTCAGTTGTCTGCTGAACAGCAGCCTGACTGCGCTGCCCAAGTTTGTCGTAGGCAACGTACTTGAGTTCCAGGTCGCTGGCGTTGTTCTGTTCTGCATAGAGGGCGAGATCATTGATCTCAGCCTCGGTCAGTTGCAGATCGCCAAGACCGGCAGCAAGGTTCATCTTGCGGACGCGCAGACGCTCCTGTTTGTCCGGGTCCTTGAGGAGATCCCACTTGACGCGGGCCTCCTTGGTCTTGTTGTAGTAGTCGGTTGCCTGGACCTTGGCAGTGAATGCCTGGACTCCGGCGCTAGAGGTGGTGTCGTAGTTGTCTGGGTTCTTGGCTACGTCAAGGAACAGGTCGATGAGTTGGTTGCCAAAGACGCGACGGGCTTCCTGCTCGCCCTGCCCACCGTCGACCATGCCAGCAAGTTGCGGGAACTGCTGCTTGAAGAACGTGCGCCAGTCAGACGACGAGCCACCGAGGTACTTGGTGTCGTACTCAGTCTTTAACTTCTTGCGGTTTGCTGCAGTATCTTTCAGCCCGCGAGCAACCAACTGTTCGGTGACGAACGTTTCCTTTGTCATCGGATCAGCCATCATCCACCACCAGACAGAATACGGAACGCCAGGTTGATCGCATTGCCAACAGCGTAACTAGAACGCTCTCCGGGTGCAGCAGCCTGAGCCTGAGCAGTGGCAAGAACGGTTGTCGACGGGGCCGTCGTACCTCCCCCAGAAGCACTGCGTTCTGTCTGCTGGATGGACTTGACGGCGCGGTCGATCTCAGCCTTAGTCGGCATGCGTCCCAACTGCGCCAGCGAAGCCTGCTGCATGTAGTAAGCAATGTCCTCGCGCGGGGTTACCTTGACTGTGGTTCCGCTTGCCTGATAGCCGGGAGCAGACATGATCGTCGGCAGGTACGCACGAATGGTCTTGTAGTTCGCATTGGCATCGTTCATGAAGTCAGCAAACGCTGCAATGTCCGTGTTGTTGAAACCACGGTTCTGCATGATCGACTCGCTGGGGTCATTGCCCTTGTAGTACCCGGTGCGCTTCAACTGTTGAGCGATAAGCAGACGTTCCTGTGGGCTGAGACTCATGATCTCATTGCGCACAGAATCCGTGGTGATTTCGTACCAAGGGCGGGCAATGTAGTTGTCTTCGTCTCGCAGGACGGACCCGCGGACAACGATGTCCGACGGACCAGGAGCCATCGAGGAAATGACTTTGATCATTCCCGCTGCGATGTCTTGCTGGAGGAGCGGGCCATACGTGCCGGTTGTCTTGACACCCTTTGCCGAGATGGTCTGATGCGCGACTGCATCTGGGGTCAGATTCTGCTGTGTCCAAGTTGTCGGATCTTTTACCTCAGGACGCATGGTCGTGGTCGACTGCGTGCCGGTATCAGTGGCATTGTCCATCGGCTTCATTACCATTACAGTTCAACTTCCTGTGACAAGAAACGCGACCAAATTCTATCAAATTCTGAATTTGTGGCAGCAAGCGACTCACCCAACTGGAACAGGTACTGCTTGTAGCGGTCGGCTTTCTTGGCTCGCAGCGATGTACCGGTGGCATTCATGGCTGCCGTTCGAGCGTTCAGGTACTGCTTAACCAGCGGCGTGATGGGGTTCTTGGCAAGGCGCGAGTCATCTACGGCGCGCTGCAGTTCAGCGATTGAGTTCTCAAACTTGTTGGTAGTGAACTCGGGCTTGATCGGGAACCCGGGCATCAATTCGTTCAGGTACTGACGGTAGGCGCGCAGCACCTCCTGCTGCTTCTGGCTGGGGTTGGCACCGAACATCTGGCGCATCTTGCGGTACTTGACCGAGCCAATGCGCAACTGCGCAAGGTTGATCAGTTCAACGTCCTTCAGGCGGACTCGGCTTCCCTCGGACAACTGGCGCTCCCAGACGCTGAAGTTGAACTCACTTCCCATCGGGGCAAAGTAGGTACCGATGGTGGTGTACTCGGCCAGGATGTCGCGGTTGGTCCGCTCCCAGTCGCCAAACTCCTGCGTTGCTTCAAGACCGTCGCGTTGTGCCTTGGTCTTGGACGACACATACAGGGCCAGATCGTCGCCAAAGTTGTTGAGGAATCGGTCGATTGCCGTGTCGTAGTTCTCCATCTGGTATCGCCGGAACTCCTCCAGGAGAACACCGACGTACTGGTCCCCGGTCTTGGTGGGGACTTTCCACTCCTGAACGCCAGACGACGGTCCAAGGAACTGGGACATAGCCCTCATCATCATCATGATCCGCGCCTTGTACTTGGCGTCGGCAAGCAATGACGTGCGGCCAGTCTCGGTGCCGAGGTCATACTTCGGGTTGACAGACAGCGCTCGAAGGGTTTCCAGATAGGTGTTGGCGAACTGCGTTGTGGTGTTCTCCGTATCTGCAGTGAACGCTTCGATTGCCTTACGCACAACTCCAGGGGCGAGACCAGCAATAAGTTCCCCGCCGGTCGTCTCTCCGTATGGCAGAAATAAGGACTTAAAGTCGTTGTACTCCGGGGTGTCCGGGACAATCTTGCTCAGAGCAAACTGACCATATGGCCCGAGGGCCGGCATGAAGTTGATGCCCTGCGACAGACGACCCAGCGGGGCTGACAGTGGGGCATCGATGCCGGTCAGGGCCTTAGTCAAAGATCCAGACAACGGGAACTGGAACTGCACCTCATTGGTCTGGGGGTCCCTGAAGAAGATGCCGCGACCGTCCTGGTCGGGATCTGCCTCCTCAAGCCCGGTGTAGACACGCGTGAACTTACGCATCAGGTGGACGTTGTGCTGTGCACCAAGAGTCATGTAGGTGCCGAGCACCTCCTTCCATGCGTCGGCAAATGGCATGACAATGCGCAGGGCATCGATCAAGTTGCTGCGCTCTGAAGCATCGTACAAAAGGTCCTTGGTGCGGTTGATTCCCTCAAAGCGTGCAAAGTCATCCAGTTCTTGGATGGTCAGTGTTCCGGTGACGTTCGTGCGCTTGGGCAGATTTTCGATGATTGAATAGACATTGCCACCGGCAATCCGTGTCTCGCCAAGATACTGACGGATGCTCATGCCCTGCTCGGAAGCCTTAGCGAAAATGTCGTCGTAAAGACGCTTGCCTTCTTCAGCCGACAACCTGTTTGCGTATTGCGAGATCGTCTCGTAGTAGAAGCCGCGGAATGTGGGTGAGCGCTCAAGGACGCGGACAGAGCGGTCGTTGAGACTGTTGAACAGCCAGTCGGTCATCACTCGGACCGGGCTGGTCAGTGTGTCGGTCCAGTCGCCAAGACCTTTGCCGGGGGTAATCCTCTGCTCCATGGAGATGACATCGGGCAATCCCCTCTCCAATGTGGCGTCGTATGTGGTCTTGGAAAAGTCCTGAATGAGACGCTTGACATTCTTCGATGCCGTGCCTGGGTCCATGCTCTTCAGGGCGTTTTCTTCGATCATCGGGACAATAGTTGCCAGCGGTCTGTCACCACGCATGTCAATGTTGGTGATAACACCACGTCCCTGATCGGTGTCCACTTTGTCTCCGACCTTCCAGGCTTTGCGTCCACGGGTCAGCGGGATGTCGTCGGTAAACATGGTGATTGACTTGCTGAAATCAGGAACGGCGTCGTAAGCAAGCAGAAACTCCATCTCCGGGATATTGCCGGTGAGTTTCTTCATGTCGTCGTACCAAACGGACGTGACGTATGCCTTGATGTGGCCACGGACTTCGTCCTCAAGACCGCGCCTCAACAGGTCATTGAAGTTGATTGACAGGTTGACATCTGAGTACGGGGTATTGCGGCGCTTGAACTCAAACCCATCAAACGCTTTCTGCGCAAGGTTGCGGTATGAGTCGCTGTTGCGGTTCTTCAGGAACCAGTCCACAACTTCATTGACCGACTCTTCCGGGCTTTTGCCAGCAGCAATAGCACGGGCAAGGATGCGCTGGGGTTCCAACTGCTGCTTCTGCTGGAGATGCTGGATCATGCCACGCGTGTAATTCTCACGCTGTGACTTGTCGTAGTTGACCCACGAACCGGTGTTGAACTTGTGGCGGACTTGTTCGGACTGCGACATACCCACGCGCTGGCGCGACCCACCAATTGAGTCGGCCAACTGGCGATGCACTTCTGTAGCCGAAGTGACATCATCCAGGGTTACGCCATCATTGATTGGATAACGGATGGGTCGCCCCGTGCGCTTTGAGTGGTTGGCGGCACGCTTGCGTCCAGTGGCTGTATTCGGGAATACGCGATCAGCAACCTTGAGTACGTCGGCCTCTTCGCCTTCGATGATGGGCTTGATGACCCCAGCGCGCGTTTGTGTCGCAATGCCAAGTTGGCGCAGGTCAACACCGGTGATGCTCTTGGCATACTTCATGTTCTGCCCAGGCAAGCCGATGGCAACGGAGATGTACTCAAACGGATTGAGGTTGTACATCGATGCGGGGCCACCCATGGCCATACGGGTCTGGGCGTCGATTGCGTTGCGGACGATATAGCCAACGGTCGCAAGGTTGAGCGGCTTCCAGATTCTGCTCTGGATAAAGTCAGCAAGTTCAATTGGCCTACGCGCACGCCCGGTCATGGTGCGCACGGTGTCCTCGTATGAGATGTCGTTCAGGCGGTTTGAAAGATCATCGATCTCTGCCTGAATATCTTTCTTCACCTGGCCCTTTGCACCACGTGCGCGGTCTCGCAAATCAGAGATCTGGCCACGGATATTGCGTGCTTCTTCTGGATCGGTGTATTTGACAACCTTTCTCATTTCGGTACGCCCAGCCAAAGGCAACTTTTTGATCTTGCCTTCCGCCACCTGTTCTTCAAGCCCGATTTTTTTCAGCATGTCGGTGAACAACGGGTTGCGGGTCACGCGCCGAAGTTCACGCGTATCCGGAAGAACATAGACGCGGTTGAGCAACTGCACCAGATCGGTCGGGGTTGCAAAGACAAGGTCGTCGCCAAACTCTGCGCCCTGATCCAGGATCTCGGCGTACAACTTGGAGTCTGCGCTCTTGGATAGATTGTCCATGATCTGGCGGATCATGCCGTTGTCGGTCTCAATGCCCAACCGGTTGCTTAGGTAGTTCTTGACTATGTCAATACGCGTGTTGGCATTCTTGATGATTTCGTCCGCTGCCTCATCGGCAACACCACTAGTCCTCATTACCTCTTTGACGGCGGACTGATATGCCTCAATCGCTCTGAAGCGTGCTGTGCGCGTGCCGACAGATGTAAAGCCGTTGATGTATTTGCGGCCCCACTCGTTGATAACGTCTGACTTGACGCCCGCTGCACGCATGGAGTTGGTCAGATTCTTGATGGCATCCACGTTGTCGAAGTCATCAAGGCCGGTAACAACAATCGAGTCCTTGGGCATTGTGGCAAAGAACCGCATGTTCTTGACCATCTGCTTTGCCGGATTGCGCGTAACCTTGTACTTGCCGATCTGAGCCTCAAGTGTTCCTTCACCAAGAGTGAACGGACGAGTAAGCGCACTGATCACCTCGTCTTCGTTCTTGGCATTGGCCAGCCTGATTGCAGTGTCTGTGCTGACTTTGTAACCGAATGATTCGCTCAGGATCTTGTACGGGTCGTCTTCCTCAACAAGATCAGACACAAGACGCTTTGCCCAGGAGTTTGTGCGCATGAAGTTGACAAACTTATTGCCGTCGACAGATACTCCCTCGATACCCTTGGCAAGTCCGGCCTCTGACTTAAGTGCATCAGATACACCTTTGAGTCCTTTGCGCACGCTTTCGGCATCCTCGGCTGACAGCAGGGGGACAAGCGCGCGAACTCCGCCGCCGTTCTTGATTGCCGAAATAATTTCTTCGCCACTGCGGATTGCCTTGGCTGTGGCTGAGGCTGATTTGCCTGCAAACGCAATACCCTTAGCAATGAACTTTGTGGGATCAGGCACCGCCATCATCGTGATGGCATCGATGATTCCCGACCCATAACGGTACGCAATTGACTTCTCGCCAAACATCTGCGTCATTGAGCGTCCGATTGTGAACGCGTTTCCGTACACCGTTCCACGGAAAGCACGGGCACGCTTGGCCTGCTCTTCGCGCAACACCTGGCTCATGAAGAAACCCTCGCCTTGTCGATCCGGATCATCCAGCATGGTTGCAAGTGATGTGGATTCCCAGAGTCCAAGCAGGTCGTAGTTCGATGTTCTTGCCGTCATGGATGCGATGTTCTGCACTGTCTCGGGGATGATGTCAAGTGCTGCAGTTGACCAGCGGATGGATGGCTTGACAATGTCTTCCATCACGAATCCAGCACCAACGCGCTGGAACGGTTCCGTCAGTTTGATTATGCCGGTGGCAGCCTTAGGAACTGTATTCCTAAAGATGCTGCTGGTGGTTTTGGCGGCCCATCCGACAGCGTCGAACGCCATCCTGATGCCGCCCTTAACAGCACCAACGTTCTGTACCTTTGTGTCGTAGTTATCGAGTTCGCGCTGGGCCGAGTACTGCGCAGCAAGATCTACGGTTGGGTCGTCTGCTTGTCCTTTTGCAAGTGCAACCACAGTCTGTGGGGCAAGCCACGGGGCGCGGTACGCAATTTCGTTGGCGCGCTTTGCCTCCCAATAGCCCATCGGTACCGCAGCAGCCGGAGATTGTTGAGGCGGAGCAAAGCCAGTGATCTCTTCATCAGTGAACGTATTGCGTGGGTCCACAGTTACGATCCATACCTGGACAACAAATCTTCTAGGTCATCGCTCGGGAAGTACGAGGCGATGTTGCGGAGTTGGGCGATTGCTTGACCTTGCGGGTTGTACATGGGGATGCCAGCCTCAACCGGGCCAGGACCAGCACCAAATGGTGCGCCGGCAGTGATTGGTTCATTGGGGCGCGACGTGGGTGCAGTAAGAGGAGTCGGGCGCACAGGCTGTACCTGCTGTGCCGTCTGTGCTGCCATGACATCAGTGGGTGCAGATCCCATGGGAACCGCCGCCTGCGAACGCAGTTGCTCCGTTGCCTTGCCGTATGTCTGGCCAGGAGCAGCCGCTCGTGCAATCTTTGCTGCCGGGTTGTTCAGGTCAACCCGATTTCCTTTTGCTTGTGCCATTTAGATCCCCAGTTGTGCCAATAGTTGATCCACCCCAGGCTCTCCGCCAGCCGGTGCTACGGGTGCCTCCGCACCCATTCCGGGCATGGCAAGACCAGGCATGGTCTCCGGCGCGCCCTGCGGCATCGCCATTGCCTGCCTATCCTGCGCACGCTGATTAGTGCGTCGGACCGCTTCGTACAGCGTAACATCCTGCTCCATCACAAGTTTGGCAAGGTATGCAAGATCATCCGGCTGGTACGGGCCAGCAGGATTTGCTGCCTGCTCCTGGATGGACGAGAGCAACGCTGCTTCGACACCTTCAGCAATGATGCGGTCGTGCTCAAGTTCAGGATCGCTAATCAACGGATCTGCCTCGCGCGCTGATTCCTTGCTCATCATGCCGGTGCCAAGACGCTGGCCAAGGCCGATAATCAGGCTGTTGACATCCGATCCAGCAGCCGAATACGACACGTAGTGGAAGTCCGTCTGCCAGATCTTGTTGGGGACGTACGATTCCTGGCCTGTCGAAACCCTAGATGGAATGAAGAAGGTCTTTTCAACGTCGCCCCAGTATGCGCGCTCAATGGCAATTGCGCACTTGTCCTCTTCGACAAGGGATGCTTCAAACAGCGTCTGTGCTTCCTGTACGCGGAAGTCGACGGTGGCTGAAAGCACGTTCTCGCCACGACGACCAGTGCGGACGTTGGTGGCCGACTCACCACCAAACTCAGCCGGGATTGCGCCTTCGAGACGCTCTTGGCGCTCAAGACGGTCCAGGGCCTGGTCTGTCTTGTACCCAGGGTTCAACTGCATTTGCTGGATGACGCCGCCCTTGACCACGCCAAGAATGCCGGCTTTGCCATCCGCCAACTGCAGAATCTCGGGGTTTTCACCAGAGTTGGCAACAAGGTATTCTTCGGGGAAGATGCCTCGTTCGATGGCAATCTCGGTTAGCGCCTGCAAACGTGCACGCGTGTAGTACATGCCGAGCACGCCATCAAACTGGCCGCGCGGCTTATCAAGCGTGATGCGATTGGCAACGATTGCCAAGGGGCGACCTGTTCTGTTGGGGATTTCCTCAAGGGTGAGGGCTTCCAAGCCAACGCGCTCTGCGCTGCTAAGTTCTGGGTTTTCTTCTGCGCCAAGAACAACCAGTTGGATTGTGTCGGCGTCGACGTACTCAAGCATTGTGTACTTGCTGTCTTGATCAATCTTGCCCATGCGCAGGCGACCGCTGACCAAATCGCCGTAGTTCTGCAACAGATACGAAGCCGTAGCCCTATAGGTGAAGATGCAGTTCTCCGGAACCATGTCGTCCGGATCGTCAACCGGAGCAGCAAACGTATCCAGCGGATTGCGGACAACCCACTTGGGCATCAATGTACGGAAATCTGGGCGTAGTATTACTGCGCTCTGCGAGTAAGCAAGAAGATGGCGCGAGCGACGACGAAGTTTCATCTTCATCTTGTTCTCGTCCCACATGGAGATCATTGCCTTGCGACGCGTGCGCGAATAGGACTTGGAGCGCTCACTCCCTTCTTTTACAGGGGGAAAGTAGGGCATGGGCATGGTCGATGCAACGCGCATCGACATCTGGTCCAGACCTTGAACTAACAAGTTTGCAACCGAAGACTTAGCGTTGCGGTCAAGTTCATTCAACGGAATAACAATGTCGCCATTTGCCATGTCGCGGACGCGACGCATCTGCTCATGAACCGGCCCCATGGCTAGTTTGCGCTGTTCGTAAAGCGCGACTACTTCTTCTGTTGACGGCACTAGATACCCTTCCAGGTTCCCTTCGTGGCGCGGAGGTTCTTCACGTCCTTGGCGATCTGACGCTTCTGCTTAGCGGCGGCCTTGGCCTGCTGCTTCTTAATCTGAATGCGCTGCTCGCCGGTGATGCGCATCAAGCCGGGTTCGTTTTCCCCAACAGGCGTCATCATGTCCTTGACTGTTTCCTCAAGGCTTCTTCCGCTGCCCTTGGAGCGAGTGACGGCAATGTTGTACTTACGCTGAGTCAAACCAGGGAACTTGCCCTGGAGTGCTTCAAACTCTTCGCCCTTGCTGTAGCCAAAACCGCCAGCCTTTTTAATGGCGGCCGTGTAGTTCTCGGAAGCGGTTGGCGTGCTCTGTGCTTTACCGCCATAAATGTTTACCTGGCGCCTCTGCTCTGCCCACAACTCATCTTCTGCCTTTTTGATTGACTGCCGTCTTGTTTCGCTGATCTGATTGACAGGGCGCGTCTTGATCTGAACCGGCTTCTTTGCAGGCTCAGCGACGACCGCCTGCGGCTTTGGCGCGGCCTTTTGTTTTGGCGCGGCCTTTTGTTTTGGTGCGCCTTTTCCCTTTGGAGCCGCTTGAACTTTTGGGGAGGCGGCCTTCTTCGGCTTGGGAGTAGGCACCACTTCCTTTGGCTTGGGAGCAGGCACCACTTCGACGGCCTGCTGATTGAAATCAATCGAACGCGGTGCCGGCTGATCAACAAAGTCTTCATAGACGTTCATGTCAACCTGCTTGGTGCGCGGCGGCTTCTTCGGCGGCGGTGCCTTCTTGACGGCGGGCTTGCCCTTTGCAACCGGAGTCTTCTTTGCAGGAGCAGTCTTCACTGGCTTGAGTTGGCCACCAGATGCTTTTTCAATTGCTTGCCCGAACTCCTTTGAGCGGACAACATCAACCTTCTGCTGCTCAGTTAAGCGCGCTGGCTTTGCCGGCTTCGGCGGAGCCTTCTTGACAACAGGGGCTTTCTTTGCAACCGGCGCTTTCTTTACGCGTGTCGGCGTCGGCTTGGCCACCGTCTCAGCAGTAGCAGCAACCGTGCCGCGCACAGGGGGCTTGACCTTCCCGGTGCTTGGGCCAATAATTTCCGATGCGTTGTACCTTGCAGCCTGAGCAGCACTAGAAATGGAACGACGGGCGGCTTCAATTCCCAGGCTTTCGGCGCGCTTGATTCCAAGACCAACAGAAATGTTCTTGAGTCCTGCTTTCCCGGCAACACCACTAGCAACGTCAAGACCAATGCGCAATCCTGCGCGCCCAACCGCTCCAACCTGAGGGGCAGAAAGGGCAGCAAAAGCGACGTTGGTGTACGCCTCGGCGGCGCGTGCTTCGCGGAAACGTCCGAGTTCACCCTTCTTCAGCCCGCCAGCCATTTCAACTCCACGCAAAGCCTTATTGGCAGCCGGGTTGAGAAACGTTGCTGACTGCGACTCAAGTGCGCCAATGGTTGCTTGGTAAGCACCAGCACCAAATTCTTTGGCAATGCCCTTGAGCGACTTGGGAACAGAGAAGAATCCCTTGCCCCAGCGTTCGTCTTGCTTCTTAGGCTGCGCTGCCGGTGCTGCTGCTTTGACTACTGGCTTCATGCGCTGCAAGTTGCGCGTTGCCGCGTCGCCAATCTGCGTCGTCTTGCCAGTAGTCGTCGTAGTGCGCGACGTACCAGTCGAAGTGATTCCGCCACTAGCACGGCTCGGGATGTTCTGGGCAAGTTTCTGCTTGAACTGCTTGCGCTCTTCCGGGGTAGCATTGGACAAAAGTTTCTGGGCAATCGTGGTTCGACCCTTCTGAGTCGAAGCCAGTTGCTGGAATCGATTGCGCAATTGTTCGCGCTGATCTACGGTCAGTTCTTCAAAGCCTTTTTCTTGTGCACGCTTCTGCACAAACTGACGCTGTGCCTGCTGGTACGGGTTCTTCTTCTTCTGAGCCATGGCTAACCGAACTGTATCATGTGCGTAGCCAAGATGGCCGCCATAGTCGGGGCGGAGCCTTGAGTGGACCAAGGGTTGGCATGTGAAGTTCGGCAAACCAGTGCGCCATCACCAAGTCAGTTCCGTTCTTCTTGCCGCGCGTCCACGACGACATTTCATCAATGAAAGCCATTGTCTTCCAGTTGTCGCGCATGGTCGGCAGTCTTACCGCGCCCGTGCGCCAGAGAGGAGGGAGGAGGGCTTCGACGCCAAGGTTCTCGTCCAATTTGTTGCGCCCGGTGGTGTGGCCGATAACTTCAACGCCGTGCATGGCCCGCCACTTGCGCACAAAGTCATGGGCAAGAAGGAACCGCTGCGCCGCATTGACCTCGACAACCCAGTGGGTGATTGGGTAGTCCATTTCATAGGACCGGTTCTGCCAGTCCTCCATGATGCCCGAGTAGAAGCGGCTGGTCGTGTCGTAGCCCAAGAGTTCTTCAGCCGTCAGTTTGACGCGCTCAATATCAACAAGGAACCTCAGGTTCGTGTGCGGTTGATACAGCCACCACTGGATCGCCCAGAACATGGTAGGGCTGGGGTCGACAGATGCAATGGAGATGATCGGACCCTCAAGGTTCGGCGGCGGATACCCGGGTCGCCTGTCCGTGTCAATGCAGCCCGGGTAGTCAACACCGTCGGGACCCATGCCACCGGTTGCCCACACGCGCTCGATGAGGTACGCGCCCTCGGCCATGTCTTCCTGCTGGTAGACAACTTTGAACTTCGTGGGCGAGTTGTACCTGATGTAGGAGAGATCTTTCCACGACAAACGGAAAGGCTCAAGAAGCGGACCATTGGGCCACGGTTCAGCGGTAGTCTTTCGTGACTCTGGACCAGAATCGAGTTCTTCGTAGTATGCGCGGTAGACCAGGTGATCGTACTTATGCTTCTTGAGCGGCTCGACTACATCCTCATTGCCACTAACGTCTTGGCCGTCGTAGTCATCGGGGTCCTCTTCGTACGTAATCTTAGAAAGACAGTGCGCGTAGAGGTCATTCGGTCCGAGCCGCTGGCCGATGACAGCAAGAACTCCGCCGGGATCTACACGCGCCTCAGCCATGGAGTCCCAGCGCTCTATGAGTTTATCGCGTGCAGCCGACTCCTTGGAATTCTCTGGGCTTGCCACGTCATCGAAGAGACACAGATCCGCCCGGTGCCCGATGAATTCGGACTCTATGCCATAAGCGCTGACGGTCGGCTCCTTGTTGTCAAGCCCGGCCATTCCATACTGTTCAACAATGAACTCTTCAGCGCGCCAAAGAGCACCGACATTGGTTGGTTTGAACCGCCCATAATCGAGACTGAGGCAAGCCTCGGCGTTTATCGACAGCCCCCGTTTGACCATCTCTGGATCGGGCTGAAGGGGCGACGTTCTCTCTAGAGTTTCGCGGATACGGCGCGAGTACATCTTGGCAAGGGTCTGGGATATGGACCCGATCATGATTCGGATCGACCGGTTGCGCACGATGCACCACACGGCCACGTCATGGAACAGGGTCGACTTGCCGGCACCGGGCGGGCAGTTCAGGACAAGGAACTCCTTGTCGTTGGAATCCAACTTGGCCACGATCTTGTAGGCGGCATCCACCTGCCAGGGGCTGGGCACGCGGCCCAGATAGACGCGGCGGAAGAAGTCGAAGTCCTCCAGTCCCTGCTGGGCGCGCTTGGACAGCCGTCCATTGGGAATGACCGGCGGGACATCTTTCTGGATCTGGAGATCCCGGGCCAGCATCTTGCCGCCGTCTGGTTTTCCAACGATCAGGTTGTGCTTGTCAATCTCAGCAGAAGTAGACCGGGCCTTGGCCACCCACTTGGTAGCCGAAGAATAAGAGATGCCAGCAATGCGGGCGGCCTCGCGCATCGAGACCCCTGACCCCATGGCCTGCCAAAACAGGGCGCGGTCATCTGATGTGACTGTTCGTCGGCCTTTTGCCATGTGTGTGTGTTATGCTACCGAACGTCTGCTGGCGCGTCGTTGAGCGTTGGGTCTGTCGCTCCGGTTTCTCCTGGCGCCAGCAGACACTTTCGCCAGGAGGGAGCGTTACTTCTTTTTCTTTGCGGCCTTTCCGCTGCTCTTGACGAACGCCTGCTTAAGCGCCGTCTCAATCATTGCGCGCTTTGAATCATCAGCGCGTTTAGCCTTTTGTCTTTCAGCACCACCAGGACGAGGCTTACGGTTGCCACTGCTTGCCCCAACTGCTGGCTTGGGCTTAGGCGTGGCTTTGCGAGCCTGCTTCACACGACCGGGACGCTTGTTGCTGTACTCATTTGCAGAAACGCCACCCATCGACGGGTACGCGCCAAAGCGCGCCACTTCGTCCGACACAGAGACTTTTGGTTCTTTCTGACGAACAGCACCAGTACCAGGGTTAGCCCAAGTATTCATCGTGCGTACCGCACCGCGACGTTCAGCCACTGATGCAGAAAGACGACGAGCCTCGGCCATCTGTCCCCGGGTCTTGTCGTTCTTGCCGTTGCCCTTTTTCATTGCCATGAAAGAAAACATAGCACACGGGTTGCAATGGAGGGGGGAGTGTGTATACTGACCGCCACAACCTAACGAATACCGGACCCTAAACGATTAGATTCCTCCTCGCGTACAACCGCCAGGGCAGCATCGCTAGATCGCACGGG
>Ga0315900_10003309_pt1 | contig 23674 bp, 21 predicted proteins | sample LakEriMetagenome_FD_203521 | JGI IMG/M metagenome (GOLD analysis project Ga0315900, IMG submission 203521) | Freshwater fungal communities from buoy surface, Lake Erie, Ohio, United States - Buoy 12 MA114 | ecosystem: Environmental > Aquatic > Freshwater > Lake > Lake biofilm | place: USA: Lake... | reverse complement strand
CACCTCGCCAAAGTCGGGGTGCGGCACGCCCACCAGGGCGCTTTCGGCCACGCCCGGCATCTCGTTGATGTAGCCCTCGATCTCGGCCGGATACACGTTGTAGCCGCCACTGATGATCAGGTCCTTGCTGCGGCCCACGATGATCACATAGCCGCGCTCATCGATCTTGCCGACGTCACCGGTTTTGAAGAAGCCGTCGGCGGTGAATTCCTCGGCAGTTTTTTCGGGCATGCGCCAGTAGCCCTTGAACACGTTCGGGCCCTTGACCTGGATGCCGCCGATCTCTCCCACGGGCAAGTCCTTGCCATCGTCCCCGCGCACGCGCAGCGACACGCCGGGCAAGGGGAATCCCACCGTTCCGCCCCGACGCTCGCTCTGCTGGCCATGGCGCTTGTCGGCGCTGTAGGGGTTGGAGGTCAGCATCACCGTCTCGCTCATGCCATAGCGCTCGAGGATGGTGTGCCCTGTGCGGGCGATCCAGTCGTTGAAGGTTTCAATCAGCAAGGGGGCCGAGCCGGCGATGAACAGGCGCATGTGGCGGCAAGCCTCGCGCGTGAGCGTGGGCTCGGCCAGCATGCGGACGTACAGGGTGGGCACCCCCATGAACACGGTCGCATCGGGCAGCCGCGCAATCACGCGCTTGGGATCGAACTTCGACATCCAGATCATCTTGCTGCCGTTGATCAGGGCCCCGTGGATGGCCACGAACAGGCCATGCACATGAAAAATCGGCAGGGCATGGATCAGCACATCGCCGGCTTTCCAGCCCCAGTATGCCTTGAGCGTGCGCGCATTGGAGAGCATGTTGCCGTGCGTGAGCATGGCGCCCTTGCTGCGCCCGGTGGTGCCACTGGTGTAGAGAATAGCCGCCAGGTCGTCGGCCTGTTTCACCGCAGGCCGGTGTCGGTCGCTGTGGTGGGCGGCGCGCTCCAGCAGGCTGCCGGTGCGGTCATCGCCCAGGGTGAATACGTGCCGGGTCCCGGCCTTGAAAGCGATCTTGCTGACCCAGCCAAAATTGGCCGGGCTGCAAACCACCACGGCGGGCTCGGCGTTGCCGATGAAATACTCGATCTCGCCGCTCTGGTACGCGGTGTTGAGCGGCAGGAACACGTAGCCCGCCCGCAAGGTGGCCAGGTAGAGCATCATGGCCTCGACCGATTTCTCGACCTGCACCGCCACCCGGCTGCCCTCGGGCAAATCCAGCGAATCCAGCAGGTTGGCCATCATCGCGGTGGCGCGGTCGAGGTCGCGCCAGCTGTAGTTCAGGCCCTCGTCGGTTTCGACCGCAATGGCGTCGAGGGCTGGAGGAAAGGCGGCGCGGAGCGCAGAAAACAGGTTGGAGCTCATGGGATGCAGCAGATGCAATGCGGTGAACACGGCCCGCTTGGGGCCGTGTGCGGTGGATCAGTCGAGTTTGGCGCCGGAGGCTTTGACGACCTGAGACCACTTGGCCAGTTCTTTCTTGATGAAGGCATCGAACTGGGCGCCGGTCAGGTTGGGGAAATCCGCGCCCTGGGCGGCCCAGACGGCCTTGGCTTCATCGGTCTGGCAGGCCCGGCGGATTTCTTCCACAGCGCGGGCCTGGGCATCGGCCGGCGTGCCCCGGGGCGCCCAGACACCGTACCAGGTGGACACGGTGTAGTCTGGCAGACCCAGCTCGGCCGAACACGGCACATCAGGAAAGGCCGGGTTGCGCTTACTGCCCGAGACCATCAGCGCCTTGATGCGTCCGGCCTTGATGTGCTGGGCAGAAGACCCCAGGCCATCAAACATCATGTCCACATTGCCCGCGATCAGGTCTTGCAAGGCCGGGCCTGCGCCCCGGTAAGGGATGTGGGTGATGAAGGTCTTGGTCTGCAGTTTGAACAGCTCGCCGGCCAGGTGGTGCGAGGTGCCCCCTCCGGCGGAACCGTAGTTCAGCCGCCCGGGGTTCTTTTTCACGAAGTCCAGGAACGCCCTGAAGTCCGGCACATCCACCTTCTTGGGGTTGACCACCACCACCTGGGGCACATTGGCCACGAGGATGAGCGGCACCAAGTCGCGCTCGAGGTCGTAATCGAGCCGGGGGTACATGAAAGGGGCGATGGTGTGGTGAACGGCGCCCATGAACAGGTTGTAGCCATCCGGAGTCGATTTGGCCGCCACACCGGCACCCAGCGTGCCGCCGGCACCACCGCGGTTGTCAATCACCATCTGCCTGCCGGTCAGACGGGCGAACTGGGCCGACAGTGGCCGGGCAAAGGCATCGGTCCCGCCCCCTGCCGGGAAAGGCACGATCATGGTCACGGGCTTGCTGGGCCAAGTGGACTGGGCCTGGACGGACCAGCTGCTGGCAGCCACAGCCGATGCAGCGAACTTGAGCATGCCTCGGCGACCGAACAAAGGTTGGGATGGGTTCATGGTTGTCTCCTGTTGTGATAAGAAGCTATCGCTTCAGTCCTCTAGAAAAAATGCCGTTCGACGGCGTCCGAGACGGGGATCCGCCCCCGTGCCAACAACTGGCGATGACGGTCGAGTTTGCGCAGATCGTACAGGTAGTTCACCATCAGCCCAAACGACTGCCGAATACCCTTGGGCGAGAGGTCTGCCGCCCAGTTGATCTGCTCCACACGGGCCCCGTTGCCCAGATGAAAACGCCCCACCGGATCGGCAGGCCGCCCCTCACTGAGCTCTTTGGCCAGGTAGTGCGCGGCGCAGGCCAGCAGCCATTGCCGCAGCACCGAACGCTCGGGCAAAGTGGGCGCCTGTTCCAGGGCATCCAGCACGTGCTCCGCAGCGGGCGGTTCAAAATCCACGGCACGCCCCAGCTGGGCACGCATTTTTTCGGGCGTCGCCTCGAGCATCCTCCCTGCATTCTTGCTCAGCCAAGCCCGGAACCCCGGAATCGGTGACAAGGTGGCAAAGGTCTTGAGTTTGGGGAAGTCGGCCCGCAAGGTTTCCACCACCCGCTTGATCAGCGAGTCTCCAAAGCTCACCCCCTTGAGGCCCGTTTGCGTATTGCTGATGGAGTAGAAAATCGCCGTGGTGGCCCGGCTCAGGTCCACCGCTTCCGCCGATTCATCCAACAAAGGCGTGATGCTGGAGGCGATCTCGTCCATGAACGCCACTTCGACAAAAATCAGCGGCTCATCGGGCAGGCGCGGATGAAAAAAGCCATAACAGCGGCGGTCCGAATCGAGTCGGTTCTTGACATCGCCCCAGCTCTTGATGTCATGCACCGCCTCGTACTTGATCAGCTTTTCGACCAGGCTGGCGGGCGAGTCCCAGCTGATGCGGCGCAATTCCAGAAAGGCCACATCGAACCAGGTGGTGAACAGGTTTTCCAGTTCGGCTTCGAGCGCCAGCAGACGCTTGTTCGATTTGAGCGCGGGCATCAGCTCCTGGCGCAAATCGACCAAAAACCGCATGCCTTCGGGGAAAACCGCAAAGCGCTGGAGCAGGCGCGTGCGTGGCGAAACCAGGGCTTTGCGCAAACGGATTTCGGCCGCCCCCTCGTCTGGGGAGCCCACGGCCGCTTCGTACTGTTCACGCGCGGCCTTGACCTTGCTCGCATCGGGTGCGAACTGCTCACTCATCAGCAGCCAGCAGTCCTGGCGCTGCTCAGGCGTGGCCTTGGAGTACCACTGGGCCACCCCTCGGGCGCGTTTGCCGCCCTCGACCTCGCTGACGCTGGGGTCAACAATGGCCTGCAACTCGGTCAGGGTCCGGCGCAGCACGCGCGGCGACAGGGCCTCTTCCTTTTGACGCAAGGTGGCGTTGAGCCGCTCGCGCGAAGAGCGCACCGGCGTCTCCTTGGAGGTGGCGGGCTTGGCTGCGCGGGCATCCGGCTTGCTGCCTGCAGAGGGGCCGTCGCCCCTGCCATCGCGCTTGCCCGTGGGCAGCCAACCGGCCACTTTCCGGCCGATCCATTCCGATGTGTTCATTGGGCAACCCCGCTTTTTTCGGTTTCCGTGCCGACCCCCGCAATCCGGCTCTTGCGCTGCCGAGCCAGCTGGCGCAAGGCCTCGCGCTGGCGCGTCAAATGGGTGCGCATGGCGGCATCTGCCCCTTCGGCATCGCGTGCCTTGAGGGCGGCAAAAATCGCCATGTGCTCGGCCAGCGACTGGCTCAGGCGCCCGTGCGCATTGAGCTGCTGCAAACGGGCGAGCTTGAGGATCTTGCGCAAATCGCCAATCACCTGGGCCAGCCATTTGTTGCCCGCGATGGCGATGATGGCTTCGTGGATCGCGTAGTTGGCGGCGTAGTACTCGGGGATGCGGCCCTGGGTGGCATTGCGCTCGAGCTGGTGGTGCAGGTCTTCTAAGACAGCGATGTCGGCGTCCGTGGCCTGCTGCGCAGCCTCGAATGCGCAACGCCCTTCCAGCAAGGCCATCACCGGGAAGATGTCGTCCAGGTCCTGCTCGGTGACTTCATTGACAAAACTGCCACGCCTGGGCTCGTGCCGGACCAAGCCTTCGGCCGCGAGCACCTTGAGCGCTTCGCGCAGGGGGGTGCGCGAAATGGCCCATTGCTCGCACAGCCCGGTTTCGTCCACAAACGCACCCGGCGACAACTCACCAGAAAAGATCAGGTCACGCAGTTGCTGCGCCACCTGGTCATGCAATGAGTTGACGTGTCCGGCCATGAAAATGCGTCTGTAATTTCAGATAATTATGCGTAATTACAAGAACGTCTGGCATAGGCTGTCTGCGAAATACCACACATTCAGACCCGGTATAGACCCTGCATGCCCACCAAGGAATGTCCCCAACCCTTCACAGGCCAAGCAGTTTCAAGGCGCGGCGGTAGGAATCGGCCGGATGGGTCACATCGAACTGCACCGTCTGCCAGCCGAGTTTCATTGCCCCCAGCACATTGCGACTCTGGTCGTCCACAAACACACAGTCTGCGGGCGCGACGTCCAGGGCCTCGGTACACATCTCGTAGGCCCGCCGATCGGGCTTGAGAATGCCTGTGTAGGTCGCGTCGATGATCACGTCAAAGAGTTGCAGCAAGGGCAGACGCTCGCGAAAACGGGTGCCGTAAAACAGGTCCAGTTCATTGGAGAGCACGGCCAACTTGCAGCCTGCCGCCTTGGCCTGGTGCACGGCGGCCACCGCTTCGGGCCGGATCACGGCCTGCACATCAGCCCCACGCGCCCGTTGCACGAAGGTCTGCATGTCGTGCCATTCTTCACCCACGAGTTCACCCACACTGCGGGTGCGGGCCATCCAGTACTCGCGCTCGGTGATATGGTCGGCCTGCATGGCCTGCCACAGCGCATCGGTCTCGGGCGCAAAGGGACCGCGCCAGGTCAGCGTGCCCGGGGGCAGGCCCAGGGCCGCCTCGCTCAAATCGTGCGTTTCGAACAAGGTGCGGCTGATGACCCCGCCGAAGTCGAGCACCAGTGCCTTGGTCGACGCGACACTCATGGGCCGTCCTTTTTCACCAGACCACGGGCCAGCCAATCGTCAAAGACCTTGAGTACCTGCCGCACAAAGGCCGGATCGTTGATGTGCGCGTCGATGCGCGAGACTTCTGCCCTGCCCCAGTCGCATTGGCCGCATTCGTCCAGCAGGGCGGCCAAGCCCTCGGGGTCATGCAGCGGTGCGCCGGGCCGGTCCCACTCTTCGATGCCTTGCAGGGGCAGCACCAGGTGCACGGGTCCCTGCGCCTGACGCAGGCGGCTGGCCAGTTCTCGAGCGAACTCGCGGCGCATCCCGGCGTCGATGCCCACGGAGGCAATCAAACGGTTGTGGTCGTGCGAGGGCCGCCCGGCAAAGCGTTCGGGCATCCGACCCCAAGCGGGGTAATCCACCAGGTCGGTGGCCCCAGGGGCGACGATCATCGGCACCCCCTTGCGGCCTGCGCCCATGAGGCGGTCAGGGCCGGCACTGACCACAGAGCCACCCATCTGGTTGACCATCTCCTGGAGGCTGAAGTCCATCACGCAGGCGAACTGGCCTTGCGCAGACAGCGTTTCGAATGCCCTGCCCCCCATGCCCGTGGTGTGGAAAACAGCCAGGTCAAACCCGCGTTGATCCAATTCGGCTTGCAGTTGCACCATGTATTTGAGGCAGCTCGACCCCAAGGACGTCATGCCGACCACGGGCCGCTCGAATTGGGGCACACGCGCCACTCGGCAGGCCCCCACCACCGCCCCTGCGGCTTGCGCCAGGGCCGACTGGCACAGGCTGTTGAGACCGTACAGACCTCCGGCCCAGAGCACCATCATCAGATCGGGTGGCATGCGCTCGGGCGGCAAAAGCGGTGAAAAAGCGACGGTGGACAGCACCACTTTGGGTACGCCCAGTGGCAAGCTGCTGGCCACATCCAACGCCAGATCGGTGCCCATGGTGCCGCCAAGCACCAGCAGACCATCGACCTGACCTTCGCGGTACATCTCAGAGGTGAGATGGCTGGCCCCCTGGGCCATCAAGGCCATGGCGCTGTTTTCGTCGCCACTGCCGATGACCTGCTGCAGCGTCACGCCCGCGGCTGCGGCCACGTCGGTGTTGGCGATGTCAGGGATCACCCGACCCTTGGCCAGCACGCCCACGTCCATGATCAGGGCCTCTCCCCCTGCAGCGCGCACCTGCTCGCGCATGAAACCGATCTCGTCGCTCTTGGTGTCGACCGTACCGACGATCAGGATGACAGGGCGCTTCATGCGCGGCCCTCCTGCACGGCGGCAAACGCGCCTTCGAGCACTTCGCACATGAAGTCCACCTCTTCGCGGGTGATGACCAGCGGCGGCGACAGGATCAGGTTAGGTCCAGAGATGCGCACCATCAGGCCCGCCTGGTAAGCGGCTTTGGCCACCCGCGCCGGGATGTCGCTGCTGCGGGGCATGGGCGTGCGCCCCGCCTTGTCGCTCACCATCTCGATGCCCAGCATCAGGCCCACACCACGCACATCGCCCACAAAGCTGCAGCTGTCCACCAATTTTCGCAAGCGGGCTTGCATGTGCGCGCCCACGCGGGTGGCGTTGCCGGGAATGTCCTGCGCCTCGATCTGGTCGAGCGTGGCCAGCGCCGCAGCGGCTGCGATCGGATGGGCGCTGTAGGTGTAGCCGTGCGAGACCGAAGCGGTGCCCGTGGTGTCGGCGTCAAACACCTCGGCGATGCGGCGGTGGATGGCCGTGGCACCCAGCGGGATGTAGCCCGAGGAAATGCCCTTGGCCAGGCACCACATGTCGGCGTTCACGCCCCAAAGCCGGGTGCCAAACAGCGCACCGCTGCGGCCAAAACCGGTCACCACCTCGTCGGCGATCAAGAGCACGCCGTACTTGTCGCAAATCTGGCGCACCAGCGGCCAGTAGTTGGGGGGCGGCACGATCACGCCACCCGCGCCCTGCACCGGCTCGGCAATGAAGGCGGCCACCGTGTCCGGGCCTTGGAAAACGATTTCACGCTCCAGCAGTTCGGCGCAGATCTCACCCAGGCGAATCGGGTCATCGGTGTAGGGGTTGTGGTAGAGCCAAGGCGTATCGATGTGGAAGCACCCGGGCAGCAGCGGTTCGTAGGCGCGACGGAAATTGCTGTTGCCGTTCACGCTCATGCCGCCAAAGTGCACGCCGTGGTAGCCCTGGCGCAGGCTGATGAACTTGAAGCGGTCGGCCTGGCCTTTGAGCTTGTGGTACTGACGCGCCACCTTGAGCGCCCCTTCCACCGCGTCCGAACCGCCATTGGAGAACATCACGGAGCCGACACCCTCGGGCTGCATCATCTGCACCAGCCGTTTGGACAGTTCGATCGCTCGCACATGGGTGGTGCCACGGAACACGTTGTAAAACGGCAGTTCGTCCATTTGCGCCACGATCGCGTCGCGCACGGCTTGGTTGCTGTGGCCCAGGTTGCAGGCCCACAGACCGCCTACACCGTCGAGCATCTTGTGGCCGTCCACATCCCAGATCCAGCAGCCCTCGCCCTTGGCGATGATGTCGGGCCGGGACTTCTTCATCGCCCCCGGGTGGGCCATGGGATGCCAGAGGTATTGCGCGTTGTCCGCCTTGAGTTGCTCGTGGTTCATGTCGCGTACTTTCTCAATCAGAGCTGAATCCAGGCGGTCTTCAGGTCCAGGTATTTGTCCAGGGCATGCATCGACTTGTCGTGCCCGTTACCCGACTGGCGCACCCCGCCCAGGGGCACAGTGATGTCGGGGCCGCCATAGGTGTTGACGTGCACCACCCCGGCCTTGATGGCGTGCACCATGCGGTGGGCGCGCGAGAGGCTGCCCGTCCACACGGCAGACGCCAGGCCATAGGTCGAATCGTTGGCCAAGCGCAGCGCGTCGGCCTCGTCGTCAAAAGGCAAGACCGCCAGCACCGGGCCAAAAATTTCTTCGCGGGCGAGGGTCATGTTGGGCGTGACACCATCAAACAAGGTCGGCGCCATGTAGCTGCCGCCGGCCACGGGCTGCAATGCCTGCCCACCCACGCGCAGGCGAGCGCCCTGCTGCTGCGCGGTCTGCACGGCCGCCAGATTCTTGGCCAATTGGCGTGCACTGCCGATGGCGCCGATCTCGGTCGTGACCTCCAGCGGGTCGCCCACGCGCAGGCTGGCGGCAATGTTGTGCAGACGCTCCACGAATTCGTCGTGCACCGAGCGCTGCACCAAGAGGCGCGAACCCGCCACACACACCTGACCGCTGTTGCGGTAAATGCCCATGGCCGAGACTTTGGCCGCCTGCGCCAGATCGGGCGCATCGTCAAAAACGATGTTGGGTGACTTGCCACCCAGCTCCAGGTAGACCCGCTTGAGGTTGGACTCGGCCGAGGCCTTGAGCAGCAGGCGCCCCACCGGGCCTGAGCCAGTGAAGGTCAGGATGTCCACGTCCATGTGCCGCGCCAGCGCCTCGCCCGCCTGCGCGCCGGTGCCGGTCACGACGTTCAGCACACCCGGCGGCAAACCCGCCTCCAGGCACAGTTGCGCCAGACGCAGCAAAGACAGTGACGCCTCTTCCGACGGTTTGAGCACCACCGAGTTGCCCGCCGCCAGTGCCGGGGCGATCTTCCAGGCGCCAATCATCAACGGGAAGTTCCAGGGCACGATGGCCGCCACCACACCGACCGGCTCTTTGTGGACCAGGCCCAGCGTGCCCTCAGACGTGGGCGCGACCTCGCCGTAGACCTTGTCCACGCACTCGGCGTAATAACGGAAAGTCCCCACCGCACTGCCCGGCTCGGCCTTCCAGGCCATGGCGATCTCGGTGCCGTTGTCACGCACACCCAGCACCGCCAGCTCGGCTTGGTGCGCCTCGATGCGGTCGGCGATGCGGTGCAGCACCTTTTTGCGCTCGGCAGGCGCCATGCGCGACCAGACGCCCTGTTCGAAGCTGCGCCGGGCCGCTTGCACGGCCCGGTCGACATCGGCTTGCCCGGCAGCCGCAATGGTGCAGAGCTGTTGTCCGTCGATGGGCGAGACCACGGGCAGCGTCTGGCCTGCCGCTGCAGCCGCCCATTGGCCGTCGATCAGCAGCCCCTGGTTGGGGATGGGCAGGTGGCGCAGCGCGTCGATCTGTTCCTGTTTCATGGGGCGCTTTCAGTCCGGCACATGCAGCACGATGCCGTCGAGTGCGCTCGAGGCAATCAGCTGGCAGCTCAGGCGGCTGCCCGCCTGGCGGGGCGCGGTGACGATGTCCAGCATGGCGCTTTCCACCTCGCCCATGGGCGGACAGGCGGCCCGCCAGGCCTCATCCACATAGACATGGCAGGTGGCGCATGACAAGCAGCCGCCACATTCGCCCGCGATGCCAGGAATGCCGTTCATCTGGGCGGCGTCCATCAAGTTGGTGCCTTCGTTGACGTCATCGCTCACGCGATCGCCGTTGCGCATGATCCAGTGCACTTGGGGCATGGAGATTGTTCTTTCAAATCAGATGAATCGGATGTAGTGATCGCGCAGGGCGTCGCCTTCCAGGCCTGCGGTGCGCTCGACCTCGTGGCGTTTGATGCCCACATGGTTGGCCACCAAACCTTCACCCAGGGCCTGTGTGAGCGCCGTGTCGGCTTCGAGTGCATCGAGCGCGCCCGCCAGGTTGTCGGCCACGCTGTGGGTGGCGTCCTTGTTTTCCAGGCAATCGCCCGTCTCTGCAGGCTGCAATGCGTAAGCGTTGGCCACGCCCAGGCGGGCGGCCTGCAGCACGGCGGCGGTGTGGGTGTAAGGGTTGGCCGTGGCGTCGCCCATGCGGTGCTCGATGCGCGCGCCCGGACCGCCTTCGGCCGACAGGCGTACCGTGACGCCCCGGTGGTCCACCGCCCAGTTTTGCCAGAAGCCCGACAGGCTGGCCGGTTGCAAGCGCTGGTAAGAATTGGCGCTCGGGGCCAGCAGCCCCGCCAGCGCCTGGTGGTGGTGCATCAGACCGGCAGTGCAACCCAGGGTCAATGCGTTGAAGTGGCTGGCGTCGTGCCCGCCCGAGATGGCGTTGTGGCCCTGGGCGTCACGCAGGCTGAAGTTGATGTGCACCCCGCTGCCGCCGACTGTGAGGATGGGCTTGGGCATGAAGGTCAGCACGATGCCGTGCTGGAATGCCACCTCGCGGGCCAGCAGCCGAAACAGAAAGATGTCGTCCACCGCCTTCAAAGCGCGGTCGTAGGTCAGCGTGAACTCGAACTGCGGGGCGTCGTATTCGGTGTTCATGCTGTCGATGCGAAAGCCCGCGGCCGTGGCCTTTTCCCAAAGGGCATCGGTGAAGCCCCTGGGATCTGCAAAGGGGCCGGTCGCGTACACATGGGCCGCTGGCGTGTCGTAGGGTTTGAGCGAACCGTCCGGCTCGATCTGAAAGGCAAAGGCTTCGAGCTCGATGCCCACCATCGGGTCGTAGCCCATGGCCTGCCAGTCGGCCACGGCGCGCTTCAAGGCGCTGCGCCCGCACATGGGCAAGGGCGTGCCGTCGTTGGCTTGGAGGTCACCGATCGCCACTTTGGTGAACGGCTGCCAGCCCGGTCGGATGTCTTGGGTGCTGTAGACGGCTTCCATGTCGGGCAGGCCATCCATGACCATGGCGCCGGGCACAGGGATCAGCTCTTTTTCGTAGCTCACACCGAAGGTGCCCCGGCAAAAGCGGGCCCCGCCGCCCTGCCCGGCTTGGAGCGTGACGTACTTGCCCCGCGCAATGGCCAGGTGGTCGCAAAACAGCACCCGCAGACGTTCTTGAACATTCGACATGCTGATTCCCTTCAGATGAGGTGCATGCGCACCGGCAGGCGTTTGATGCCACAAACAAAATTCGAGCGCAAAAAGGCGTGTTCGCCCGTTTGCTCGATGCGGTCGACCCGCTTGATCAGCTCCTGCAGCAGCACCCGCAGCTCCAGCCGCGCCAGCCACATGCCGAGACACGCGTGCGCCCCGCCCTGCCCAAACGACAGGTGGCGGTTCACACCCCGGCTGAGGTTGACGGTGAAGGGCTGCTCAAAGGCCCGCTCGTCGCGGTTGCCCGAGATGAACCACAACAGCACCTTGTCGCCCGCCTTGACTTGTTTGCCGTGGTATTCAAAGTCCTCGGTCGCGGTGCGGCGGAAATGCGTGGCAGGAGAGGCCCAGCGGATGAACTCGTCGGCCACGCCTTCCCAGGCGGCTTCGCCCTGCACCGCCTGGAGCTGCTGCATCAGCCCCGGCTGCTGGGCCAGCGCGTGCAAGGCGGCAGCAATCGAATAACGGGTGGTGTCGTTGCCCGCGGCCACCAGCAGGCAAAAGAAGTTTCTGAACTCGGTGTCGCTGATGACATGGCCCTGCGCGTCGGGCTGGGTGATCAGGTGCAGCACGCCAGTGGTGTCGCCCGCGTCGCGCTTGCGGTCCATCAACTTGGCCGCGTAGTCGTACAGCTCGGCCCCGGCAGGCGAGCGAAACGGCATGAAGCGGTAGGCCTCGGTGTCCATCTTGTCGACCACATGGCGGGTGAAGTCGCTGTCGGTGTTGGCCATGAGCGCATCGCCCTTGTCCACCAGCCAGTCCAGGTCTTCCTCAGGCAAACCCGCGATGCGTCCGAGCATGCGCATGGGAAGCTGTCTGGCGATCTGCTGGGTGGCGTCAAACTCGCCCAGCGGCAGCGCCTGGTCAAGGATGCCCACACAGAGTTCACGAATCTGTGCTTCGTAGAGCGCCATCATGGGCTTGGAAAAGGCCTTGGCCACCAGCATGCGGGTGCGGGTGTGTTCGGGCGGGTCGGTCTCCTGGAAGGTGCGCCGCGCCAGGTATTCCTCTCGGGTCTGGTCCTCCATGCGGATGCCCTGGGCCGAAGACAGGCGCTGGTGGTTGCGGTTGAGCTCCAGGATGTCGGCATGTCGCGTGACCGACCAGAAGCCCTTGCCACCCGACCAGTCGCACCAGGCCATCGGGTCCTCGTCGCGCAGGCGCTTGAAGGTGTTGTGCGGCGTGCCGTTCACATAGCTGTCGTGGTCTGCCAAGTCGGCGTGGCCATCGTCGGTGGGGTGCCAGACGGTCATGGACGGGGGTTCCTTGCGTGTTCAATGAATTGCGCCATCCACTGGCCAAACAACGGCACATCGGCGGCCTGGGCCAAACTGGCGTGGGCGCGGGCCAGGGTCTCGGCACCGAGCTTGTCGGCCAGGTAGCCCAGCAAAGCCTGCATGAAGACCCGCGGCATTTCGGGGTGGTACTGCGTGGTCCAGATGTGCTGGCCGATCTGCATCGAGCCGACGGGGCAAAAATCACTGCCACCCAGGCACTCGGCCCCCTCAGGCATGCGGATGACCTGCTCGTTGTGGGCAGCCATCAAGGTGGTGGTGCTTTGTGCAGGCTGCATCCAGGGGCGTGCGTGCTGCCAGTGCGTGGCCGCCGTGCCCAGGCCCCAGCCCGCCGCGTGGCGGGCCACCTGCCCGCCCAGCGCCCGGGCCACGGCCTGGTGGCCAAAACACAGACCGATCAGCGGCTGGCGGGCGGCATGGACTGCGCGGATGAAATCCAACAGCTGCGCCAGCCAAGGCAAGTCATCGTTGTTGACCGAGGCCGGGCTGCCAGTGACGACATAGGCATCGAACGCCAGCGGGCCAGGGGGCAGCACGCCGTCCTTGACCGGCACCACGTGGAAAGACCAGTCCGGGCGCAGCGGCTGCAGCAACTGGACCACCTTTTGCCCATCGTTCGGGAACCGCGCCGCGAACGCCGAGGTGTCGTCGTTGGTCAGCAAAACGGCCAGGCGCAGGTTCATCGCTTGTCTTTCATATTGACAACCATGCTATGCACAAGGCGAACAAGGCACTATCAAGTTTGGGCACCGCACACCCCGGGTTTTCACGAAAAATGGAGCCCTTCCGAAGCAGGCACACTCCTGGAGATGACCTTCACCTGCGTTTTGACCACTGGATGACCTCACCAGCCGCCCATCCTCCCTGGGTCCAGGTGCTCGACACCCAGGACATGGACCAGCACGCCCAGGCCCAGCAAGGGTGGGCACTGCAGTACGAACAGCTCTCCCCCGGCCAGTTCAAGGGGCGCATCCACCAGGTGCAGCTGCCCGAAGTGACGCTGCTGCGCGAGGACACGAACATCGCCCTGCGCCAGCGCGGTCGGCTGGACGACAGTGTTTACGGCTTTGCCATGGCGCTTCAGGACTCGCCCGACCTTTTTTTCAACGGCCAGCGGGTATCACCGCACGCCATCATGTGCGGCAAGGGCGACGAGGTGGACCTGACGACACCCCCCCACTTGACCTTGATCGCGGTGGTGGCCCAGCGCAGCCTCCTCAACCCGCTGTGGGAGCGCATGTACCAGAAACCCCTGGCGCACTGGCTCGAAAAGCAGCTGGCCCTGCAAACCACCGACATCAAAGCCCAGAATCTGCGCGACCTGCAGCTGACGGTGCTGGACCAGGCCAGCGCCCTGGCCCACCGCCAGCACGACCCGCAGGCCCTGCGCCAGCTGCGCGACGAAATCCTGATGGAATGGCTAGAAGCCCTGCCCCCACAGGTGGACACCTCCGAGCTGCCCAACCTGGAACGGCGAAAAAAACTGGTGGATCGCGCCTGCGAACTGATGATGGGCCATGCAGATGAACCCTTGTCCATCCTCGAGGTCTGCAGCCGAATGGGCACCAGCCGCCGCAAACTCAACTACTGCTTTCAGGACGTGCTGGGCACCACACCCATCAAGTACCTGCGCACGCTGCGGCTGAACAGTGTCCGCCGCGCCCTGCGGCAGGCAGCGCCGGGTGTCACCATCCAGGACATCGCTTCGCACTGGGGCTTCTGGCACCTGAGCCAATTCGGGCAGGACTACAAACACCTGTTTGGCGAACTGCCGTCGGACACCCTGCGCCAGCGATGAGTGCCCCCTCGGCGAATGACACCGGTCAGCTCCGCCCGATGGCTCATTTGCAGAGCCAGAAAGATGTGCCCCGGGCCCAAACCGGGCTCGATCGTGTTCACGGGAAAACCCGAGATTGCCTTTGCCGGTTCTTGATAACGACTGGAGAAAGCAGCACGGATCATTGAAGCTGCATTCCGTCCCTCAATCATCCGGAGTTCCATCCATGCCTACACATTTCACCCGTCGACAGGTTCTTGTTCAAGCCGCATCCACTGCACTTGCCGTCGGTATCGGCCTGCCTGCCATGGCCCAGTCGAGCGCGTCAAAGACAATCACCCTTCTGGTTCCCTACCCTGCGGGTGGCGCCTCCGATTTCGTGGCCCGCAAATTACAGCCTGATCTGTCGAGCAAGCTGGGACAAACCATGATGGTCGACAACATCGGTGGTGCAGGCGGATCCATCGGTCTCATGAAAGCACTCGGGGCAGCCCCCGATGGCCACATGATCGTGGCAGGAACCCCCATGGAACTGATGCTGACACCACTGGCCATCCAGGGCATCCGCTACAAGCCTGATGACTTTCGCCTCGCTGCACAGCTGATCAGCACCAACATGGTGCTCGCGGTTCGTCCAAACTTGGATGTCAAGTCGGTCGAGGATCTGATCGCACTGGCGCGCAAGTCCGCCGACAAGCCGCTGAGTTACGGCAGTGTGGGTCCTGGTTCCATGTACCACCTGATCGGCGAGAAATTCGCACAAGTCACCAAAACCAAACTGCTGCATGTGCCCTACAGAGGTATTGCCAACGTCATCCCGGACCTGATCGGTGGCCAGATCGACATGGCATTCCTGCCCATGGCTGGCCCGGTCATGCCCACCATTGCTGACGGCAAGCTCAAGGCGCTGGGCATCACAGCCAAAGCACCCCACCCGCTCTTCAGGCAGTACCCTGGCATGGCATCCATGCCAGGCCTGTCCGAAATGGAGTTTGACCTCTGGCTGGGTCTGCAGGTGGCCAAAGGCACCCCAGATGACGTCGTGAACCGGTTGAACAAAACCGCCTACGAGGTCATGCAGAACGCTGAACTGCGCAAGGCACTGGAAGCCACCGGCAACGCCATCCTGGCGCCCCGCTCGGTGGCCGAGCTGGCCAGGATCTACGCCAGTGAAACCGAGCGCTACAACGCCATTGCCAGGAGCATCAACCTGCAGCCTCAGGCCCAGTGACAATGGCACATGGCTGGAAACCGCAGCTTGCGGATTCCAGCCTCCTTCATCCTCTTGACTTCGACATGACTGCACAGATCACCGACTGGACCGCCAGCAAACTCTCCGAACAGATCCACACCCGTCGGGTGTCCTGCACCGAGGTGATGCAGTCTTATCTGGCCCGCATCGACAAGCTCAACCCGCTCTACAAGGCCATCGTCAACCTGGCCCCGGCCGAAACCCTGATGGCCCAGGCCCAACAATGCGACCAGGAGCTGGCCGCTGGCTGGTCGCGCGGCTGGCTGCACGGCATCCCGCAGGCCATCAAGGACACCGGCCACGCGCTGGGCTTTCCGAGCACCATGGGCAGCCAGGTGCTGGCGAACAACATGCCGCGCAGCGACAGCATCATGACCGCGCGCATGAAGGCCGCCGGCTGCATCGTGATCGGCAAGACCAACATGCCCGAGCTGGGCCTGGGCTCGCACACCTTCAATGAATTGTTTGGCGCGACCCCCAACGCCTGGGACAGTGCGGTCAGTGCCGGGGGCTCCAGTGGCGGCGCGGCGGTGGCGCTGGCGCAACGCCTGCTGCCGGTGGCCGATGGCTCGGACTTCATGGGCAGCCTGCGCAACCCGGCAGGCTGGAACCACCTCTTTGGCATGCGGCCCTCGCAGGGTCGGGTGCCCTATGGGCCGGGCGCCGATGTCTGGGTGGACCAGCTGGGCACCGAAGGCCCGATGGCGCGCAGCGTGCGCGACCTGGCCCGGCTGCTCGCGACCCAGGCGGGGCACCACCCGCGTCAGCCTCTGTCGATCCAGGGGTCGCTGGATGTGTCGGGTCTGCAGTACACCGCCGAGGGTCTGCAGGGCCTGCGGGTGGGCTGGCTCGGCAACCTCAACGGCCATCTGGCCATGGAGGATGGCATTCTGGAGGTCTGCGAAGACGCACTGCGCGTCATGCAAAACGCAGGGGCGATCGTCGAGCCGATGGCGCTGGGAGAAGACCCCGAGGCACTGTGGGCATGCTGGCTGGCCTGGCGCCGCGCCCTGGTCGGCCCCAAGGTGGCGGCCCTGCTCGCCCTGCCCCATGCCCGTGAACAGCTCAAGCCCGAAGCCTTGTGGGAGCACGAGCACGCGCTGGCGCTGTCCTGCATGGATTTCCAGAAAGCCAGCCAGCGCCGAACCGCCTTCTACCACCAGCTGCTGCAGGTGTTCGAACAGGTGGATGTGTTGGCCCTGCCGGTGGCCCAGGTCTGGCCCTTCCCGATGGCACAGCGCTGGCCGCAGCAGATCGGCGAGCGCACCATGGACACCTACCACCGCTGGATGGAATGCACCATCTACGCCACGCTGGCGGGTCTGCCCGCCATCAGCCTGCCCGCGGGCTTTCACCCCCACAAGCCCTGGCCCATGGGCATCCAGCTGATCGGCAAGCCACAAGGCGATGTGCCGCTGCTGCAGGTGGCGGCCAGCTACGAGGCCGTTCGCCACGACTGGCTGCAGCGCCGACCGGCCTGAACACCGGGGCGGCCTCAGGCCGCCCGGCGCCCACACCAGCGCCAGAGCAGCGCGCCACCCACGATCATCGGGACACACAGCCACTGGCCCATGCTCATGCCCAGGCCCAGCAGGCCCAGATGGGCATCGGGCTCGCGGAAGAATTCGGCCACGAAGCGAAACACCCCGTAGCCCATGAGGAAGGCCGCCCCCACCTGGCCCTGGGCCCGTGGCTTGCGGGCATACCACCAGAGCAGGACGAAGAGCAGCAGCCCCTCCAGGAGGAACTGGTAAATCTGAGAGGGGTGGCGGGGCCAATCCCCCGCCCCGCGAAACACCATGCCCCAGGGCAGCGCCGGATCGGCCACGCGACCCCAGAGCTCGCCGTTGATGAAGTTGCCGATGCGGCCGGCCGCCAGCCCCGTGGGCACACAGGGCGCCACGAAATCCATCACCTGCAAAAACGGCCGCTGGCGTGAATGGGCAAACCACACCATGGCCGCCATCACCCCGAGCATGCCGCCATGAAAGCTCATGCCGCCCTGCCAGACGGCGAACACCTCCAGCGGATGGGCAGCGTAGTGGCCGGGCTTGTAGAACAGGCAGTAGCCCAATCGCCCGCCCAGCACCACGCCGAGTACGCCCAGAAACAGGATGTCCTCGATGTCCTTGCGCGTCCACTGCGGCAATTGCGCAAAGGGTAGATGCGCCAGGCGACGCGTGCCCAGAAAGAAGAACAGGCCAAAGGCGGCCAGGTAGGTCAGGCCATACCAGTGGATGGCCAAAGGCCCCAGCTGCAGGGCCACCGGGTGAATCGAGGGATGTTGGAGCATCCCCCGATTGTGCAGCAGCCCCTCGGGGCAAGCAGAGGATCAGTCGTCCAGTTTGGAGAGATCGCGCACCGCGCCTTTGTCGGCGCTCATGGCCAGCATGGCATAGGCTTTCAGGGCCGCCGACACCTTGCGCTCGCGCTTTTGCGCGGGTTTCCAGCCCAGGGCGTCCTGCTGCTGGCGGCGCTGGGCCAGTTCGTCGGCATCGACCACCAGTTCGATCGAACGCTGGGTCACGTCGATGCGGATCTTGTCGCCCTCACGCACCAGGCCGATGACGCCGCCCGCCGCCGCTTCGGGTGACACGTGGCCGATCGACAAACCGGAGGTGCCGCCGGAGAAACGGCCGTCGGTCAGCAAAGCGCAGTGCTTGCCCAGACCCTTGGACTTCAGGTAGGAGGTCGGGTAGAGCATTTCCTGCATGCCCGGGCCGCCGCGTGGGCCTTCGTAACGGATCACCACCACGTCGCCCGCCTGGATGCGGTCGCCCAGGATGGCGTCCACCGCCGCGTCCTGGCTCTCGAACACCCGCGCCGGGCCTTCGAACACCCGCAGGGTCGAGGTCGGCACGCTGGTGGTGTAACGCAGCTCTTCCACCGCGAACATGCTTTCGTCGATACCGGCGGTTTTCACAATGCAGCCGTCGGCAGCGAGGTTGCCGTAGAGCACCGCCAGGCCGCCATCGCGCGAGTAGGCGTGCGTCATGCTGCGGATGCAGCCTTGCTGGCGATCGAGGTCCAGCGAGGGCCATCGGGTGTTCTGGCTGAAGGCCACCTGGGTCGGGATGCCCGCCGGGCCGGCCATGTAGAAGGTCTTGACCTCCTCGCTGGGCTGGCGCGCCACGTCCCATTGGTCCAGGGCGTCCTTCATCGTCTTGCTGTGCACGGTCGAGACATGGGTGTGCAACAAACCTGCGCGGTCGAGCTCACCCAGGATGGCCATCACGCCACCGGCGCGGTGCACATCTTCGATGTGGTACTTGTTGGTGTTGGGCGCGACCTTGCACAAGGTGGGCACGCGGCGCGAGAGCCGGTCGATGTCCGCCATGGTGAAGTTGACCTGCGCCTCCTGGGCGGTGGCCAGCAGGTGCAGCACGGTGTTGGTCGATCCCCCCATGGCGATGTCGAGCGAGACCACGTTCTCAAAGGCCTCGAAGGTGGCGATCGAGCGCGGCAGCACGGAAGCATCGTCCTCTTCGTAATAGCGCTTGCACAGCTCGACCGCGAGGCGGCCAGCGCGCTTGAACAGCTGCTCGCGGTCGGCGTGGGTGGCCACCACCGTGCCATTGCCCGGCAGCGCCAGGCCCAGGGCCTCGGCCAGGCAGTTCATGGAGTTGGCGGTGAACATGCCCGAGCACGAGCCACAGGTCGGGCAGGCCGAACGCTCGACCTCGGCCACTTCGGCATCGCTGACCTTGTCGTCGGCCGCCATCACCATGGCGTCCACCAGGTCGAGCTTCTTGATCTGGATGGTCTGGGTGCCAGGCACGGCCAGCCTGACCTTGCCCGCTTCCATCGGGCCGCCCGAAACAAACACCACCGGGATGTTCAGGCGCATGGCGGCCATCAGCATGCCGGGGGTGATCTTGTCGCAGTTGGAGATGCACACCAGCGCGTCGGCGCAGTGGGCGTTGACCATGTATTCCACGCTGTCGGCGATCAGCTCGCGGCTGGGCAGCGAATACAGCATGCCGTCGTGGCCCATGGCGATGCCGTCGTCCACGGCGATGGTGTTGAATTCCTTGGCCACACCACCGGCCGCCTCGATCTCGCGCGCCACCAGCTGGCCCAGGTCCTTGAGGTGCACATGGCCCGGCACAAACTGGGTGAAAGAATTGGCGATGGCGATGATCGGCTTGGAAAAGTCCCCGTCCTTCATGCCCGTGGCGCGCCAGAGCGCACGGGCACCGGCCATGTTGCGGCCTGCGGTGGAGGTCTTGGAGCGGTAAGCGGGCATGGAGTGACTCCGTAACGAGAAGATCAAAAGGCGGGATTATCTCCGAGCAAGACCCGCCTGCATTCAGCACTTTCCCGGTCTGGCGGCACGGCCAAGGCGCGCGCGCTACACTGCGCGCCGCTGGCGCACCGGCCCCGACAGGCGCGGGCCGGGATGCGCCCAGGAGAAAAGAACCATGAACAAGAGATTGCTGGCACTGCTGCTCGCCGCAGCCACGGCAGGCCCAGCCCTCGCCGACGAGGCCCTGGCCAAAGCCAGGAACTGTGTGGCTTGCCATGCGCCCGCCAGCAAGCTGGTCGGGCCCGCCTACCGCGATGTGGCGAGAAAATACGCCACCGATGCGGGCGCCGTGGACCGACTGGCCGCCAAGGTCATCAAGGGCGGCTCCGGCGCATGGGGCGCGGTGCCCATGCCCGCCAACCCCCAGGTGAGCGAAGCCGAAGCGCGCCGACTGGTGAGCTGGATCCTGTCCCAGAAGTGACCGGATCGGCGCCGCAGCCGCAACTGCGCTGCGGTCCGGGCGGTTTACAGCCCGATGGCCGCGATGCCGGCCTTGGCGATCTGGGCGTCCTCGTTGGACTTGACGCCACTGACGCCCACGGCCCCCAGGCAAAAGCCGTCCTTCATGATGGGCACCCCACCTTCGAGCATGCCCTCGATGGCCGGCGCAGACAGGAAGGACGTGCGACCGCCGTTGATGACGTCCTCATAGACCTTGCTTTCGCGGCAGCCCAGGGCGGCCGTGTGGGCCTTGGCCGGTGCGATGTGCGAGGACACGGGCGGTGCGCCGTCGAGGCGGTGGAAATGCAGCAGGTGGCCGCCGCCATCGACGATGGCGATGGACACGGCCCACTTGTTCTTCAAGGCTTCGGCTTCGGCAGCGGCGGCGATCGCCTTGACATCGGCGGCCTCGAGGACGGATTGGGTTTTCATGGTGGGGGTTCATCAAAAAAGGAGGACGCCAGCATACACGGCCGCCTGCCGCCCATTTGTGACCGGCGGTCAAAACTGCTTCACGGCCCCCGGGACCGGCGCAATTCCCTGCCCCGCACTGGAGATTAGCTTACAGACAGGCGCTGTCCCTACAATGGGGCTGCCCTGATGTCAGGGTTCATCCATACGGAGCACACACATGAGCGACATTCGCACACTCGACACCTCTTCCTGGGGCCAAAGCGGCACCCTGGCCGAGCGCAACCGCGTGCTGCGCAACACCTACTGGTTGCTGGCGCTGAGCCTGGTCCCCACCGTGCTGGGCGCCTGGTTGGGCGTGGCCACCGGCATCACCGCCCAAATGGGCGGCGGACTGGGCCTGGTGGTTTTCCTTGCCGGCGCCTTCGGCTTCATGTTCGCCATTGAAAAGACCAAGAACTCCGCCGCAGGCGTGCCGGTGTTGCTGGCCTTCACCTTCTTCATGGGCCTGATGCTCTCGCGCCTGATTGCCATGGTGCTGGGCTTCAAGAACGGCTCGGAACTGGTGATGACGGCCTTTGCCGGCACCGCAGGCGTGTTTTTCGTGATGGCCAGCCTGGCCACCACCATCAAGCGCGACCTCTCGGGCATGGGCAAGTGGCTGTTCGTCGGCGCCATCGGCCTGATGGTCGGCGGCATCATCAACGTGTTCGTCGGCTCCACGGCGGGCATGATGGTGCTGTCCACCCTGGCCATCGTCATCTTCAGCGCCTACATGCTGTTTGACCTCAAGCAGATCGTCGACGGCGGCGAGACCAACTACATCAGCGCCACCCTGGCCCTGTACCTGGACATCTTCAACGTGTTCCAGAGCCTGCTGGCCCTGCTGGGCATCATGGGCGGCGAGCGCGAATAAGCCTTGCTCCCATCCCAATCAAAGGGCTCCCTCGGGAGCCCTTTTTCATGCCCGCCCCATGGGGCCCACTGGGGGCCACTGGGGCCCACCGGGGTCATGCCAGTTCAAACACCGCCATGCTCTCCACGTGCGCCGTGTGCGCAAACATATTGACCACCCCGGCGGCCACACAGCGGTAGCCTGCTTGGTGCACCAGGAGGCCAGCATCGCGCGCCAGCGTGGCCGGGTTGCAACTGACGTAGACGATGCGACGGGGAGGCGTCCATCCGCCGCGCAGCTCGGGTTGCTGGTGCAGTTCGGCCAGCGCCTTGCTCAGGGCGAAAGCGCCTTCGCGTGGCGGGTCCACCAGCCATTTGTCGGCCACCCCATCGGCCACCAGCATCTGCGGCGTCATCTCGAAGAGGTTGCGGGCGACGAAGGTGGTGGGCGCCAGCGGCTGGCTGCGGCCTGGCTGGTTGTGGACGTAATTCTGCTGTGAGCGTTGCACCAGCGCCTCTGAGCCTTCGATGCCCAGCACCTCGCCGGCCTGGGTGGCGAGCGGCAATGTGAAGTTGCCCAAGCCGCAGAACCAATCGATCACGCGGTCGGTCTTTTGCGCCTGCAGCAGGCGCAGCGCGCGGCTGACCAGCACCCGGTTGATGAAGGGATTGACCTGGGTGAAGTCGGTCGGCCGGAAGGGCATGGTGATGCCAAAGTCGGGCAGGCCGTAGGCGAGTGGCGGACCTGCCTCGAGCAGATGCACCGTGTCGGGGCCCTTGGGTTGTAGCCACCACTGCACGCCGTGCACGGCGGCAAACGCGCGCAGCTTATGCTGATCGCCCTCCGAAAGCGGCTCCAGATGGCGCAGCACCAGTGCCGTGACCGCGTCGCCGCAGGCCAGCTCGATCTGGGGACAGGTCTCACGCGCCTGCAGGCTGCCGATCAGACCCCGCAGCGGCAACAGCATGGCGCTCACATGCGGCGGCAGGATCGGGCAGACCTGCATGTCGGCGATGTAGCGGCTCTTGCGCTCGTGAAAGCCGATCAGCACCTCGCCTTTTTTAGCCACATAGCGCACCGACAGGCGCGCCCGGTAGCGGTAGCCCCAGGCCGGACCCTGGATCGGGCGCAGCAACGACTCGGCCTTGACCTTGGCCAGGTGCCACAGGTTGTCTTCGAGCACCCGCTGCTTGATGGCGACCTGGGCGGCGGCGTCCAGGTGCTGCATCTTGCAGCCGCCACAGGCGCCCTGGTGCAGGCCAAAGTGCGGGCAGCCCGGCTTGACCCGCTGGGACGAGGGGTGATGGATGTCGGTGACCGTGCCCTGCTCCCAATGGTTCTTCTTGCGGGTCACCTTGAGCGAGACCAGCTCGCCGGGCAGGGCCCCCTCGATGAAGACCACCTTGCCGTCCGGCCGGCGGGCGATGCCCTGGGCGTCCATGTCGAGCGCGCGCACCCGCAACCAGCCCTCGGGCAGGTCTTCCTGCGGCTCGGCCGGTACGGGCATGCCCTCGGCCATGACTTCGTCTTCTTGTTCACTCATGCCCCGATTGTCTCAGGCCTTGCCGGCGGGTTCCGGCCGGATGACCCGGGCCCTTGCGGGACAAGCCGCGCGTCAGCCCGCGTTGGGCGGACTGGTTTAAGATCATGGCTTCCGTTTTCACCCAGCAAAAAGACGTACCACGATGACCACCTCCGCTGACGCCTCCAAGATCATTTACACCCTCACCGACGAAGCGCCACGTCTGGCCACGGAAGCCTTTCTGCCCGTCATCCGCAGCTTCACGCAGCCGGCGGGTATCGCGGTGGAAACCAGTGACATTTCGGTCGCGGCCCGCATCCTGGGCGAGTTCGCCGAGTTCCTCAAGCCCGAGCAGCAGGTCCCCAACCACCTGGCCAACCTGGGCAAGCTGACCCTGCGTCCGGAAGCCAACATCATCAAGCTGCCCAACATCAGCGCCTCGGTGGCCCAGCTGGTCGCGGCCATCAAGGAACTGCAGGGCAAGGGCTATGCGGTGCCGGACTACCCCGAGAACCCCAAGAACGACGAAGAAAAAGCGATCAAGGCCCGCTACGGCAAATGCCTGGGCTCGGCCGTGAACCCGGTGCTGCGCGAAGGCAACTCC
>Ga0315900_10003308_pt1 | contig 23676 bp, 52 predicted proteins | sample LakEriMetagenome_FD_203521 | JGI IMG/M metagenome (GOLD analysis project Ga0315900, IMG submission 203521) | Freshwater fungal communities from buoy surface, Lake Erie, Ohio, United States - Buoy 12 MA114 | ecosystem: Environmental > Aquatic > Freshwater > Lake > Lake biofilm | place: USA: Lake... | reverse complement strand
ATTATCCACTCCATACAAAATATAGTTTTCTGCTTTATCTTTATTGCCGATTAACTCTTCTTTACCCGTTTTTACTTCACGTAAATAGTATAGTCCTGTAATAGTGTCTTTTACTAATTGTAAACGGCTATTGCTTTGTGATTTTAATACGATTTTGTCTGTTTTGTGCGGGTTTTTTGCGTCTGAATGAATGTTAAACAGTTTGCGGTTAAATTTTGTCATAGCTTTGAATTGATATAAAAGTGATGAAAGGCAACGAAACGATAACGACGGTTTAAAGTCATCATTCGTAAAAGGTTATCTTTTGTTAATACCTCTGCGGTATCGTCGGCACGGTATAAACGTATAAATTCTTTTTTTCCTTCGCCCTCGATAAAGGTGTAAAAGTTTTCGTTGTCGGAATTTTTTAAAGACTCTATTTTGTTGTAGAGTCTTTTTATATCTCGGTTTAATTCTTGGTTTGTCATTAGTTCAAGTTTTTAAAAGTGAATAATTGTGCAATTTTACTTTGTGGGAGCGCTTTTACAACGTCCGCAAAGTCAAAGAAAACAAGGCAATGATATTGAAAATCAATAGTCCAATATGTAAAGCCGTCCGATAATGTATGTTTACTTACTTGCATTTTACGACTGTTTAAAATTGTACTCTCTTATTGTTTTTAATTGCTTGCAAGGTGAAGTAATGACTACTTTAACCACCTTAAACCCTGCGCAAGTATAAGCACGTGTTACCGTTTCTTTACCGCCCCGACGTCTAAACCATTTTACAGTTTCATCACAAGTAGCTAAACGATGTTTTTCTTCATCTACAACCTCAACAGTTTTTTCAACAATATTGTAAGTTGTTTTAGTGTTTGGGTTCTTTTCTAGTTTTGTAGTTGTTAATTCGATGGTGTACATAACAATTCAATTAAGTTAGACAATAATATTAAAGCTAATATAGCGAAAAATACCAACATAACAAACGAAAATTTGAAAAAATAATCGTTATAAGGTTTCTGTGTTTTCATTGACAATACGCCCGTTCCAAGGGCTAACAAGCCAATGCAAATAGTGAATAAGGCAAAGTTAAATAATTCCATGATATTAAAATTTAGTTCCCTTTGTCAAAAGCGAATTGAATAACTACTAATAGTTCAAAGGGAGTATTTTGGTTGTTTATGTTACAGCCGTTCGACAAGCGTTACCAACGCAAAAGCCTTAACAGTTTCTTTAATTCCGTGACAATATTTTGCCCGTTTTGACTACTAATATAAGCAAACTGTTTTCTTATATTTTCACCCTCGATTTATTAGGGTTCCGTACTATCTAAAAATAGGAGGCTTAACCCCATCGAGCCAATAGACTACAAACTAAAGTATTTTTTCGTGTAGTTTTTTCATCGGAATAATAAATATAGGTAACTACTAATTCACGAAGCGTGCATCTAACAAATGTATTGTTATAAGACTAGCAATATAACGACAAGTTTACAGTATAAAAGTTCGTATCTATATTTAATATTCACTATGTCAATGAAAAACGCAAAAGCGATTAAAAACGTTTTATCTACTATATTGCCCTAACTTATACTAAATCCCGTAACCCAATACGCAACCCCTTACAAGGTTTGGCAATAATTCAAACAGTACATTTTTAGAACTTCAACCTTATGACAAAACAAATGTAGTAATTTAATTTTAATATGCAAAACAAAAAATGTTAAAATTTTAAGTTCCGCAAAGAAAAAACAGTTAACTAAAATATTCTATCAACAAATAATCAACCAATTGAGTAAACGTAAATACACGTTTATATTGGGTACATTGTGTTAAATAGGAATCATTCCCCGTTTTTACAACGTTATCACTACTATTGATATAGTCTATTACTTCAGTATTCATAATTATTTGATTTTGATAAGACAAAGGAACGGCAAAAATAATTAAAAATAAATTTTTTTATTTAAAAAGATTTTTGTATAGTACACGCGCGTACATGCGTTACATATATAAAACAGAAAACACGACAAAAATATTTGACGTTTAAGGCACGAAAAAACAGGAAAGGTAGTTAGGGAGGGGGTAGGGCAAAAAGCCTGGCGTTTTGGTGGAGGGTTTGTGTCCGCTGGTATATGAGGATATAGCGTGCGATGTGTTTTCCCCCAATCCAAATTCATCCTTTAAAAAATTTCCCCCACACCAACTTTTTTTGTTTAACAATTCATATCCACACACCACTTTTTTAAATAAGAATTAATGGTTATACAGTTTCCCCCAACCAAATTTTATTTTTGTTAAACTCCCTACAACAAATTTATTATTTCCACCAACCATACTCTTTTTTTATCATTCTCCTTTTATTGTTTCTTTCTATTATGTGTGTCTGTTTCTTTTGCGCGGCGGGGAATAAAAAAAGCCCCTAAAAAGGAGCTTTGTGTTTTGTCTGTTTTTTATTATTCTTGCGGGCTCATTAATAAATTTAATTACGTCTATTACAGCTATGTATTGTCTTTCTGCAATTAATAGTTTTTCATATTCTGTTTCTTTTTCTTCCGACATACTTACATATCTCTGCCTGTACTCTTCAACTTTTTGCTCTATTTTTTGTTTATTTCTTGCTGGCACTCGTTCCACACTTGTAATAAAGCTTGTACACTCTCTAGATAACCTGTTCCCTCTTGTATTTGTTTTATTCTTTCTGATGTCATATTCTTTTTTTAGTTTTTGCGCGGGATAATTCCACATTTAGTTAACATAGAGACAAAATCTTCTTCATCATAAATCTCTCCAAAATAAGATGTCATAAAATCACTATAAGCGGTTATGTATTCTGTAGGTTTTTCTGGTTTTAAAACAAACTCGTTTAAATAGGGATTTTCTCCCCACATTTCATAATCAAAATACTTATAAATTAATATACTGAAATAATTATCCGTAAGGTTTTCATATTTCTCTTTTGGTACGTGTAATGTTGCATATAAATAAGGGTAGTGGTCTGGTAGTATTGATGTTATATAATAATCATCAAGTTTATTCATTAAATCTACCTTTGTCTTTTTAAACCCGTATTTTTCTACTGTCTCTTTTGTTATCATAGTTATTTAATGTTTTCTAATGGATAAGCGTTTAAAATAGAATTTTTATTTATAACTATTTTATTACTTTTATTAGGGTAGCCATACCCTCCAATTATTCTTTGCTGAGTGGCATTTTCACTTGCAGCTTTTAAAGCTTGTTCTACGTGGTATTTTGCAAATTCAATCATACACTCGTCAAACGTTGAGCTTGGGTTTTCTTCTAAAAAATATTTTAAAAATTCTTTTGCTGTCATAGTCTACTTAATACTTTTTGTTTTATTTTTGCAAACTGTTTTTCTGTTAGAAACCTTTTTACTTTTACACGATATGTTTTGTTTTCTTTTTCTCGCTCATTTTTGTCGTATTCTACTTCCACCCAGTTCCCATTTCCTACCTTGTAAAATTCACAAGGTTCTTCCCCTAAGTATCCTGCTGAAAAGAAATATATTTCTCTTTTTATTTTCATTTCTTCACTCTGAAATGATTTTTCTTCAATTAGTTCAAACATCGATATTGTCTCTAAATTTATTTACATTTTTATTCAATTACTCTACGTTTTGTGTAATAATTCCAATCTCCGCATTGCCCACATCTTGATGAGTCATCTTCTATATCTTCTGCTGGAATGTATTCTAATGCTTCTTTTAATGTTTCAAAAAGAAAAGACGTATGATTTTTTAGTTGTTCAGTTATGATGTTTATCAACTGTTCTTGTTCTATTTGCTCGGCATCAATTCCGTTTATTCTTACACTCTCACTGAAGCATCCTTTGATTAATTCGTATTCTTTAATTTCCATTGTTCTATTTGTTTTTTATAAACTACTACATCTTCTCCTTTGTCAAACTTTTTTAACTGTTTCTTTGTTAGGAGTTTTTTTATTTTTGCGCGATAAATTTTGTTTTCTTTTTCTAAATCTTTTAAATATGCTTTATTATTAGCCAAATCTTTCCTTAATTGAAACGTTACAACATCAATTTTGTGAAAAAGTATTATATTCGCCATACTGATGTTCAATTTCCCCTTAAAATCTGTTAGAAAATATGTTCCCGCAGAACCAATAAATTCAAAAAGAAACACCTCCAATCCCTCTTTTCTATTTAAAGCGTCAATTAGGATTTTCATATAACTGTGCTCCCCTCCGTTAGAAGAAAAATAAAGAACAGACAAATCATCAAGTTTTTCTATAAGGGCACTAACAGATTCTAAATTAATTTCATCATCAAATATGTATGTCATTATAGCTTTTCAATTTTAATTGACCCCAAATTCCCCGATGGAAGCGCAAGAGAAGAGTACACGTTATTCCAGTCATTATCTTTAGCAAGTTGATGTAGAATAGTTCGATATATTTGATAAACATTCCCGATAAACTCTGTTCCATTGTATCCCATACTTGCATTATCAGGCATATTTGGAAGCAGAGTGCGTTTAATTTCTTTTAATTTTTCTTCTACTTTGTTGCGTCTCTCCATTTTCTCTTCAAACGGGAGTCCTCTCAGTATTTCTTCAATTGTATATCTTAATTCACATTGCCCTCTTGCAAACCTTGAAACATCTTCAAGACAGAATGAAATTAAGTGCATTTGTTCTTCTGATAGTGTTATTTGATACATTTTTAAACTATATTTAAATTAATTTCAATGTCCATTGGTGCTTTTTCTTCCCCGCCCCCAATACGGAAAAAGTGTGTAGCGTAATCAAAACCATGATACTTTTCTCCTATTACTATTCCAAAATCACAAGTTTTTACCGATAATAAATCCACCCGCAGCACCAAGAACAGGGAGAATAATTGTATTTAAAACTCCCTTCACTTTCATTTTCCTAATTTGTTTTGTTTGAGAGTGGTTCAACTGTTCTAATAATGCTTCGTACTCTTTTCTTTTGTTTATCTCTTCTTCCGCCGACTGCAACATAGAAGATTGTAAAACAGTTTCTTTTTCTAAATTGTTAATTTTAGCGTCTTGCTTCTCAATAACTTGGGTTTTTAAAGAATCAACAGCTAAACAATTGTCATATTCCTCCAAATCATAAGTAACACTCACCCCCGTGTCCAAATCTAAATTGACAGAGGTGTTTGTAGCGACAGTTTTGTTTGTGTCATAACGCTCATTGAAGTATTTAGCCAATCCTTGTGTATTTTTAGGCGTTTTAGGCACAAAATTCTTCTTTTGCTTAATTTGCCCTTTCAAAGAAACAATTGATTGGTCTAAACGCTTATTTTTAGATTTTAAGTCCTCAATAATTTTTGTAAAAGAGTCTTTTTCTTTTAAACGTTTTTCTTCTGCAACTGTCACTCCATCTTTAGCAACATCCACTTGCTCTTTTAAATTCTTAATCTGTCCTTCTAATTGTTTTTGCTGGCTATGCGTACACGCGCGAATTGAAAGGAAGAGGAGGATTCCAACTACAATCACTACACTCCAAAATAAATTTCTACTTGTTCTCATTTTAATAAAATTTTATTTAAACATTTTTTATCCACTGTCCAAAAGACATATCCGTCTTCTTCTATTGCTTCTGTATCAGCCATACATTCCGCAAAATGAAATCCAATCACTTTTCCCAAATAACGATTGATTTCGTCAACAACTAAAAACAAGTCGTCCTCTCCTTTAATTTGTTCAAGTCTTACTAACATGTCTATTCTTTCTTAAACGGTTGGTACTTTTATGTAGTTTTCATTGTGTCTAACATTAAACTCTTCTGCGGTTAGCATCCTAAAAGGCTCTCCATTACAACTTATTTCTTTTTCAATCATAAGCCTACTTTCAACTATATTACTATCAAGAGTTTTACTTGTGTTCCAATTTTTTAAAATCCACTCTTTATAATGATTAAAATTTTGAAATACTTCTTCCATTTTACAGTGTTATTTGTTATATTTTATTTTAAGTCCATGCGTTTCTTTTACTCGCTCAAGAGATGTTAATTTTAATACTTTAAAAATATCCTCAATATTTTCTGCAATCTCAGATGTCCACCATTTATCTTTTCCAAACGATATTTCATAGATAGGCTTTTCTTCTGTAAACCTTACACCTGTTACTATACCTGAAACTATTCGAGTTCCAAATACTCCATTTTCAATTATACCATACTTTGCTTTTCCTATGTTTTCCATTCTTATTCTTCTTTTTTATATTCTTGTGGAAATTTAACTCCGTGCCACAACACTGGTTTTTCTAAACATTCTTGCATTTTAGCTAATGTTCACTTAATTTCTTCTAAACTGTCTCCAGAAACTGTTACGGGGTCTTCTGTGTAGCTATGAGGCACTCCATCTGTGTACTATACTTCGTGAATGCAAAAATACACTTCATCTCTGTATTGGTGTGCTAACACTATATTATTCCAAGTTGATTTACTCATTTTTATCATTTTACATGAAACAGCTAGGAGTGGCTACTGTCGAGCTTAATGGGTATTTCGAGGTTTCAGAGTTCCACTCCGTACTACAAACCTTTTTTCCTGCTGTTTCAATTTTTTAACTGTTTCTTTTTTTGCGGAATTAGAGTTTATTACTTACATATATTAAAAAAATTTCATTAATTGTGTCCTGATCATAACCATCAAGCTTTAAAGCTAATTCTAATGCTTCTCTAATTGCGTATGGATATTGACAAGTTTCTGTGTTAATAGTGATAGTTGGCTTTTGTTTTTCACCCTCTTTCATTTTTACTGTGATAATCATGTTGTTTATAAATTATAAATTGTTTTCAATATTTCTTCTGCAAAGATACAACTATTTTTTATATTACAAAACAAAAAAGGCAGAAATTTTACTTCCTGCCTTCTTTTTTTTAATTATTGTATGTTACTACCACCCCGACATTTAATAGTTTTGATGCCATTGACTTTGCGTTATCTAGTGCCACCCTAATAGATTTTGCACTATCAATCACTCCGTCTTCAATCAAATTACTAATTTCGTCTGTCTTTGCGTTGTAGCCGTAGCCGTAACGTTTTTTCGATGGTGTTAAGTAGTCTTTTCCTTGTTTTAGGAATGAAGTGGTGTGTTTTCTATTTGCGTTTTTTACGATTTGTAGTAGCGGAGCGGTAATCACTCTCTTTACTAAATCGTATCCGTATTGTTCGTCTTTATTTAAAAACTGTTTTTTCATTCTGCCCGAAATAAACGCTAAAGTAGAGCCACCCCCAGCAATCCATCCTTCCATCTTAGCACTTCTAATAGCGTGAATAGCATCATCCACCCTATCAAAACGCTCTTTAGATTCACTCTCTGTATATCCGCCGACATTAATTAAACAAGAAGCCCCATTGAACAGTTTAATACGTTTTGAAATAAACTCCTTATCTTTAACTGTTTCAAGTTGCGACTTTAATTCACTTACGCGTTTTTTAATAGCCTCTGTTTCTATGTTATCAATTACAATGGAAGTGGAATCTTCTCTTACAATCACTTGTTTTGCAACCCCAGCTTTAATAACTTCACTCTCTCCTTTCACATACACTTCTCCGCCCGTATAAATTGCAATATCTTCTAATAATGCGCGACGTTTGTGGTCAAATTCAGGAGCTTGTACTAAACAACAGTTGATTACACCCCTATGAGCCAACTGTTCCAACTTTTGTACAAAGTTTTCATCAGCAATCTGCTCCATGATGATTAAAATAGGACGTAACTTATTCCCCTCTTTAAATCTATTCTCTGTTAAAAAGTTGTCTAAGGCTTGGTCGGCAGAATAGGCTTCCATACTCACCACTAAAACATCCTCCCCTTCCCAAGTAGCTTTGTTTTGATTATTAATAAACCAGGGAGATTTCCACCCTTTGCTCACCATCATCCCTGAGTTAACTGTTAGAGTGGTGTTTGGAGAAGAAATGTTTTCTTTCACTTCAATAAGTCCATCCACTCCCACTTTAGAATAAGCTTCCATAATAATGTCAGCAATTTCTTGGTCGTTGTTTGCGGAAATGTAGGCAATTTTAGAAAGCGTTTGGTCGTTAACAGGTGTAGCTAATTCTTTAATTTGTTCCAAAACTTCTTTATATCCTGCGTCCATCCCGCGTTCAACAGCTTTGTTAAAATACCCATTAGCCTCTAACAAAAATGCCTTGCTTAAAACTAAAGAGGTTGTTGTAGAATCTCCACTCTTAACTAATGTGTTTACAGCCACTTGTTTAGCCAAGAAAGCTCCAATGTTATTAAATTTGTCTGGAAAAAATATTTGTTTTGCTACGGAAATTCCGTCTTTTGTAATAATTGGTTGCCCGTATGGGTCACTGTTTTCCATTACAGCGTATTTCCCTTCTGCTCCTAATGTCTGAGAAACAGCTTCACATACAGCTAAAAAACCATCATGCAAATCTTCTACGTCTTTAATCTTCAGGTTCTTCATATTCAACTTCTAAGTTTAACACTTCTTTTTCCATTGTTTGTTGGAAAGTTATAAATCTGTCTTTATCTTCTTCCCACGTACCTTTAAAACTTTTGGGGAGAAGGTGAATCTCCCCATTTTTTAAAAGTGCTTCATATAATTTTTTATAACTATTTCCCATGTTTCTCTTGAATATAGCTAATAACTTCCATATACCTATCAGGTGTAACGTCATTAGGAGTTCCTTCTAAAGTGAATGTTTCATTAAACTTGTCGCCTCTCACTTCTAAAATATAGTTGTTTTTATAGCGCACAAAAGAAACAAATTTAGCTTTAGAGGACTTCCTAATTAGGTTGAGGAAGTAGTTATGATAATTTAACTTCATCTGTTGTTTCTTGTGGTGTTAATTTTCCCATTTCAACTGTTAGTCCTTTTTCAATGTTTAATTTATGTAAGGACGCCACTTTTAAATACAAATCTTCTGCTCCTGCTCCTAACATACTAACAAATGATTTTGGTTCTTGCGCGAAGAAAGCCTCGGCAGAAGAATAAGGAACTAATTCCTCTTTCACTTCAGACACGTGTGTTTCTCCGTTCTCCAATTTAACTTTCACCTCACTTGACTGTTTTGAAAACTGATAAGCAAGTCCTGTTCGTTGTTCGTTCTGCAATACAGCGTTTGAAAACATAAGAAGCTCAGTTAAAAGTTTCCCTGGAACTTCAATCATTGTTTCATTAGCGTATTGGTGTTTTAATAATTGTTCGTTATTCATATACTATGTTAATTTTATGTTAAAAGGGGAGTCCATCGTCGTCTGAAGCCACAGAAGCTGGTTGTTGATTAGGTGTAGTAGGTGGTGGGGCAATAGTTCCACTATTCTTAAACTCCTTAAATCGCTCAATAAGCTCGTTCATTTTATCAAAATACCACAAGTCATTGTCTGTATAATCCCATTCTCCTTTACGATTTTTTACAGGTGGTGGTACTTCTCCTCCTTTTTCTGTTGAATCTGTGTTAAGCCATGCGGGATAAACTTTCTTTCCATCTTCGTTCACTTCTCCTTCATAAGAAACTGAGCATTGTTGATACACTTTTCCGTTTTCTGCGGGAGCTCCTTTATAAAACCCAACTACTAATGATTTACTAAAATCTACATTAAACGCATTTTTAATAAACAGTTTCCATTCTGTCGAATATGTTTTTAAGGAAAGTGCCTGTGTATTTTGCCCGTCGTTTAAAAAGATTTTTAAATTGTCAAGTTTTAATTTCTTTCCGTCGTTTCCTTGAATCTCTTTTACGTCATGCGCCATATAAGTGAGGCGTCCACTCAATCCATTTACATATTTGTGATAAGTGATTTGTCCGTTTTGCATTTCAACGCGCGTGTACCCAGGTTCTTCCACTTTTGAAGAGCGATAGATTTTACCTTCTCGTCCAGATACTTGATAGTTAATAATTGGTGTACTTGTTCCACCTCCTGTTACTTCTGCCATAATTGTTTAAAAAATTTAATTAATTTATTCTTATTTAATTCATCTATTTGTTCATCTATTTCAAAAACCGTTTCATGTACGTCGAATTTAACTCCTGACTTTGTGTAAACGTGCGTGTATTCTTCATCATCCACCGCCGAAGAAAAATCATCAAGATTTATTAATAACAAAGACATTGTTACATCCAAATCATCTTCTTCTAAGTTAATATACCCATCTCCATCTACTAAACCATCTTCTTCTAATTCTTTAGGGACTGGGAGATTTAAATCTCTATACCACTCTGCATCATGTCCATGTTCGTCAGTGATAGGTTTACTTGAATTTGCTTTATTAATTTTAGCAATTCCTTTTTCGTTTGGAACTTTGCTGAATAGTGTTAGTTGTAGTTTTTTCATTTTCTTCTAAGATTTTTAATTCTAATTCTGCTAAAGCGTTCCAAGCAACATGATAGCTATGTGGTAATCCACTCTCGTCATTTCCTTCTTCAATTCTGTGTCTAAGTCCAGCATCAGCATAATTCTTACTCCCTCCCTCTACACGTTGGTAGTTTTTATAGTCTTGGTCGTATTCCTTATACTCTTCATGCCCGTATTCAGAGCAAAGTGCTATTGCTTTTAAGGCGTTTGGAAACTGTTTAAATAATAATGATAGTTGTGGTTTTCCTTTGTTGTTTTTTTGTCCTTTCATTTATAGATTAATTATTCCTGCTTTTATTCTTGTTGAGTATCCTATTCTGACATCAATGTTTGTGTAGTCTTTTGTTTCTGTTATTGCGGCGGCAAAAGGAAGAAATTTATCAAAAGTTTCTTGGTCTACTTCCTTACCGTTTATCAATAACTTTCGCATATATCTCCAATCCAATCACATTAATACTAACATCTACATTCTTAGTTTTCTTTTCAAACTCGTCAAAATCTTTTAGCTGTTTCCCGTCTAAAAAATATTTAAAATTTCCTTCTGTTTTCATAGTGCAAAGTTACAACTAATTTTTTAATCTTGCAAGTTTTTGTTGTATTTATTTTCTTTATCTTTTTCTTCTATGTAGTTTATGATTTTCATAATATCATCATCTCTATGCTGGCTTTTTAATGTATGGTAATTCACAACATCAAAATCCTTCAAATACTTTATTTTAGGGATACAACTGTTTTTAACGTCTATTTGTTCTTCCGAGCCTGTAAAAATTAGCTTTGAACCTTTACCAAGTCTTGTTAATATCAGTTTAAAATCTTCATAATCTATATCTTCAAATTCATCTACTATTGTACAACTATTAGAAAAAGTCATACCCTTCATATAGTCAATAGGCACAATTTGTATAGAACCCTCCTTAAATAATTCATCTATTTTTTGCTTGTTGTAAGCGGCATACATATTTTGTTTTATAGGAAATATGTGGAATGAAAGCTTTTCATCAGCCGTTCCTTTTAAATAACCAGTAGCATTAAAGTCAATTGGTCTTGTAATAAATATTGTATCGATGTGTTTTTTAAACAATAAATCTAAAGCACATAACACTGCGCAAGCCGTTTTTCCGCTACCAAAATTTCCTAAAATAATAGTGACATTTTTTTGATATACACCTTCTTTTACAGCTTTTTGTTCTTCTGTTAATTGAATATTATATTTAATTTCGTTTTTTCTAACTCTGTTAGTTTCTTTCATATTTACACGTTGTTTGCAAAAGTTTTTTAATTTGTTGTAATTCTTCTATGTCCTCAACAAGTGTCATGGCATGTAAGGAGAAGTAAGGCATAACAGGCATAGTGATTCTAATGTTATAATTCTTTACAAAACAATTTCTTATTTCTATATCTACTTTATTGCTTGATTTATTATGTCTTATAAAATCTCCTAAAATACAGTCCTCTGTTACTTCTGTTATTTTAAAATACATAGAATATTCTTTTAAAACATCCTCAAATTCTGCATCTTCAAAAATATTATTAACATCTAAAAAGAAATTAAACAATTTATACTTATCGAATATTTCCTTTGTACTACACTCTGTAAATCCGTAGTTTAATAAAAACTGTCTTACTATGTCTTCCATTTACTACTATTTCTTACGTTCACTCATTGTTTTTACATGTGGTGGTATTTTATCTGCGGTCATATTCCTAATGATATTTTGTTACTCTTTTATCGGACATGTCCGTTATTATGTCCATTAACTGTTCTCTTTTAAATGTTTTGAATAGATTGTTGCTTTAACCCAATAGTTTAGACAATTTGGGTCTGTTAAAGCTTGTGAGCAAAGTATTTCTTGAGTTTCTTTATAAGTTGTTTCTGCTTTAGAATAAGTAAAATAAAGAATCTCTTTTTTATAATTAATACCTGATTTTATTAAATCTTTTAATTCTATTGAACTGCTTATATAAGTTTGCCAAGGATATGTACCTTTATACTGACCTTTTTTTGCACCACTTGTGTATTTTGGTTTGTACATATACTTTTTTCCTATATAATATCTTCCATCTTCTAAAGTAATCTTATATATGAAAGCAAAAGAATTTTCTGGAGTTTTCTCTATTGTGTCGATAATTTCTCCTTTATATGTCCAATGATTAACTGTTTTCTTTTTTGGCGGCATCTTCTTCTAACTTTGGAAACTCTAAAGTTTCGTTATACAAATCCTCTATTTTTAAATTTTCAAGCCACTCTTTAACTTCCATTCCTTTAGGAAGCCCTTTTTCTTTTAACATATCGCGAATAGACATTTCAGCCATTTTTAAAGTTGCTAAAATATCAACCACCCTTACGTCTTGAGGGAAAGAACATGAAACACTGTTCCCTCCCTCACTATCGTTTTCTCTAATTATTGAAATTTGCATGTCCGTTTTTGTTTTCTTGCGTTGGATAGGGGATTCCTTGTTTTGTATATTCCACGTGAAAAAATTTCCAACCCTCTGTTGTTCTAACCCACATTTACTACTAATTTCCATCCTCCTGTGAAACTTGGAGGAAACCGTTCTTCTTTTGTTAGTGCGATGTATTCTTTCCCGCTTCTAAATAATCCGCTATACGGAGCTTTTTGTCCTGATTTGAATGTTACGTCTTCTGCGAACAATTCTAACAATTTTAATAATAGTTTTGTCATAATTTTATTCTTCTGTTTGTTGATTTTTCTTTTCTTCTATTGCCGATTTTAATTCTTCTAAAAGTTCTGGGTTATCAAATAATACAGGAACTAAGTTATCAATACCTTGTGCTATGCTTGCGCCTTTATACTTAATCCAACTGCCCGATTTTTCTAAAATTCCAAGTCTTAACGCCGCAGAAGCAATATCAGCTTCTATTGTATACCCCATTCCGTATGAAAACTCCAATTCAACAGTTCTAAAAGGTTTTCCAACTTTATTTTTAGTACAAGTCATTTTAACCATTCTACCTGTAACTGTTTCATATAGTTCTAATTCATCAGATTCTTTTGATTTTTTCTTTGTGGCGGGCTTTAGCTCAATAGTCATAGAACTGTTGTGGTGTAATGACTTTCCACCAGGGATAATTGTATCAGGTGAATACATATTAGCTTTATTCATGTTATCCCTAATCTGCGACAGTACAATTAATGTAGTGTTATACTGATTACACAAGCTAATTAAAATAGGAAGCTGACTTGCTAATGTAATAGCCCTATTTGCCATTGTTCTTTCCCCTGCTGATTTTTGAACTTGCTCATTTGAAGCACTGTTGTTTATAGAGTCTACAACAATCACATTATAATTAGGAATTTCTTTTCTAATTATATCACACATTTGCTCTGTTGTTTCAGGAATACAATGTCCAAACTTACTTGGGTCAGCTCCTAAATCCTCTAAGTAGTCCGTTGTTAATGTAGCCTCTGTGTCAATATACAATATTTTTTCACCAATTAAATTAGCTATCTGTATTGTTAAACTTGACTTACCTGCGCTTGGCTCTCCCGCTATAAGAACTAATCTACCTTTTGGAATACCTCCATCTGTCAAGTGGTCAAAACTTGGTCTACCAGTAAGCACTTTTTCAACATACCTCGGTGTTTCCCCTAAATTTACAATATTTCCTTTTGCGTATAAAAACTCTAATTTTTCAATAGCTTTATTTACTGATTTTGTCATTTTATTTTGATAATTGATTAATTCTACTACTAATTGAATTTAGAATCTGTTGAACTGCTGTGAGAATAATTCTAACTCTTTCTTTTTGTCTTAATGCTTCCACTTCTTCTGTTTCAACTGTTTTTAATTCTATTCTTGCTAAACGTTCCGAATCAGCTACTGTGTGTACTTTATTTGTTCTACTGTCTATTGCATTTCTAAAACTTTCTTCTTTTTCCGCTTGAAGTCTTTTTCTCTCATAGGCTTTAGCATCGTAATTTGATATTGCTTTTGCCGCGTCGTCTGAAATATAAAAAAGATTTAAGCTGATATTCTCCCTTAATTCTTGAAGTTCGTCTACATTCATATTATTTCTATCTTTGTTGAATTTATCAATCAACTCAGATAGTACGAAAAAGGGGTGTGTATTAACAGCCATTTTTTAATTCATTTATTACGTTTAAATAATTGCTTTTTGTAAAAACATCTTTTTTATTTGATAAGTTTGTAAGTTCATCAATTACATCATCACTATATAATGATTTTAAATATATTTCATATTCAAAATGATGTTTAGATTTGTAGCCTTCATAAGGTATTTGAGCATCCCAAGTATTTGATTCTGCGGATAGTAAATGACAGTTTTTTAAATCATATCTTGTCCACATTGACTTCCCCCTATCTATATAATGACACACGTGCATTTTATCTTCTGAATACCATTTATTTTTAATTGGACAATATATCTTTCCATTTATTTTTTCTGCACTTTTTAATAAGTATTGTCTTAACCAATAGTCTGCTGTTCTTTTTAATTCACTTAGTGACAAGCTTTCTAAATCTTCTGTGTTAAAGTCTGTCTTTTTTTGTTTTTTGTGTGGCGCGTGAAATTTACAAAAGCCCTTACTAAAAACGATATTATTACAATTTTCCTTGTTGTATTTTTTCATTTCAAAATTTCAAAAACTTCTTCTTTTAATTTTTCTTCGCCCGCTTTAAAATTGTATTTCTCTTTTATCCACTTCAATTGACAACTCCATGAGCTAAAAGCAACAGGGATTCTTTTTGAACTATTTTCCATATTTCTCCAATAGCGTTTGTCCACGCTTTTTAATTGTTAGTGATGCTTCAAAATCCGCATTCCCAGAGTGACCGCATTTTACACACTTAAAAGTTTCTTGATTAGGTCTGTTTTCTTTTGATGTGTGTCCACAATTATTACACTCTTGAGATGTATATTTAGCATCTACTTTTATTAATTCTGTTTTGTACTCTAAATATTGAAAAAATTTACTCCAACTAACGTCTGAAATAGCTTTAGAAAAATTCTTGTCTTGTACCATTTCAGATACATCTAAATCTTCAACAAAAACAGTTTGATAATTATTTGCCAACTCTCTTGAAATCTTATGAAGATAGTCTTCTCTAACTCTTGAAATTTTTAAATGTATTCTTTTTACTTTTTCAACTTCTCTATAAAAGTTATTTGACCGTTTCTTTTTCAAAGATAATTTTCTTTGAGCTTCAGCTAATTTGTTTTCGTATTTCTTAGTTGTTTTAATATTTTCAAAAAATTGACCATCTGATGTTACAAAATTATACTTAATACCCGAATCAACGCCTACTTGTGCTTGGTTATTACACTTCGGTAGTTCATAATCAGTTACTATTTGTAAATACCATCCATCAACTTTTTTAACTATTCTTGCTAATTTTATGTTTCCATTTACTTTCCTACTTTTAAAAATTCTTACTTTTCCTATTTTTGGTAAATTAAATCTACCATCTTCTTCAAATCTTAAATTTGGTTTAGTGTTTTTTAAATTCCCTTGCTTAAATTCAACAGAGTTCCAATTTTTCTTTTTAGCCCATTTAGGTTTAGATGCGCTCTTTCCTCTTTTCAAATCTGAAAAGAATTTATCATATCCTTTGTAAAGCCTTTCTATCACACCTTGTAACGTAGCACCATTTACATTATAAATCCATTGAAATTCTTTTTTAAGTTCTGGAAGTTGATTTATTAAATCAAATTTAGTTAATTTTACACCTTTAGAATAAGCGTAGTCCTTTGTTTCTTTTGCTAAATTATAGAGCATACGAGTTGTGTTCAAATGTTCTTCAAACAATTGAATTTGTTTATTAGATGCTTTTATTTTAAAGGTGTAAGTTAACATTATTCTTTTAACTCTTTAACAATTAATGTCCTAATCCAAGAAGATAATGAAAGCCCAATAGACTTTGCTTTTTCACTGGCTTTATTTTTTGTTTCTTCGTCTATTCTTATCAATATATCTTTTGATTTTATCATTGTATCTTATTTTATTGTGCAAATGTACTACATTTATTTTAAACCACCAAATTCATTAAGACCATTTGTAATGAAACTAATTCATCCCTTGGTTAAAGCCCCAAGTTAAAGGGTGTTTTTGGTTTTGGTTATAATTTGGTTGTATTGTTTTTCTTCAACTGTCTTTTCTCTTGGCGCGAATACAACTTTGTTTCTTTTAATGAAGTCTTTTAATAGCTGTCTTCTTTCTTCATTATCTATTCCGCCCGCACAAAACATTATTTCCCCCGATTCTAAAAGCGCATAATGTAACCCATCCACCCAAAAATTACTTGATTTGTCTTTGAATCTCTTGATTACTATTTCTTGTTTCTTTGACATTATCTGTTTATATGCGCACGATTTATAAGGCTATGTTCAATTTTTTCTATGTCTTCAACACTTATTACACTATTAAGAAATTGACGTTCAATTGTATTTAATTTTTGAAAAAGTACCCATTCATCGATTGCACTTTTTTTGGTGTAGTGAACAAATGGAACTACTTCTACACCATCTTCTATAACTCCAAAATAGTTGTTTTTTAAAACTACTTCTACCATTATCTACTCTTTAGGTTCGTTCTGATTCACAAAATACCCGCAATAAAAAAACTGTTTTCTATGATGATTCAAATACCACACACGCCCATTATCACATACATATAAACATCTTTTTCTTCGTAGTTTATTTGTTCTTTTTATTACTCCCTGGCGGAAAAGAAAATCAAACTGTTCAAAAGACATATATTCATAATTCTCTCTCACTTGTTTTACAGCTTCCATTTCTTCTTCTGTATAACCAATTCTAATAAGCCTTTCTTTATATTTTTCCCACGGCTCTCTTACAAATGTTTCCATTAATTTAAATTAAAATTTTTAGTGTCCGCAGAGGGATTTGAACCCACGTGTGACCAAACTACGGTTTCAACTGGTTATGAGCCAGAGCCGATATGCGGACTAAAATTAAACAACACATCCACCAAGATTGGGATTTTTTAAATATATAGTGTCGGGACATACCGTCTTTTATATTATATATTAAATCATACTCGACAAACGTAACACTTTCTTGGTAGTGTTGATAATAGCATCCAGACTGCGTTTTCACTGAATTAGATTAGCGCCTCCTACTACTTGTTTGCCTTTCTATGTGTTGTTTTGTGGAGAGGACAGGACTCGAACCTGTAAGTGGAGTAACTTCTGTGTAGCTGTACCACCATGCTACTAATTAGAAATTACGCGTCTATCATTCCGCCACCTCCCCTAAAATTAACAACCCCGTTTAACTCACGGTTTTACAAGTGTAAGGGTTGTAGTTACTCGATACTATCAAACAAGATGAAACCGTATAATTCCAATGCAAAGGTATAGCTTTTATTTTACTTGTGCAAATTTTTTAACTGTTTTTTTATTCTTTTTGCGCGGAAAATTGTTTATTTTTTCTTCTTTTTAATTTTCTTTTCTTGTTCTAACATTTCTTTTGTTGGTTTCTTTCCGCTTCCTTTATTTTCGCGGATGTTGTTCCAGAGATTGTTCTCCACTCCTAATTTGTTTAGTTTCTTTTTCTTCATGTCTGTTTTTTATTTTTGCGCAGTTTTATTCAATTAAAATTCCTAACTTCTTATACTTTTCTCTACACTTCTCACAAACTACTGCATAAACTATTGTAGTTTCGTTGTCTTTGTATTTTATGAAGCTTTTTGGATTACTATCCCATTCGATTGTTATCTCGTGCCCGCAACTTGCTGTTATCATAATTTACATTGTTTTAATAAAATATTTAACTTCTTCCCAATCTTCCGCAAACATTTCTCTATCTGTATCAATAATAACTGTTCCCATATCCTGATACATCAGTCTAATCTGAGTGTCTACTAAAGCTTTTCCATGTTTTTTAGCCATTTCTTTGTTATTATCGCCCGTAACTTCAAAATAGCTGTTATATATTTTTTCTGCAATTTCTTTGTTTGTCATACCTTGATTTTAAAAGTATTTTTAAAAAACCGTGCCACATAATAGGGAGGTGGAGCACATAAATTAATTATGCAAAGTTACGAATTATAATTTTAATACACAAGAAAAAAGTAAATTATTTACTATTCACATAATCTTTATTTATCTCCTGAATAATTGTTTTAAACTGTTTTGCTCTGCGTTTCACTGTCGCTATACCAAACCCAGTTTCTTTGGCTAATTTAGATTGAGATATTACACCATTCTTTTCAAAATCCCAATTATTTATAGTATTCAATATTATTTTATCATTTTTTTCTCTTAATGCTTTTCTAAGCCTCCTAGCGGAATCAGCTCTATCGCTATTCTCTTTTCTAATATATTTTTTATAATATTTTTGTTTTATATATTTTTTACAAAATTCCTCTAATTCATTACTTATACCATTAGATAGCATATCTATACATCTATTTAAATCATCATTATCTAGTTGAAACCATTCTCTTTTTATTCTATTATCTTTAAAAATTACATGTAAATGAGACTCCTTCACTTTATCACTATAACAAATCAATTCAGCAAAAGGGTTTGCATTTTGAATAGCACTAAGTCTTGTTTTAATATCCTTAGTTTTACCTATTTTATATATACCATTTGCTTCTATTAAATAAGTATATTCTATATTCTTGTTCATTTAATTATTTATCAGTGTAAATTTTTACCACCTACTACACAAATCAATTAACAGTTCTCTCCATTTAACCAAAAATCAATCATATCAAATTGTAAATAGGTTTTCTTTTTATATTCTACAATAGGTTTACTCTTACTTTGAGGTATTGTAACGGGTTTTTCTTCGTTTACAGAAGAAACTAATGAAAAAGAAGAAACTGTTTCAATCATAAGCCATCCGTTTCTATAAACGTTTCTATTTGACAGAATCCCCGCTTCTTTTCTATTTAAATACTCTCCATAAGAAATTTGTTCGATTTTCTCGAACTCTCTTTTTGTCTTAATGATGTTTTTGTTTTTCAGCTTCTTTTTATAATATGCGCCGTTAGACTTCACATCCTTAATAATCTTATTCCCATTTTGCTTTAGAACGCTAAACCCTTGCAAAGATAAAACAGTTTTCTCAAGTACTGAACCATCGAAGCCTTCTCTTTCAAGACGTTTTGCCGCCTTGTATTCTTTTAAAGACCTCGGATTGGTGATTTGTGCTAATTGTTCTCTTTGAGTTAATTTTTTTGCAATTTGTTTTTTCTGTTCTTTGTGTTTTGAGAATACACGAACAGCCAACGAACTGTCGGCTGTATTATTTAAATTTTTACCCACTAAAATAGGGAGTAATTTTGTATTATATGTTTTTTTAAGTTTGTCGTTTCCTATAAGGACAAAATCCCCATTAAAATCTATGTAACACAATCCCATTTTTATAAGCATTGGTACATATTTTTCAATAGCGTGTAATGATAACGAGGTTTGCTTTCTTAATAAATTATACCCCGAAACTTTTTTATTATTCTTTGACGTATGAGCGTAGTACTTCACCTCCCCATTACGAGAAGCCTTCAAAATAGAATATACAGCAATAAGTTTGTCGCCACCAAGTGCGAACAACTTTGCGTATAATTTTGATGGTATTCTTACTACTTTATCACTCATGTTGCTATATAAAAAAGCCCCTTATTAAGGTATAAACTCTTACAGCGATGTTTATAACAATAATAAGGGGGTATCTTATGTATTATTAGTTTTGTACTTAGCTGTAATCGTACAAACTTCTATGTATGTTTAAAACTTATACTAGCTAGAAATCATATAAGTTTTACTATGTCTTTTAAAAAACCCCAGAACTGCCTAACTGGGAAAATTAAAAATGCACAGTTTTTAAAAATTTACTTTCGACCGCGGACACCGCAATCCCATATCAGACATTCAGTTACGTTTCCACTAAGGAAAGAGGCTTTTCTGAATCTAACGGTGCAAAATTACAACTTTATTTTTAAACCACCAAATACATTAAGAAATTTTAAACAAAAAATATGTTTATTATTAAATCATTTAATCCTACTGCCGTAGTATCACTCAATGCTGCCCCAGTGACAGTTGTTAAACCAATTCCTATACTAAACCCTATTCCACCTTCTAAATTATAACTAACTGTACTGTTTGGTGGCACACCTATAGTTACTACTACCCCCGAACCCGCTGTTGGAGATGTAACTTGATTATGAAATTTTACATAGCGCCAAACAGCGTTTGTATTACTTATACTCCAACCTACTAATTTTCCTGCTGACCCTTTAATTACAGTGGCATTTGTAGAAGCAGTACTTATAATTTGACTTCGAGAGGCTGACCCAGTTGCACTTGCTCTATATTGTACTCCTACATCTCCTATAAGATTAGTACCAGATGCAATAGAACCAGTACCTATATTTGCAGTTACTGTACCTGAAACAGGTATAGCAGACTGGTTAGAAGCTATAACAACTGGAGAAGACGATGCCATTGTTGTTTGTCCAACAGATGGTATTTTTGTATTTAAGGATTGTAGTGTTGTTTCTAAAACTGTATTAGAAATAGGTAATGGGGTCGCTCTTATTTCAGAATTAGTGAGTGGCTGTGTTATTCCTATTTTATTAGTGTAAAATTCATCAAACTCCGACTCCGTATATAAAGTTCCATTACTTTTAACTAATTTACCTATTTCTAATATAAATTCGTTTTCTAATCCCTCTACATTATAAACTTTGTACAAAGGTCTGCCATTACTGTTCTTATTAATAGTAAAAATACCTTTTATTCCGTAGAACTTCTTATTAGTCTGTAAATCTTCAATAATAATTACATTATTAAACTCATAAATTTTTATCATAATTTTTTTCTGCAAATTTAATGAATGTAATTGGAAAAAAAAAATACATTAAGAAATTTTTAATGTATCTTCGGGCATATTAAAAGATGGCTTGATATTAAGCATTGTTCCAACAAAGATTTCAAAGTATTTTACTTGTTTTCTAATTGACACTTCTTCTGGCGAATACGTATAGTCTTCAAACAGTTTAAATATCACTTCATCAAAAAACCGTTCATTTTCTGCGATGTAGTTATTGTTAAACACCATCATTGATAAACAGTCGTAAAACACTTCTTCGTATTCTGAGTAGCCTAGTTTTTGGTTCATTTTTTTTTTTTAATTTTTATGCGCAAAAATACAACAATTATTTTATATATGCAAACATTTAACTAAACTTTAACTAAAAATATTTGGTAGTTTAATATATATGTTATACCTTTGCACTGTGAAAACGAGATATGAGTATAAAAGAGAACTTTTTATTTATGTTTGTGAAAAATTCAAAGAGATGTTTGCTTATGACATTCAATTTGAAAGACAAACTAAAAGGATTCTTTCGCTAAAAACAAAAGATTATTATATTATTGTAATAAATAGACTTGTAAAAACCTACATACTTTTATATCCTATTGATAATATAGAGAAAAAGAAAATAGTTGTTTTAGGCGGGCACACAAATAAAATATTAATAACGAAATTTGACAAACTTTGTAGAAAAGGATTTTTTCACGGCAAAATAGAATAAGAAATGTATAAAAGAGAATTAAAACAAAAACAGTTGATTTTACGTGAAGTGGATGATGAAATTTCCTTATTAGGAGATAGTACTTCAAAGAAAGAATACACTGTTGCAGAAGTTGTATTAACAGGTAATCAGTGTGAATATTACAAACAGGGTGATAAAGTTTTAGTAAAAACGGCGGCGATTGAAAGAATAAACCACCCTACATTCCACAAGAAAGAGTTCTTGATACAATCAGAAGACAGACTTGGTGGAATAGTTTGTTTACTAAATAAAGAAGAAGATGTCAGTTAAAGAAGCGTGTTTAATTAATAAAGAAGCCACAAACGAATTAGAAATAATTCACACCGCTTTAAAAGTCTATGCCGCAGTAACATTAAAAACCCCTCTCTCACCAAGAGAACTGACAGTTTTAACCCAATATATTTTAAAAGGGTATTCTAAAAAAACCAAAAAAACCATTGAAATAGATTTAAATATCGACGAAAGGAATTTAAACACTTTAAACCATTCTTTACAAAAAAAGAACTTCCTACTCCCTCACCCAACAAACCAAAGAAATAAAGTGTTAAATCCTGATTTGATAAATATAAAAAGTACGCTATGCAACGAGCAAAACCAGATGAAGTGCATAATAGTGAAGTTCAATTAATGTTTATTGAGGACATTATCGACGCAAATAAAAACAAAAGACAAGGAGTTACACGTAACGATTCTTTAGATGTTTATAGATGTATGGTGGAATACCTGCACAAGAAATTAAATAAAGAATCAACTATTGCACTTGAAATTCCACAATTAGGAACTTTTTATAGGACGATAGACAAAACATGTTTATTAGACTATGGATTAAAAGGTGTTAAAGGGCTGACACAAGATAAGATATTATTAGACAGAATGTTTAAGAAACAGTTTTTTAGGAATGTGTCGAATAGTAAAATCGAGGTTTAAAAAAGACAATACAGAGCCTTTTGTAATTGAAAGGAGAAAAGAGTGCGCTAAGTGTGAATATAACTCTTTAAACGCTCAAAAAATACCTTATTTTAAACGTGTATTAATAATGCTGTCTGATTTTTATTCGTTTATTACAGGTAACAAAGAAGAAGACAGTTTAGGAAATTGTTTAGCATGTGAAGCATGTTCAATTTATTATAAATCCGCAGAAGAATTAGAAGATTGTAAATTAGGAAAATGGAAATCAAGACAAAAAAACCAATAACAGTTGGGAGTGACGGAACATATAAATATGATTTTGGAAAGTTCACTCCAGGAGATAAATTAGAAGCAGACTTTGAATTTATAGGAATTGATAGTAATAATTTCACTGTTAGTCCTAAATGCGGGTGTACAGTGCCAGAGATGGTGATTGAAGAAAACTCCGCAAAAGTAAAATTTAAAGTGAGTAGGACAGAAGATTTTGCAGTGATAGTTGTTGTACAAAACGGCAAAAAAGAAACAGTTAAATTAAAGTTGACAGGGCATAAATAAAACAAAATGGGAAATATGAGTTATAAAGGAAGCATTTATGAATCTTTATTAGATGCTTTTATGAAAAAAGACGGGCTTACAGTAGGAGAAAAATTCTTGTCTATATTTAAAGAAATAAAAAAAGACGGGTCTATTGCTGAGAAACTATTAAAATGTGAAGACAAGGATATTTACGATGCCATATTAAAATACCTATCGTTCCCATTTGAAGAAGATGAATTACTAACCGAAGAAGAATTTGAAGAATGGATGTCGCAAAAATAAGGCTTGAAAATATTTACAGTGAGTATATTGATTTTAAAAACTACTTACAAAAGAATATCA
>Ga0315900_10003307_pt1 | contig 23680 bp, 19 predicted proteins | sample LakEriMetagenome_FD_203521 | JGI IMG/M metagenome (GOLD analysis project Ga0315900, IMG submission 203521) | Freshwater fungal communities from buoy surface, Lake Erie, Ohio, United States - Buoy 12 MA114 | ecosystem: Environmental > Aquatic > Freshwater > Lake > Lake biofilm | place: USA: Lake... | reverse complement strand
TGATTTAGGTAAAATAGGATTTCCAGGCGATGGTAATGAAGTGTATCAAGTAGAAACATCGGATTGGCATCGAAAGAATCAAAACAAGATGTACAAACACAATGAAAACATTCCATTCTCAATGGTGCCAGATTTATCAATTTGGTTGCTTCAAGAATATGGAGTTAAAATGTCTTGGAATGAATATCAGGCAATTAAAATACATGATGGAATGTATGATGATGCAAATAAACCGTATTTTGTTGCACGATCGGCACAGGCTAAATTAAAAACAAATCTTCCAATACTTCTTCACCATGGTGACCATATGGCAGCCCAGATTGAATATGAAAGATGGAGAAACAGAAATTCATCAACCCCTAAGCCAGTAGTTGAAAAAAGCAAAACAACTAAAAGCAATGGACTTAAAAACCTAGCAGAAAATAATCCAGATGTAGAAAAAACATTAACGGATATTTTTAGTGCATTTAACGAAGATTAATTATGTTGATTACATTTATAATACTATTTGTTTTAGCCAGTGGCACTGCTGGGTATTTTATTTATAGAGCTTATTATTTAGCAGGTGTTTTATCCGATGCTCAAGAATATATTGAAGGTTTAGAGGTAACAAATCAATACATGTACTCAAAAATTTACGAAACGTATGATGTGATGAAACAAATTGATCGTTTAGGTGCATTTGAATCAGAAGATGAAGCCGGAACCACTTTCCAATTATTAAATGAAGTTATAACAGAACTTAAAGAACAATTCGATGGCGAAGAAGAAAAAGAAAAGTAATATATATTTTACTAGAATCACAGAAATAGCTATATTAGCATATAATAAAACAGAATCTGCAGTAAAACGAGAAAAGATTTATAGAAGATTTATATATCCAGCTTTCATGAAAATGGCTGAAAATTTAATTAACACAATTAAACCAACTTATATAGATTCATCATTTACAGATCTTCAAACCGATTTAGTTACATTTTTAACAGAACGTTTAAATAAGTTTAATCCAAATGCCGGTAAAGCATATTCTTATTATACAAGAACATCATATAACTATTTAATTGGAGAAAATGATAGAGCTTATAAAAAGTTAAAAGCGGATACGGTTGAAATTGATATTGATGATCGCCGCAATGTTCTTATTGAAATGCATAATGATGATATGCAAGAAACATTGCAATATTTTATGAATGCGTATGTTAAACATTGTTATAACAACTTAAATTATATATTTAATAACGCAACTGATATTCATGTAGCAGATTCTATACTTCACGTTTTTGAAAATCGAGAATTGATAGAAGACTTCAATAAAAAAAGATTATATATTTTAATACGAGAACGTACCGGATTAGATCCATCCCAGACCAGTGCATTAACACGAGTAGTTAAAACACTTAAACAAATTTATGAAGATGGGTTTAAACAATATGAACAAACAGATTTCGTGAAATTACCTTTTTGATATTTATATAAAAGGAATTTTTTGTTATGGACAAAAATGATGAACTGTTTAAAGGTACTTCCTTTGCGGATCTAATGTCTGATGTCTATCATAATTCTAAAAAGAAAGATAGACAAATTAATCAGTTAATTGCACAACTTCAACCGTTAATTCGTAACGCATCTGATGCTACGATTATAGTTCCACTTATTAAAGAATATTTAGATGTTGCTGTAAAAAACGATGATCATTTAGTTAAATTAACTGCGATTGTTCAGCGATATATTTCTACTAAGCAGACAATATCGGGTACGGATGGATTATTATCAGACGAAGAAAAAGAACAACTACTTAAAGTTGCACAGACAACATTGGAATCTGAATTAGAAGACGAATTAGATCGTATATCGGATGAAGATGCTATACTAAAACAAAAAATACAAACAGCAAAAGAAAAGATTAGTAAAAATGAAGATGGGAAGTAACATTGAATTTGATGTTGCTGAAGTGCTGGATTATGAATATACATACCAGTATGTAGAATCTACGCGAAAAGATACTAACGTTAATAGTTTATTTGGTCTCAAAGTTCGATCATGTAACAGTTATTTTGATCCTAAACCATTTATAGCTAAACCAGCTAATATGTCATCTAAAAAATTGCCATTAGTTGGAGAATTAGTTTTAATCTTCCGTACTTTTAATCAAATTTCTAATTCCGAATTGCGTCGGGAAACATGGTACTATTTAACTACCATTGATGTACAATCTTCAATGAATGCAAATCCAATTCCCGGCATTTCTGATAAAACAGGAACTATAAATGATACTGAATCATATAAACCAGGAAAGACTTTTGATTTTAAATCTGTTTCACCAATTCAACCATATGAAGGTGATATAATTTTTGAAGGCCGATTTGGAAATAGTTTGCGATTTGGATCTACTATAAAATCTGGGGGTAATTACTATAGACAACCAACCTGGGGTGGTGATATATCAACAAATAATTTAATATCCAATCCAATAATTATTTTATCAAACGGCCAAGCAAATCAAACAGAGAAAAAATTTGTTGTAGAAGATATTAACACGGATAATTCTTCATTGTATTTAACAAGCACACAAAGATTATCAGGATTTCGTTTAAATAACATACTTCGAACTGTAGATGATTCAGTGACACAGTTTTCAAGATCTCAGTTTATTGGCACTGCGGATCGGATAATATTAAAAGCAAAAACAGATACTGTTGCTTTAGATTCAGGATTATCAATTGAATTAAATAGTCCATTGTTGTCTATAGGAGTTAAAAAAGATAAAGAAGATGGATTGCATACCGAAGCTGTTGAAGATTTATTTGAATTAATATTTGATATTTTAATATCCGGACTCCGGGATAGTAATGAAGCTCCGGTAAATTTAGCAGATCCTCAGTTTATTACTTTGAAAAATCAATTGATAAGTAGACTTAGAAACAAATCAATTAAACAGGATAAATTTTAAATATGGCTACCGCATTTCCATTTAATAAAATTTCTAAAGTACCTATGCGGGTATTAGCAATATTATTGCCAGTTATTACAGCTCAACAAACATTAGCAAAAAAATTAGGAAATCGTATACAAGAAGACTTAGAAAATTTATCTAAAAATGCAAAATGTGATGATGCTGAAGTTTTAGCATTAAAACAAAAATTAGAAAACCTACAACAAATAATAGATAATCTGCAGAGATTACTAGGATTTATACCAACTATATCAAATTCGTTACGAACTGTAAATTCAGTTGCACAAATAATATCGTCTGTTCAATTAATTATACCAGCAGCCCCAGGAGTACCGCAAGCTCCTATTATACAAACTTTAAATGCAGCAGTAGAAACTATTGCGAATGTGACAGCTGTGTTGACAACATTGAGTAATGTAGCAAACAATGTTTTGCAACTAGCAAATAGACTTGAAGGAATCATTCAGCGATTAAATGATAAAATAAAAAGTTTATGCAATACACCGTCAGCTCCAGCTGATAATGTAGAAGTAGATTTATTAGATTTATATCCTAGTGAATTTTATCAATTGGTTAACGTAACACAAGAAGACATTGATGATCGATTAACAGAAATTCGTAATTTACTAGAACAACAATTAGATGTTCTTACAAATTTAAACGAAGCTCCGAGTCAAATATTATATGGAGAAGGAGCTCCTTCTGTGTTAACAGGTCAACGAGGAGACTATTACGTAGATACTGAAACACAAAATGTGTTTGGGCCAAAGCCTACAAATAGCAGTTGGGAATAAACAACTTTTTCCTTCGTAAATATTTATTAATAAAGAAATTTATGGATAGTAAAACATTGATACAATTGTTAAAACGAGTTGTTAGCGAAGAAGTACGTAAAGTCGTTAAGGAAGAACTTACCGATATTCTTAAAGAAGGGTTACAATCTACAATTAATGAAATGAAATCTACTTCATCTAAACCAAAAATTACAAAAACTACTACATCGGCACCCAAACGTAAAGCCATATTTGAAGAAAATCGATGGGCATCTGTTTTAAATGAGACAGATCCTTTAACAGAACAAGTTCCAGTTGCAATGAATAGTTTTAAAGATATGATGCAAGAAGGAATGGATGAAATTCGAATGACTTCAAGAGATGCTCAAAACTTTGGTAATATGAGACAAAATATGAAAGCTGCAATGGGGTTAGCACCAGAAGTTCCTAAAGTAATGGAAGATCCCGAAACAGGAAAATCATATGAAGTCCCAGTTGAAGTTCAACAAGCATTAACAAGAGATTATTCATCTTTAATGAAAGCAATAAATAAAAAGAAAGGTAATTAGTAATGCCATATGTTTTTGATAATACAGTATCCGATACTACATATGATTCATATTTTGGAAATTCACAAAATAATGGATTAGGTATTATTTTAACTGGTACTAATAGTATATTTTTTATTAGTAGCATAAAACAGTTAAATTTGCAGATATTTGAAAATTTAAAAACATTGTTACTAACTAGAAAAGGCGAACGATACGGTCAACCACAATTTGGTACAGATTTATATACTACATTGTTTTCGCCAAATACTAACGATTTAAAAGCTATTGTACATGATGCAATTTCCGATGCAGTTACCGAATGGTTACCGTATATTAGTTTGGATCAAATTGATGTTAAAACTGCAGAAGATGATCCTAGCAATCCGAACTACGTAACCGTTAAAATAAGTTACTCAGTTCAAAATTTTGGAACAAACAATATTGTTGTATTTGTGACACCTACCGGTGAACTTCAAATTGACTCTGTTAATCCGTAGGAATAATAATGGAAGTAAAAAAAGATATATCATACTTAGGAAAAGATTTTGGACAATTTAGACAGAATCTTATTGAATTTACTAAACAGTATTTTCCAACATCATATAGCGATTTCAATGAATCATCGCCTGGAATGATATTCATAGAATTAGCATCATACGTAGGAGATGTTTTGTCTTTTTACACTGATGTTAATTTAAAAGAATCATTTATAGATCAAGCAGTTGAGCGAAAAAATATTTTTGACTTGGCTAAAGCATTGGGATATAAACCCAATAACGTAGTTCCGGCGTATGTTACATTAGACGTATTTCAGTTAGTTCCATCAATTGGCTCTGGGACTGCAGTTGCACCTGATTATAACTATGCATTAACTATAAAACCAGGAATGCGTGTAAAACAAGAGAATGGAAATTCTATATTTAGAACATTAGATTCTGTAGATTTTAAATATTCATCTTCATTAGATCCTACGGAAGTTACTGTATATGAAAGTGATCCGCTTACTAAACAACCTACATATTATTTATTAAAAAAATCTACTAAAGCAGTATCTGGAGATATAAAAACTTCTAGATTTACATTTGCATCTCCAATTGCATATGACAAAGTAGTTATATCAGATACTAATATTATTGATATTGTTTCTGTTACAGAATCAGATGGAGATAATTGGTATCAAGTACCATATTTAGCACAAGATACTATTTTTGAAGAAGTTCCGAATTTAGCAGAAAATGATCCAGTTTTATCACAATACCGTTCGTCAGCAACTAGTTTATTAAAACTTAAGAAAACATCTAAACGTTTTGTTACAAAACTCAGAAGTGATGGAAAATTAGAATTACAGTTTGGAGCTGGTATTTCGGATAATAATGATGAAGAAATAATACCAAATCCGGATAACGTTGGAAATGGATTATCTGGGGTTCGTCGTAGTGTAAATGTAGATATTGATCCATCTAATTTTTTATATACTAGAACATATGGACAAGCACCGGCAAACACTACATTAACAGTTACCTATACTGTGGGAAATGGAATTGCAGATAATGTATCGGCTCGAACATTAAAACTAATTAATTTTATAGAATATTCAGAAAATGTTAATTCTAATAACAATGCTGGACTAGTTAATTTTATTAAATCTACTATTGCTGTGAATAATCCTACCCCGGCATTGGGTGCAAAAGCTGGAGATTCAGAAGTAGAAATAAAAAATAATGCTTTAGCAAATTTTGCTACTCAGAATCGTTTAGTTACTCGAGAAGATTATATAGTTAGAGCATATTCAATGCCATCTAAATATGGGAGTGTTGCAAAAGCATACATTGTACCAGATGATCAAATATCTCAAAAAGAACTAGTAGAAACTAGAGTACCAAATCCATTGGCAATGAATATGTATGTTTTAGGTTATAATTCATCAAAACAATTAGTTCAATTGAACAATGCAATCAAAGAAAATTTAAAAACATATCTAGATTACTATCGTATAATGACAGATGCGGTTAACATTAAAGATGCATTTATTATTAATATAGGTATAGATTTTGAAATCTCGGTGTTACCAAATTATAATAGCAATGAAGTTTTATTAAAATGTATTAATGTATTAAAAGACTTTTTTAATATTGATAAATGGCAAATTAATCAACCTATAATTAAATCAGACGTATTAAATATATTAGGAAATGTAAAAGGTATTCAAAATGTTGTAGGAGTATCTTTTTTAAATTTATATGATGCTGATTTAGGATATTCTGGAAATGTTTATGATTTACGTACTGCTACGCGTAATGGAGTAATATATCCATCACTAGATCCTAGTATTTTTGAACTTAAATATGCCGATCAAGATATACGAGGTCGAGTAGTAAATTTATAAGGAATATACATGTTTAGAACATTTTATGCACAATCAGATTCAACACTATATCAATCAGCTGCAGCATATAATGTTGGTTTGGATGAAATATTAGAAGTAGGAAAACGTTTAGATACTGATGGGTCTACATTATTAAAATCCAGATCTGTTGTTAAATTTGATATGACTGAAATTTCAGCATCATTATCAAAATATTCTAAAACAGTAAATGATTGTAAATTCATGATGCAATTATTTACATCTCATGCAAAAAATTTACCATCAGATTACAATATTCATGCAAAATTAGTTGCACAGAATTGGATAAATGGAACAGGGTTTGAATCTGATCAGACAATCGATGGCGTTTCATGGACATATCCTATTTCTGCTAGTAGTTGGTACTCTAGTAGTCAGAACATACAAATTGGAAGCAGTACGTTATATGCAACCGGTACCGGTGCAGGAGGTTCGTATATGTCACAATCTGCAGCTACCGGTAGTACATCTGGATTGGTAGTATCAGAATCATTTTCATATCGTACTACCGATATTAATATGAATGTTACTGATTCTATAAAAGTTTGGTTAAGTGGCAGCGATGGTGCATCGATACCTAATTATGGATTCTTATTACAATTTTCAGATACCGACGAAGCAAATGAAGCGGTAACTGGATATGTTAGATTTTTTAGTCGCGACACACATACTATATATGTGCCTAAAATCACAATGTATTGGGATGATAGCACATATACGTCAGGATCAATGAGTCCGATTAATCTAGATTCATTTTCAACATATACCCGCGTTAAACCAGCGTATAAAGACACTGAGGTAGCTAAGATACGAGTGTTTGCTCGAGACCGATATCCCCAAAAACAACCTAATAATTTATTTCCATTCGAAACAATTAAAGCATTGCCACCGGCTACATATTATTCGGTTATTGATGCTCTTACAAATGAAACCATAATTCCGTACGATGATATTTATACTAAAGTAAGTTGTGATGCTACAAGCAATTTCTTTTATATAGATTTTAATGGATTTATGTCGGAACGGTATTATCGAATAGAATTAAAAATTAAAAGTGGATTTATCGAAAATTATATTACAGATCAAATTTACTTTAAAGTGGTTCAATAATGGCAAAATTTGATACAGTTAATTTATCACAGAATGTAAAATATATAAAAAACGGATTAACTGTTACTAGTAACAACGTTAACATTCATCCTAGAGATGAAGCTGGTAACATTATATTGCAAGAAAATTCTGAAACTAATCCGTTATTAATTATAGAACCCACATCTACAAAAATATCTACAAAGTCTATGATACGGGTGTTAGATACTCAGTTTAAATATTTTAAATTTCCAGTTACTACACCATTAACTAATGTGGATACAAATATTAATATAGACCCAGATTTATTAGATGTAATTTATGCAAGATACAAACCGTCTTCGAATCTAACTGTTCCTATTGCAAATTCAGGATTATTATTTGATGTAGTTGTTGATGGATTTCCACAAGAAAATTCAAATGCATATACTATAACAAAAGATATTAAAGCACAAAATGTAGATCTACGATTTCGTGCTAAAATTACACATAACTATGAACTAGCGATTCCTCTATCAAACGGTACTATATATTTTTATTTGTACAGAAACGGACCGGACAGACAATTAGATCGACAATTTAATCGTATTGTGAGCAATGTAGATGCTTATGCAAACACGTTGGAACAATCTGTAGAAGGAATTCCTCAAATAACACAAGATGGATATGGTGAAATTGCTCCATCTACACAACAAAGTTTATTGCTAGATATTCGTATTCCATTTTCTGAATTTGAAATTGGAGACACGTTTACATTTGGGGCTCAAGCCGGACAATTAGAACAACACAATATAATTGCAGAACAAACATATTGGGTAATTACAAACGCAAGTAAAAACGTCGATGTGTGGAATCAACCAGTTGAATAAAGTATGTTAACACAGTATAAAAATACACAGCAAATACAAAATTCAGTAGGATCAATTTCTGCAGAACGAATTTCTAACAGAAAAACACAGTTTGCTAGTTATGATATAAATGAACAAATAAGATTTAATTCAGAAATTACTAAACAGAATGTAAATTCAGCAATTGAACTTCATATATATGCTACAGATTCTTGGTTAACTGGTACCCATAAAGTTACACTGAAACATAAAATTCCTAGATATGTAGATAAAGTTACAAACAAAGAAATTTTATTTCCTAAACAACCGGTTGCAATTGATATATATTCTGAACTTAGTAAAATTGGTTTAACTTCTGGTACATTTAAAATAGCAGTTAATTTCTTTAAAAATTTAATTGGTAGTTATGATCGACAACATTTACGAATTGATGAAATTTCTCCAGATCGTACGGAAATAAAATTACGAGCAATTGACAACGATGATCCAGAATTTTTAATACAAATTGCTAATTTTCTAGCAACAGTTAATCAAACATCATCGGATTGGTATACACCATATTTGCTAAATTTTAGTAGAAATCAATGTGCGTTATTTGTTAACAGTGTTGTTATTGGCGAATACTTATATGTTAAATTGTATGAACCATTAGCCGAAAACATACAGGTAGATTTTAAATGTTGGGTTGTTGAAGAACAAAAACCTCCTTATATTGATCAAATACATATAACTCCATTTATATTAAAAAAACAATATAATCAATTAGCAAATCCAAATTGGTATGCAAATGCTTCATACAATGTTTCTTCAGATACTGGATTACGTAATTGGAATGATTTATTAGGATCGAGTGTACAAACATCTCAACAAATTGTAGATGCATATTTTTCTGGTAGTTTAACTGGTGTTAGTTTAAATATAGATTTTTCTGATTTTAATAATTTTGTTTTTTATAGTTCAGCTACTAATCGATTAGATAATTTTAAGTATAAATTAGAATTATTAGAATATTACAATTCACAAAGTTTATTAGTTTCTCAGTTATCCGGAAGTGTTGCTACAACAAATGCACAAGATTATTTAAACAAAAAAACTTCATTAATTAGTGGATTTGATTTATTTGAAAAATATTTATATTATGAATCATCATCTGTTATAACTACATATAACATTCCAGTAGAAACTCCAAACGTACAATCGATTACGGGAAGTTACATACAACCAGTACCAAAAACTACAACAACAAGACCATACACATTAACTTCGATTAATAGTAGTCAGTTTAAAACGTGGTATGATTCATTATATGCTACTGCTAGTTTATATGATCAAAATAATTTTAATGCATTAGCATATGCTATTCCAGAAGGTATTCGTTTAAATCAAGGTAATGAATCCTTAATAACATTTGTTAACATGTTAGGGCATCATTATGATATACTTTACACGTATATTAATCATATGACCCGTATACATAAGCGCGAAGAAAATCCTAAATTAGGAATGCCTAATGAAATATTATATTCTGTAGCTAAACAATTTGGGTGGAATTTAACTGATGGAAATCAATATCAGGAGTTGTGGGAATATGTTTTAGGTACCAATGAATCTGGAATTCCATTAACTGGATCTAATACGGTTGGCTATCCATCTGTCCCTGGCCGAGAAATGACATATAACGTTTGGCGTAGAATTGTAAATAATTTACCATTACTATTAAAGTCAAAGGGTACTAAACGAAGTGTACAAGCTCTATTATCTTGTTATGGTATTCCTCAATCATTAATAACTATTAAAGAATATGGAGGCCCTAGATCTAATAGAGCTCCAGTATATGAAAAATTAAATTTTGATTATGCATTAGATCTATTACAAAATCCAGCTGGTACTGTTACTGTAAATTATTCACAATCAATTAATACTGTAGAGTTACGTTTCCGCACAGATAACGTTATAACAAATCCAACGATGTCTGGTACCATGAATCTATTTAATATAGGCTCAAACGCTGTAACATTAGATTATACTAGTGGTACATATGGAACTATATTGATTAATGGCACTGGATCTGCTAATATTGAAATGTTTGATGGAGGATGGCTAACTACTATGCTACGTACTACTGGTTCTAAACTAGAAGTAGTAGCCAAACGTTCAAAATATGGAAAAATAGTAGCAGCTGTATCAGCATCTGCTACTGCATCATTTGATTATTCCGGATCTGTAGTTTTAGGTAGTACCAGTACTGGTGCATCTCGTTTAGAAGGTCAACTTCAAGAATTAAGATTGTGGTCAAGCAGTTTATCTGATTCTGCATTTAATAATCATGTTAAAGCACCCGCGGCATATAACGGAAATATAGATGCATTTAATGAATTAATTTTTAGACTTCCGTTAACACAAAAAATTAATCATACATTAACTAGTTCATTGGCCGGAGTACAGCCAGTATCAAATATAATATCAGCTTCATTCACATCATGGTCTACAAATACACCATATGATTCTATAGAAGAAACATATTATTTTGATGGTATTTCATTGGCAGCTGGTACATATGATGATAATAAAGTTCGAATTGAATCTAATTCGTTAGTTGGTACATTGGATGTTCAAACAAGAGCCGAACGAAGTCAATTTGATAAAGCTCCATTAGACAGCAAAAAATTAGGAGTATATTTTTCACCACAAACAATGATCGATGAAGATATTATTTCGCAGTTAGGGTTTGTTGAATTAGATGACTATATTGGCGATCCGGGGCAAACAGAATTAAAATCATATCCTAAATTAGAACAACGGGCTAGAGAATATTGGAAAAAATATGATACCCGCAATGATTTCAATTCATATATAAAAATATTTACTTTATTTGATTTATCATTTTTCCGACAATTAGAACAATTGTTACCAGCACGTGCTGATAAATTAACTGGTATTCTAATTCAGCCAAATATATTAGAAAGAAATAAAGATGTTGCATTACCGGTAATTCAAAATTTCAATAGTACATATAATTCAGTAATTGACAACACAAATTATTTAACTGCAACTGGTTCATATCTAAATTATCAAGGAGAAGTTGATGGAAAAATAATGTCAATTTCTGGAAATGATGATGATCAATGGCAAGGATATCTAACGTCATCTGCAGAAAAAAAATATAACGGAACAACGTATGCATATGATTACATTATATTGTCTGGAAGTACATGGATAAATACAACGTCATCATATTGGCGTAGTGAAGCAGTTTTACCGGTAATTATTTCAAGCGTACCATCTGAGTACCGTTTAGTTTCTAGTTCATATACATTGGTAGCTACCGGAATTGTATATGGATCAGGATCATATGGAACATCATCATATGCAACAATATCTTATAAATTTTCTGGAAGCTATGCATCAGTACAGGATTATTTAGCTCAAGGTTTAGAAAATCAACGTTATTCTGGTGCAAAAATGACATCGCCAGCATTCAATGTAAATTCTACACAAACTGTTGACGGTGGTCCAGTTGTAGAATGGAGAACTGCAAATCCGAATCAACTTCTATATCAGAATACCGGCGAACAGGGAAGTTTTGTTTTAGTATAATTTTTTAATACATGATATTTATTTTAAATAGGAATAATACATATGGGATATTTAGATAATAGTTCAGTTACAGTAGATGCTATATTAACATTAAAAGGACGTGAACTTCTTGCTAAAGGCGGAAATGCTTTTAGTATTACACAGTTTGCATTAGGAGATGATGAAATTGATTATTCATTATGGAATCCAAATCATCCATTAGGAACTAACTATTACGGCGTAATTATTGAAAATATGCCAATTGTAGAAGCAATTCCGGATGAGACACAGGCTCTTCGATACAAATTAATAACATTGCCTAAACAAACACAAAACATCCCAGTTGTTACCGTTGGAAACACGGCAATAACATTGTTAGCAGCCGGCGATAGTTCCGCAATTACTCCAAATACTAGCAATTTAGCTGGAGGAAATTCTAATTTAGGATATACAGCAATTTTAGCTGATTCTACAGTAGCTGATATACAAGTTACTAGAGCACTACAAAATTCAGTATTACCAACGACTCCTAGATTCATTGGAGACAATGAAGATGCTCAAAGTGTAGCAGTTGCTGGATTTGAATTTAGAGTTGTTGCTAAAGCTCAATATACATCTGATAAAACTACTACGATTACAATAATAGGAAATGAAACCGGAGGTAGTGTAACAATTAATCTAACTGTTAAAAAAGTTACTGCAGTAACTACTGGTAGCTAATAAAAGAAATAATTATGAAAATGCAAGATTTTATTCAGAATCTAAAAAAACAACCAAAACAAGGTGGATTTCCAGGAGGTATTAATACAACAGGTGGCACTGGAGGTACTGGAGGTAACAGACCTAGTCGCGCGGATATTATTGGAAATGTACAAGAAACTGCTGCAGTTAATGAACAAGTTCGTCAATTAGCACAACAATTGGCAAATGAAATTATTGCAGAACAACAACAAGCGCAGTTGTTAGCAAGAAATGGTCGAGTGTATACTAAATTTGATCCATTAAATGATGTTGTGTCTAATCAAACAGAAACTGTAACTGCTGGATTATGGACTGATGGCGTTGCCGGATTAACTACTTATTATTCAGCATCAGCTCAAACAACTTCACAACGACGCTATTATTTAGATGTTTATCAAGATGCTCCATCTGCAGATGGTGCAGCTGTACAATTCTCAGTAGCATATGGTCATGCTTTAGGTTCTGGATCAGCTACGTTAGGATTAAATGATTCACCGTCAAAAGCAATTTATTCACAGTATAAACAATTATTGCTTAGTTCAAATTCTTCTAGATTTGTAACAGCCGGTTCTGGAAGTACTGATTCTATTTATGTTTTAAATTTTAAAAGAAATCGACTTAAAGAACGATTAGATGCTGGGAATTTTGAGTTACCATTAGTTTCAATTTCATCTAGAGCTACAAATGCAACTGGATCTGTTTCGGTTGGATCTACTATTATCAGATTAATTGATGATTCATCGATATCTACTGCAACAGTTGGTGATTCTGGTAAAATTTATAACATAGTGTCTGGATCTATTACTAACGGTGTTTTCAATTCATCAGCTCCGGTATATTATGGATTAGCATATCCAGATCACGGTGTATTAGTATTAGATGGGAAAATGGTGGATCAACAATTAGGATTTGCTACTAATAGTGGTTCTAATTCAGAAGCCAATAATCACTTTGTACTATATCATTCAATATCAGGGTCAGGTGCATTATCCAATGAATTCTTAGCAAGAAATTCTGAAAAGATTACAAGCACGCATTATTTTGTTAGAATTAAAAATGCTGAGTATAACTTTTCAAATAACCCATCATATGTAACAGGGTCAGTTGGTCAATTATCACAAACTACTTTTGTAGGAGATCCTAAAACATATATCACAACAGTTGGATTGTATAATGATCGCCAGGAACTATTAGCAGTAGCTAAACTTAGCAAACCGTTGCTAAAATCATTTCAGCGAGAAGCTCTTATACGAGTTAAACTAGATTATTAAAAACATTACTGATTTTAGCCCTGTTATATTTATTATAAATGTAGCAGGGTTTTTACTATCATGGCAGAAACAAGAATATCTAATGAAGATACCTATCAAGGAATAATGCCAACTGTTTTCAAAAAGATTGATACATCTGATGTTAGTGTTAATCCTTTTCAGACAAACAAGTTGTGGACATTTTATTTGGGTAGTTCTACATCTAGTTTTACACCGATGATTGGAATATATACAAACATACTTCCAAATATAAGTGCATCATATAATAGTTCATCTAATGTTAATGGTTCATTAAAAAGTGTTGTATATTATTCTATTAATCATTTATTTTATAAAAATAAAACGCAACCTTATAATAGTTTTGGTCCAACGGATTTAAACAAAACTACTAAAAATATATTTATTTCAGCATCTGTATTTTCAATACCTAGTAAAAGAATAGGTGAATGTATTAAGCCGGCATCGTTTACATATACCGGGTCTGTTTATTTAGCATCGGACCGATATGGAAATGTTTATGATACGTCATTTAATTCTGCATCGATTGTAACAGGCGTACAATATTATGAAGGATTTAATGAGTATTTTGATACTACACGAATACCATATGAATCTCAAAATGTAACATACATACCAGGTGTTACTACCACAACTGGTGCAATGCGACCCGTAGGATATAGCGCTTATTTCGCCGGAAACGGATATATTAAAACTAATATAAATGGATTATATGATCGAGATCATGATTATGCAATTTCATTGTTTATTTCAGGAAGTAATACTGGAACTACTAATCAATTGATTTTGACAAAAGCTACTAGTAGTGTGTCGCCATCATATCCATTTAAATTAGAATTAAGTGGAAGTAACCAAGTTATATTTACTGTAACTGGTGAAACTATTAGTAAAAGTATTGCATCTACTACAATTATTACATCATCTTTTGCACATGTACTTTGTCAAAAAACTGGTTCCAATTTACAATTGTATATTAACGGTGTACTAGAAGCTTCTGGTAGTAGTACTCTGTTACAGCCTCAAACTAATCCGTTTACTCCAACTGCTAGAATACATAATGAAGATTCATTGGTAATAGGAGGTTATGATGCTGTTACATCAAATTTGCAAGGATCGATAGATGAGATTAGAATTTTTAATAAAGCTCTAAATTCGACACAAATATCATACTTATCAGATACAACTGAAGGTGGTACTATGTTACAAACTAATGTAGTAGGAAATTTGTTTTCTAAACAAGGAATGGTAGTCGTATCTAGTCCGGATTATCGTTATGATACTGTATTAACTACTCCATTTACTGCAAGTTACCGAAGCACTATGACATTGTATGAATTGGGAGTTATTGCTAGATTAGATGCTGGCGATTTCAATCAATCACAAAATCATACTTTGTTAAAAGATGATAACAGCACGTATTATAGTTTCGTGTCTGGCAGTAGTTTTGCGCCGTACATAACAACGATTGGATTGTATAACGATGCTGGCCAATTATTAGCAATTGCTAAACTGGCACAGCCAATCAAAAAAAGAAATGATGTTGATTTAAACTTTTTTATTCGTTTAGATCTAGATAAAAATATTTTACCAGGATAACAATGATACGTCTTAAAACATTATTATTTGAACTTGCTGATACTGAAATAAAACGTTGTTTGGATAAAATAAAAAACAATGATTTTCAGTTACTAGGAGCTGGTGATAATGGTCGGGTGTATGAAATTAACGGCGAAGACAAAGTTTTTAAAATTACAAAGGAACGTGATGAATATCAAGTTGCTAAACGCATAGTTAATCGATATTCAGATTTTACTACATTTATTCCGGTATATTATGTTAACGGAACTGATATGTATATAATGGCAAATGCTGAACAATTGTCATCATCAATTCGACGAGAAATTGATTCGTTTATGAAAGATTTTGCTGTATATGCGCGTCAAGAAGGCGGCGAAGTTTCTATTTTTGATTTTATGCAACAAACAGATTCTGTTAATTCACAATTAGATAATTTCTTAACTGCATTAGAAACTGACATTAAAAAATTAAACATTCCGGAATTTGAATTAGATTTAGATTTTAGATCGGATAATGTTATGCAATGGAATGGTAAACTAGTAATGGTAGATTGGTAACAAGTTAATATTTATTTGTATATGATAAAGAAACATAACATACTAGATAAAATTATAAAACGAGTACTAGCAGAACAAACATTAACTATACCGGTAACAATTAAAAAATTTTCCATTGGTATAGGTGATCAAATTGCAAATGAAAAATTAGGATGCGTATTTGCATTTCGTGTAACTGCAAAATCAAAAGAACAAAAAGTAGATGATGCTGGTACTAAGGTAAAATTAACTCCAACTGCCGATGAGGTTTTACGTGCTATTAAACAGCGTTTAGAAAAAACTAAATTTCCAGAAATTGATCAATATAAAACGGCAAACTATTGGTGGATTCAATCAAACAATATATCAACCAATGATAAAATACATGAATATGTATTTTTTGTGTATCCTAAAGCTACACTAGTAGGAGTTATGAATCCTATAGTTCCTAACAATTTGAATGAATTCCCACCTAAAGTAGATTACTATATAGACACTACATCAGTAACAAAAGCTGAATCACAACATTTTAAAAATTGGGCTAGTGGTGAAACCTTACCTGACGGTGAATGGTTAGAAAATAATGCTACTACTGATATTAACGTTTGGAATACTACTCTGGAACGTTCTCTTAGTATAAATAGTCTGAGTACTAATCCATTAACAAAGAGTTTACCCGTATATAATTTAAATCGCATATCACGTCACATTAAACGACATTTAGGTTTGTTTTCCGGAGAATTACAATTCCCGCGGGAGGAACCTGAGTATTTGAAAAGAAAAGATCAAGAAGAATTCGATTCTGGATTTACATTATATGGACAAGAATTAAAATTTACTGGAACAAATAAATATGTACGTAGTGTTGGACAATCTCAAATTCGTAAATACATAGGATTTTTTAAGGAGGAAAATGGAGATATTGTTTTACGGGCAACTGTACTTAGCAATGAACAAGATTCTACTACTAACATACAAACAGGTAATGCAACTAATTTAGAAGTTGACCTTGGTATACTTTTTACCGGAAACATAACTAACGATAAAATAACTCAAGGAACTATTGTCGACACCGTTAACAATAAAAAATATGTCGGAACATTTAATTCAAAACAAGAATATGATAACGGGTTAGAATATAAAAATGATGAATTAGTTCGTATATACGAAAAGAATAAATATTGGGACTATGTAAAAAATAGTACGGTTACAAATGAAAGTAGTCAGTATCAGATTCGAGAATTACAAAGCAATATTTTAAAAATGTGGAGCAATAATACCGAATTCGTATCTAAAACAGCACCAAATAATAAATACTTAATTAATAAGTTTATACAAAACGGTATCACGGGAATATGGGACACTCCTACTAAAGAAATGGTAACTGCATTGAATTTAATATTCATCGGACCGGATCCTGACACTGGGAAACCATATGCTGGTTCAGATACTCAAATACGAGCAGAAGAACATGAACAGATAGTTAAATATGCAACAACAAAAATTCCATCACAATAAATAAAGTATACTATGACACGTAACAATTTAATTTTAGAACAAAATTGGGGATCGTTTCAGCGTGACGAATTAACAGTAGTTAAAGAACCAAAAGAACAACCAAAATCTACTACACCAAACCAAACCAAAAAAACTAGTGGCGGTACAATACCACCGGCAGATTTAAAAAATACTATAAACAAACCAGGTAAATTAGTTAGATCATCAACAGCTTTAAATGATACTATTAATCCAGCACTAGAAGCAGATTTAGAATTAGCTACACAACAAGCAAATATCGGCGATGTACAAATAACATATGCAACATCTGGACATAGTAAACATGTACAAGGAAGTAAAAATGTAAGTAGACATTATGGTGGAAATGCTGTTGATATTAGTTTAATTAATGGCGTTAGTTATGGAAATAAAGCATTATTTACAAAATTAGGTTGGCTATTTGTTATTGAATTGCAAAAACTAGGATATAAATTTGGCGAAGGGCCTATTACAAAATCTTATTTATGGCAAACAATGACTGGCGGAAATCATTATAATCATATACATGTATCCATAAAGTCATCTGAAAATTATGCAACTAATTCCGAAGAAACCCCAGATGTTACTGATAAAACTAAACATGGTGGCGGTAGTGGGAGATCAAAGAAAAAACAAACGAATAAAAAATTAACTAAAGATCAAATTAAAAAGATTTTAGGAACCGGTCCAGGTCCGTACATGAAACAACCTCCAACTGCTGAACAATTAAAAATACGTACGCAAGTAGATAACGCCTGGGAAACAATGTTAAATGTTACTACTAGAAATCCTAATAAATATTTTTGGAAACTACGTTCTTGGTATAATGACCAAGAAGATGCTGCAGCAAAACATTTAAAAAATGAATATTTAAAAACTATACGAAATAAAATACCATTTAGTCAAGCACATCCAATTGATCAATATAATATTGTTGTATTAGATATGATAATTAATTCGATTTATTATAAAATACTACAAGGGGATGAATATAAAAAAATATCAAATTATTTTTATTTTAAAAATAAAAAATGGAATCTGCAGAAGGTACTATTTAATTGGAATTACATGTAAGTTATGGCAAAAAATCATTGGCACGGTGCTGCGAACAGTAAACGAGCGGTTGCATATAAATACGGTTATAAATCTGGGTTAGAATTAACAGTAGCAGACCAAATTAAAACTACTGAATATCCTTTGAATTATGAAACAGAAACTATACATTATATAGTACCTGAACGAAAAGCAAAATATACTCCAGATTTTGTATTTGTAAAAAGAAATGGCGAATTAATGTTCATAGAAACTAAAGGACGATGGACTAGTGCAGATCGTTTAAAAATGAAACATGTTCTAGCATCAAATCCTGGTGTTGATATTCGCATAGTATTTCAATCTCCGACACAAAAAATATCTAAATCTAGTAAAACTACTTATGAAGGTTACGCAAACAAACTAGGAATTACACACGTTGCGAAGAAAACAATTCCGGAAGAGTGGTTGTCGGAATGTTTGAAAACCGGCGAAGAAGTAGTAAATGTAAAGAAATTTTTTGTATAGGTTTGAATTGTGAAAAATATTTAATACATTCATGTAAATTAATGATATATTAATTTAATGATTGATTCAGTATTGAATCGATCGTTAGACCAGAAATGAAATGTATGTGTCTAACTAATATTATTAATATTATATAATATAATTGGATGAATACTATAAATTCATTATATTATAAGTAATGAAAAATCTAAAGTTATTACAATTGCTAGAATCGGTTTTAGGTAAAGGTAAACCTACATCTGGCGATAACGTAGCATTTTTCTCCCCATTTGTTTCTCATTACAAACCTAAACTAGAAATTAACATACAAACTAATCATAACGGCGAAAACGTTTGGCATTGTTGGATTTCAGATAAAAAAGGTCGTAGTATTAACACGTTGTTTCGACAACTTAATTTACCTAAAGAGAAGTTTGAGCAATTATCTAAAATAATTGAAACATCTAAATATCGTAATACAAAAACAGAAGATGTTAAAGTTACATTGCAACTTCCGGAAGAGTATCGTGCACTTTGGATAAAAAAGAATACGCCTGATTATAAAAATGCAATTCATTATTTAACTAATCGAGGCATAACTGCATTTGATATTCTTAAGTATAGGATAGGGTATTGTGAACAAGGAGAATATTCCGGTAAGATTATTATTCCTAGTTATGATGCAGATGGTCAATTGAATTATTTTGTAAGCCGAGCATTCTATCGAGCGGACACACAAAAACATAAGAATCCAAAAATATCCAAAGACATTATAGGATTTGACTTAACTATTAACTGGTCACAACCTATTGTGCTGTGCGAAGGTGCATTTGATGCAATTGCGGTTAAACGAAATGCAATACCCTTGTTTGGTAAAATCATACAACCAGCTTTGCAGAGAAAAATCATAGAAAAACGTGTAAGAGACATTTATATTTGTTTAGATGCAGATGCTTTGCGCAAAGCAATACAAATTGCAGAACGATTCATGGCAGAAGGATTAAATGTTTATTTTATAGAACTGCAAGACAAAGATGCTGCAGATTTAGGATTTCAACAAATCAACCAAATCATACAAGATACTGATGTATTAACATTTGAACGGTTAATGCAACTTAAAATGGGACTTATATGGACATAAAAAAAATAGATGTTGGATTAGACTGGATTGATAGAATATATCATATATCTGATGTGCATATTCGTACATTGAAACGACATCGAGAATACAAACAAGTATTTGAAAACATGTTTGATCATATTGCCTGCAATTGCACTGATAACAGTATTGCAGTAGTTACTGGTGATATTGTGCATAGCAAATTGGATATGTCACCTGAACTAATCAATATGCTTGTTGATTTCTTTGATGGATTCATGATACCTACGGTTGTTATATTAGGCAATCATGACATGAATCTAAACAATATGCATCGAACAGATGCAATAAGTCCAATACTCAATGTAATTAAAAATCCTAATGTTATTTTTATTCGTGAGAATGGATTGTTTGAAATCGCCGGTGTTGTGTTTAATCATATGGCAGTTGATGTTCCGCCATCAGAATATATTAAAGCAGATCAATTCAAAGCTGCATATAAGATTGCATTGCACCATGGTGCAGTTAATTCTGCAAAAACAGATATTGGATATCAAATTTCTAATGAGCATGTTGGCGTTGAATTGTTTGATGGTCATGATATCACATTATTAGGAGATATTCATAAACCTGCACAATTCTTAAATGATGCAGGAACGGTTGCATATCCAGGAAGTCTTATTCAACAGAATCATGGAGAAGCATTAGACCATGGAATATTAGTATGGGACTTGCCTGACAGACACGCAGAATTTGTGCAAATAGAAAATGATTATGGTTATGTAACTTTAGAATGTGAAGGAACTAACATAGTTAAAGCTCCACATCGTATACCTAAAAAACCACGTATACGAATTAAATTCAATGATACATCTGCTGCGGATATGAAAAAACTTATTGCAGTTATACGTAAAAAATATGATGTACAAGACATAACAATTCAACGAAATACTAACAACGTTTCCGCAGAAACTACATCATCATTTGCAATAGGCAATGTACGAGATGTAGAATATCAAAACACCTTAATCACCGATTACATTGCAACAAACTTTCCACAGGCTACTACGGAAGAAACAGATGCAATTCGACATATCAATCGCACAATTAATTCAAAACTACCGGCTGTCGAATCTGTTCGTCACATGACCTGGCATCCTATTCAATTTGAATTTGATAACATGTTTTCATATGGAGAAGGTAACATAATTAACTTTGAAAATATGCAAGATGTATGTGGGTTATTTGCTGCAAATACATCTGGTAAATCTTCTTTGTTAGATGCTATAACATATACTATTTTTGATAAGTGTAGTAAAACAGGTAAAGCACATGAAGTTTTAAACAATAAAAAATCTACATTTCGTGGTAAGTTTACTTTTGAAATGAATGGAGTCACGTACACGATAGAACGAACTGGTATTAAACAAAAGAATGGACATGTTAAAGTATTAGTAGATTTTTACACTGATACAGAAAATTTAAACGGCGAAGAACGAAGTGATACGAATAAATCAATTCGTAGATATTTAGGAACATATGATGACTTTATTTTAACAGCATTTTCGTTGCAAGCTGATAACAATAATTTCATTGAAAAGTCTCAACGAGAACGAAAAGATTTACTTTCACAGTTTTTAGATATTACAGTGTTTGAACAATTGTATCAATTAGCATCTGATGAAATTAAAGAAACCGCAGGTAAACTAAAAGAATATAAAAAAACAGATTTTGCTGATATTATTTTACAAAATGATGCAGTTATATCAAGCAATCAAGACAATATAATAGAATTAGAGCAACAAGAAAATGAGTTACAAAATCATAGAAATGTTGCACAAGACAAAATTGTTACATTGATTGAAACAAAATTACCTACAACATATAACGGACCAGACGTTACAAAATTATATAAACAAGAATCTGAATTAATTAAGAAAATTGATTCATTGCAAACGGATATTGATCAATCAGAACAACTATTAGAAGAATTAAAAACACAGGATTCTACAATTAAAAAAGAAATTCGTACGTATGATGAAACTGGATTATTAGAACAGTTAGATCGGTTACAAATATTTAACGATAATCTTGAAAAAATTGAGAATGACATTAAAAAACAACAAGGAGTTGTAAATGCAAAACAAGAAAAAATTAAACATCTCAAATCTCATGAATACGATCCAAATTGTAAATACTGCACATCTAACGTTTTCGTTCAAAATGCAATCGAAGCCCAAAATACAATTGATCAGGATAGAGAAGTATTAGCAGATTTACAAAATGTTAAACAAGATATTTCATATGAAATTGCGTTATTGCAACAATATGAACAACGGTATGCAACGTTAACTGCATTAAAGAGTGAATTACAAACCAATCAAAGTGCAATTGAAAAATTAGAATTGCAACTTCAGATCATAGAAAATGAATTGCAAACTAAAGAGTCTGAATTAGAAACATGTTTGGAACGGCAAGAATTATTTCATCAAAATGCAACTGCAATAATTCACAATCAACAAGTTGATTCTAAGATTGCAACGTGTAAAAGCAATATTGAAACATACACAGAAAAAATAAAATCTACACAAGATACAATTAAATCATTGTTTGGTGCAATAGAAGTAGCAAAAACAAATAAAGCTGCTGCATTGACACAATTAGAATCATATCAACAATTGGAAACAGAATACAAAGCATATGAATATTATCTACAAACAGTAAAGCGTGATGGTATTCCGTATGAATTGATATCGAAAGCTATGCCAAAGATTGAAACTGAAATAAACAATGTTTTGAATCAAGTTGTAGATTTTAACATGGTGCTTCAAAGTGATGGTAAAAATATCAATGGATATATTATTTATGATGAAGATAATTTTTGGCCATTAGAATTAACTAGCGGGATGGAAAGATTTATTTCTTCATTAGCAATACGTATAGCACTTATCAATGTGTCGGCATTGCCTCGTCCTAATTTTATTGCAATCGATGAAGGTTGGGGAAGTTTAGATGCAGAACATATTTCGGCAGTAGTTAATTTGTTTGATTATTTTAGAATTAAATTTGATTTTTCAGTAATTATATCACACGTTGATTCGATGCGGGATATGGTTGACAATTTAATTGAAGTAAATAAAATTGCCGGATACAACCAGATTCAACATA
>Ga0315900_10003306_pt1 | contig 23692 bp, 19 predicted proteins | sample LakEriMetagenome_FD_203521 | JGI IMG/M metagenome (GOLD analysis project Ga0315900, IMG submission 203521) | Freshwater fungal communities from buoy surface, Lake Erie, Ohio, United States - Buoy 12 MA114 | ecosystem: Environmental > Aquatic > Freshwater > Lake > Lake biofilm | place: USA: Lake... | reverse complement strand
CCCCGCCTTCACGGCCGACAAGATCCATTCATGGGCCGCCTCGCACCCCGAGGCGCTGACAGGCGTCGGCGCTCCGCTCGCCACGCCGGGCGAGCTGACAAAACTGGCCGTCGCCTGGCGAAAGAGCCATGAGGCGGCCCAAAAGGCCAACCTTGGCTTCAGCAGGGCGTCGCTCGAAAAGTGGGTGTTTGAAGGTGACGGCTTCAAGCACGGCCTGACCGAGGACGCCACCCCGCTGATCGCCCTCAGCGGCGAAAAGGTCCTTGCAGGCCTGCTGCGGGAGGGATGGCACTCACACGCGCTCAGCTCAAAGCTGCCCGGCAGCCTGCGCATGCCGCCTCAGCACAAGGTTCAGGGGAGGTTCGTGAGCCTGAAGCTCGCGGGTGGCGAGTTCGCCGGGCATCTCGTCGTCGATGACCATGCGTTTCAGAACGAAACCGTCGCCTTTTACACCAACCGCGAGCCGCAGTGGAAATCCTTTGCGGATGCGGGGCTGAAAAACGGCGTGCAGCAGGTCACCGTGGAATTTTGCACCTCTTCGCTGAATCCAAACTTCCCGCCGCGCACCGGCCTGGCGAAGGGGCTTCCCAACCATGACTTCGGCCATGACAAACAAAGCTGGATCAGCATCACCGGCATCGTCACCCACGACACCCCGGGCACGCCGCAGGATGAACAGGATGCCTTCATCGGCCTTTATGAGGGCAATTCCGCCATCGATCCCTGGGAACGCATTGCCGCCTGGCTCAACGCCGCCGTGAGCCGCTGGCGGGAAGGCAGGCCGCGTCCCGGCGACCGGGAAGTGCTCGACTGGCTGCTCGCCAACGACCTGCTGCCGAACAAGGCCGCACCTGGCACAAGGCTCGCCAGGCTGGTCTCCGACTACCGCCACATCGAGTCCGGCATCGCCTTCCCACGCACGGTGAACAGCATGGACGAACGGGACGTGACGCCAGTCAGCTATCCCCTCAATGTGCGCGGCAACGTCGACACCATCGGTGAACCGGTCGCTCCAGCCTCGCTGAAGATGCTGCACGGCGAAGGCGTTAAAAACCGCCTGGATCTCGCGGATTCACTGCTGCATGCCGAACACCCGCTCACGGCCCGAGTCTATGTGAACCGCGTTTGGCAGTGGATCTTTGGCACCGGCATCGTCGCCACACCTGATGACTTTGGCCGTCTCGGCGACAAGCCCTCGCATCCCGAGCTGCTCGACTGGCTGGCCCGCGAGTTCATCCGCGAAGGCTGGTCCACGAAGAAGCTCGTGCGCAAGCTGGTGCTGAGCGAGACGTTTCGACAGGATTCGCGACGCAGCCCAGGGCAGTCCGCTGCTCAGACGGCCCGGTCGCCTGCCAGCAGTGCCGCCATGGCCTCCGAGGTCGATCCCTACAACCGCCTGCTGTCCTTTTATCCCACCCGCCGGCTGGAAGCCGAGGCCATCCGTGACTCCCTGCTCGCCGTGTCCGGACGACTTGATCCCCGTCTCTACGGCCGTCCCATCCTGCCCTTTCGCACGGCCGAGGATGACAAGAAGCGACTCTTCACCGGGCCGCTCGACGGAAACGGCCGCCGGTCAATCTACCTGCAGATGTCCATCATGGATCCGCCGAAATTCCTGACCGGCTTCAACCTCCCCGACCTCAAGCTTCCCACCGGCAGGCGCGACGTCACCAACGTGCCCACGCAGGCCCTCATCCTGCTCAACGACCCGTTTGTGAGGGCGATGGCACGGCATTGGGCCGGGCAGATCATCGCCCAGAAATCCCTGAATCCCGCCGAGCGCATCCGCCGCATGTTTCTCCGCGCCTTTTCACGAGAACCTACCGAGGCTGAATCCAGGCGCTGGCAGGCCGCCCTTCAGTCCTTCGGAGGCGACACCACCGCCGCGTGGGAAAGCCTCGCCCATGCCTTCTTCAACACGAAGGAGTTCATCTACCACCGCTGACATGAAATCCTCAGGACCCCGCCGCCTTTCACGCCGCCAGATTCTGTCCGGCGCCTCCGCAGGCTTTGGCATGCTGGCCTTTCGAGCGATGGCGGACGCGCCGTTTCACCGCCGCCCCCGGGCCAGGAACATCATCTTCTGCTTCATGGACGGCGGGCCCAGCCATGTGGACACCTTTGACCCGAAGCCGATGCTCCGGAAGCATGAGGGCAGGCCCATCGGCGAAGGCGCGGTGACGAAGCGGTCGCAGTCCAACGCCGGCCGCGTGTGGTTAGGCAGTCCGTGGGAGTTCAGGCAGCGCGGGCAGGGCGGCCTGTGGGTGAGCGACCTCCTGCCCCACATCGCCCGGGTGGCGGACAAGCTCTGCGTTGTGCGCTCCATGGTCGGGGAGCTTCCTTTGCATGGTCAGCAAAACCTGCTGCTGCACACCGGCCGCATTCTTGGGCAAGCCCCGAGCCTTGGCGCCTGGGTGTCGTACGGGCTAGGATCTGAAAACCGCAACCTGCCCGGCTACGTCGTCCTCAACAACGACTGGGTGCCGAACGGCGGGCTGGAAAACTTCGGCAGCTCGTTTCTGCCCGCCAGCCACCAGGCCACCATGCTGCGGGCCAGGGGTGTTCCCGTGGACAACATCCTGCCGTTTGATGCCGCAGCCGTGCAGCGGCGCAAGCTGGCCCTGCTGGCCGAACAGGACGCCGGTTTCGCCGCCAGCACCTCCGACGCCCGGGCCATCGAGGCGGCCATCGGCAACTACGAGACCGCCTTCCGCATGCAGGGCACCGTCCCGGCGATCGCGGACATCGGCGCGGAGCCGGAGCACATCCGCAGGCTTTACGGCGTTGACTCCAGCGATGAGCACCAGCGCTTTTATGCCACCCAGGCCCTGCGAGCCCGGCGGCTGGTCGAAGCCGGCGTGCGCTTTGTCGAGATCACCTGCCCGAGCTTTGACGGCAACAACTCCCCCTGGGACCAGCACGGCCTCCTCAGGCAGAACCATGCAAAAAACGCCCGCATCACCGATCAAAGCGTCGCTGCGCTGATCATCGACCTGGAGCAGCGCGGGCTGCTGGACGAAACCATCGTCCTATGGGCCGGCGAGATGGGGCGGACGCCGCACACGCCCAAGGTCAGCGATACCGCAGGCCGCGACCATCACGTGAATGGCTACAGCCTGTTCATGGCGGGCGGCGGTTTCAGAGGAGGCATGACCCTCGGCGAGACCGACGAGTTCGGCAACGCCGTCGCTGCAGATCCCGTGAACATCCACGACATCCATGCCACGCTGCTGCATCAGCTGGGGGTCGACCATGAACGCCTCACCTTCCGCCACGGCGGCCGTGACCAGCGTCTGACCGACGTTCACGGACGCGTGCTGGACCGGCTGCTGGTTTGAACTGCGGAGCCCAGGTCACTTTTTGCCGAAGAAGTCCGCCAGCTTGCGCAGGTCGTTGTTGGAGGCGGGCTTCATGGCGCTGTCGATGACCTGCTGCTGGAGGGCCGCCAGCTCGGTCACGCCCTTGCGTCCCAGCACGAGCATTTCGTCCATCTGCGCCTGCGTGAAGGTGGCCTCCTCGCCGCTGCCCTGGATCTCGACAAAGTCACCGTCCTCGGTCAGCACCAGGTTGCAGTCCACATCGGCCTTGGCGTCCTCCTCGTAACAGAGGTCGAGCAGGGCCTCACCTTTCCAGATGCCGGCGCTGATGGCGGCGACCTTTTTCCTCAGCGGCTGCTGGGTGATCTTGCCTTTGTCCAGCAGACGGTTGAAGGCGATGGCGGCGGCAACGCAGGCGCCGGTGATGGAGGCCGTGCGCGTTCCGCCGTCGGCCTGGAGCACGTCGCAGTCGATGCAGAGGGTGCGCTGGCCGAGCTTGGTGAGATCCACCACGGCACGCAGGCTGCGGCCGATGAGGCGCTGGATCTCAATGCTGCGCCCGTCAGGGCGGCCGCGTGAACTGTCTCGCTCTTTGCGACCGAGAGTGGAGTAGGGAAGCATTGAATACTCGGCCGTGAGCCAGCCGCCGGGCACGTTCTGCACCTTCATCCAGCGCGGCACCTCGTCCTGGATGGTGGCGGCGCAGATGACGCGGGTGCTGCCAAAGGCGATGAGCACCGAGGCGTTGGCGTGAGGGGCGATGTCGAGAATGAAGTCGACGGAACGAAGTTGGTCGGCGCTGCGGCCGTCAATGCGAGGCATGCTGCTGGCATAGCGGCGAAGGCGGCAGGGGTCAAGCCTGCGGCGGCTCAGCGGCCGACGGGCAGCGAAAGCGAAGGCGAAGGAGGCTCCGCCACCGCGGCCTGCCAGAGGATTTTCCGCGAGTCATCCAGGACGGATACCGTGAAATTTTTCAGGCGCGCGGCGAACTTGTCCCGCCGGTTCCAGATCACAATGCGGGTGACAGGACGTTCCTGCCCGAGATCCAGCTGCCACCAGGGCTGCTCATCCTTGGACAGCGTCTGGCTGAATCCCTCCTCCGTGTCGCCGTCCACCGCCCGGCGCGCGGGCCCGCGACTGTAGGTGGTCGACTGGCTGGCAGCACCCTGGGAGACGATGCCGGAGCCCTTGGAGAAAACCTCGACCTCCGCCAGGCTCAGGACGCCCGGACCGCTCAAGGCGATGCGGACAAAGCGGCCGTCCACACCCGCGCCCTCAACGGCGGCATGGCGGCGGAACAGGGAGCCCGCCGAAAAGTTAAACTTCTTGTTAGGCAACCATTGCCTCATCCCGGGCGCCAGAAACCAGGCCGTGCCGAGGACGGCGGCCACGATCAGCAGCAAGGCCGGGACGCGAAAGTGCCGGCCCATGCCTGAGGCGGATGCGGCGGGCTTGGGGACGGGCCGTATCGACGGCAGCCGGGGTGATGCGACCGGCCGTGTCTCCGGCTTTGGAGCCGAGGTCAACGGGACGGAAGTGGTCGCCGAAGCGGCATGCATGCCCGCTCCTCGATGCACGATTCGCATCAGCAGATCGAGCGCGTGACGAGATGATGAGGGGCGTCCCGCAGGATCCTGTTGAAGCAGCCAGCCAAGCCAGTCCGCCACCGCGCCATCCAAATCAGGCCGCAGAGCGGCGAGGCTGCCTCGCAGGTCGAATCGGTTCCAGGCCTGCAACGTCTCAGCCTCCGTGCGGCACGCGCTGGTGGGAAAGGTGCCCGTGGCCAGGTAAAGCATGCTGGCCGCCGACGTGAAAAGATCGGCTTGAATCGAGGGTGCGGCACCTTCGAGACGCTCGGGAGCGGCGAACCAAAGCGTTTCAGGAGCAGGCGTCCGCCTCGTCAGTGAAAGCCCCCAGTCCTGGACCTGAAGAAACTGCCCGCCCGCCGGATGATCGGCGATGATGAGGTTCGAAGGCTTCAGATCCCCATGAGGGAAGCGGGCCAGCTCACCCAGGTGCACGGCCTGAAGCAGCTGCACCGTCAGCGCCAGCAGATCCGCCTGGGCCAGCCTTCGTTGGTGAGGCACCCACCGCCCGCTCATGCCCGGCACGAATTCATGCACGAGCGCAAAATCCTCCTCGTCGGGCAGCAGGCTGATGAAGCCCGAAACCTGGGGATGCCGCATTTGAAGCAGCGCAGGCAAGAGCAGTTGCAGCCGTTCCCGGTCCAGCGGGTGCGTGGCCTCAGCCTCAGGCAGCAGCACCTTGATCCGGACCTTCCTTCCGGTGGCGACTTCCCCCCCTCGAAACACCTTCGCCGCCGGTCCGCAGGCCAGCAGAGTTTCACAAAGAAAGGCGTCGAAATGCATCACGCCGCAGTCAGCGTCACCCTCACCGCCCGCAAGCAACTCCTGACGCCCGGAATTCCTAACTTTCGAAATAAGTCGGCCTTCAGCGGGACAGCCGCCCATGAAGTTCATGAACCTTCTTCACGATCCTGTCCTCGACATCCTCGGCCCATCCAGCCGCCGCCTCATAGCCACCTTCCTTGAGCACTCTCAGGCTCGGAACATAGCCTGTGTAGTCATTCGAATAACCCGCCACCCAGACGCCTGCGGAGCCGGCAAGCTCACGCTTGAAGCGCAGTGAATAATCCACCACGACCTCGCTGCCGAGGGTGATGAAGGTGAGGTCGTCGCCCAGCTTGATCACCTGGACCGGGTAGTCATGGTCCTCGCGCCCTTTCCTGGCGTAGCTGAGCTTGATCTCCTCGTACGCGGCGCGCACGGGGCCGGAGACGGGTCGCGGATTGACGGTCAGCGCCATCTCCACGGCGTTGGCAAGCGAACGCCCGTGCTGCATCGCCAGCTCCAGGTCGGTGACTCCGGGCACGACGTCGCTGCGTCGCGGATAGGGGTTCTGGTCGGCGCCACAGCCCGTCATGAACAGGGCCGTGAAGCCGGGGCGGAACTCCTGCAGATACTGCTGGGCGAAGCCCGCATAATCGCCGCACCAGTTGTAAAAGCCGAGACTGGTGTTGTGGCAGGCATAACCAAAAAGGGCGGCACGCAGGCTGCCGTCGGGGGCCTCCACGCGCAGGGCCGGCACCTCATGGTCCACGGGGCCGTCCGGATTGGGCACGCGGTTTGCATTCGGATGCCCCGCGGGCAGGGAGTAGTCGCGGCGGCGGTTCATCGCAAAGCCGCAGCGCGCCTTGTTCCAGGTGAGCCGCGCCGGCTTCAGATCCTCCAGCGCCCGGCCGACCAGCTCGACCAGATCCGCCTGCAGCTTCTGCGTGTAATCCCAGGCGTCACGCGCCTTCGGGTTGTCCTTCTCCTGCTCCGTCAGCGGCGCGGTGCGCAGGCCAGGGCCGCTGTGGGTGTGCGAGGCGTTCATCACCAGGTGCGCGGGCGGCAGCTTGAACTTCGACTGCACCCGCCCCGCCACCTCCCGCCTCAGGGCCTGCGGTACGCCGATGAGGTCCAGAGTCACAAACACCAGCCTGCCTCCCTGCTCGTCCTCCAGGGCCAGGGCCTTGGCGAAGAGGTCCTGCACCTTTCCCTCCGCCGGTTTTTTGCGCGCGGCATAACCCGCCATCCAGAGCATCTTCTGCGGTGTCACCTTCAGGGTGGCGGCACCGGCCTTCCAGCCCGCCGGCACCTGGGGGGCCACGGATTTCACCGGGGCCGGAGGCGGAGGAGGCGTCGCGCCCGGAGGCGGGGCGGCGCAGAGAAAACCGGCAAGGACGGGCAGGACGAACGCAAAGCGTGGCGACATCCTCCAGCTACGCTCCGCGAAGGTGGTTTTGTTCGCCGCCCCGTGCTCAGCCCCTGGGATAACGTCCGCCGCCCGGTCCGGACATCCAGCGCCAGGCGTGCTCGATGTGGCTGCGCGGATCCTTGAACTGCGCCTCCCAGCCTAACAACGACTTCGCCCTGGAGGGCTCGCAGATCAGCTCGGGGGGATCCCCGGCGCGACGCGGGCCGTAGGTCACCGGAATCCTGCGCCCGGTCACGGCCTCGGCCGTCTGCAGGATCTCCTTCACGCTGAAGCCGCGTCCCGTGCCGAGGTTGACCGGCGTCGTCCCGCCGCCCTGGCGCAGGTAGCCCAGGGCCTTCGCGTGGGCGGAGGCCAGGTCGCAGACATGAATGTAGTCGCGGATGCAGGTGCCGTCCGGAGTCGGGTAGTCCGTGCCGAAGACGCTGATCTCCGGAATCTCCCCCGTCGCCGCCATGAGGATACGGGGAATCAGGTGCGTCTCCGGATCATGGTCCTCGCCGATCTCGCCCGAGGGATCGCTGCCGCTGGCGTTGAAGTAGCGCAGGAAAACGCTTTTCAACCCCCAGGCATGATCGCAGTCCCTCAGCACGCGTTCCAGCATCCACTTGGAGGCGCCGTAAGGGTTCACGGGAGCCTGCGGGTGATCCTCGTTCATCGGCACCTTCACCGGGTTGCCGTAGGTCGCGCAGGTGGAGGAGAAGATGAAGCGGCTGCAGCCATGACGCTGCATGGCCTCCAGCAGCACCAAGGGAGCCGCGAGGTTGTTGCGGTAGTACTTCAGTGGATCCGTGACCGACTCGCCGACAAAGGCGAAGGCGGCGAAGTGCAGCACCGCCTCGGGCCGGTGCTCTTCAAAAAGCCGCTCCAGCAGAGCGCCGTCCGCCATGTCACCCTGGACAAAGGTGACACGGTCCCGGGGCAGCGCCTCACGGTGGCCGAACACAAGATTGTCCAGCACGACGATCTTCTCGCCCTGCTCCAGCAGGTGCCTGACCGTGTGGGAACCGATGTAGCCGGCGCCGCCGGTGACGAGAAGGGTGCCTGGAGATGACATGGAAGGAATAAGTCTGTTGATGACAGCTTTGCCGGGGCATTTCAACCCTTTCAGCAGCAGCGGGCGGCCGCCTTCTTTACAGAACATTAACAAAAAGGAGGTTCGGGACACACAATGCCTTAACCGGGCGGGGAAAGCTTCGGCGCCACCTCCCATGAAAAAGCTCCTGCTTCTCCCGGTACTTCTTGAGCTTCAGCTTCCGGCCCAGCTTCCGGAAGGCACTGCCACCGCCATCACCAACAACGGCGCCAGCCTCTCGCTCGACATCGCCGAGCCTGGCAACCATGTCTGGGTCCTGCAGAGCTCCTCCAACCTCACCGGCTGGACGGACCTGGAGACGCTCAAGCTGCACAACGGCCGCTTCCGCCGGAATGTCAGCCTGGCCGGGCTGCCTGCAGGCCAGTTCTACCGGTTTTTCTATGATTCCGCATCGCAGCCACTGGCCAGCACGACGGCCACGGCTCTGCTTCTGCCGGCCACCACGCCCAACTACGCCAGTCCCGAGCTGCCGGCGGCCTTTTCCGTCAACCCCATCGCCGCGCAGGACAACACGCCGGCGGGCAATCCAACGACAGACGCGGGCGCGGAGCTGGGACGCGTGCTGTTTTATGACAAGCGTCTGTCACTGAACCAGACCGTCTCCTGCTCCTCCTGCCATCAACAGGCCCACGGCTTCTCCGATCCCCGCACCTTCAGCGCGGGTTTCGAGGGCGGCCTGACGGGGCGCAATTCCATGGGCCTCGCCCATGCCCGCTGGTACCTTCGGCGCTCCTTCTTCTGGGATGAACGCGCCGCCACCCTGGAGGACCAGGTGCTGCAGCCCGTTCAGAACGCCGTGGAAATGGGCATGACGCTGCCCGCCCTCGAGGCCCGCCTGAACGCGGAGCCCTTTTACACCGACCTCTTCAACCGCGTGTTCGGAGCTCCCGAGGTCACCTCAACGCGCATCTCCCGCGCGCTGGCCCAGTTCGTGCGTTCGATCGTCTCCACCCAGTCCAAGTATGACCTCGGGGTGGCCCAGGGCTTCACCAACTTCACCCCTCAGGAAAACCAGGGCCGGAACATCTTCTTCAGCGCCGTCGGCAACTGCGGCGCCTGCCACGGCACGGACAACTTCGTGCCCGGTGGCGCCGCCCCAACCAACAATGGCTTGGAAAACCCCTACATCGACAAGGGCATCGGGGACATCACCGGCCTGGCCCAGGACGAAGGACGCTTCAAGGTGCCCTCGCTGCGCAACATCGAGCTCACCGCCCCCTACATGCATGACGGACGCTTCACGACCCTCGAACAGGTCGTCGAGCACTACAATTCGGGCGTGGTGGACCACCCCAACCTCTCGCCGCCGCTCCGCCTTCCGCCGAACCAGGGCGGAGGCGTCCGCCGCCTCAACCTCACCACCGCCCAGAAGGCCGCCCTCGTCGCCTTCCTGAGGACGCTCACGGATCCGAACCTGGCGACCAACCCCAAATACGGCGACCCTTTCAACTACGGCGAATGACCCGTCCGGAACAGGCCTGCAAATCACCCGTCGACAAGCAGGCGATGCCGTCCAGTTTGCGGCTCGTCAAATCGTCATGGGCAAACATCATCACCACCACCACGAAGGATGCCGCAGGCCGGATCCGGAAAAGCTGCTGGCCGAGTCGCTGGAGCGTGCCCGTGGTGCCGGCCTGAGGCGCACCAAGGCGCTTGGCGACGTCCTTTCCATCCTGATCCAGGCCTGCCAGCCGCTCACCCTGGGTGACATCGCCGAATCCAAGGATCTTGTCAGCGAGGCCGACCGCGCCACGGTCTACCGCCTGCTGGTGAAGCTGGAGCAACACGGCCTCATCCGCCGCCTCGGCCTTCATGACCGCGCCGCTTACTACATCATCAACCTGCCCGGCGAGCACCATGACTACCTCATCTGCAACGACTGCGGGCGCATCGAGCGGCTCGACGTCGCCTGCCCCGTGCAGGCCCTGGAAAAGACCATCGCCAGAAGCTCCGGCTTCAAGGGAATCTACCATGAGCTGGAGTTCTATGGCCAGTGTCCTGAATGCGCCGAAACCGCCGCCACCTGAGGCCCGCCGACCCACGACTGACCGACGCAAAGCATGGCCAAGATACGCATCAAAAACCTGGGAAGGATCGTCTCCTGGCTCATCCGCGGCATTGGGGCGACCCTGCGCTTCGAGGTGGAGGACCGGGCCGGGGCCTTCGACACCGGCCGCCGCGGCTGGATCTGGGCCTTCTGGCATAACCGTATGTTTGTCATTCCGTATGTGCATGAGCAGTGGTTCGCTCATATCCCGGGCGCCATCCTCAGCAGTCCCAGCGGCGACGGCCAGATCATCGCCGACGCCTGCGCCCAGTTCGGCTTTGAGGCCGCGCGCGGCTCCAGCTCGAAGCCGCAGAAGGGCCTGGGCGCCCTGATCATGCTGGCGGAAAAGGTCCATGAAGGGCGGGATGTCGGCATCACGCCGGATGGTCCGCGCGGCCCGATCTACCAGATCCAGCCCGGCATCATCAAGCTGGCCCAGCTCACCGGCGGCACCATCGTGCCGGTGCGCGTGCTTTACTCGCGGGCGCTGCGTTTCAAGACCTGGGACCAGTTCCTCCTCCCCCTGCCCTTCTCCCGCGTCCGGGTCATCTTTGAACCTCCCATGACCGTGCCCCGCCGCCTGGGCGAGGAGGAGTTCGAGGCCTGCCGCGCCAGCCTGGAGCAGACGCTGAAGAAGGAAGCCTGACAGCTGCCGGAGCGAGGATTTCCAAATCCGCAGCAGGCGGGTTCGCCTCTGTGCTCGAAACCTACCTGTCATCTGCTACAACACGCAGGACGGGCCTGGGATTCGAAGGACATGAGAGGCTTTGTTCACACCTCCTCCGCGTTCGCGATGCTGCGGAATCGGAGTTCCGCGCTCCACTGAGAACTGCTGCGGATTCGGAGGCGTTTCGATCCCCGCGCCAGCGCCGGAGCGAGCATTTCCAAATCCGCAGCAGGCGGGTTCGCTTCTGTGCACAAAACCTACCTGTCATCTGCTTCAACACGCAGGACGGGCCTGGGATTCGAAGAGAGCTGCGGGCTGCTCCACGATTCCCCCGCGTTCGCGGTGCTGCGGAATCGGAGTTCCGCGCTCCACTAAGAACTGCTGCGGATTCGGAGGCGTTTCGATCCCCGCGCCAGCGCCGGAGCGCGGATTTCCAAATCCGCAGCAGGCGGGTTCGGTTCTGTGCACAAAACCTCCCTGGCGTCTGCTTCAACCCGCAGATCGGGCCTGGGATTTGAAGAGAGCTTAAGGCTGCCCCACGTTTCCCCTGCGTTCGCGGTGCTGCGGAATCGGAGTTCCGCGCTCCACTGAGAACTGCTGCGGAACCGGAGTACCGCGCTCCGGCCTAACGAATCGGACCCAGCTCCGTCGGCGCGAATTCCATGGAGCGCCGGGCGTCCGGGATGCGCTTCATCGTGGGGATGCCCAGCCTGTCCTCCAGCGTCTTGAGCGTGTCGATGAGGCTGGGTGTCCGCTGCCGGGGATCCTGGTAGGCCTCGTGCAGCAGATCATAGGCCTTGCGCCAGAAATCCGGCTTCGCGCTCTGCGCATATTGATAGGCCGCAAAGCGCCGGTAGCGGCTGTTCCTGCTGATCCGAAACACCTCCAGGTAGGCCTGCGCCGCCAGCTCGGGCTCGTGGGAGCGGCGCTCGTAAATCTCCGCCAGCGAGTTCCAGAGACGGGCGTCGTCCGGCAGGTGCCGCAGGCCGTCCTTCAGGATATCGATGCCGCGACGGACATGCTCCTCGTAAAGCCTGCCGCGCACCATGGGCTGCAGCTTTTCATCGTAGAGATAATAGGAGGCGGCGTTGTAGGCCATCTGCCAGGAGGCGTCATCCCAGTAGTTGGCATAGCCGGGCTGCAGGCTGGTGGTGAGCTGGAGAAGGCTGTCCACCTTCGCCCAGTTGACGTTCTCCCACTCATGGTAGGCCTGGAGATAGGTGATCGTGGCCACCAGCGACCTCAGCCCGCCCAGCGCGGCGGCGAAGCCCATCTGGCTCAGGTTTTCACGCATGCCCAGGTCCATCGGCTCGCTCAGCAGGCCCGCCGCACGAAACTGGCGCGTGGCCGACTGCTCCAGCGGCATCTTGGTGATGCCGAGCAGCAGCAGGACGGCCAGGGCCTGAAAGAAGCGTTTCATGCCGGGCTCAGAGCTCCTTCTCGACGAACAAAAGATGCGACACCACGGCGTAGCCCGCCAGGTACGTGCATGCGATGAGGGCCATGAAACCGAAGGCGCCAGTGGTCACGGCCTCGCCGTTGATGACGTTGTCAACGACGTCAAAGACGCCCATGTCCGGCGTGACAATCGCCAGCAAGGCGGACAGCAGCTTCTTCACCACACCGGCGTGCCCCGTCAGGAAATAGTCGCGGATCAGCCCCTGGCCGTGGCCGAGGATGGTGACCAGGAAGGCGATGATGATGGTGAAGAGCGTGCTGCTGGCGAAGCAGGAGATCATCAGCGTCAGGGCCGTGACGACGGCCGCCTTGAAGAAGATCGCCACCACCCCGAGGTGCAGGTTCCAGGTGAGCCCCTGCCTGCCGACGAACTCCTTGAGCTGGGCGACGGCCTCCGGCGTGGCAGTGCCCTCCTGCTGCAGCGCCGCCACGGACTGGGCCAGCACGAGGCTCTGCCGCAGCCAGAGCACGCCGCTGAAGGCGATGTCCATCAGCACCAGGCCGGAGCCGATGAGGATGAGCACGCCGAGCAGCTTGCCCAGCAGATATTCATGACGCGGCACCGGCTTGGCCAGGATGGTGTAGAGCGTCCGGTCCTCCAGGTCACGCGGCAGCAGCAGGGCCGTGGCGCAGACCGCGATGACGATGCTGAAGAGCTGGAGCGCCCCCAGGGAGACATCCTTCAGCAGCTTGAGCTGCTGCTCCGGGTTCATCACAGGGAAGGCGAAACCGGCGGCCACGACGATGACGCAGAAGACCAGCAGGAAGGCCATGATCTTCATGCGCAGCAGCTGGGTGACCGTGGCCAGGGCCAGGGTCCAGATGCGCGGAGGGGAAAAGGAGGCGGACATGTCGGACGGGGGTTATTTTTCAGCCACTTCCAGGAAGAGCTTCTCCAGCGTGGTGCGCGGATGACCGCTGCGAACGACCCTGGCCCCCTTGCCGCGGGACTCCACCAGGGCCCGGATTTCAGCGAGCAGCCCGGGGCTGGCGTCGGCAAGCACCAGCTCGGTCTCGTTTTCCACGGCGATCAGTTCATCCAGACGCCCCTCCCGCACCATGCGGCCGTGGGCCATGATGCCCACACGATCACACACTTCCTGCATCTGCTCCAGAAGATGGCTGGTGACGAGCACCGTGATGCCCTGCTCCTTGAATCCGAGGATCAGGTCCCGGATCTTCCTGGAGCCCGCAGGGTCAACGCCGGCGGTCGGTTCATCCAGGACCACCAGACGCGGTCGATGCAACAGGGCCTGTGCAAGCCCGAGTCGCTGAAGCATGCCCTTCGAGTATCCCGCCACACGCCGGTCCGCCGCGTCCTCCAGCCCGGTGAGCGCCAGCATTTCACGCGCCCGGTCCTTCAGCTCCGCCCCGCTCATGCTGCACAGCCGCCCGTAGAAGAGCAGCGTTTCCAGCCCGTTCAGGTGCTTGTAAAAATAGGGGTTCTCCGGCAGGAAGCCGACATCGAGCCGGCTTTCCACCCGGGTGCTGGGGCGGCCAAAGACCGACGTATGACCGCTGGTCGGGGTGACGAGGCCCAGGATGGCCTTCATCGTGGTCGACTTGCCGCAGCCGTTGGGACCGATCAACCCGTAGACTTCTCCATCATTCACCGTCAGCGACAGGTCACGCACCGCCGTGAAGGCGGCCTTGCCAAGCCCGGCCTTGAAAACCTTCGTCAGGTTTTCCACGGTCACGGCGGGAGGCTGGGGGGATTCGGCGGACATGCTCGGCCGAATGAAGGGAGGCGGCGGCGCAGTGTCAATACAGGACGCTTTTTCTTACCACTCGCGCGCCAGCGGACGGACCGCACGCACCGCCTCGGCGTATTTCACGCCGCTGGCCAGGCCGCGATATCGTGAGAGCACGGTCTTGGTCTCCACCGCCGCGTCCTTCTGCGGGTCAAAGGGGCCGTTTCTCATGAACGCCATCAGCCCGCCCAGCCACTCGACCACGGCGGGCCATTCGTCCGTGACGTCAAAATAGGTGTCGGGCGTGAAGTCGATGGTGTGCCCCGGGCCGTTGTCATACCAGAAGACCTCGCCCGGGCTGCGCACCTGGTCGCGGCCTAACAAACGCGCAGGCTGGTAGAGCGCGGCGTGGCAGATGGCGCTGGCCGCCTCATGGTCCGGATGCCGGTCGCGCGGCCAGAGCATGAAGGCCGTGTCCGGCTGCACCTCCGCGACCACCTCCGCGACCGCACGCTTGGCCTCCAGGGTGGCCTCGAAGCTCATGGATGCAAAGGGGAGGAAGCGCATCTCAATCCCGCGCTCACGCGCCATGTCGATGGTCTTCTGCTTCAGCGCCTCCTCGCGTCCGCGCACCGGCGGCCAGTTCGTGTAGTCGCCGATCAGGCTGAGGATGACCACCCGGTGATGCTGCCGCACCGCCTTCAGCAGCGTTCCGGGCAGGCCGAAGGGGCAGTCGTCGTAATGGGCGCCGATGGCGAGGATGGTCTTGGGCATGGCAGCCAACCATACGCATCAGAGGCGGCCTTTCCTGCGGGAAGAACCGCGGCTGCACCGACGGTGGCTATTGGCTCGTTCACTCAAGCTTGAGGCAGGCGAATCAAAGCAGTCCACTTGCTCCGATGCGGAATCGGTTTGCGTGTTCGAAGGCTTTGAGAGCGGGCGAGAGCGGTCAGCTCATCTTGCGGAGCAAGATGGCTGCGTTGCTGGCGCCCGAGCGACATCATGGGGTGTGCTCGCCAGGAAAGGTGATGCGCCGCAGTCAGAAAAGGGCAGCAGTGCGATGAGAGGGCAGGCGCTTCATCGCTGGATGTCCGGCCTCCACGACATGTAGCCGCGGTGGATGTGCTGGATGTTTTCAAAGCCGAGCTTCTTGAGCCTGGCGACGGCCTTGCGGCTGCGGAAGCCGCCGGCGCAATAGACGAGCACGGGCTTCACCTTGTCGAGGGCGGTCACTTTCTCGTCAAAGGCTGCGTCACCGGCGGAAATGTTCACGGCGCCGGGCAGCGCCCCGGCTTCGAACTCTCCCTTGGAACGCACATCCAACACCTGCGTCTCCGGATGCTCGCGCAGCCAGGCGTTCGCCTGATCGGCGTTCAGATTGACGCACACATGGCCGGGTGCCGCGTTGAAGAGCTGCCGGTCCCAGCTTCCCTCGAACGCATACCAGATGCCGATGACGGCGACGATGATGACAAGGATCCAGAGCATACGCCGGATGATCATGAAACGTGAAACCTGAAGCTTGGAACGACTCTCACGCGCCGCCGAGCTTCTTCACCTGCTGGGAAAGGCGCTTGAGCAGGTTGGTGCACACGTTTTCGCACAGCTCGGTGATGCTCGGGTCGGCGATGAAGCAGATGACGGCGAGCCCCTCCTTGCGCCGGCCCACCATGCCGGCGTCTGCGAGCGTCTGCACATGACGGGAGACATTCGCCTGCGTGAGGCCGGTGGCCTCGACGAGCTCGCTGATGTTCAGCTCGCCGCCTTCTTCAAGGGCGCGGAGGATCTTGAGGCGGCTCGGCTCGGCAAGAGTGCGGAACCAGGAGGCGATGAGCGCCAGCGCCTCGTCAGTGACAGGCGGCAGCGCCTTTTTTTTATTTCGTGCGGAGGGCATGATTTCAAAAAGGGATTTCAAACAGCCACTATATGCGTATAGAATCATACAGTTGGCGATGATTTCACCATGAACGCCGTTTCGTCCACCGAAAATCCGTGTTCAGCACCGGGGTTTCCAGGCAGGCCGTCCTGAAGTCGGCACTCACTCCGACTTCAAGCCGGCGGTGTTCACGGCGATGACGCGGTAGCGGTGCTGCCTGCCCGGCTCGGGCTTCGGGTCGGTGAAAGTCATGGGCACGAGGGGGTTGTTCGGCGTGTCGCTGTATTGCAGGCCCTGGAAGATGGGGCGGCCGAAGGGGTTCTTCGGCTGCTCCGGCACGGTGGCGATCTGCCGGCCGTCGCGCTCGATGATGAAATGGGCGAGACCGCTCTCCAGGTCGGCCTCGGCCTGCCAGGCCAGCTCCGCGCCGTTCACCCGCAGTCCGGCGGGCGCGGGCGGCGGGGTGACGTCGGGCAGGGCAGTGTCCTTGACATACTGCATCCATTGTTGGGCCACGGCGGCGTCGGGCAGCCACACGGCGTTCTTCGCATCGCCGGTGAAGGTTTCCGCCGCGACGGCCTTCGTGCCAAGCAGCGGCGCGAGCCAGGCCTTGCCGAAGGGCATCGGCCTGGGGGGATCCCCGGCCTTGTCAGGCAGACGGGCGGCCAGGCAGGCGTCGAGCCAGGCGATGGCCATGTAACGCTGGTTGCCGCACTCGTGCGCCGTGAGCGGATCGACGGCGACGCCGATGAGGGCGCCCCTGGCGCGCATGGCGGTGAAGAAGGCCTCGTTGGCGGGCCAGACACCGGCGAAGCGGCCGTCCTTGACGGTGACGCCCTCCTTCGTGCCCGGATTGCACATCACCGGCACCTTGAGCGCGGCGTCGGGAATCACATGCGTCTTGATCGTTCCGCGTTTTTCATCCGCCGTCAGCAGCGGTACGCCGGAACGCAGCCAGGCGGCGGCGACCCGCTCCGGATGCGTCAGAACCATGCCGCCCGCCCAGTGGCCTCCGCCGCTGTGGCCCCAGAGCGCCCAGGGCACTTTGGAAAGCTCGGGATGTCCGCTTTTGGCGCCCAGGTCGGAAAGGCACTTCTGGAAGGCGTCGCCCGAACCGTTGCGCGGATCGCACCACATCTGGCAGTCAGCCTTTTCCGGCTGCTCATAGCTGGGGGCGAGGAGCGCGCAGCCGTGCTTTTTGGCCAGCGCCTGCCAGTGCAGGTCATAGGCGCCCGTGAGGCCCGACTTGCAGGAGCCTTCGCCGCAGCCGTGCTGATGAACGATGACGCCGCGCAGCTCCTTCACACCTGGCGGAACCCAGACCGTGTAGTTCACCGGAAAGATCAGTCCGCCGGGCTGGGTCGAGGCCTCATAACGAACCCGGTAATAGGGCGGGTCCGCCGGAGGAAAGACATTGTAAGGGGCGTTCTGGGCAGGCAGGAAGCGGGTGAGGAAAAGTAAAATCAGAATGTGCAGGCGCATGGCAGGAAACAAACAGGCCGTGACGGGTCCATATTGCAGGCGGACTTGTCTGGATTCCCCTCCCAGACGCGGGATTCACGCAAGAAACCGCGCGCGCTCCGGTCATGAATGGGGGCATGTCCACCCATGTCACCATCCTGGGCGCAGGCGTCATCGGCCTGTGCACGGCGCTTGAATGCGCGCGGCGCGGCATGGCCGTGACAATCATCGACGCCAGGCCGAGGGAGCGCGACGGCTGTTCCTTCGGCAATGCCGGAATGGTCGTGCCGAGCCATTTCATCCCGCTTGCCGCGCCGGGCATGGTGGCGCTGGGGCTGAGGTGGATGTGGAACCCGGAGTCGCCGTTTTACATCCACCCGCGACTGGACGCCGGGCTGCTGTCCTGGGGGCTGAAATTCTGGAGGGCGGCCAGCCAAAAGCGTGTCAATGCTGCCTCACCCGTGCTGCGCGACCTCGGTCTGCTGAGCCGCGAATGCTTTGCCACGATGGGCCTGGACTTTGGGTTGGTGAAGCGCGGCCTGCTCATGCTGTGCAGGGAGCCGAAAACCCTGGAGGAGGAAGGTCATGGCGCGACCCGTGCGAATGAGCTCGGCATTCCAGCCCGGGTGCTGGATGCGCGGGCCACGGCGGCGCTGGATCCAGGCGTGACGATGGACGTCTGCGGCAGCGTTTACTATCCCATGGACTGCCACCTCGCCCCGGCGCGCTTCATCGCCGTTCTGGAGGCGGAGCTGGAGCGCCTGGGCGTCCGCTTCCTGTGGCAGACGAAGGTGACGGGGCTTGAGACGGAGGCAGGAGCCTTGAAGGCCGTCAGGACCTCCGCAGGCCTGGTGGACGCCCATGAAGTGGTGCTGTGTGGAGGCGTGTGGTCGGCGCAGCTTGCGGAGCAGCTGGGCCTGAAGATTCCGATGCAGGCAGGCAAGGGTTACAGCCTCACGTTGGAGCATCCGAGACAGCTCCCGGAGCTTTGCAGCATCTGCACCGAGGCGCGGCTGGCGGTGACGCCGATGGGCGGCGCGCTGCGAGTGGGCGGCACGATGGAACTCGGCGGCATCAACGAGTCCATCAACCCGAGACGCGTCCGGGGCATCATCCGGGCCTTCCCTCGCTATTTCCCGGCCTTCGAAGAACCTGATTTCGCCGAGGTGAAACCCTGGTGTGGACTGCGCCCCGTGTCACCTGACGGCATGCCTTACATCGGCAGGACCCAGCGCTGGAAAAACCTGACCGTGGCCGCAGGCCATGCCATGATGGGGCTCAGCCTCGCCCCGGCCACAGGGAGGATCGTTGCCGCTCTGATCTGCGGTGAGAAGCCTCCCGTGGCGCTCGACCTGCTGTCACCCGACCGGTATTCATGAAAGCACTTCTTGTGATTCTCTGTCTTGCCCCCGTCCTGCTGAGCCATGCCGGGGACGAGATGAGGCCGCTGTGCGGATGGACCCTGCGCCTCTGCCCCGGCCTCGACAAGGCGGCCCTGGACAAGGCGCTGCCCCTGCTTCAGGCCCAGCTCGACGAAGTCGTGAGTGTCGTCCCGGCCCGGGCGGTCGCGGAGCTGAGGAAGGTGCCGCTGTGGGTCCATCCGGAATACCCCGGGGTGCCGCCAAGGGCGGAGTACCATCCCGACGAGGGCTGGCTGCGGGACAACGGCCGCGACCCGGCGATGGCCAGGGGCGTGGAGTTCACCAACATCCGCATCTTCGCGGAGGAATGCCGGCGCATGCCGAACTTTGTGCTGCATGAGCTCGCCCACGCCTATCATGACCGCGTGCTTGGATTTGAGCACACCGAGGTCATCGCCACCTTTGAAAAGGCGCGGCAGCAGGGCCTCTATGAAAGGGTCGAACGCCGTGACGCAAAGGGCCTCGTGAGGCTGGCGCGCGCCTACGCCATGACCAACGCGAAGGAGTATTTCGCAGAGGGCGCCGAGGCCTTCTTTTCACGCAACGACTTCCAGCCCTACACGCGTGAGGAGCTGAAGCGGCATGACCCTGCGCTGCACGACCTGCTGGCGGCGCTGTGGGGCGTGGCGGAGCCGGAATAGCGCGGTCACTTCCAGCCCAGCAGCCCCGCCGCATGACGCTCATAAGAGACCTCTCGGCATTTCTCAGGATGTCGCGGACCTTCGGGAAGCAGCCGGCCTGAGGCGTCAAAATAGTGCGTGCGTGACTCCTGGTGCCTCACCCAGCCGAGCAGCGCGCCCGCCTCGTCATAACGGAAGACATCACGCCAGGGCTTCGGGCTGGTCAGGCGGTTGTCCACAAACGCAGGCTCGGTGGAACGCTCGAGCACCTCGGGAAAGAGCGCCTGGCTGAGAACCGTGAGGTTCAGCTCACGAAGATAATGACGATCCGCCTCGGTCAGCCGCTCCTGCGGCGAGGTGGTGACCAGCGTGCCACCGGCCTGCTCGATGAGCACGCCCAGATCCACCAGCCGGCGGGCTTCACGCTGGATGTCCTCTCGCGCCGAGGCCTTTGGCGAAGCCGCCGCGAGCCTGTCAACCTCAGGCCTGAGGTTGAGGTAGAGGTCGCTGAACTGCGCGAGTTTGTCGAACAGCTCCTGCAGCTCCTGCCTGACGGTTTTGCCGCCCGGCTCCTGCAAGGGCTTCCTGAGCGCATCAGCAATGTCATCGCCTAGCTTGTTCCGCAGCTTCTCCACCCCGGTCTTGGCTTCGGGCGCGGCCTGCGCCTCCATCTCCGCCAGCTTCTGCCGCTGGCGGTCCAGGGGCTGCCAGAAGCCTTGAAGCGCCTTGCGCCGCGCCTCGGTGAGCAGCTTCTCCACCAGCCGGCTGCGCAGGCCGTCACCGGCGATGGAGGCCGCCAGCATCCCCCGGATCCAGCGCGGATCCCTGTCGTCCGCAGGCAGCCCGACATCGGGGTTCGCCGCCTGGTACGCGACCTCGGAAAGACGGCCCTGCCCGTTGTAGAAGCGTCGTTCGTTAGGCAGCATGTAGAAGCTGATGAGGCCGGGCGCGCTGACGGTGACGCCGTTGGTGACAAAGACGCCGACGTCCACGCGGTGGCTGCGGATGCCCGAGAGGCCGGTCATCGGCGGGTGCCAGCGCAGGCGCAGCCTGGCATAGGGGCCCTCGCCCGTCCGGTCAATCTGCACCAGGCCCGGATCCCCCTGGAGGACCTGCATGCGCACCTGAAGCGGGCGGCCCATGAGGTCGGAGGACTGGCCCAGGTTCAGCACCATGCCATGCCTGTCCAGGCTGCCCCGGAAGACGCGGGAGATGAACACACGGGCGTCCGCCAGCTTGTGGGACGGCATGCCGGGCGCCTCGAAAAACTGCGCTCCCGCAACCGGCTCGGTTTCCTGAACGACCTCCATCTGCACCAGCGGCGGGATGAGGTCGGGCGTCATCGCCCGGGCCATGCGCACCATCTTCTCCTCATCGATCATCGAGGCGTCAAACACCACCGGATGCGCGGCGGCCGTGAAGTACTGCTCCGGACGGGTGACAGCACGGCTGGTCTGGCGCAGGATCGCCTGCACGGTGGGCATGAGCGCGCGCTTCTGGATGAGCACGCGCTGGGTCTCACGGGGGAAGGCGGCGACGGCGGCCAGGATCGCGCGCAGAAAGGGCTGGTCGCTGCCCGAGGAACCCTGGGAGATCAGGCAGCAGGGCGTGTTCGCCGGGAACAGGTCACCATAGCCGCCGACACCGTTGGCGCCGACATCGTGATCCTCATGCTCCGGGTAGATGAACAGATTGTTGGCCAGATACTGCGCCATGAGGAAGGCGCCGCCCTTCGGATTGACCAGGTAGAACCGGGGAAGGCTGCCACCGAGCCTGGCGGGGGCCGACATGGAGCAGTTGCCGACCGTCGGCCCGAGGCGGAGCTGCATCGCCGGCCCCTTGTCAGGACCCGTGCCCGGGTTGTGCTGGAAGAGCTGAAGCTGCGGATAAAGGCTGGCGTCGAGCAGCGAGTGCCCGCCATCCCTGTTTTCATAGGTGATGGCCGCGAGGCCCGCCGACGTGCCGTCGGAATACCCTTCATTGAGAAGCCTGCCGACGACATCCTTGCGGCTTGTCACCTGCGCCGCCAGAGGCCGTGCGAGAGAAGCCGCGAGCATGACAGGCAGGAAGACTGCGGCCGGGCGAAGGAGGTCTCTCGTGAATGTCACGGGCGAAAGCTCGGCGTGGCACGCGCTGTGTCAATGGTTCTGAGCACTTGCCTATCCGGCATCATGCCCTAGTCTCGCCCTCCTTTTCCCCCGTTCCTGAAATGCGCTTCCGAAACCTCACCCGCCGCCGGGAGATCGGCGCCAACTCCTACCTTCTTGAGAGCGGAGGCAGCCGTGTCGTGCTTGACGCCGGCATGCATCCCAAGCAGACGGGCTTTGACGCGCTGCCGGACTTCGGACCGCTCCCGCACGACTCCGCGGACGGCATCATCATCACCCACGCCCATCACGATCACATCGGCTCCCTGCCCGTGCTCATGAGGAAACAGCCACACACACCGGTTTTCATGACCGAGATCACGGGCGAGATCACCTCCGGCATGCTGCACAACTCGGTCAACGTCATGACCTCGCAGCGCATGGAGCAGGGCATCAACGAGTATCCCCTCTTCACCCACAAGGAGCTGGATGAAAACCGCGCCCAGTACGTCTATCGCGACCTCAACCGCGGCTTCGAGCTGCCGGACACGGACATGACCGCGAGCCTTCATGACGCCGGTCACATCCTCGGTTCGGCCGGAGTGATGATCCGCGAGGCGGGAAGCACGCTGTTCTACACGGGCGACGTGAACTTTGAGGCGCAGACCATCTCGATGGCGGCCGACTTTCCCATGGAGGGCATTGACGTGCTCGTCGTCGAGACCACGCGCGGCACCTACGAGCGGCCCGCCGGCTACACGCGCAAGGGCGAGAAGGAGCGTCTGGCGGCCCTCATCCGCGACACCTTCGACGCCAACGGCTCCGTGCTCATCCCGGTGTTCGCGCTGGGCAAGACGCAGGAGGTCATGCTGATGCTGCACGAGCTGCATGAAGAGGGCCTCATCCCGGAGATGCCCCTGCACATCGGCGGCCTCGGCACGAAGATCACCGTGCTCTACGACCATTACAGCGACCGCTCGCGCCGGAACTACCGAGGCTTCCAGCTCCTCGAGGACATGAAGATGCTGGTGCGGCCCGAGAAGCGCGGACGCCGCGGCGGGCCGAGGCAGTTCGTCTACCAGCCGCGAACCATCTATTGTCTCTCCAGCGGCATGATGACCGAGGGCACGACGTCAAACCAGTTCGCCTGGCGCTTCATCGACAATCCGCGCAACGCCGTGGCCTTCGTGGGCTACACGGACCCCGAGTCGCCCGGCTACCGCCTGCGCCATGTGAAGGCGGGCGAAAAGGTCAAGCTCGCCCCCGACCTTGCGCCCGTGGTGGCGAACGCACGCATCGAGAGCTTCGACCTCAGCGCCCATGCCACGCGTGAGCAGATCGCGGAGTATGTCGAGCAAGTCCGCCCGAAAAAGCTGCTCATGGTTCACGGCGAGGAGGATTCCCAGGCCTGGTTCAAGGCGCGTTTCGCCGAGACGCTCAACGGCGGCACGGAGATCCTCCAGCCCGGGCTGCACGAGCCGCTGGATCTTTGGTGAGCAGGATCAGCGCCGGGAACGCCGGGACTTCTTCTTCCTCGCGGGAAGGTTTTCAAAAAACTTCGGCCTGGCTTTCTCACCGGCCTGCGGTTTCTCCCCGGCCTGCGGCTTCCTCGGCGACCGCCCCTGCGGCCTGGAACCGGTCTCCGAATGAGGACGACGCTGCCTGGAATCCGGACGCCGGTCCGACGAGCCGCGCCTGGTCTCGGGCTCGGGCTCACGTCGTCCACCGTTTGCCGGCCTTTCGCTGACCAGCTGAAAGTCCACCTGCTTCTTGTAGCGGTCAATGCGGTGGATTTGCACCGTCACCCGGTCGCCAAGACGGATGATCCGGCGGCTGTGACGGCCGATGAGCTGGCCACGTGCGGGATCAAAGGTGAAGAAGTCGTCCGGAATCGCGGAGAACGGCACAAGGCCGTTGAGACCGAGGTCGGACACATCGACGAAGAATCCGAAGTTGCGCACGTCGGTGACGAGGGCGGAGTAGGGCTGGGGACGCCGCGCCTTCATCTGTGACTCCAGGAAGGCGTAGAGCTTCACCTCCTTGCTGTCGCGCTCGGCATCGGCGCTGTTTTTCTCGGTGAGGCTGATGTGCTCGGCGATCTGCCTGGCATCACCCGCCTGGACTGCGGTCTTGTCAAAGAGGGCGCGGTGCACAACGAGATCGGCGTAACGACG